>Ga0187859_10000015_pt1 | contig 166258 bp, 149 predicted proteins | sample June2016WEW_10_1_2_FD_133019 | JGI IMG/M metagenome (GOLD analysis project Ga0187859, IMG submission 133019) | Peatland microbial communities from SPRUCE experiment site at the Marcell Experimental Forest, Minnesota, USA - June2016WEW_10_10 | ecosystem: Environmental > Terrestrial > Soil >...
GCCAGCTGGAGCAGCTTGACTATCGGCGAGCTATCCGCACTTGGAGTCGCCACAATTCAAGCAGGTTTTGCAGCCGTCCATCATGACGACTGCGGCTGTGCTGCACTTGGTACAAAGCTGTGCGCCTTCGGGAAAGTGCGATTTGGAGAACGCGTCCGTTTGCTTGGTGCGCGCCTCGAACTCCGCGCGCTTTTCATCGACGAGCTTGCGCTGGTGCGCGTCGAGTTCCGGCTTCTTGAGCAATCCGATCGACTGCAGGTGCCGTTCGATGACATAGCCGAGCTCCGCGATCGTCGACGGCATGAATTTACCGCCGGGCTGCCAGTAGCCGCCGCGCGGGTCGAACACCGCCTTGAGTTCATCGACGAGAAAAGTCGTATCTCCGCCCTTGCGGAAGACCGCGGAAATGACCCGCGTGAGCGCGACGATCCATTGAAAATGATCGAGATTCTTCGAGTTGATGAACACCTCGAACGGTCGGCGCTGTTCGTGCGGCGTGCCCTCGTTGAGCACGATGTCGTTGATCGTGACGTACATCGCATGATCCGAAACCGGCGTTTTGATCTTATAGGTCGAACCGATCAGCACTTCCGGCCGTTCGAGCTTCTCGTGCATCCAAATGACGTTGTCCTGCGTCTTGAGCGCAGCCGGTACCGCGGGTTCCTTGGACTCCGGCTTCAGAACCCGGTATTTGGTGATCTTCTTGGCAATCTTGATATGGGACATGATCAGAATTTCCCGTAATAGCCTTCTTTGAGCGCATCGAACAGATTCGCGGCGGTGTGCATCTCGCCGTCGTACTCGACTTCTTGATCGCCGCGGGCCTCCACTTCCGTGCCGTCCTCGAGCGTGAACACGTAGGTCGTGTTCTTCAAGTCTTCCTCCTTGACGAGAACGCCCTGAAAGGCTTCCGGGTTGAAGCGGAACGTCGTGCAGCCCTTGAGCCCCTGTTCATGGGCGTACAGATAGATATCCTTGAAATCCTCGTATTTGTAATCGGTGGGCACGTTCGCGGTCTTGGAGATCGAGGAATCCACCCACAGCTGTGCGGCTGCCTGAATATCGACGTGTTCCTTCGGACCGATGTCGTCGGCGGACAAGAAATAATCCGGGAGTTTTTCGCTCGCATTCTGCGAATTCGGCATCGCGCGCGGATTGATCATTTCGCGATACGCGAGCAACTCGAACGAAAACACGTCGACCTTTTCCTTGGACTTTTTTCCCTCGCGGATGACGTTGCGGAAATAATGATGCGCGAAAGACGGCTCGATGCCGTTCGACGCGTTGTTGGCGAGCGACAGGGAGATCGTGCCCGTCGGCGCGATCGACGTGTGATGGGTGAAGCGCGCGCCGACCTCGGCGAGTTCGTCGACCAGCTCGGGAGCCGCTTCGGCGATGCGCTGCATGTAGCGGCTGTAGCGCGCGTGCAATACGCGCCCCGCCACGCGCGAACCGACGCGCCATCCGTCCTTGACCATTTCGGGCCGCTTGCGCAGCATTTCCCGGCTTACCGTGAATTCCTCGTTCATGATCGGCGCGGGGCCTTTTTCACGAGCCAGTTCGAGCGCGGCCTCCCAGCCGGCGACCGCCATTTCGCGCGACACGTTCTGCGTAAAGGCGACCGACTTCTTCGATCCATATTTCATGCAGAGCATCGTGATGGACGACCCCAACCCCAGGAAGCCCATGCCGTGACGCCGCTTGCGCGTGATTTCGTCGCGCTGCGGGGCGAGCGGCAAGCCGTTGATTTCGACGACGTTGTCGAGCATGCGCGTGAATACCTTGACGACCTTGCGATAGGTCTCCCAATCGAACCGCGCGTTTTCGGTGAACGGATCGAGCACGAACTTCGTCAAATTGACCGAGCCCAACAGACAGGAACCGTAGGCGGGCAATGGCTGTTCGCCGCAGGGGTTGGTGGCGCGGATTTTCTCCACCCACCAGTTGTTGTTCATCTCATTGACCTTATCGATGAGAATGAAGCCCGGCTCCGCAAAATCATACGTGGAGGACATGATCAGATCCCAGACGCGGCGCGCCGGCAGAGTCTTGTAGATCTTGCAGGCCACGAGGCCCTCGTCGTTCGCGACATATCCGTCGGTGTACGGCCATTCGCGCCAGACGAATTTGGACTGATCGTCGAGATCCGGCTTGTCGGCCTCGAATTCCTTTATGCCCAGCGGGAACGCCAGTTTCCAGTCCGAGTCGGACCTGACCGCCTTGATGAATTCGTCGGTGATCAACAGGGACAAATTGAATTGTCGCAGCCGTCCGTTCTCGCGCTTCGCGCGTATGAATTCCAGCACGTCGGGATGGCCAACGTCGAACGTGCCCATCTGCGCGCCGCGCCGGCCGCCGGCGGACGAAACCGTGAAGCACATCTTGTCGTATATATCCATGAACGACAGCGGCCCGGACGTATACGCACCGGCCCCCGACACATACGCGCCGCGCGGCCGCAAGGTCGAGAATTCGTAGCCGATTCCGCAGCCCGCCTTGAGCGTCAGTCCCGCCTCGTGGACTTTGTTCAAGATGTCGTCCATCGAGTCGCGGATCGTACCCGACACCGTGCAGTTGATCGTCGAGGTCGCAGGCTTGTGATCGAGCGCGCCCGCATTCGACGTGACTCGTCCCGCAGGGATCGCGCCGTGACGCAGGGCCCAGAGAAACGACTCGTACCACTGCGGACGCAATTCTTCCTTCTCGACATCCGCCAAGGCGCGTGCGACCCGCTTGTAGGTGTCGTCCATCGATAGATCGATCGGCGAACCATCTTTCGCTGTGAGCCGGTATTTCTTATCCCAGATGTCCATCGACGCTTCCTGGAATGAAATGCTGCCAACGTCTTTGGGCTGTATCTTGACCACCGTATTCATGGGCTTTACTGCTACTCCCCTTATAATTTTATGTCGATCAGCAAGCTTGTGTTTGCCGCGGACTCAAGTGCAATGTGAGAACACAACATATTGTGTCAGGGCGGAAAGGGTACGGCGCTTGGCCGATCACCGTCAAGACATATTTCAGGCAATTGTGGTACTAAAATTAATAACGTTTTCATCATGTTATAAATTGTTCCCGATAAATAACCTCACAGCATTTTCGCGCCTTCAGGTCAAGCGGGTTTCGCCGTAATCGCAAGATGTTGTGTTTGAGACCTCGTTCACATTATGCGCCCTTGACAGCCCGCTGCGAATGCGCTGCAGCGTTGAAAATTCCCATCAGCGTCCCAATTCTTTGATTCACGCAGAACAGTTCTGCAATTCATGCGATGTGAAATTACCAATGAGGAGGTTAAAAAGATCATGACGGTAGTAAGTTACGAGCCCTGGGCCCTCGTCAGTCGGCTGCAGAAAGATATCGATCGTTTGTTCGGCGCGCCGGTCGCGACCGCCGCGGATTCAGGCGCGTGGCTGCCGCCCGTGGACATTCACGAAGAGCCCAATCAGTTCCTGCTGCATATCGACTTGCCGGGCGTGGATCCCAAAGCGGTGGAAATCACCTCTGAAAAGGGCGTGCTGACGATCCGCGGGGCCCGCGAAGGCCTGCAACAGGAGAACCGTGAAGGTTACCGGCGCATCGAACGCACCAGGGGTGCGTTTCAGCGCCGCTTCAGCTTGCCGGACTCGGCGGACACTCAAAACATCAAGGCCAAGTCGGTCAACGGCGTGTTGGAAGTCGTGATCCCGAAGGTCGCGCAAGTTCAGCCGCAGAGGATCACGGTCGAAGCCGCGTGATCGCGCCGGCAATCGGCCCGCAAGCCGCAAGCGTCCAAAGTTTGAGTTAGACGAAGCGCCGGCCGCGATCTTCCGTGTAAGATCAGCGGCCGGCGTTGTGATCGAGAGGACCGGAGAATGGATCTGCGTGCTGGATTGAAACTGCGTGCGGGATTATTTGCGGCCGCCGCGCTCGCGGCGAGTCTGGCGGGCGTGCCCGCGGCGGCACAGCCCACGAACTCGGCGTTGCCGGCGCCGAGCCTCGAGGCGGCGCCGATGCCGTCGCTCGCGCCGATGGTCAAGCGGGTCTCGCCCGCGGTCGTGAATATCAAGACATCCGGCACCATCAAAGATCAGGTAGGTCGGCGCAATCCGCTGATGGACGATCCGTTCTTTCGGCGCTTCTTCGACGTGCCGCCTGACGCCCAACCCCATGAACGCCAGTTTCAAAGCGCCGGATCGGGCGTCATCGTCGACGCCAAGAACGGCTATATCGTCACCAATTATCACGTGATCGAGAACGCCAGCGAAATTACCATCACGCTGCTCGACAATCGCGAGTTCAAGGCCAAGGTATTGGGCAGCGACGAAGGCTCGGACCTCGCGCTGCTGCAGGCGCAGGAGCCGAATCTCGTCGCGCTGAACCTAGGTGACTCGAGCCGGCTCGAGGTCGGCGACTACGTCGTCGCGATCGGCAATCCGTTCGGGTTGCAGAACACGGTAACTGCGGGCATCGTCAGCGCGCTGGGCCGCTCGGGCATCAGCGAGGACGGCTATCAGGATTTCATCCAGACCGACGCCTCGATCAATCCCGGCAATTCCGGCGGTGCGCTCGTGAATTTGCGCGGCGAACTCGTCGGCATCAACGCCGCGATTCTTTCGCGCAGTGGCGGCAATATCGGCATCGGCTTCGCCATTCCGGTCAACATGGTCCGAGGCGTCGTCGACCAGCTGGTCAAATACGGCGAGGTCAAGCGCGGCATTCTCGGCGTCAACATCTACCCCGTGTCGCCGGAGATCGCGAAAGAATATGGCCTGACCGAAGCGGTCGGCGCGCTGGTAACGGCAATCTCGCCGGGATCCGCGGCCGATCACGCCGGAATCAAGACCGGCGACATCATCACGTCGCTCAATGGCACGCCGATCAAGGGTCCCGGAGAATTGCGCAACGCGATCGGCATGCTGCGCATCGGCGATAAAGTGCAACTGAACTTACTGCGCGACGGCAAACCGCTCAAAGTCGCGGCACTGATCGGCGCCCGGACCGACGTCGACGGCGCTAACGCGGGAGCCATCAACAAGGTATTCGAAGGCGTCGAACTCGCCGACGCGGATGCCGGCGGGGTCCTGGTAAAATCCGTGCAGGAGGCGAGCGAAGCGGCGCAGGCGGGGCTACGCGCCAACGATCGAATCGTCGGCGTTGGACGCACGCCGATCGCCAACCTCAAGGACCTACGCGAAGCCACAAAAGGCGCGAATTTTATGATTCTTAACGTGCGGCGCGGTTCGGCGGCTTTCCTGATTCCGTTGCGCTGAACTCATGCGACTGCTATCGATCTGCATTTTAGGCGGCACCGGATTCATCGGAACCCGGCTCGTTGCGCGTCTGATCAAGGACGGCCACCGCGTCACGGTGTTGTCCCGCGACCGGGAGCAGCACAAGCATCTGCTAGTGCTGCCGGGCCTCGAACTCCAGAACTGCGACGTTTACGATCCGGCGGCGCTTGCTGAGCGCTTTCGCGGGCAAGACGTCGTCATCAATCTCATCGGTATCCTCAACGAGCGCGGCTTCGGCGGGGGCGGCTTTCGGCGTACCCACACCGAACTGACGCGCGGAGCACTGCAGTCGGCCCGATCTGCGGGCGTCTCACGGTTCTTGCAGCTATCTTCGCTGCGCGCGGCGCCGGATGCGCCGAGCTACTATTTGCGCTCCAAGGGCGAAGCCGAGCGCATCATTCAGACCGATAGCGCGGCCGTCGACTGGACGATTTTCAAGCCCTCGGTGATTTTCGGCCCCGGGGATTCGTTCTTGAACCGCTTCGCATCGATGCTGGCCGCGATGCCGCTGGTTTTTCCGCTCGCCAAACCGGATGCGCTCATGCAGCCCGTGTTCGTCGACGATGTCGTCGAGGCGATGGTACGCTGCCTGCACGGCGGCGCGAGCAGCCGGCAAACATATGAACTCGGCGGACCACAGCGATACACGCTGCGGGAGATCGTCGCGTTCGTCGCAACGATCACGGGCCGGCGGTGCCGCATCATCGGCCTGCCCGGCTTCGTCTCGCGCATGCTGGCATTCGCGATGAACTTCGTTCCCGGCAGGCCCTTTTCAACCGACAATTATCGCTCGCTGTCGATCGACAGTGTCTGTACCGACGACGGGTTCGCAAAATTAGGCATCAAACCGCGGTCGATGCTCGGCGTCGCGCGCCAATATTTGGGCGTTTACGAGGACAACGCGCACCTCAGCCGCAATCGCGCGGCGATTGGGCGCAGCGGCCGCGCCCGGAGCTAGCCGTTGCCGCAAACCAAGGCATCGCGCGCGATCCTATTCATCCGCGCGATTTCGCGCGCGCGCGCGTAAAAGCGCCCGAGATCGCCGCCGACGCCCGCCAATTCTCGCGCAAATCCGGGTACGCAGCGCTCGTAGGTCGCGATCGATACGAGATGCGCATTATTGATGTCCCCCTCGAACCACGCGTCGAACGGCGCGTGTCCGCCCCACTGCGCTCGCAAGCTCGCGTATGAGGCGCGCATTGCCTCGAACACGGCGCGCTTTTTTTCGCGCATGTCCTGGGCTTCCAAGGCAGAGGCATAGAGGGATTCGAGTTCGGCGCGAGCGCCGATCAACAGGTCGGTGACTTCGGTGTAGTGCTCGTGCTGCAAGGAATAATCGGTCAAGTCGTGATCGCGGCCCTGGGAGCGCAACCAGCGCCGTACCCCTTCCTGCTCGACCAAGGTCGCCAGCGCTTCGTTGAACGAGGAATCGTTGGGCACGTACAGCAATTGATGCGTCAGTTCGTGAAAAACGATCGAAGCCAGTTCGACATCGCTCCAACCCAACATCGTGTTCAAGATCGGGTCGTCGAAATGGCCCAGCGTCGAATATGCCGCGACGCCGCCGACGGCAACGTCGAAGCCCTTGGTGCGCAGACTGAGTGCCAAGCGCCGCGCTTTGCGCTCCTCGAAGTAACCGCGATAGGCGACGCAGCCGATGATCGGATAACACCACTGTTTGGCTTGCACCGAAAACTCGCGTGCGGCGAACACGTTCCAAACGACGTAGCTGCGACCGACATCGGCGTAGCTGCGATAGCTGCCGTTGTCGGGCAGCCCGAGTTCGCGACTCGCGAAATCGCGCATCGCGATGACTTCCTGCAACTCGTCGCGCAGCGCGTGCGGCGTCGAGGGGTCGGCGATGAGGCGGGCGATCGGCTTGCGCTCGAGCATGAGTTGCGCCTGGCCGTGCGCCGCCTGTAGCTCGTAGCAGCCGCTCATCAGCGATGCCTGAAGCAGGAACGCTGCCAGCTTGAGCGCGGCGCGGACCTTTTGCACGATGCTGCTACTATTCACGGATGCAAGTGTATCTGGTTGGCGGAGCGGTTCGGGACAGCTTGCTGGGACTGCCCGTCAAGGAACGCGATTGGGTCGTGGTCGGCAGCACGCGCGAGGATATGCTGCGCCTCGGCTATCGAGAGGTCGGGCGCGACTTCCCGGTGTTTCTGCATCCGCAAAGCCACGAGGAATACGCGCTCGCCCGCCTCGAGCGCAAAGTCGCGCCCGGCTATCGCGGCTTCGAGGTCCGCTTCGGACCCGAGGTCACGCTCGAGGAGGACTTGGGGCGCCGCGACCTTACGATCAACGCAATCGCACAGGCCGCCGACGGCAGCTTGGTCGATCCCTACGGAGGCCGCGGCGATCTCGAGGCGCGAGTGTTGCGCCATGTCTCCGCATCGTTCGTCGAGGACCCGGTTCGCCTGCTGCGCGTCGCGCGGTTTGCGGCGCGCTTTGCCGCGCTCGGCTTTCATATTGCGCCCGAGACGCTGGCGCTGATGCGCTCGATGGTCGATCGGCACGAGATCGATGCCTTGGTCGCGGAACGCGTCTGGCAGGAAACCGAAAGGGCACTGCGCGAGGCCGACCCGAGCGAATTTTTTCGGGTCTTGCGCGACTGCGGCGCGCTCAAGACGATATTCCCGGAAATCGACGCGCTGTTCGGCGTGCCGCAACCGCCCGAATGGCACCCGGAGATCGACACCGGCGTGCACACCCTAATGGTTTTGACCCAGGCCGCCTCGCTGAGCCCATTACCCTCGGTGCGGTTTGCCGCCCTCGTGCACGATCTCGGCAAGGGCAGCACGCCGCCGGCGGAGTGGCCGCGCCATCACGGCCACGAGGAACGCAGCGTGGCGCTCGTCGAGGCGATGGCGACACGCCTGCGAATACCGAGCGAGTATCGCGAACTCGCGCGGATCGTCGCGCGCTATCACGGCATCGTGCATCGCGCGCACGAATTGCGGCCGAAAACGATACTCGATTTCTTCGAGCGCGCAGACGCGTTTCGCCGTCCGCAGCGCTTCGCCGAAGCGCTGCTCGCCTGTGAGGCGGATTCTCGCGGGCGCACCGGCTTCGAGGCGCGGCCCTATCCGCAGCGCGCCTACTTGATCGCCGCACGCGATGCGGCGGCGCGGGTCAAGCCGGCGCCCGAGGAAATCGCGGCGGGCGGGGGCGTGCAAATCGGCGCTCAACTGCGGCGCGCGCGCCTCGCCGCCATTGCCGCGGTCGCCGATTCCGGCGCGCCGCGCGGCGATGCCTGAAATCGCTACAGCGTGTGCCGCAAATCGCGCAGCGCGAAGCCGCACAAATCGCCGTCGAGTCCGCGCAACCACGCCATCGCTTTGAAACGCTCGCCCATCTCCCCGGGCATCATCAGTTGGCGAGCCTCATTGGCGAGACGCGCGAATCGATTGGCATCGGCACCCGCCATTTGCTGCATTTCGCGATCAATGCCCGCGCCGGCCAGGAAGTAGGTCTGGGTCGTGTATCCGGCGAGTTCGAATCCGGCGGCGGCGCCGGCTTGCGCCAAGGCCGTGAAATCGACCCAGGCCGTGACGTCCTGCAAGCCGGGGAAGCGAAACGGATCGGACTCTGCACGGTGCCGGAAGTGGCACAGCAAGGTCCCTTCGTGGCGTTCGGGCAGATAATAATGGGTACGCGGCAGACCATAATCGAACCATAGCACCGCGCCGGTGCGCAGCGAGCGGGTGACCTCCGCGGTCCACGCGGGGAGGCGCGGACAATACTCGGAAATGTAGCCGTCGTCCCAGGGTCCGGCGGCCGCCGCGAGCGCGGCGCAGGCCGCCGCCGTGGCGGCACTCGCGCGTCTCGGCGCCCAGAGCAAGCATCCGTCCTCATGCACGACGCCCAGTTCCTCCGCGCCCGCGGCGGTCCAGCGAAATCGCGTTACGGGAAGAGCGTCGAGCACCTCGTTGGCCACGATGATGCCGTCGAAGGGTTCGGTCGGCGGCACATCGAGCCATTCGACGCGCGCGAGCAGGTGCGGCGAGCGCCGCTGCAAGAGCTCGCGTTGACGCGCACGCAAATCCGCGCTGATCTCGAGTATCCGGTAACGGACCGGCAATTGATTCGCATCCGCGAGCCGCTCGAGAACATCGGCGGCCAGAGCCCCGCTGCCGGCGCCGATTTCGAATATCGAGGCATCCGCGAGCCGCGGCAGCAGCTCGGCACACTGGCGCGCCACGCAGGCGCCGAACAGCGCGGAAGTCTCCGGCGCCGTCATGAAATCGCCGCCATGACCCAGCTTGCGCGCGCCGGCGCTGTAGTAGCCAAGCCCGGGTGCGTAGAGAATCAAGTCCATGTAGCGCTCGAAGCTCAACCAGCCGCCCGCAGCGGCGATCGCCGCGACGACGTGCTCGCGGACACGCGAGCTGTGCTGCGCTTCGTCAACGCTCAGCGTCGGTTCACGTTGCGCGGAACTTCCGGTATCGTTCATTCGCATGACAACCCGTATCGAGATTTCAGACTTACGCGACCAAGTCGTCCTGGTCACGGGCGGCGCACGGCGCGTTGGCGCCGCAGTGGCGCGCGCGCTGCATGCCGCAGGCGCGAATGTGCTCGTGCATTATCGCTCCTCGGGCGGGGCCGCGATAGCGCTGGCCGACGAGCTAAACCGCGAGCGCCCGAATTCGGCAGCCACTCATGCCGCGGACCTGCTGGATGCGACGGCGCCGGACGCGCTAGTGGAGGCGGCGCTGCGCGCATTCGGTCGCCTCGACGTATTGATCAACAACGCCTCGACGTTCTACCCGACTCCGATCGGCACGATCACGGCCGCGCAATGGGATGATTTGATGGGCAGCAATCTCAAGGCGCCGCTGTTCTTGTCGCAAGCGGCCGCGCCCAGCCTGCGCGCCAATCGCGGCCTCATCATCAATATCGTCGACGTGCACGGCCTGCGGCCGCTCAAGGCACATCCGGTTTACAGCGCCGCCAAGGCGGGACTCGCGATGCTGACCCGTTCGCTGGCACGCGAACTCGGCCCCGAAATTCGCGTCAACGGCATCGCGCCGGGCCCGGTGCTCTGGCCTGAGAAGAGCATGAGCGATGCGCTGAAGCAGGAAATCATCGGCAAAACCGCGTTGAAGCGCTACGGCACTCCGCAGGATATCGCTCGCACCGCGTTGTTCCTCGCGAAGGATGCGCCGTACATCACGGGGCAGATCATTGCGGTGGATGGAGGCCGCAGCATTTAGCGCTTGAGCGTGCGTACCATTCGCCCGGCCCACTCGTATAAGCCCGTGCGCGACCGATCGAGCGCCGCCATCGACGGCACGAATCGCAATGGCCCGCGCTCATCCCAGGTCCACATTTCGGCAGGAGCGGCCGTGACCTCGAGGCCGGCCGCGGTGAATTCGTCGACGGCGCGCGCCATGTGCGCGCTCGACGTGACCAGGATGATGCGGTTGATGTCTTGCGCCGCCAGCAGCCTCGCCGAAAAGACCGCATTATCATGGGTGTCGGTGGAAGCCGTCTCGACCCAGCGCGCCGGAATGCCGAGATCGGCGGCCAGGAAATCGCGCATCGCATTTGCCTCCAGGGCGCTGCCGGAGATGAGGATGGGCAGGTGCGTCGCGCGCGCGACCTTCGCACCTTCGATGAGCCGCAGGTCCCCCGTGACACTCGGCGCGTCGCCGCCGACCTCGGGTGCGCCGCGGCGTACGCCTCCGCCCAAGATCACGATCGCTTGCGCCCGCGCCTGCATCTGCGTCAAATGCGTCGGATCGAGCGCCGGGTAAGCCTCCGTCGCGCGTGCGAGCTTGTCGGCGACGATCGGCGTGGCGAACAACCAGAGCCCGCCGATCGCGACGGCGCACAGAGCGAAACCGAGCCGCGGCCGACGCAAGCACAGCAACAGGCCCGCCACGCCGACAATGAGCGGACCGGCGGGCGGCAATATCAGCGCCTTCGCGAGCACGCGAAGTTCCAACCCGGTCACGTCGATTTCTCATGCTGGCTCATGGCGAAGACGAGTTTACGCCGGCACGAACGCCGGTGCCGGTCCAAAATCCGCGCTCTGATCACCGGCGCAATAAGGAATCGAGCCATGAGAATTCGATTCGGCAGCAGCTCGAGGATCTGCAATCCAAAGCGCCCGCAAAGGGTGGGCCGTGAATCGCCGGCTAGAACCAGCTGTAGTTGAAACTAATGCTGACGCGGTCCGCGGCGCCGCGATTCGCCGGGACCTCATGGCGCAGCCAGCTCTCGAACAGCACCAGGCGCCCGGCATCCACCGGCACGTGCACCCACGGCCGGTTCGTGCGCGCAGCTGCCGCGCGCCGTGGCGGCGCGGCCATGAAGCGGTCGAGCCTGGGATCCTCGAATTTGAGCCCGGGGCAACCTCGCGGCGTGCGCACGTAATAGGTGCCGCTGAGCGTGGATGCGGGATGCAGATGCAAACCATGCACGGTGCGCTTAGGCATGATGTTGACCCAGCAATCCGTCATCTCGAGCGCGCGTCCGCGTAGATCCAGGTCGAGCGCGCGGACGAACCTGGCAACATGCGGCGCGAGACGGCGCTCGAGCTGCGCGAATGTCGGCGACGCCTTGTGCATCTTGTTGGCGGAGCCGTACGAGGTATAACCGCCCGGATAGTTGGCGGCCGACCAGCGGCGGCCGCCCGCGTCATCGAGGCGCAATTGGCGGCATTCGCGCAGCAACTCCTCGTTGAGGGCCTTGCCGCCGCCAGTTTGTAGACGCGCAGAATAAATGCGCGTCGGAAACAGCAATTCGATGCTCATTTCGAGGCGCCTGGTCGGCGCCACTCGGCAAGATCCTCGCGGTTGCGTTCGACGATGACGCCGACTTCCTTGGAGCCGCGGACGGCACCGGGCTTGGAGAGCGCGATTCGCACACCGGCGACCTCGAACTCCTCGAGGATCAGCATCGCGATCTGTTCGGACAGCGTTTCGACCAATTGGCAGCGCGACGCTTCGACGAAGGCGAGCACGCGCTTGGCGACGCGCCGGTAATTGAGCGTATCGCCGATCGAATCGCTGAGCGCCGCCTTGCGGACATCGGCGCTGATCTCGATGTCGACGACCACGGTCTGTTTGACCTGCCGCTCCCAATCGTAAATTCCAATGATCGCTTCGGTCTTCAGCGCATGAATGAAAATTTTGTCCATTGAAACCCTAAACCCCTGTTGTTAGGTCGGTCCCAAGCTCCCAGGTCGCCCGGGCCGAGACCGCCGAAGCGTACGGCATACCGGCTTGCAGTCGCAGGCAACCGGCGAGCGCGATCATCGCGCCATTGTCGGTGCAGAACTCCGGTCGCGGAAAATACAGCTCCGCGCCGCTGTCGCGCCCCAAAGCGCGCAATTGCTCGCGTAGCGCCAAATTGGCGCCAACGCCGCCCGCCACGACGAGCCGGCGATGTCCCGTAATCAGCAGCGCGCGCCGGGATTTCTCGACGAGCGTCGCTACGACCGCCTCCTGAAACGCGCGGGCGACATCGGCGCGGGTCTGCTCGTCCAAAACACGGCCGCGCAAGGCTACTAGGGCGGCGGTCTTCAAGCCACTGAAACTAAACTCGAGGCCCGGGCGATCGAGCATCGGACGCGGGAAGGCGAACTGCCCGCCGCGGCCGCGCTCGGCCAATTGGGCGAGCGCCGCGCCGCCGGGGTACGGAAGACCGAGCAGCTTCGCAGTTTTGTCGAAGGCCTCGCCCGCGGCATCGTCCAAGGATTCGCCGAGGATGCGATAGCGGCCGAGACCCGCGACGTCGACCAGTTGCGTATGGCCGCCCGAAACCAATAGCGCCAAAAACGGGAAAGCCGGCGGATTGGCCTCGAGCAATGGCGCCAATAGATGACCTTCCAAATGGTGCACCCCGACGGCCGGGCGGTCCCAGGCATAGGCCAGGCTGCGCGCGAATCCCGCGCCGACGAGCAGAGCACCGATGAGGCCGGGGCCGGCCGTATAGGCCACACCGTCGATCGACTCCCGGCCCGAGGCGGCGTCGGCGAGCGCCTCGCGAACCAGCGGCAATAAGCGCCGGACGTGGTCCCGGGAGGCGAGTTCCGGCACGATGCCACCATACGCTTGGTGCATTGCAACCTGGCTGTGGAGTCGGTGCGAGAGCAAGCCGCGGTCGCCATCGTAAATGGCTACCGCGGTCTCATCGCAAGAGCTTTCGATGCCGATAACACGCATGAGAGTAGGGTCCTTAAGATGCGGGCTTTGCCTTTTCGAGGGGCGCCCATTAGAATGCGCCCCCCTGGTGCCGATTGCCGGCGGCTAACTGCTTTCTATCATTGAGGTTTGAATGCCCAGCGTTCGTGTTCGCGAGAATGAGTATTTTGACGCCGCGTTGCGTCGCTTCAAGCGTGCCTGCGAAAAAGCAGGGGTCCTCACTGAGCTTCGCCGCCGTGAATTCTACGAGAAGCCGACGCAGGAGCGTAAGCGTAAAAAGGCTGCCGCGGTAAAACGGCATCTGAAGCGGCTGTCACGCGAGAACATGCGCGGCATGGGCGGCAGCCCACCGGCGAGTCCCCCGCCCGCCCCGGCGGCACGTCCCTACTGAGCCCTTGATTTCGGCTGCTTGATGTCGCTCAAAGAGCGCATTACCGACGACATGAAGGCCGCGATGCGGGCCGGCGAGAAAGAGCGTCTGGCGGCGATTCGCATGATCACGGCGGCGATCAAGCAGCGCGAGGTCGATGAGCGCATCAGTCTCGACGACGGCCAAGTCTTGAGCGTGCTCGAGAAAATGATCAAGCAGCGCAAGGAATCGGTCGCCCAATTCGCAGCCGGCAATCGTCCCGATCTCGTCGCGAAGGAAACGGCCGAGATGGCCTTGCTGCAAGCCTATCTTCCGGCGGCGATGAGCGAGGCGGAGATCGACGTGCTTGTCGGCGAATCGATCGCGGCCACCGGCGCTGCGAGCATCAAAGACATGGGCAAAGTCATGAATCTCGTCAAGAGCAAAGCACAGGGCCGGGCCGACATGGCCGCAGTCGGGGCGAAAATCAAAGCCAAGCTCGGCGTCTGACCGCGCGCGGTCCATGACCGGCCGCATTCCACAAGGCTTCATCGACGAAGTCGTCGCGCGCTCCGATATCGTCGAGATCGTCGGTGCGCGAGTCTCCTTGAAAAAGGCCGGACGCGAATACAAAGCGTGCTGTCCGTTCCATAGCGAAAAGACACCCTCGTTCTGGGTGAGCCCCGAAAAGCAGTTCTATCACTGCTTCGGCTGCGGCGCGCACGGCACCGTCGTCGGCTTTCTGATGCAGTATGAAAAGCTCGAGTTTCCGGAGGCGATCGCCGATTTGGCCGAGCGGGCCGGCCTCGAGCTGCCGCGCGAGACCCAGGGCACGCGCGATTCGGGCAGCTTCCCTCTGCATGAACTCATGGCCGCCGCATCGCGCTTCTTCGAGCAGAACCTCAAGGACAGCGCGCGCGCGCGCGCTTACCTGCAATCGCGCGGTGTGGATGCCGAGACCGAGTCGAAGTTCGCGTTGGGTTATGCGCCGGATTCCTGGAACGCGCTGCTGACGCGATTTGGTACGAGCGAGGACGAGCGCCGCCGTCTGCTGCAGGCGGGCCTCATCATCGAGCGCGACACGCGCGGCGGCGAACGGCAGACGGGTTTTTACGACCGGTTCCGCGATCGTCTGATGTTTCCGATCCGCGATTCGCGCGGCCGGGTGCTGGCCTTCGGCGGGCGCATCCTCGACCAGGGCGAACCGAAATACTTGAATTCGCCGGAAACGCCGCTGTTTCACAAGGGTCGCGAACTCTATGGCCTCTATGAGGCGCGCCAGGCGCGCACCGATTTCAAACGTTTGCTGATCGTCGAAGGCTACATGGACGTCGTGCGCCTGCACCAGGCCGGGATCACCTACGCGGTCGCGACCTTGGGCACGGCAACGACGCAAGAGCACCTCAACAAGATATTTCGGATCACGAGCGAAGTGACCTTCTGTTTCGACGGCGACCGTGCCGGCCGCGCCGCAGCTTGGCGGGCTCTCGAGAACGCGCTGCCGATGGCTCGCGACGGCCGGGAACTGAAGTTTCTATTTTTGCCGGAAGGGGAGGATCCCGACACGCTGGTCGGCGCCGAGGGGCGCGGCGGGTTCGAGACGCGCATGAAGAACGCGCTGCCGCTGTCGGAATATCTCGTCAAGCAACTCGCGGATGAGGTCGACCTCGCCCACGTCGATGGCCGCGCGAAGCTGGCCGCGCTCGCCCAGCCGTTGTTCGCAAAGATGCCGGAAGGCGTTTACCGAGAACTGCTGGCCGATCGCCTTGCCGCGCAAATTCAGATGCCGGCCGCGAAATTGAAGGAATTGCTGCTGCTCGGGGGTACCAGGCGCGACTCTCGGGATCCAGGGGAACCGACCGGGTCCGAGCGCGGTCTGGCCAATGACGGCCGCGCAAGCTCCAGCGCCGGACGGGGCAATCTACTGCGCCAGGCGATCACCCTGGTGCTGCACCACCCGACGGCGGCACGCATGGTGCAAGATCCCGCCGCACTCGGCGCGCTGGACAAGCCCGGCGTATCGGTACTGCAGGAATTGCTGGAACAAGCCGCCGGCGCTCCTGCGCCGTCGACGGCGATGCTGCTCGAGCGCTGGCGGGACCGGGCCGAATACGGCCGACTCGCTCAATTGGCGACCACCGAGCCGCTAGTAGCCGACGCCGCCGCGGCGGGTAGCGAGCTGCAAATGGCGGTGCATAAGCTGCTGGAGGAGTTCGGTCCCGGACGCCGCATGAACGAGTTGCTGCGAAAAGCCGAGGAATTGGGCTTGAATATGAACGAAAAGGCGGAATTAACCAGTTTACTGCGGACCAAGAGGCGCCCGGGCGGCGTTACATAGTTACACGGATTTGGCCGGCCGGCCGAGTTTTTATGGCTACGGAATGGTCAAAATCGTATACTAGTCGGCTTCGCGTCAAAATTGCTTCGCGTTTATCTTTTTAGTACTTACGAGGCGTCCACCTTGATCAAAAAAGCGCCACAGGGCACAGCGACCCAGATCGCCGATGAGCGTCAGTCCCAGTTGAAGCTCCTCATCGCGCGCGGCAAGGAACAGGGCTACCTCACCTACGCTGAAGTCAACGATCACTTGCCGAGCGAAATCGTCGATCCTGAACAGATCGAAGATATCGTCAATATGATCAACGACATGGGTATTCCGGTCTACGAAAAGGCACCGGATGCGGAATCCTTGCTGTTGACCGACGCTACCGCCGCGCCGGACGAAGAGGCGGTCGAGGAAGCGACCGCGGCACTTGCCAATCTCGACGCCGAGTTCGGGCGCACCACCGATCCCGTGCGCATGTATATGCGCGAAATGGGAACCGTCGAACTGTTGACGCGCGAAGGCGAAATTCGCATCGCCAAGCGTATTGAGGAAGGTCTCGAGGCGGTCAAAATCGCGCTGGGCAGCTACCCGGGCACCTATGATCTGCTGCTGCGGCATTACGAAACGGTCAAAGCCGGTCAAATGCGCCTCGTCGATGTGATCGTCGGATTCGTCGATCCGAACGCTCCCGACGAAATTGCCCAACCCCAGAATCCGAAGATGATGGCGCTCGAGCGTGAAGAGGCGGGCGACGACGATGAGACGGACGGCGACGAGGACGAGGAGGTCATCGATACCGGCCCGGACCCGGAAGAAGCGGCCAAGCGATTCGTGTCGATCGGCAAGGCCCATCATCAATACGTCAATGCGCTCGATAAGCTCGGCTCGAAGGATCCGAAGACGCTGAAGCTGCGCAAGAAGATCTGCGCCGAACTCATGGAGCTGAAGCTCTCGCCGAAGATGTTCGACCAGCTGATCGACAATCTGCGCCAGCACGTGACGGAAGTGCGCCTGCTCGAGAAGGAAATCATGTTCCTTTGCATCAAGCAGGCCGGCATGCCGCGCAAGGATTTCATCTCCACGTTCCCGAAGAACGAGACCAGCACGCGCTGGCTCGACAAGCATATCAAGGCGAAGAAGCGCTACTCGGCGCCGCTCGCGAAGTTCAAGGACGAGGTCGAACGCCGGCAAAACAAGCTCAAGGACCTGGAGAGCCTATTTCATGTGCTGATCAGCGAGATCAAGGAGATCAACCGCGAAGTATCGATCGGCGAGGCCAAGGCGCGCCGCGCGAAGAAAGAGATGGTCGAGGCCAACCTGCGCCTCGTGATTTCGATCGCCAAGAAATATACGAATCGCGGCTTGCAATTCCTGGATCTGATTCAAGAGGGCAACATCGGCTTGATGAAGGCCGTCGATAAATTCGAATACCGGCGCGGATATAAATTCTCGACCTATGCGACTTGGTGGATACGCCAGGCGATCACGCGTTCGATCGCCGATCAGGCGCGCACCATACGCATCCCGGTGCACATGATCGAAACGATCAACAAGTTGAACCGCATTTCGCGCCAGATGCTGCAGGAAATGGGGCGCGAGCCGACGCCCGAGGAACTCGCGGTCCGGATGGAGATGCCCGAGGACAAGGTCCGCAAGGTCCTCAAGATCGCCAAAGAGCCGATCTCGATGGAAACGCCGATCGGCGACGACGAAGACTCGCATTTGGGCGACTTCATCGAAGATACTTCGGTCTCCTCGCCGATCGATTCTGCGACGACCGAGTCGTTGCGCGAAACCACGCATTCGGTGCTGGCGCAGCTGACGCCGCGCGAGGCCAAGGTGCTGCGCATGCGTTTCGGCATCGATATGAACACCGATCACACGCTCGAAGAAGTCGGCAAGCAATTCGACGTCACGCGCGAGCGGATACGGCAGATCGAGGCCAAAGCGCTGCGCAAATTGCGGCATCCCAGCCGCAGCGAGCAGCTGCGCAGCTTCTTGATGGACGACTGAATTAGTTCGGGGCCCCGCCGCCGGCGGCGGGGCCGAACAGCTTCACTTCCTCCTCGTCTCTCCCGAGCCGCACACGCCGCTCGAAACGCAAGCCGATCTTACCCAGCACCGCGATCGACGCGTAGTTGTCCGGCGCGGTGATCCCGACGACGCGCTCGAGCCCGAATTCGCGTCGTGCGTACGCCAAAACGGCGGAGGCGGATTCCGTCGCGTACCCAAATCCAGCGAATTGCGGCATGAATGCAAAACCGACGTCGACGTCTTCCAGGGTTTCGCGCTTCACGAGGCCGCAAATGCCGATCGGCGTGCCGCCACGTTTGAGCGATGTCAAATAGAGGCCGAAACCACGGCGTCGATAGCTGTCGAGCGGGCCCTTCTCGAGGTAGGCCCGGGCGTCGGCGAGGTTACGGACGCCCTTGTCGCCGATGTACCGAATGAAATCCGGCTGATTCAACAATTCTAAAATGAAACCCGCGTCGTGCAGAGTCAGAAGGCGCAAACCGAGACGTTCAGTCTCGATGATGTTCATGTCGGAATCTCGGTTCGGGCGAGCCCCAAGGCCGCGCCGAGCAGCGCGTACGAATGCCGGCGCGCAGCCGGATCGAAAGTCCAGGTGTTGATGACGATTTCCTCGAGCTGCAGGCGCCGCGCCAGATCCTGCAACTGCGCGGCGACGGCCGGCGCGGTCCCCGCAATTGCCTTCTCGCGCAGGCCTTCGATCATCAGGCGTTCGGGCTGCGTGTATGGCTGGACGGCCGCTTGTTCGGGCGAAATCAGCGGCTCGCGCAAGCCTTTCTCGAAGCCGACGCGCCAATGTTCGCGGGCGCTCAGCAAGCGCCGCGCCTCGGCATGCGTTTCGGCGGCCAAGGCCCAAACGCAAATCGTCGCTTGCGGCTCAGGATGGCGCTCGCTCGGACGGTAATTGCGGCGATACAGGCTCAAAGCCTCCTCCACGCCCGCGCCATCGCGGAAAAAATACGCGAACGCATAGGGCAAGCCCAGGTGCGCCGCGAGCTGTGCGCCGTAATCGGAGCTGCCGAGTATCCAAATCTGCGGGCTCGTGGGCCCCGTCGGGTACGCCATGATGCGATGAAAGGCGTGGCTTTCCGGCAAATGCCGGCCTGAAACCCAATACTGCAATTCTTGCACCTGGCGCGGAAAATCATCGGCCCCTTGGCCCCGAGGGTTCAGCGCATGCGCGGTCAGGGCATCGGATCCGGGCGCTCGGCCGACGCCCAAATCGATTCGTCCGGGTGCAATCGCCTCAAGCACGCGAAATTGCTCGGCAACCTTGAGCGCCGAGTAATGGGGCAACATCACGCCGGCGCTGCCGACGCGGATGCGAGCCGTCGTGGCGGCGATCGCGGCGATCAGGATTTCCGGCGCCGTGCCGACGATGCTGGCACTGTTATGGTGTTCGGAGACCCAAAAGCGGTGGTAGCCGAGAACATCGCAGCAGCCCGCCAGTCGCAGTGATTCGCGGATGGCGACGTCCTGCGTGCTGCCGGCGGACGCGGGCGACTGATCGAGTACGGACCATTTCATTGCATGAGGCAACGTGCGGCGATCGAAGCTTTCGTGAATTCATAGTTTACATCGGGCGCCCGCGGCGAATTCACGGATTTACGGACTTGCTTTTCGGGCGTTTCTGCGCCTTGCACCGCCGCGCCGCCGAGGCCACACTGCGGATTCTTAAACTGCCCGGACGGATCGAATGCCTCAAGAGTTGGGAGATCGAGACGACTGGCGCCGTGACCTGCGTTCCAAGATCGCGTGGACGCTGATCGCCAAGGTCGTGGCGCTGACGCTGCTTTGGGCCTTATTTTTCCGGGGACGTCCCGTATGATCGATTTCGACGTCGTCACGCTTTCGCGACTGCAGTTTGCACTGACGGCTCTTTTCCATTTCTTGTTCGTGCCTCTCACGCTCGGCCTCTCGATGATCCTCGTGATCATGGAGGCGGCGTTTTGCATGACGGGGCGCGAGATTTGGAGACGCATCGCGAAGTTTTGGGGCCTGATCTTCGGCATCAACTTCGCGATGGGCGTCGCCACCGGCATCACGATGGAATTTCAGTTCGGCACGAACTGGTCGTATTACGCGCATTACGTCGGGGACATCTTCGGTGCACCGCTCGCAATCGAGGGTCTCATGGCCTTCTTCCTGGAATCGACGTTCGTCGGCCTGTTTTTCTTCGGCTGGGAGCGTCTGTCCAGGGTGGGGCATCTTCTGGTGACCTGCCTCGTCGCAGTCGGATCGAGCCTTTCCGCACTATGGATCTTGGTTGCAAACGGCTGGATGCAGAATCCGGTCGGGGCGCATTTCAATTACCGCACGATGCGCATGGAGCTGACTTCATTCGGCGATGTGCTGTTCAACCCGGTCGCACAAGCCAAATTCGTCCACACGGTGGCCGCGGGCTATACGCTGGGCTCGGTGTTCGTCCTGTCAATCAGCGCGTGGTACTTGCTGCGGGGGCGCAATCTCGAGGTCGCCAGGCGCTCCATGGCGGTGGCGGCGAGTTTTGGCCTCGCCTGCTCGCTCTCGGTCGTCGTGCTCGGCGACGAATCCGGTTATATCGCGAGTGAAAACCAGAAAATGAAAGTCGCCGCGATCGAGGCCGAGTGGCATACCGAGAAGCCCCCGGCCGGTTTCACGCTGTTCGGCCTGCCTGACATCGCCTCGCACAGGACCGTCGCTGCGGTCAAAATACCCTGGCTTCTGGGGTTGATTGCGACGCGCTCCGTCGATACGCCGGTAGACGGCATTTTCGATCTCGTGGAGCGCACGAAACTGCGCATCTTCAGCGGCATCGATGCCTATACGGCGCTGCAAGTGCTGCGATCAAAGGCGACGAACTCCGATGACCCGGACGCCATGACGACCGAGGAAGCCGAACGGCGTTTCGAGGCGCACAAGGCCGACCTCGGCTTTGGGCTGCTCATGCTGCGCTATACCGAAAATCCTGCCGAGGCCACGGCCCAACAGATCGACGCCGCGGCCTGGCTGACCGTACCCAACGTGCCGGTGCTGTTTTGGGGCTTTCGCGTCATGGTCGCGATCGGCCTATCTTTGATAGTGCTGTTCGCAACGGCTTTTTATCTTGCGAGCCGCCATCGCTTCGACGAGCATCCCTGGTTCTTGAAGGCGGCCGTCCAGAGCTTGCCGCTGCCGTGGATTGCCGCGGAACTCGGCTGGATCATCGCCGAATACGGTCGCCAGCCCTGGGTCGTCGACGGTGTATTACCCACATTCGTCGGGGCATCGCGCACTGCCGCCGGCAACGTCTGGATGTCGCTGTTGGGGTTCCTCGCGTTCTACGGCGCGCTCGCGGCCGTCGATGTGTTTCTCATCATGCGCACGATACGTCGCGGGCCGGATGGCTTGGGGTATTGGCCGATTCGAAATCCTCCGTCGCAGGCGCCGATCTGATGGGGAAAGCCGCGAGCATCGCCGGCGCGACGGTGATCGATTATGCGAGCTTGCGCGTGGTTTGGTGGCTGCTGCTCGGCATACTGTTGATCGGCTTTGCGATCATGGACGGCTTCGATCTCGGTGTCGGCGCGACATTCCGATTCATCGGCAGAAACGACGCCGAACGGCGCGCTCTGTTGAAGTCGATCGAACCGGTCTGGGAGGGCAATCAGGTTTGGTTCATCTTGGGCGGCGGCGCCGCTTTCGCCGCGTGGCCGCTCGTCTACGCGGCATCTTTTTCCGGCCTGTACCTCGCAATGTTCCTGCTGCTCGTGGCGCTGATCTTGCGGCCCGTGGGCTTCGCGTTCCGCAATCAGCTCGCTGATGCGCGTTGGCGCAATGTCTGGGACGCGGCCCTGACGCTCGGCGGTGCCGTGCCGTCACTGCTGTTCGGCGTGGCCTTCGGTAATTTGTTTCTCGGCTTGCCGTTTCACTATGACGACATGCAGCGATCGACCTACACGGGCGGATTCCTCGACCTATTGAGGCCGTTTGCACTGCTCGCCGGCGTCGTGAGTCTGTCGATGCTGGTACTGCATGGCGCGAGCTATGCCGCCTTCAAGGTCGGCGAACCGACGGCCACGCGCGCGCGCCTCATCGGCCGTATCGCGTCGCTCGTATTCATGCTGAGCTTCGTGGGCGCCGGCATTTGGACGGCATCCGCATTGGGCGGGTACCGCATCGTCGGACTCATTGATCATGGCGGCCCATCGAACCCAACGCAAAAGTCCGTTGAAGTCGTAGCCGGCGCTTGGCTCGGCAATTTTCGCGAGTGGCCGTGGATGTGGGCCGCGCCGCTCGCCGCGCTCATTGCCGCCGCGAGCGCGAACCTCCTGCTGCGCCGAGGCCGGGCGGGCGCGGCATTCCTCGCGAGCGTGTTCGTGCAAGCAGCGACGATCTTGACCGCGGGCTTCGCACTATTTCCCTTCATGATGCCGTCTTCGACCAACCCCAACCAGAGCCTGACCGTCTGGGACGCCTCGAGCAGTGCGAAGACCTTGGAGCTCATGCTCGCCGCAGCGATCTTGTTTCTGCCGATCGTGCTCGCCTATACGACTTGGGTATTTCGCGTCATGAGGGGACGGGGCTCCCTCGATGAAGTGCATGATCGTGAAGGCCCGTATTAGGCGGCGGCAACCCGCGGGAGAATTATTCGATGTGGTACTTCAGCTGGATACTCGGGCTAGGGCTCGCAACGACTTTCGGCGTGCTGAATGCACTCTGGTACGACATCGTCGAAGAGCAACGGGAAAAGGACGCCGCGGCCAAGGGCGGCATCAGCTCGCCGTAAAGCTCGCGGCGAAGCGCGCGCGAATCGCATCGATGTCGGCCAGCACCGCAGCCGGCAGTTCGGGGACGGTGTGCGTATCGATGATGCTGCGCAGATCTTCGTCGATGCGCGCATAGAGATCGCGATCCGCGAGCGGGCTCATCCTCGTCGGCAAGTTAGGGCCGAAATAGCGGGTTTGCCAGAGCTGTTCGCGGCAGTGGCTCGCGGTATGGTCGAGCGCCAGATAATTGCCGCGCGGCCCCACCGCTTGCGCCTCCGAGAGCGCGAGCGCGGCATCGTCGACGGCCACACCCTGCCAGAGCGTGCGCAGCAAGCCCGCTAAATCATTGCAAAACAGCAGCGAATGCAGGGAATACGTCATGCCCTCGTCGATCGATCCGAGATAATCACAGGTTGCCGGGCGACTGTAGAATGCCTGCATGAGGTTCGACGACAACTCCCAGACGGCGTCCTGATTGAAGGAGCGCGCGGCGCATTGCCCGCCGATGCCCGTGAACGACGGAATACCCAGCTCACGGCGCACCTGGCACATGACCATGTCGGAGAGCGACGTCTGGACGAAATTGCCGATACCGCCCGTGGCGGGTTCCATGAAACAAACGTCGGAGCTGCCGATCACGAATGAGCCTCTGCGCGCCAGTTGGCCGAGCGTCATGCCCGCGAAATCCGTCGCCAGGCTCTGTGCGATGCAGCCGGCGGCCGTGATCGGTGAAGATGCGCCGCCTATGGGGAGCGTGCCGACGCTGACCGGCACGCCGGCGCGCGCCGCCATGATTACCTGATCGATGTGCGTCTTCGCGTAATTGAGCGGCAAGGGCGTGATGATCTGCAGAAAATAGGGCTTCTCGGCGAGCGCGGCGCGGCCGCCGCGAATCGCGGCCGCCATCTCGATCGCGACACCGAAGGACTCGGCATGCTCGCAGAGATACTCGAGCGGCTTGGTCGTATTGCGGGCCATGATCGCGAACTCGGCGATCTCGCCGTGGATGTCGGAGTGCTCGACGTCTTTGCAGCCGATGCAGACGCCGTCGATGTTCGGCAATGCGTCGGCCACGCGCGTGATCAACGCAAGATCCGCAGCGGTGCTCGCGCGCAGCTCGCCGCTCGCCAGATCGAAAACCTTGATGCAGGTCATGCCCGGCAGGAACCAGGTATGCTGATTGTCGAGCAGCAGATAGTGCGAACCATTTCGATCCCAGAGGCGCGTCTGCCGCGCGACGGAAGCGAGCGCGCCTTCGACCGTTTTGCGGTCGAGCTTGACCACGCCGTCGGCGGCGACCGTGCAACCGGCGGCCGCGAACAATTCCGGCGCCTCGCTGTCGATGTCGAATGCCACGCCGGTTTGTTCCATCAGCGTGAATGCCGCATCGACGAGGCGCGCCGTTGCGCCGGGCGCCAGCGGCTCGTAGGGCGCGGTCGGGCCGAAATGCAATCCCGGATCCGCGGGACGCGTAATTGCCGCGTGCATACGGCGTTTTCGCTGACTTGCCGATTCATGACGCATGCGCGTATCCCTTAGGCTCTATCTTTTAGCGTCCACGAGACGCAATAATCGAATATGTCGGAAATATCGCGCTACGCGCCGCTGTTCGAGAGCGTAAGGATCGGCCCGGTCACTGCGCCGAATCGATTATATCAGGTACCCCATTGTACGGGCATGGGCCACGCGCTGCCGAAAACCCTGGTGTCGATGCGTGCGATGAAGGCCGAGGGCGGGTGGGGCGTCGTGTGCACCGAATATTGTTCGATACATGAGAGTTCCGATGATCATCCGTATCCATTCGCGTCCCTCTGGGACGACGGCGATCTCGGCAACCTCGCTGCGATGGCCGACGCGGTGCATGCGCACGGCGCGCTCGCGGGCATCGAGCTTTGGCATGGCGGCAGCTACGTCGCGAATCTTTCGACGCGCGCACCGTCATTCGGCGTGCGCTCGGCGCCTGCGCGCATCGACCCGGTGCAGTCTCAGCGCATGGATCGGCGCGACATTCGCGCGCTGAAGCGCTGGCACCTCGACGCGGCGCTGCGCGCGCGCAAGGCGGGTTTCGACATCATCTACGTATATCCGACGCACGGTTACCTGATATCCGAGTTTCTGTCGCGCAGCTTGAACGGCCGCACCGACGAATATGGCGGATCGCTCGAGAACCGCATGCGTCTGCTGCGCGAGTTACTCGAAGAAACGCGCAACGCCGTCGGCGATCGCTGCGCCGTCGCGGTCCGCTACGCCGCGAATGGGCACGGAGACGATCACCTCAGCGAGGACGAGGCTCGCGACGTCGTGGCGGCGCTGGGGTCTTTACCCGACCTCTGGGACGTCGTGATCGGCGATTACGACGAGGAAATGGGATCTTCGCGATTCGTCGACGAAGGGGCGCTCGAAGATCGCGTCGCCTACGTGCGCAAACTCACCGGCAAACCCGTCGTGAGCGTCGGCCGCTTCACGTCGCCGGACACCATGCTCGGTCAGCTCAAGCGCGGCGTCGTCGATCTGATTGGCGCTGCGCGCCCGTCGATCGCGGATCCGTTCCTGCCGACGAAGATACGCGAGGGGCGCATCGAGGACATTCGCGAGTGCATCGGCTGCAACATCTGCTATGCGCATGATTTCCGCGGCGCGGCGCTGCGCTGTACACAGAATCCGACGATGGGCGAGGAATGGCGATCCGGTTGGCATCCGGAGCGGGTGCCGGCGGGCACCGGCGGCTCGGTGCTGATCGTCGGCGCAGGCCCGGCGGGCCTCGAGGCTGCGCACATACTCGGCAAACGCGGCTATGAAGTCGCGCTCGCGGACGCGGAAATTGAATCCGGCGGGCGCGTCTCGCGTGAGAGCAGGCTACCGGGACTCGCGCAGTGGGCGCGTGTACGGGATTATCGCCTCGGCCAGATCAACCGGATGGCGAACGTGGGCTTGTATCTGGATAGCCGCATGCAGGCATCGGACGTACTCGCGTTCGGCGCCGATCACGTGCTGATCGCGACCGGCGCACACTGGCGGCGCGACGGTATCGGCCGCTGGCACGCGCGACCGATCGTCCCGCTGAATCCGTCCGCCGTGTATACGCCGGATGACGTATTTGCGGGGCGTCTGCCGGGCGGGGAAGTCGTGATCTTTGACGATGATCACTATTACCTCGGACCGGTAATCGCCATCAAGCTCGCGCGCGAAGGCGCGCGTGTACGGTACGTCACGACCGAGGGGCGCGCGGGCGCGTGGAGCCAAAACACGCAGGAACAGGAGCGCACCCAGCGTGCGCTGATAGAGCTCGGCGTCGACATCGAGGTCAACGTGGCGCTCGCAGCCTTTGAGGAATCGATCGCAACGCTGGCCTGCGTGTTCACCGGCCGCACGCACGCCGTGCCGGCGTCCGCCGTCCTGCTGGTGACTTCGCGCGTCGCGGACGAGGCGCTTTACCGGGCGCTCGTCGGCGAGGACGTCGCGGCGCCGCCACGGACGTCCCCGCAGTCGCTGCCCGCGTCGGTGCAGCGGATCGGCGACTGTCTGCAGCCGGCATTGATCGCCGGTGCCGTGTACTCCGGCCACCGCGCGGCCCGTGAGCTTGGCGTCATCGCGCCGGCGCGGCCTCGGGAGCGCGTCCTGGTCTGAGCCTCACCGTCGCGGCAGACCGCCGCACGATGATCTGCTGACGCCGGCCGAATGGCGCGTCGTGCATGCCGTGCAACACGGCATGACGAATCGCGAAATTGCCGGACGCCGGGGAGTCAGCATCGACGCAATCAAGTTCCACGTCGCGAATGCGTTGGCGAAGCTCCTCATCGGCAATCGCAAGGCGCTTCGGCAATGGTTTCGCGCGCCCAAACATAGCGCTCTTGGTCGAAAGGAGAAAATGGTGCCTGATTCATTCGCGCTCGGACCAATCGGTCAAATATCACGATCTGTCGGCAATATCGCGGATGCTCAAGCCTGATATGGCAACGTGCTCGGGATACCGCACCCATATACATTCGGCAAGCTCGCGTTTTTCGATTGCGGCGGCACAAGATTGATATTGTCGCAGGAAGCGCAAGCATCGTCGGGCGAATCAATGATTTACTTGCGGGTTGCGGACATTGCGAAAGCACACGACGAATTGAAATCGTGCGGCGTCGAGTTCATCAACGCTCCGCACATGATCCACAAGCATGCCGAAGGCACTGAAGAATGGATGGCAATTTTCAAGGACCCTGACGGCAGGCCGCTGGGCATCATGTCGCAGGTGAAACCGTAAAGGGTCTCAAAAACTCGGTATAGCGGGACCGGCTAGCATGGCGTCGGCCTTCAACTTCAAGTTCGGCATGACGCCCGCCAGCGAATCGACGAGTTTCTGGCTTTCCGTGCGAACCGCGGGATCCGGATCCTCGCGCGTCGCCACGATGCCCCAGTAGACAGCCTTCGATCCAGGCTCTTGGAGAACACGATTTTCCGCGGCGATAATTGCCGCCGTGAAATAGTATTTCGCCAACCGGGCCGGAGCGGACAAGTTGCCGCGCTCGGCCGACATATACCACAGCTTTGCGGCCTGCTCGTGGTTGCGCTCCACTCCGTCGCCGTTCCAAAACATCGTCCCGAGTAGAAAAGCCGCATTCGCCTGGCCTTGATCGGCCGCTTTCTGCAACCAACTGGCGGCTTGCGGGAAGTCCCGCTCGACCCCTTCACCCGTCAGATACATCTGACCCAAATCGGTTTGCGCATCGGCCACCCCTCGATCGGCGCTGCTCCGGCAGAGCGACGCGGCTTTGGCTTGATTCGTCTCGACGCCGAGACCTCGCAGATACTGATTGCCAAGCGCGCAATCGGCCATCGCCGCCCCGCGAGCCGAAGCCCGTCCGTACAACAGCGCCGACTGCTTATAGTCCTGGGCGCGGCCATCGCCTTTGAAGAAACAGTCGGCGAGAAGCTCCGTGCCATTCGGATCGGCTCTCTGTTCAGCGACCGCGAAAAGATCGCAGGCGTGAACGTGGTCCAGTGGTACCCCGGCCCCCGACCAATACATCAATCCCAACATGGCGGGCGCCGCTGCGCTGCCCCGATCTGCGAGTTTGCGATAGATGGCAATCGCGGTGCCGTAGTCCTTGACCCTATTGGCGGCAACGGCATTGGCCATCTCGTTCGTCTCGGCTTCAGGCGTGGCCGCCCGGCCGGCGTAGGCGAACAACAAGTAGAGCGAGACGCAAGCAATGTCTCGCGCCACGATGCGCATACGGAGGCTCTTCGGCCAGATAACGGGTGCATCGGCGGCGGGCACGGGCAAAGAAATCAATCCACCGGGACATCAGCCGCCGCGCTCGAACAGGCGGCCGATCGCCTGCATTCCAAGCGCGACGAGGTCCGCCCCCGGGCCTGCGTCGGCGCCATGCGCGCTCGTCCCGGTGAGCAGGTGATCGCCGAGATGCCCTCCCGGCGATGCGGCTTGCGGAGGAAGTTGGATTCGCATCAGCGCGTTCGCCAATGCCTCCGGCGCGGGACCGAGGTGGCGTCGATTCTCCAAGTCGGACCACATACCGAGCGCCTTCTCGACGGCATCCGGATCCAAGAACGAGACCGGCGCGTGGCAGTATTGGCATTGGCTGGAGTGTTCCAAATCGATCGGCGCTCCGCACTCGGAGCAGCATATCTGGCGGACCTGAGAGCGGACCCGATGGACTTCCGCCTCAGTCAGGCTGCGTACAAATTGTTTTTCGCGCAGGAATTGAAAGAACGGCGTGAATCGCCCATCGCCGTGCGGGCATCGAAAATAGGAAAACTTTCCTGATTTGCACAGATCGTAGCCAATCGCGAGCGCATCGCCGCAGCGCGGGCAATCCAGCCGGCTTGCCACAGGCTGACGGGCGTCACCGAGGCGGGAGTTGATTTCTTTGAACAATTCGATCACGGCGGCGGGCGCGAGCAGAACGCTTCCGGCGTGATCGAACCAGATGCCGGCGCAGGTGAAGCAGAGATCTACGCGTACCGCGCCATGATAGTTTTGTTCGAGATCCTGGGCCTGCATCGGCTGCTGACAGTTCGGGCAGGAGATCGTCGGAAGCGCATCAACGTTGGACATGGAGCCGCCACTGTGCAAGGGGTTGGACGTAACATACCGCTGCGAAGGATAGACCACACCTATGTGCAGCGCACGTTGCATGCGGCTTGCGCGCGGGCGCGGGAGCGCGGGATACCGGCTGAAAACGCGGATGCTCGCGACGTGCCGGAGGCCGCGCGAGGCATGCCATTGGCTTCGGTGGCGGACCTAGGTTGTCGCCCATGTCGAATCGCTGAGATGCTCGTCCAAGGCTTTGCCGGGGGCGCATTCCTTCGAATAATAGGCGCCCTGTAAAATGCCTGAATCTCCTCGCAGCTGGTAGATGGTGTTGTAGTACTCGAGCGCGTTGCTCTTTGCGACGCCATCGGGAACACCGAGGAGTTTGGCCGCGCGGTAGTCTCGTTGCACGGCCTCGCATTCGGTCTTGGCTTCATTCATTTCGCCGCGTACGTGCATGCTCTCGTGAGCGAACATGTTCAGGCTCTCGATTTCCCTCGCGGTCGCACGATGAGGATGGGCTAAGTAAGACATCAAGATATCGCACCAGGGCTTTTGGAACACGATTTTGCCGGTCAGCGGGCTGGCGTGCCCGGCCGCAAGCATCTCGGTGTCGAGCATCGTATCGAACAGCGTGTTGCAATGAACCGTGGCGCGATGATTGTCCGCTAGTTCGGTAGCTTTCGCCGATAGGAACCGTTCGAAGTGCCAGGTGTGAAATGGCGGCCACGCAGTTAGCACGGCCAAGGCCAACACGAGAGCGAGGTAGGGTTTCGTTATCGGCGTGGGGAAATCAAAACCGGGCCGGGCGACGATGCTGCCGCGAACTTCGCGGAACGCACACCACAGGAAAAACAGCGATGTCAGAATCCACAGCATGATGGGAGTGTCATTTACACGCGATTGGCTCACCTTATCAAGGCGCCTGCACTCATTGAGAGCTTCGCGCAGCTCGAACCCATCCAATATGTGCGTTACTTCACGCATATTGCACCAAACCCGCGAAGCGCGCCCATATGACGCCGCGCTTATTCGACGCGGCAACGATGGCGTTGAGGTCCGAAACGGCGAATCCCACGACTGTGTCAACCGAGAGATGAGTCGATGGTACCGGCGACGTCAGGAGTCAACTTGCTCGGCTGCAAACTGACATCGAATCGGGCGAGTGGGATCAACGATATTCGAAGCTGCGGTTGCTGGTCGCATCCTCGGCGGTCGGGAGATATGTTTGCTGTTACCCTGGGAGCCGCTAAATTATGCGAACGAAAGCTTCCAGCGCTGCGAGCACCGCCGTTGTTTGGTCGCGCTGCGGCGAGTGGCCGCATCGAGCCAGTTTCAGCAGTTGCGCACCCGGAACTCTTTCGGCAATGACTTCGATCTGCCTCATCGTCGAGTATTCGTCTTCCTCACCCTGCATGGCCAGCACGGGACACCGGATCTTCGGCAGGCAGTCCTCGATGTTCCAATCGCGAAACGCCGGTGAAAGCCACGTGTCGTTCCAATCGCCGAACACGCGAGATGCCCTGTCGCGATGATAGCGCGCCAACCTTTGCGGTAAATCGGTGGTCTGCCAGGCGATTCGGGCCGCGCGTATGCCCGCCAGCGTCACTTCCTCGACGAACTCATGCGGAGCCATCACGGCGATTCCAAGCGGCAGCTCGGGAAAGGCCGCGGCAAATAGGAGCGCGATGCTGCCGCCGTCGCTGTGGCCGATCAGTATCGGGCGTTCGATGTTCAATGCAGCCAGCAGTGCGGGTAGCGCCTCCTCCGCCTCGCGGCGCAGGTAGTCCGGCGTACGCGCGCGCGGGTCGGGTTGCGAGCCGCCGTATCCGGCCCGCGACCAGACGATCACGCGCCGGCCTGTCGCCGCCGCCAGTTTGTCGGGGAAGTCCCGCCACATTGCGACGCAGCCCAGCCCTTCATGAAGCAACAGCAGCGTCGATCGCTGCTCAGCGACTGCTGGCAGATCGCGGTATTCGAGCTGCAGACCCTCGACGAGAATGTGTTGCATGATGGAGCCGGTCGATGGAGCTAAGGAGCAAGAATCGCCGTCTTGGTCGCACCCGATCAAGGCGCGCGCAGCAACGGCTCAATGGCCATGGCGGCCCTGGTAGCAGTGTATTTTGCGGTTGCGAGGCTGGGAAGAGCCGCGTGAGGCGAGCGTTGGTGCGCAACCCCATGTTGACCGGCACCGCGGCTGTCGCGTTGTTGGAGCGCCTTCAGATTTGATATCCACCCTACCAACCCCAACTCGTCAAACCAGCCGCGAGTCGGCCCGCACGATTGATTTTGGGATTTCTCTGCGGTGGCGTGTGCGGATTCGCTCTTGGATTGGGTATTCCCCTGTGGGAGCCCATCGATCCGCTCGGCTGTCGAGGAGGCGCTGGGCCGAAGGCTTGCGCCGGAAGGGTTGGCCGCGTTACGCCTGTTGCTCAGGAATCGGCTGGCGCTTGTGCCACTCGGTGGCTTGCTCGTAAGCATGGGCTAGACGGAGAACTGTTCCTTCATCGCCGAGAACGCCAGTGATTTGCATGCCAATTGGCAGGCCGGACCTCGTGAATCCACAGGGCACGGAGATCGTAGGCGCCCCAAACATGTCGAACGGCCGGGTGTTGTGAAGCATGCGTACTTCCTTCGGTCGCATCATCGTGGGGTCCGATAGCAGATCGGCGATCTCAAATGGGGGTACAGGAGTGGTCGGGGTAATCAATAGATCCACACCATCAAATCCCCGTGACACGGTGCGGCGAATCTGTTCCATTTGGCGCCGGCCTTGAACATAGGTTGAAGTCGTGATCTTGGTTCCGGCCAGAATTCTCTCGAGGGTCGGCTTCTGATAAAGCTCTGGGCTCTTGGCAACGTAGTCCTGATGGTATGCGTAGGCTTCTGCTTGCAGGATGGCAATGCACGGATCCATAACTTCGGCGTAGGTGCCGTTCGTCGCCAGCGGCGCAACGTCGAGCTGTACGCGGGTAAGGGTCTTTAAGTCAGACAGAGCAGCCTCCATGGCGGCTTGTATATCAGGATCAAGCCCCTCGAAGAAGAAGTCGCGTGGGATGCCAACCCGCAACGAGGACGTCGCAGACCGCATGGACGCAGCGTAATCCGGGACGATCGTATCGAGGCTACCGTTGTCCCGCGGGTCGTAGCCGGCCAAGACTTGGAGCATCAAAGCAGCGTCCACCGTCGTGCGCGTCATGGGACCCAGATGGTCCAACGACCACGACAAGGGAATTGCTCCTGCCGTGCTCACGCGCCCGTAGGTTGGTTTGAGTCCGACGATACCGCAGTATGCCGCCGGTTCGCGAATAGAACCGCCTGTGTCGGAGCCGATCGCGCCGTAACAGAGGTGGGCCGCGACAGCGGCCGCGGATCCTCCGGAGGAGCCGCCCGGACTATGAGCGAGATTCCAGGGATTGCGAACGGGACCGAAAAAACTGACTGCCGAGCTGCCGCCATAGGCGAATTCGTGCATGTTGAGCTTGCCGAGAAACACGGCCCCAGCTGCCTTGAGCCGCCGCACGACCTCCGCGTCCACCGTGGGAATGCGATCCTTGAACAATTCGCTCCCTGCCGTCGTACGTACGCCAGCAGTATCGACCAGGTCCTTCAGTGCGATCGGGATGCCATGCAGGGCGCCCCGCCAGCGGTGGTTCTGAATTTCGGCCTCGGCCTGACGCGCTTCGGCCAGCGCGGATTCCGCTGTCACCGTGATGAAGGCGTTTAGCTGCGGATCGAGGCGCTCAATTCGATTAAGGCACGCCTGGGTCAGCTCGACCGGCGAGACTTTCTTCGTTCTGATGAGAGCGGACGCGCGCTCAATGCTCAGAAATGCGAGAGTCTCCGACGCCGGTGCTAAATGCTGCCCGGCACTCAAAGGTGAAACTTCCTTTGCACCGGCTTCCGGTCCCATGATTGCTCCCGCTACGGCTGCCAGCGACGCGTCGAGGAATGTTCTACGCGTAAAGACTGCGCCACCCTGGGGCACCGCCATTACTGCCGACACCCTCGCCACGGATCTGCGTGAGTTGGTCATTGGCACGCCCCATTTGCAACTCCGAATCATTGTAGGTTAGCGGGGTCAGCGCAAGAAAGAGGAATTTACGTGCCCTTAGCTCGGTCAAGCCGTGATTCTCAAACATTCCCTGGTCAGGCGAATCGGGGCTCTGATTACGAGCGGGAGGGGTTCATCAACCGCCAATGCGGGCAAGACGGACAGCAGCAGTAGCGCTCTCCAGACATCCCCCTCATTGAAGCGCAATGCCGCGGGACCCGCTCCGGCAAACCGGGAAATCAAGAACAGTACTGCGTAAAGAAGTGGGCCGATCACCAAGGCGATATGCAGCCAATGAGTTCGCAGCGGGCGACCCAGCACGCCGCCACGCACACCGACGAAACCCCGGTGAATCACATCGACGCTTAGGCGCATTACGCCCGAACCGCCGAAAATTGAATCCAGCCAGGCAATGCTCAGGGGAACGAAGCAAAGGAGAATCTCCGGCAAAAAAATCCACCGCGCAATCTTCAGGTTTCCGGTGATCATGAGCTTGATCCTCAGTTTGACGCCCGCGACGAGGCAGCCAACTGCTCCTTCGCGAATGCCGCGCCCGTTGATGTCAGCCGATGCATATGCCGGTCGCTCAGACGCATCAGTGCCGGATATAGCGTGCCATGTCGGTGAAGTCCACCTATAGAGAGATAAATATCAAGCCCCGCTGCCGAAATTGTGCGGCGCGACCGGCGCGCAAACTGCACGGGGCGGCGCGGCTTCCGCCACTGCCATCGACCCTGACTTGCCGGCCACGAACGTCTGCAATTGCGGGAGTCTAATTTGAGTTGAGGCCGGCCTCTTGCTTGAATAGTTCGCTCGGGACACCGATTTACCCGATTTTTGAGAACTAGGGAAGAAGTAGTTCAGGGATGTCGATTTAGGCCTATCTCGAACGTCTAGTAAGTGAGTGCGTAAAATTGCGTATCCGGCACTCAACGAGACATCCAGCAAAGGAGAAATCACCATTACCCTTCCAATGACCCCCACCATTACCGCGTTTAAAAGCTCGCCCGACGGCGGCAAGGGACTGGCGCGTGACATGCGCGTTCGCTGGGCGCTTGAAGAAGTGGGCCAAGCTTACGAGGTTCGTCTTGTTTCGTTCGGTGCGATGAAGGAACCCGCGCATCGAGCGCTTCATCCTTTCGGGCAGATTCCGACCTACGAAGAAGGCGATCTTGCCCTGTTCGAATCGGGGGCGATCGTGTTCCATATCGCAGAGCGCCATGCAGGCCTGCTGCCTGACGATGCGAATGCCCGGGCGCGCGCGATCACATGGATGTTTGCCGCGCTCAACACGGTGGAGCCTCCGATCGCTGATCGCGGTATCGCCATGCTCTTGGAGCACGACAAGACTTGGTATGGGGAACGCCTGCCTATCCTCGAGGATCGCGTCCGTGTACGGCTGGGCGAACTTTCCAATCGGCTTGGCAATGCCGACTGGCTCGAGGATGCGTTCAGCGCCGGTGACCTATTGATGGTGACGGTGCTGCGCAGGTTGAAGGGATCGGTGCTACTGGAGAAATATCCGAACCTCTCTGCCTATGTCGTCCGTGGCGAATCGCGGCCCGCCTTCAAGCGTGCTTTCGACGCTCAATTGGCGGTTTTCACTGGCAAGCCACCGACCGGCTGATGAAGGTCAGCTCCAGGAAGGGAAACAACTGACGTGTCGTGCCTTTGCGCAGCGTTAGAAAAGAAAAAGGCGGAATTTGATCTGGGCCAAGTAGAGGCGCGGCTTGAGCTCTAGCCTGTTCCAAAGCGTTTTGGCTTCGGCTTGCTGGTTTTGAAATTCCGGCGAAGCTTCAAGCTGCGAGAGAGCCTTTCCCTGGGAGATTCGCCGGCGCGAATAGGCACCCGCGACTTGGGCATGGTAAGCGGGCAGCGCCGCCTTTGCACGGCGCACACACATTGCTGTCCGTCGGGAGAGGCGGCGCTCAGCTCGACGCGGCCACCCGAATCAGCGCGTGCTCGAGAATGCTCAGCGCCGAATCGAGTTGTGCATCACTGGTGATCAGCGGTGGCGACAGGTTCAGCACGTTTCCCTGGCCAATCTTGAAGCTGAGACCATTTGACAGGCACGCATACATGACGCGCTCGGCCGCATCACATGCCGGCTGTCCGTCAGGCAACGCGAGTTCCACGCCGACCAGCGCGCCGAGACCGCGGACATCGCAGACGAGCGGGACGCGCGCCTTCAGTGCTTCGAGCCGCACCATCATCCTTGCACCAATGGCATTGGCGCGCTCGAGTAGGCCGTCCTCCTCGAGGCATGCGAGCGTGGCCAGTGCCGCTGCGCAGCCGACTGAACTCTTCTCGTGTGTGTAGTGCCCCAGGGCCTGGCCGCCGGCGATATTCAGGTGCCCGCGGACAATCAGGGCAGCCATCGGCCAAACGGCTCCGCCCAAGCCTTTGCCGAGCACTACCATATCGGGAACGATACCGTAGTGCTCGAAAGCGAACATGTACCCGGTGCGCCCGATACCGATTGGAATCTCATCCAAAATCAGCAATGTTCCGTGTCTGTCGCAGCTGGCGCGAACCCGTTTGTAGTACTCGAGAGGCGGGATCTGCACGTCCGTGCAGCGCACCGTTTCGACAATGACTGCCGCTACGTCTTCCTCCTTATCGAGGATGTATTCGACGTAGTCGGCGCATCTTGCGTTGCAAGTGCCCGCACAGCCGTAGAGACAGGCGCGAGGGTCGCACGGCGGGGCGTGCTCAGAACCGGGGAGCAAGGGGCCGATATTCTTGCGAAAAAGCGCCTCACCGCCAATCGAAATGGCATCCAATGATGCACCGTGGAACGAATCCCACATGGAAACCGTCTTGTGGCGCCCCGTTGCTACGCGCGCGAGCTTGAGCGCCATGCCGATCGCCTCGGCGCCTCCAGGCGCCAGCAGTACCTTGTCCAAGTCTCCTGGAGCAAGCGCGGTCAATCGGGCGGCCAAATCAACGGCGTAATGATTGGTAAAGCGACGCGGAGAAAATGGCAGCGTATCAAGGGCAGAGTGTACGGCAGCCATGACGCGCGGATTCCGATAGCCGACCTGATGCAGGTTGTTGCCATGGAAGTCCATGAATCGCCTGCCGTCGACGTCGACGAGATAGATGCCGTCGGCTTCCGCAAGTACATCAAGGCACGGCGTCGACAGTGACTGGTGCAGGAAGTACTTCGCATCGGCGTCCAAGACGATCCGCGTCTCCGAACCTATATGGGTCGCCTGCCATTCCCGGCGGTATGGGGACAGATTGATGTCGCCTTCCGACCGAGAGTCGACGAGACTCCGTGTCCCGGAGAATTTGCCGTGTGAGTCCATAAAGGTCATCCGCGTCCACGCCTGATGCAGGCTTCTCCGACAGTGCCGAATCGTCGGTATCATATCTGAAGCGCACGTCCTTTCCGTGAATGATCGCTATGCGGCGCGCATATGCATCACCTCTGTCGCCGCACCTGACTGCGGCCCATCGTTTGATCGGCCTCTAGCGCTTCGTTCACACCTTCGACGATCGATATGCTGCCTTGGATTTTAAAGTCGAGCCGGTTCTCAAGTCGCTTCGTAATAAGTTAATGGCAGCGAGCACGACTTACAAATCGCGGAACAGTCGACGATCAAGGATGCTTGGATCAGGTAGCTTAGCAGAGGCGGAAAAGCCTGAATCCTTGTTGTCGGGAGATGTGGAAATGAAAAGACAGATGTTGTTGGTCCTCGCTTGGAGCGCGCTGCACGGCAGTGTGGCGCTGGCGGCCAACTGTACCAACGAAACCTTGAAGGGAACGGTAGTCGCATCGGTCTCGAAGAGCACTGCCGCAGGACCCACGAGTTCGCTGTTCATGGAGTCCTGGGACGGCGCGGGACACGTGCAGTACCTAGAATCGGATTCCAACGGCACTCAGACCAACACTTACTACGGGACGGCTACTTACAGTATCAGCCCGGACTGCGTGGCGACGGTCTACTATGATGGGGCGACCGCTCAGCCGTTTAACTATTATGTCGACGCGGATGGTGAGGGCTACTTTTGGGTCAACAACCAAAATGTAGGCGTGATCGCGGCGGGGCATACGGACCTGATATCGAAAGAGCTGATCGTCAATCCTACAGCGACGACTCCGGGGCCGTGTTCGCTAGCGACGCTGAAAGGTACGATGGCGTACGAAGTCGAAAAGACCCTTCAGGGCCTCCCACGCGCCAGCGATGGCATGGAGTCATATGACGGCGCGGGGCATCTGAACTATCGGGAAACGGATGCGGATGGTTACACCACCACGAGCTACCCCGGAACCGGTACCTACACGATTACAGATCGGTGCGTAGCCAGCGTCTACTATGACGGCTCGACGACCCCTTTCGTATTTTTTGTGGCGCCGAACGGCTCTGCCTACTGGTGGATCAACAACCAAAACTCCGGGATCGTTGCCGCCGGAAAAGCGTTGCGGGTTTCGAGGGAGCTCGTTGTCAAGTAGGGAGGATTTCCAGAGGCGCGTTGGGGGCTTCGATAGGTGCTCGTTCAGCACGCAGCCCTCGGCATCACATCATTGGAGCTGGCAAATTATTAGCTCCGGGTCTGAATTGATTCGGACCGGCAGATTGCTACATCCGACTCCGCGGCTGACGATTAGGGGACCGTTTCCTGCGATATCAAATCGACCCCGCGAATGCGATCGGGAAAGCGGCCCCCCGGCGCCCACGATGGGTGTGCCGTCGCTCAAACAGATTTGCCCGCCATGTGTGTGACCGGCGAATCCGATTGAGTATTGTTGGTTATCCAGAAACAATAACCCGTCGGGTGAGTGCGTGAGCCATATGCGAATCGCCTTGGCACCGTGAAACGTCTGATTCGAATCTGCAGATCCCGTCCACGGATCGTCGAATCCGCAAATTGAAACGGAGTCAAACGGAGCACGTAAGGCGACATTTCGATTAACAAGGACTTCCACCCCGAGATCCCCCAAGCGTCGTGCAATTTCGGTGTCGTCGGACCACAGGTCGTGATTCCCGAGAACCGCAAAAGTGCCGAATGGTGGCGAATATTGCTTCAGGGCATCCGTCAGCGCCGTCAGATGGCGGGAACGCAGCGATACATAGTCGCCACCCAAGAGCAGGATCTCAGGCCGACAAACGAGCAATTCCTGCATCAAGCGCCCAAAGACTTCCGGATGCGTCGTCGGGCCAGCATGAAAATCCGAAGCGAAGGCCATTGTCAAAGGAGCCGGAAGTCGGTTCCCTGCGGACAGGCTGATCTCGTGACGAGTGATCTTTAGGTCCCCGTGCCAGCCCCACCGGCAAGCCCACTTTGCAACGAGCCCGCGAAGTAGTGCGATGTCGAGTGCGGACATCGCCAGCCGACGAATGAATGAATTGCGCCGGCCCCGAGACAAAGTCATTCCCTCGTGCTCACTGAATGATGATGGCAGCACGCATGTTACCGTTTTGCTCGCCCGCAGCCTCACGATCTGCTCAACATCACTCCATTCCGTCGAATCGAACAGCGCTGTTCTATCCGGGGTCCCGCAAGGAGCATCGATGGCCCTAACCGGGCGCTCGCGAACGTCCGCTTCCGCCCGCCTGATTTTGTTGCACTTCGCGGCACATGATCAAATCACGTTGGGGGTCGTCGCCGAGCTTGAAGATGTGTTCCCCCACGAGCTTGAACCCCCATTTTCCATAGAAGGCCAAGGCTCTTGGATTTCGTTCCCACACTCCCAGCCATAGCGCCGCGGATCCGGCGGCCTCAGCTCGAGTAAGGACGTGTGCCATGAGCTCGTGAGCCAATCCAGTCCCATGGTGTGAAGCAGCCACGTAGAACCTCTGGATCTCCGTCGGTCGCTCGCCCGAGATCATCGGCGATGCTGCATCGAGCCGCAGCTGTAAGTACGCGATCAACCTGCCGTCCGTTTCGGCCACCCAAGTCTCGCAGCTCGGCTCGCGAATCTCCGCGAGTTGCAAAGCCTGTCCATATTTCGCCCCACAATGCAGCTGGATGTTCGCGGCGGTATTCGACTCTGAAAACGCAGCGCGGAAGGTTCTTTCGGCGAGCACCGAAAGCTCCAGCGCGTCATCTTCCTCCGCTCGGCGAATCCGAATCGCAGCCTGCATCAATCAACTCCGCCATCAAGAACGATTGGTCGCAACCCACACCCCGGCACCGCGACCGCTTCGGAGAGATCCAATATTGCGGCCACTTCGCTGCTGCAGATGCGGGTCACACGGGGTCCGTTACCGGCACCACAAGGATCGACGGACACCCGGTCGGGACCCGCGGGCGATCTGCACAGTACCGCCCGCGGGTCGGGAAACAGCGCCGGATCGCCTACTTGTAAGTGGCAATCGTGCGTGTCAGGGAGACGCGGTGCTTCGTAAAATCCACCACCGAGCCAAAGGCCTGGCCATTGAGCGGCGAGCTCTTGACGGCCGCGCGTATTTCAGCGTTGACCTTGTCGAGACTCTCGGCGGTCGGCGCGAGGTAGTCGATGACGAACATTCCAGGGGCGTCCGAATGGACGGCTTGTTGGTCGATTTCATACTCGACGATCGAGCCATCCGCAAGCAGCTTCTCCAGCATTGGAACAAGCATGTTCTTGGCGAGCATATCGACTGCATCGTCCGGGGCATCTGCCTTCAACTGATAAATGGATGCGTAACTGTACGCGCCCTGCCATGATCCGGCGTGCCAGTTGTAGAACCGGCTGACCCACAGGTTGTCCCAGTGCTTCGTCACGCTGTTGAGCACCGGGGTCGATCCGCCGCCCGCCTTTTCTAGGTCATCGAGGACGGCCAGCGTGCCCGCCATGGACATCGACTGCCACCAATTATCATGCGTGGCGCCCTCGGCATCGTGCAACAGGGCAGAATCGCTGCCATAGGAGACGATCACGCCGCTCGCGATGGCCTTGTCCATCACTTTCTGCACGGCCGGATTTACTTTCTCGAACTCCGCCCACCGTGCGCGCGGAACGACCCAGAATGCTTCATACGTGTACAGGCGCGGTTTATCCTTCACTTCCGCCGACTGCGCGCACGCAAGTGCGGCCCAGCCGCCGGCCATCACAATCGCGCACAATCCCGACAGGACTTGCCAGTTTTTCTTGTTCATTGGGAATCCTTTATGATTGGTTTTGGAACCAAATAAGTATACAAGCAACCGCAGTGATGTGATCGCCGAGGCGGAACCGGCCGAGGACCGGCGTTTCACCCGGTGACCTACATCCAGCCTGAATTGACTATGGCGAGTATCCAATCCGCGGAAGTTTAATTATCGATGCCGCCGGCCGAATTGCGAATTGCGCTCCGCATGCGGCGCGCCCCCGCTCAATGCGGTACTTCCATCCAGAATGGCTTGCTCGGATCGACTTGTGTGGTCGTACCGGGACCCTCGCCGATGATTTGAACAATGACAGCCTCATCGCCTTCGGCGCCGTCCCAGTGAGTGGCTTTCGCGGGGTGCATCATGATGCTACCCGGCTTTAATGGAACCGCTCGAGAGATATCGAATGTGTCACCGGTGCCCGTGTACCACGTTCCCTCCAGTACCGTCACGTATCGAGCGTTGGGATGCCAATGGGGAGCATCCATGACGTGCGGTGGAAACTTGACCCGAACGACATAGATGCCGGGCTTCGCGGGATCCCCGAGCAGTATCGCCTGTTGTACTCCGTGGCTATTTGGGACGTCCTGCCAATGAATATCCTCCGGCGTGATCCGAACGAAGTCGGGGTTGTCTTTCGTAATGCCACTCATCGCGGCAGCGACGGCACCCAAAGCAATGCAGGAACACGCAAAGGCGAGAATTTTTTTTGTTTTCACGGTATCCCCCACGTTGATAAAGCTTCTAGACCGTGCTTTGGTCCCATTCTAGGGTCGAGGCTTGGTAATGCCAAAGATCGCTCGTCGCGAAAATGAACCTAGCACGCGTCAGGGGCAACACAGGGCAATCACCGCCCGAAGTCGGCCGGCGATGGCCCTGGCCCCAAACAGACGCGTGTGACCGGCTGCATTTTGTTAACCAGAATCCTCAGCAGATGCATACATCGCTGTGAGTACCGCCGGAAATCTCGCTCACTATGTTGATTCAGTGGATTACCCCCTCGTCATATGCTTAGATTGCGTTGAGGCGTTTCTCTTGCCGACACGAACATATGCCCGATAAAGGGGAGTTTCAATGAAGGCGCGGATTCGCCGACGGGAAATCGCTTCGCGGAAATTGGTCACGCAATTTGTTCTGGTGGGCCTGATCGGAGCGCTACCATCATGCTCAGGCAACAGTCCGACATACCCCGTCGGGGGTCGCGTCAGCGGGTTGAGCGCCAATGGTCTAATTCTGGCCAACGGATCTGACACGGTACGGGTGTCATCCAACGAAACTTCATTCGTGTTTTCAACTTGGTTGGCCGCCGGCGCTCCCTACAGCGTGACGATCCAGGCGCAACCGGCGGGGCAAACCTGTCTGGTCAGCCACGGAACGGGCATGGCGACATCGGTTGCCGTCATTGACGTGACGATCAGTTGTACAGGGCCTTGGACCTGGACGGGCGGCGCGGCTACGCAGGATGCCGCCGGGGATTACGGAACGCGGGGCATCGCGGCGGCCGGCAATGTACCGGGCGCGCGCGAAAGTTCGATGACTTGGACCGACAGCGTCGGTAATTTCTGGCTATTTGGCGGAACTTATTTCGACGCCAACGGGGATTTGTTTTTCCTGAACGACCTATGGCGATACACGCCGTCGAACGGGCTGTGGTCTTGGATCAGTGGCTCGAAGGTTTCCGGCGCGCTCTACGGCACGCCAGGGATCTACGGCGTGCAGGGCAACGCGTCGCCCAACAGTATGCCGGGCTCCCGCGCGAGCGCGGCTTCTTGGATCGATGGTGCGGGCAATCTATGGCTGTTCGGCGGGTTTGGTTACGACTCGGCCAACCTGTCCTATCTCAACGACTTGTGGAGATATTCGCCCGGCACCGGCGAATGGACATGGGTGAGCGGCCCCAGTTCGGGCTCAACCCCGGCCGCGATCTATGGAACTCGGGGCGTATCGGCGCCGGCCAATCTACCTCCACAGCGCGAGGGTCCCGTTACCTGGATCGACAGCTCGGGCAATCTGTGGATGTTCGGTGGCACCGGGGTTATTCCCGGCGCGAATGTGAACACCGTAGGATTGCTCAATGATTTGTGGTCGTATTCGCCCGGCACCGGCGAGTGGACCTGGGTGAGCGGATCGAACACCGCCTATCCCGCCGCGAGCTACGGAACGCTCGGCATGGCCGCACCCAGTAACGTCCCTGATGGGCGCGATTCGGCCACATCGTGGATCGACAGTGCGGATAACCTGTGGCTCTTCGGCGGCAACTCGCTGGGCGGATTTCACAACGACCTCTGGAAGTTCACGCCCAGCACGAACCAATGGACCTGGGTGAGCGGTGCGAACACTCCGAACGGCCTGGGCGTCTATGGGACGCAAGGCTCGAGCGCCGCGGTCAACGTCCCGGGTTCACGGTTCGCTGCCGCCTCTTGGATCGATGCTTCCGGCAATTTCTGGCTGTTCGGCGGCGAGGGGGTTTCCAATCCGCAGACCTCGGGCCTGTTCAATGACCTGTGGATGTTCTCGCCCGGGGCCGATCAATGGACTTGGGTTGGCGGATCGAGCAGCGCCGATGTAGCCGGAGTCTATGGCACCTTGGGAAAGGCAGCGCCCGGCAATGCACCGGGAGCGCGCGAGAGCGCCGCTGCGTGGATCGATGGCGCGGGCAATCTATGGCTGTTCGGTGGGGCTGGTATCGGAAATTCCACGGCCGGCGCTGAATTGAATGATCTATGGCAATACCAACGCTGAACTGTGTGCATATCGATGCAGTCGTGTCTCCTTTCCTTGGTCTTGATCGCCGTCGTCGCGGAATCGGCAAACGCCGGCGGTGAGGACGCGCTCGCGCCCTGCGAGGCGGTGGCGGCGCACGTCAAGTCCGTTGCCGCCGATCCTCGGGTCTTCGAGCGCCAGCGTGCACTCGACTACGAGGCGCTACTCGCGCCAATCATCCGTTTGCCGCCTCCGGAACTCGCCGACGCTGATCTGTGGGCCAAAGCCATGCAGCTTCTTGGCAGCGATCATGGCCTAGTCGTCGAGGTGCAGCATGTGGATGGCCCGGTGTGGCGCGCCGTCCAAGTGGCAGGAACTGCGAACTGCCAGACCGAGCAGTTTTTCTCCGTGCGCCCGGACGGGGAGCTGAGCGCCATCGACAAACCCGCGATCTTCGGGGATCTTTGCTGGCGCAGTTATCGCCAGATCGGCAGGATCGGCGAACAACCTGCATTGATCGAGCAGGAGGTCAGGGAACACCCTCTTCTGGGACTCGACGTCGAGATTACGCCGTGGACGAGCGGCGAGCGGGCGACGTGCCAGGTCACAATTCGCTTCAACGACGCCTTTCATGTGACCGAGCGGTTTTGCAAGGACGGCTTGCTCTGCCGCGCCGCTGAGCCGCTCGCGCCCAAGCTGGCCGAGGCACTCGCCCGAGCCGCCGACGGCAGTACGCTGCCCATCGTCGCGCCCCCGCCACCGGACACGGCGCGGGCATTGGCTGCGCGGCTCCACGACGTCAAGGAAAGCATCGAGAGTGATCACCTTGGCTACACGATGCTGCCGACCTTCGGCGCCAAGCCACGGACCGAGTATGCAACCTACGCCGGCAATCACCAGGTCGCTCTGGTCGAGACCGCCGGCAAGACACTGATCGCCCGCGTCGGTATCGGTGGCGTTGGCTGGCGCGAAATGGGCGATTATCTGATCGCCTTCTACGCCGACGATATGCATGGCCTCGATCCGGTCGCGAGCTTCGTCGTGGAACGTCAGAACACCGGGCTGCAAATGGTCACGACGTCCGTGCCGCAGCCTTACGTTAACGCTCGCTGAATTCCATCGGGAAGTCGCCTCGTGCCGGCGATCCCGGCGAATGCCACTTCGCGGCGCTGGACAATCCGTCGGAGATTGTCCCGAAACTGCCGGTCGCCAATGACCGTCACGGGGAAATTTCAATTTGCGATTACTTCGCTATTGTGAAATGGAAGCCGACCGTACGACGGGGTTTCAGCCCGCATTCGTCGCTATTGCGCTGCCGCGCGCTTTGCGTTCGGATCATACCCAGGCGGCAGTATCAGACGGATATTGGGGTCCGCGGGCGCCCGCGCCCGAAACGCCTTTAGCTCGGTCTGCAGGTTTCCGATCAACTGCAGGATCGCGTCGTCGAAGCTCCGGGTCCGGGCTTCGCGCGCGCGCTCCGAGAACCCGACCATCGTCGCGGTACCCTTGGTGTTCGAGACGCCGCTGGCACGCATCAGCAAGCGGCGGCTCTTGATGTCGAAGACCGCCGTATCCACCGCGGTCAGGATGTCGTACCTGTCGCCGTTGATGACATAGGCGCCTATGCCCGTCCAGTACAGAAACGACCACCCCGTTGCACCGGAATTCTGGACCTGGTCAAAGGAAACGAGCGCCACGACATCGAGGTCCAGCAAAGCCGAAATGCGATCGAGGTTCGTGAATCCACCGGCGGGCTCGAGGTACACGGACGGAATCACGACCATTTCCCGTATGAATGGAAAATCTACGAAGGCGCTGCGCACTTCGCCGGCGAGTTTCAGCCGGTCGCTTTCGGGGAGGCGGAACTTCGCGTCGGAATGGTCCGGCACGAAGGCAACTCCGACCCGGAATGGCACCTTTAATTCGGCTATCCGGGTGGGTGCGGCAGGGTTCTGCTCGGTTCCCGGATAAAGATAGGAGAGAACCGAGGCGACTTGCCGCTGCTTGGTGCTTGGTTCCACGGATGCGCACCCCGATACGACGACCGCAATCGCCGTGGCGACGAGCAGCGCGGAATTTCTTGGCATGGGGGTACCCTCGACTTTCAGTACGGTACGGATTGAGTGCGTCGTTGATACGGGCTGAGAGTTGAATCGAAGGAGCGGCGCACGCTAGCGCCGCCCTCCGAAAACCGGGCCCCTCCGCAGACTGCCCAAATCAGTTGGCACAGTTGGTATACGGAAGACCAGAAATGCCGCCGGCAGCCGCAATTGCACCAGCAGTTACGACTGTCGGCGCATTGCACGCAATGTTGGTCCCTGCATTGCCCGTCACGTGAGCGTCACCCCCGAATTGTGCAATCGATACGTCATTTAGGCTGACGCCCGAACCCGCATTGCCTGTAATTGAAATCCCTCCAGAGCCGCCAACGCCACCGCCGACAAAGAGCTTACTACCCAGCGCCAGATAAATGCCGTCGGAGCCGTTGTTGGTGACATTGGCGGGTGCATGCACGCTTACAGCCCCACCCAGGGTGGTAAAGATGCCTTGCTGTGTGTTGTTCGTGATGACGGATGGGGTCACGCTGTCTGCCCCAACGTGAATGGAAACACTCCCCCCATGGTTCAAGAAAACGCCATAGAGGTTATTCTGGACAGTGACCCCCATGACGAACATTTCACCGCTGTCGTTGGTGAATAACCCATCATAGTTGTTCTGCACCGTTCCGCCTTGGACAATCGCTTTCGAGAGCGGATAGACGCCGATTCCGGCGCCGTTGCCTGCTCCCGAAATCGTATTGTTGATCAGCAGGCAGTCAGCGCCTTGGTAGCAACTGATCGCGTCGGCGCCCGGACCGTTCATACAGCTTGAAGGGCACGTCGCGGTAAGCGTGAATCCATTCAGAGTAAAACCGGCAGAAGCTTGGACATCGATCACCTCGTGAGTGCCGTCGGACACGTCTGTAATCGAGGCACCGTTGAGTGCGTTCAGAGTTAGCCGGTCCATGTTTAGAATCAAAATATTCTCGTGACATGCGCCGGACACGTTGATGGTATTCGGCCCTGAGAATAGAGGGAATTGAAGGATCTTGAGTGCTGCGCCAATGCTGGACAAACCCTCCTTACCACCACAATTAACGGTTAACGTTGTCGCGTGTGCCGCCGATCCCATCAGCAATAGCAAGCCAAACGCGCCAATGTATTTTTTACAGTTGAACATCTTCATGGTCGCTCTCCTTCCTGGTTGCGCATTCTTGGTTGATCGATTCGCTCATTACATTCGGCCAATCGCAGGACCGGCGCGCTCAAAATCGCCACGCGACGGCCAAATTCAGCCCGTGATCGAGGCGAGGCGCGAAACCGACCCGGTAGCGGGTCGAGGGCATTTCGTTCCAGTGTTCGCCCGGTGGAATTGCCGCCCCAATCGATGCGCCAAGCAAGCCACCTACGAGCGCACATCCAGCGGTAACGTCGGTGTTATTCACGATTGAATTCTTGCTTTCGCTTGCGCTGCAAGCCAGCGCACTTGCCGCAGCTCCGATTCCAGCGCCGATCGCCGCATCCACCCACCGCGAGCGGCGGCCCGAACTCACGTCCAGTCGCGCAATTTTCTCGCGCAAGACCGATACCGGTTCCGATCGACCTGGCACGTCGATGGTCAGGGACTGATCGTCGACCCTATTAATAGTGCCGACGACTTTATTTGGAGAATGCTCTAGTGCCAGCACGCGAACGCGCATTCCGGGAGTAAGCGACAGCGGCGTGGGCGCATCCTCGCCTGCCGCTGACACGGATGAGAATAGACAAGCAAGGGTTAGTAAGGCTAGTGCATTGCTGAGGCTAATGGCGATGCGCGCGGGAGGCGTATTCTTAGATTGGTTCATTGCATATTCCCCTCATTGTGAGACTCGTAGTTGAACGGGCAAGAGCGCGATCCATCGGTGATCGCGCCAATGCCCGTGAATTTCACATCGATGCTTTTCTCCACACAGACCACGCTCGGCACGGACGCGTCATTTTCTTCATCGCACACAGGATTGGCGTACAACTCGCGCAGGCTGATTTCTCGTCTTCGCTCTGCGACTTTGTATCTTCGCCACGAGACGTATTTGGCGCCGAGGTAGGCGCCCGAGAGACCGGTGCCGGCGATGATGATCGCGATCAAGAGATCGTCAAAACTCATGGTCAACCTCCGTTTGCAATTCGCACTTGACCGCAGTCAGCCGCTCAGCCGACCACCGAAACCGCCCGGCCGATCAGTCGAGGTCCGCCGTTCGCAAGGCGTCGGCAATCGTTTTTGCGATGAGCCGGTGGCCCGTTTGAGCCGGATGATCGTTGCACACGTAGGGGGCGTAGACGTCCGGATTCAGCAGTCCGGTGTTGCAGGTTTTACCGCCGAATGCCGCTTTGGATGCAACGGTCTTAAAGGCCGTGAAGAGGTCGGCCACGACGGCTCCATAGGCGCTCGCCGGAGCCGCGATCGCGGCGTTGAGGTCCCCCGTTAATGCGGTGCCCGCCGCATCGGAATAGTCGAGCGAGTAGTAGTTGGTGACGACGATCGCGCCCGCATAGCCGGTGGCGCGCAGATCGGCGAGGATCGTTGCGATGTGCTCTGCGACTGCGGCGAGCACCGCCGGCGCTCCCGCCTCGATGCACTCGGCCACCAACACCGGCGTGGGATTAGAAGCACACGATGCCTCGAGCAGGAATCCGTCATTCGCGCCCAGCGTGATCGTCACGAGGCGCACCTCGCGATGATTCTTCAAGTACGACGTGGCGAAATCGAGCTGCGTGGACTTATAGTCGGCGTGCAGCGGGTAGAGGCCGCGAAAGGCCCGGCAGCCATAATCCGGAGCCGTGGATGACAGAAAGCTGCCGGTGGTTTCGCCGGGACAAGCGCCGTTCACCACGTCCAGATGAAACCTGCGGCCGAGGTCGTCGGCGAAACCGATAAAGTTTTCCGGATTGGTATAAAAGTAGTCGTAGCCCACTGACGCGATGTAACTGAACGCAATGCTATCGCCGAGTACGAGAGCATCGCGGCGATCTTGTGCGGTGACGGCCGCGCCGAGGCACAGGGCGGCGAGCAGGAACAGCCGGGAAACAACACGTGATAAATTCATGGTCTTCTCCTCCCCAGAAATGGTTGGTTCGAACTTATTGATGGTCGATCGAGGGTCGTGTCACGAAGCGATGTCTTAAGCGCCGGCGGGGACCATAGGTCAGGCGGTACGTTGGGCGCCTGATGAATCGTTGCGGATTGCTAATTCATTCCTGATGAAATTCTTATGAATGAGATATGACGCGATTCAGGACGCCATGAGCCCCCAAATAAGCGCCGTTTCCCGCCGGGAGACCCTGTAGCCGAGTCTGTCCCGCACGCGGGCTCGGAATATCAATGGAACGTGGACGCCGTGCGGCGCACAAAGTGGTAGTGTCCCTAACATGTCTCAGTAAAGGGTTTTAGACCCAATATGACGCTTACGGGATGATTCACTTGCACCCTATGCGCACTGCCGCTATCACCGTAATCCATGCGCTAACCTGGCTTATGGCTGCATCGGGATTCGCGGTCGCGCCCACCGCAGCCGCCGATCTGCCCACTGCCGCCGCGCCCGCACCCGGGCCGCAAGAACTCATGTCAGACCTCTCGGCGCGTCTATTTGGCGCTCTTGACAAGGAGTCCGCTGCGACGCGGCACAATCCGGACAAGATTCTGCCGCTGATCGACCGATTGCTGGCTCCGCATTTCGACATCGAATACGCAGGGCGCCTGGTGCTCGGACCGCATTGGCGCGCGGCGAGTCCGGAGCAGCGGCAGCTCTTTGCGGCTGCCTTGTTCCAGAGGCTGCTTCGGACGTATGCCGGGGCAGTCGCCGAATGGACCCCGGATCGGTTCAAGGTGCTGCCGCTGCGCGCGGATCCCGAGGCACTGCAAGTAACGGTGCACACTCAGGTGACGAGCGAGCGCGGTGTGCTCGTCCCGGTTGACTTTCGAATACGCCAGACGGCCGACGGCTGGAAGATTTTTGATGTGACCGTCGACGGCGTTTCCTACATGCGGATCTATCACGACGACACCGACGAGGAGATCACCCAGAAGGGCCTCGATGCAACGATCGCGCGGCTGTCCGCGAGCGACCCAGACGCAATCAAGCGTATGCAGCCCCCCAATACGCGAAGCGCGCACTAAGATGCCCCAGCGGTCATGGATGGACAGCGGTTTCGTTCTGGATAACTGGGAGGTCCGGCCGCGACACGGGACTTTGTGGCGGCGCGATAGCTCCGCGTCAGACCCGGTGCGGATTGAACCTCGGGTGATGGCGGTGCTGACCTGTCTTGCGCGCCACGTTGGCGAGGTCGTGACCCGGGATGAGCTATGTACGGAGGTCTGGGGCGGTCGCATCGTGTCCGACGAAGCCTTGTCTCGATGCATTTCGCTATTGCGGCACGTTCTCGACGATAACTCGCGCGAACCCCGATTCATTCGCACGATTGCCAGAATCGGTTACACGCTTGTGCCGACTCCGGCGCCGCTGGCGCCGGTCGCTGCGGACACCGCCGACCCGCCGCCGCTGCAGGCAGGCGCTGGGCTGCCTGCGAAGGATGTCGCAGGCAAGCTTGCTCCGAGCGATGTTGACGTGTCGACACGGCTGTGGACCAGCAAATGGCGCCGCCGGGTCCTGGTGGCGGTCGGTTGCGTCGCGCTGATAGGCGCTGCGGCGCTCGTTTATTTCTTGCGCACGGAGCACTCGGGCGCGGATGCGCCACCGCCCTTGATAACCCGGCTGTTGGTGTTGCCCTTCGATACCAGCGAGGCGAAGGGCGTAGGCCGCGACGTCGGCGTCGAGGTCGCCGATGCGATTGCCGATTCGCTCGCTCACGTGGAGCGACTACAAATTTCGGGCAGTACATCCGCGGACACGCTCGCGGCGGAGCACACCGGCGCAGTTGCAGCGGGCCGAAAGCTCGGTGTCGATGCGGTGCTAAACGGTGAGGTCGCGGAACAGTCCGGGGCACTGCGCGCGACCGTAAGGCTGACGGCGACGAAAGATGCTCGGGTGTTGTGGACCCGCGTCTACGAGCGCCGAGCGGCGGACATTTTCGATGCGCAGAACAGTATTGCGGCGGCGGTCGTGCGCGAACTTGTTGGCTTGCTGAATCCCGAGAGCCTGGCCGGAGCGCCGAGCGCCGAGCCGACCTCGGCCGACCCCGAGGCCTACCAGCTGTATCTGCGTGGTGCCCATCAGGTTCGGCTGCGCGGCGAGGACTCGCTGCGACGGGCCGTGGATCTGTTCTCCGCGGCCGCGCGCCGTGATCCGACGTATGCCCGCGCCCAAGTGGGTCTTGCATATGCGTACGAGCTGCTTCCCAGCTATTCCTATGAGGACCCCGCCGAGATGTACGCGCTCGCCGATCGGGCGCTGGCCAATGCGGATCGCCTGTCGCACAACCGATCCGAGAGCGCCGGCGCACGCGCTTACCTCAGCTTCATGCGCGGGCAGTGGATCGTGGCGGAGACGGCATTCAGAACCGCGATCGTCGCCGATCCGAACAACCCGGATGTGCGACAAATGTACTCGCAGCTGCTCGCCGCGGTCGGCCGCATCGACTCGGCACTGACACAAGTCCGTTTGGCTCAGCAGATCGACCCGCTGGCGCCGGTTGTCGCGGACCGGCTAGGCATTTTGCAGCTGTGGCTCGGGCGCGATGCGCAGGCCGCGAGCGACAGGGCGCTTGCCCGAGAGTTGGGCCTCGACGAAATCACTTATCCAGAGACCAACATTCTTCTCGAGCTTCATGAGCACGATGATGCAAATGCGGCGGACGGACTCCGGCATCTGGAGGGCGCGCTGCACCGATCCGACGTTTGGGTCGCCCCGACCATCGACGCTTATCGGCATCCGGAGAAAAGGCCGGCCGCAATCCAGCTGTTAGACCAAACGTTGGCGTCGAGGGGTATTTCGACGCGAATCTACTTTGGCCTGATGGTCCTGCTTGAGTCCCCTGCGCGCGCCATGCGCGCATTTGCCGCGCTGCCGGGCAGCGACATCAACTACCTCGAACTGCTGTTTTCCGTAGATGCCGCCGCCGTCCGGCGTGACCCGGCATTCGGTGAGTTCGTCCGCAAAATCGGCATTGTCGCCTATTGGGATCGGTTTGGATGGCCGAGCGCCTGTCATCGCGAGGGATCGCAGATTGTCTGTCACTAAGGCGACCGCAGTCGATGCGCACTGTGGCTCTTCCCTTGTTATATCCGCTGTTAATGCAAATGGCGATCTTCATCGGAAACCACACCCCGAGCGCGCAGCGAATGGCCGATTCGAGGCGTCATTTTCGCACAATCATCGATGGGCGAATTTCCATCTCCTCGCCGCGGCGGATATCCGGAGTCAGAATCCTACCTCCGGCACCGTGATTCTAGACGCATCCCGATTCACAGCTTTTTGTGACGAGCTTCACCCAGGATAAGCACCGCTCCACGTTAAAATATATTGGTGTACGGAGACTCCCTGCGACAGCCACGGACCAGATCAGCCGCTCGACCGGGCGACGCGCTTCTCGTCGCGATCGTTTTGCTTCTATCCCCGGCCTGGGTGCTGAGGGCCGACCAGACGTATCAAGCCGCCGATGATGCGGGCAACTCAGACCAGACTGATACCTCGACCGGACAGAATTCCGCGCAGCAAATGGAGGACGCTCATACCCCGCCCCACGAGATGCATTTCTGCTGGGCAAATTGCTTTACGCTCACGTTTGACGATGGAGTCTATCGTCGAACGGATGGCTCGGATGAGACTTGGACCGTCGAGCGCTTCTCATCGGCCACGGTCGTCTTGCACCGCCACGGTGTCCCTGCAGCTTGGAACGGCTTCAGTGCTGACGTGGTTTACCAAGGCCAGGTATCAAACGACCGATTGATAGGCGTTACCGTGAATGGCAATCCCGTACCCGATATCAATTTGGCGTGGGGCTTCGCGCTCGAGACCCTGCCGGGGAGCAATGCGGAGCGAGATCGGCGACGATCAGCGCAGGCCCAGGCGCAAGCGCTCGCGGTAAATTCAGAATCGCCGCCAGACGACGTCGAACCTGCACTCGATGTCGATTTGAGCGCCGCCGACGCGCCGCCACCGCTGCTGAATTACGAGCAGGCTCCCTGCCCGGAACAAGGATATCTTTGGACTCCGGGCTATTGGAGCTGGCGTGGTGCAGGATATTACTGGGTGCCGGGAGCCTGGGTGCAGCCGCCGCGAGTGGGAGTACTGTGGACACCCGGCTATTGGGCATTCATGGGCGGGATTTATGTGTTCCATGCCGGGTATTGGGGTCCACACATCGGTTACTACGGCGGCATCAATTATGGTTACGGCTATTTTGGCTCCGGATTTGTCGGTGGGCGTTGGGTAGGCAGCTCATTCACCTACAATAGCGCTGTCAGCAACGTCAATGCGCGCGTAATTCACAATGCGTATAGCGAGACGGCGGCCAATAATGCCGCCGTCAAAAATGTGAGCTACAACGGCGGACCGGGCGGTGCCACGGCAACTCCCACCGCCGACGAGAGAGCAGCGGCTGCGGAGCCGCATATGCCGGCGACGCCGCGGCAGCGCCAAATTGTGCTGCAATCCGCCAGTAATCCCGAACTCATGGCGCAGACCAACAGCGCTCATCCCGTCATTGCGGCTGCGAAAAGTCCTGCCGTGGTTAATCCGCCGAGAGTCGCAAAAGCCGACGGCGCGACTGCGGCGAGTGCGAGCGGCGCGCATAGCCGAACCCATGTTCAGCCGAATACCGCGCTGCACCCGCAGGTCGCCGTTGAGCGTACGGTCACGCGAGACACTGCTGGGCACACGCAGGATGAAGGTGACTCTGAGCGTCCGGTAGCGCCGAAACTCACTCGCGCGACACCGGCGAAGCCACAACCTCCTAAGCAGTAACAGAGCCGAGCACCGCGGACCTTGAGCCGCCAGCCGGAGCGTCGGTTTTTCGGATGTCCAGCCAGCCGCTCTAAAGGCTCCTGCCATCGACCTTTTTCACCTTGAGTGCGTCAACATCGACGCCATCCAGGCATCGCACATTGATGGCCGCCATTTTTGCGCCGGTCTTCGGGTGCGTCCCGATTGCGAACGACTGAATGCCGCAGGTTGAGCAGAACTGGTGCTGGATCATGTGTTTGTTGAATTCGAACTTTGTCAGGTCGGCGTCGCCGGATAGAAGCTTGAATTGAGTTGCCGGCGCGAACGCTAGCAATGAGCCCAGCCGCCCGCATCGCGAGCAGTTACACGCGAGGACCTCGCCGATGTCCATTTGCACTTCGTAGCGTACTTTGCCGCATTGGCAACCGCCGGAATATGTTTGCGTCATGGCTGCAATCTCCCGCGTCAAGACACGAACTCTATTGGGGAGTTTACCTGATGCGATAGAGGCTGATAACGACTGCTTACCGGCTGTCGCTGTAGTCCGTCAGCCGACCGAGTTGGCCCAGGCGTTGGGCAGCGCGCAGGCGGCACGCCGAAGGGGTCGATCACGCCGTTCTCGGTCCTTTCAACCGCGATGTCGCCGTCAGCGCCAATACCAACATAAGTGCGAAAGCCGCGCATTCGATGAAGAATGCCTGGTCCATTCCCACTTCGAATATAGAGCGTTGCGAGAAGGTGCCCGCGATCTGCGTCCACCAATAGGCAAGCAATCCGATGTCCATGATCCAATGGCCGAACATGCAGAATACGAGCGTGCCGGATGCCCACGCCAACCTACCCAAAAGCAAACCAGCCAGGAAAATGATGGGCACCATACCAATGAGCGCCCAGTCCTTCGCCAAGTGAAACAACACGAAAAACAGCGACGAAATCAGAATCGCCACGACCGGACCGTGCCGATGTTCGATCGGTCGCTGCATATAGCCGCGAAATCCGATTTCCTCGCAAACGCCTGCGGATAACGCCGACACGATACACGCAAGCCATTGCATCTGCCGCGATGAAATGAACGATAAGTCGTAGCCTTGATGGAATGCGGCCGCCGGAAAGGGTACTAAGCGGAACAGCAGCACGATGGCGGCGTGAATGGTGGCCGCAAAACTCAGCGCTGCTACAACGCCCCATAACAATTGTGCGCTTGGCAGTGACCGGAGTCGGAAATAGTCTGCGCGCAGCGCCTTCAAACGCGCGGGAGGGCCCCCGCCTGCCGCCCACCATATGTACAAGGCCAGAAAGCTGACTTCGGCGCCCGCCCCCACCTGCGTTCCAAGCGTCACCAAGAGTATTGGCCAGATATTCGCGGCGATCATGCCGATGAGAAGCCCACCGATAACTGCGCGGATGATCACCGGCATGCGGCCCCACAGGCTTTCAGTTTTCTCTTCGCGCATTTTGGCCCTTGCGTTCCACGCGTCGTAGAATTCGCTCGCCGCGGCTCGGCACCGCTGGGCCGTGATAGTCGAAGAATTGATCTATCAGCCCAAAATGCTAACTCTGGCCACCCTCTCTGTGGCCTCAACCATCGGGCGACTATTTCGCCTAGCTCAATGTCTCAGTTTGACCGACTACACCGAGCTCATCGCCCCAACTGGCGGTGTCGACCCCAACCGGACCTCGGTGGTCGGCAGCTTTGCGGCATCAGAACCGCGATCGCTCGAACCGATTCTTAGACCTCAATCAATCCATTGTTGAGTGGCGAGGACATCGTCGAAATAGGAAGCCGCCTTGGATGCGTCCCCGTATCCCTCGACCGTGAGATACACCATGCCTTGTTTCGATGTAAGCAGATACTGCATGAAGTAATAATCTCGAAACATCCGCCTTCCTTGCGATGCCGCCGAGAATTCGCGTCGTGCGTCCGGCAATTCTCGCTCTGTTACCGGGCGAAGTACCTTGCCGTTCTTCTCAGCAAGTCCGGGCATCCGGTCTCGAGCAAAACCCCGCGCAGTTTCCAATACGTGTGCGGCCGGGTCCGGCACAGCGCCCGCAATAAGGGATGCATAGTTTGCAATCAAGATTTGTCCGTCTGGACCATGACTTTCGACGCGCTGCGAATTTCCAGTGATGCGCCACCCAGTGGGTAGCTGCAAAACGAGCGGACCCACGGAAAGGCGAGTAACGCTCTCGGCTGTCACCACCGTGGACAGAAGCAAGAGAAGCAGACAAAGGGTTCTCATGATTACGCGCGGATGCGTGCCCCGAAACGAAGCTGATTTGTCGAGATCATCGACTCCCTCCATGCCCGACCGAAGCCGCGGCTCGCGATAGCCCTATCCGATTATTAGAAGGCAATTAGCACGTGCTTCAGCATCGAGTACGCGCCAAAGATAGCAAATGGCGTTAAAACCGCGAAGACGTAAAATATCCCGCTGGCGCGATTAGTATTTGTTGCGGGGACACGCGAAGCGGTATCAAGGTGAAAAGATACGGTATAGGGATCCTTTGGATTGTCGCTGACATCACACTCTGCCAATTTAGTTGGCCAGTCGGCATCGGGTTTGGCGCCGGCATCGGCCCCAGCAATGAGGCGTTCCGCCAACCATCGAATTTCCGCGGCGGAGCCTATAAGCATCACGCCTCTCTCGCGACCTTGATACATGTGAGCACGCATAGGCTGGCGTGACCTCCGCCTTCTAACAATGAGATTGAGCGACGCGGGAATGCGCCGGCGTAACGCGAGGGCATTTTATCCCAATCATCTATTTTCTCCATGATTTACCGAAGCCGCGACCCGCGATCGCTCAAACCGAATAGTACTTCTGATGATTTGGGCGAGGGCGGCAGTCATTGCGGTCCATGCCACAGCGCGGCGGTCAACGGGCGAAGCCGGCCCGGTCCGGGGCGCAAGCGCGGTTCGCGCGCAGCCATTGACAGCGAGGATGGAGTCGGTAGCCTCGATCATCGGCAATCTCGCCCGATGCGCTTTTTTCCACCTGACGATCACCGGTCTTGCGTAGCGGGTGATTGCACGGGATACGAATTTGCTCGATGGAACTCACTGAGCGTTTGACCGGTCTTAGCCGGTCTGGCCGACTCGCAAACTGGCTCGTTCTGGGGTGCAGACCATGCGGCATTTATTCTCATGGCAACTCTTGGCTTTGCTCCTCGCCGGAATGGCGGCCGGGGCTCAAGTGCCAAATTCAAATCAAAACGGCCAGTCATCGGGCAGCCCGCCCGCGGACAGCGCAACACCGCCTGGCGCCGGTGAGTCACCGACGACGCCAACAATGATTACACCGGGAATTACGGTCACCGGCGCCACGCCGAATTCCGAGCCACCGCTGCCGAAGCTCCAACCGGATAAATTCACAGACTGCTATTGGGCAACCAAATCAACAGGTCCGGAGGAAATCGATTTCGTGGCCATGGAGAATTGTAAGGTTCAGGTCGCGACGGAAGTGCGTACCGTGATCGAGAAGTGCATCAATCGCAATGGGAAGAGCGCGCCGCCCGTGGTGATTCTGGCATGCACGGAGTTGCTGGAGCACGAGATATTCCTGGGCAGCGATCGCTATTATGTCTATGCGAATCGTGCCGAGGCTTATGTTGCCCAGGGCGATAGGCAACATGCGCTCGACGATTACAATCGAGCGGTCCGATTGGCTCCCCATACCGCCAAGCTTTACTACAACCGTGGGGTCTTCTACCTGGCGCAACCGGATGTCGATGCGGCCTTGCGGGACTTCGACACCGCCTTGAGCCTCAATCCTAAACTCGTCCTCGCGCTGCGTGAGCGCGCGAAAATCCACAAGACCCAAAATGATTTCAGCGGCGCACTCGCGGACTATTCAGAGGCTATCCGTTTGGAGCCGAAAACCGCGGCGCTGTGGAGCGATCGAGGGTATCTGTGCCTGCTTCAACATGACTACGAGAATGCCATCAAAGACGAGGGACAAGCGATCCAGATCGATCCAAAGATGGCTCGGGCCTATTTCTTTCGTGGCGCAGCCTTCGGAGGACTCGGCGACTCGTCCAAAGCTCGCAGCGATATTGTGACTGCAGTGCGCCTCGATCCTTCACTGCAGCGTTACTTGACTAACAAGAACAGCAACCCGTCCTCTACGCCCCCGCCTTGATGAATGTCCTGTCGATTCGGTGCTTGGCGCAGGCGCGGACTACCGAACTCAATCTCCTACGCAAGAAGTCTTCAAACTCTCGACTTCCATTTCAGGGCCTTTGAGGAAATACATTCGCCGCTGTCAGGGTGCCGAGTCGGCTATCAGTGTGCCTGGCTTCCAAGCCGACGCGAGTTTCTGGGCTTTATCGACTTGCTCCGCCGTAAGCTCTTGAGCAATGCGTTCCGCATTTACTTTTGCATCCCGCGCGTCGTTAGCAAAGGCTTTGTCCAATTTCTCTAGGGTGCCCGCGGGTGCAGTACGGGCGATGAGGTCCCGGACATCCGACCCCACGGTGAGACTGGTTGTCGCAAGTAACGTATACCAAGCGCACGCAATCACTAGATCCTTCTGTACCCCGTCACCTCGCTCATACATACCGGCGAGATGCCGTTGGGCGTCCTGCCATCCTTCCTTTGCTAGATCGCTGTAAATGGCCAGTGCCTGCGCGGTGTTTTTCTCGGTGCCAAGACCTTGGGCATATAGCCTCGCAAGGCCTTGTTTCGCCGTGGGATCCATAAGGACCGCCTTCTGGTACCGGAAGAAAGCCTGCGCATAGTCCTGAGCAACTCCGCGCCCCAATTCGTAGCTCTTACCCAGATTCGCTTCGGCGTTGAATGCGAGCCGGCTGGACTCCGTTGCGCGACGCCACCAATACACGGCTCGCGTGTCATCGTGAGGTACACCGATGCCCGACGAGTACCAGCTGCCTAGCATTGAAGCGGCACCCGTCGTGTTCTGGTCGGCCGCGAGTTGCAACCAGCGCGCTGCCTCGACACGATCCTCCTCGACCGGTGGATAGCCGCCAGACAGCATATTGGCCAGATTCATCTGCGCGGCGCCGTAACCCTGCTCCGCCGCCTTCCGGTACCACGCTACGGCTTGGCGGTAGTCGCGCCTGACTCGCTGCCCAGAGTTGTACTCCAAGCCCAATTCCCACTGGGCCTCGGCGTCTCCCGCTTCTGCCGCCTTGGTCCACCATGCAATCGCCTGGGCACCATCCGCTTTCACGCCTTGCCCGATCGCGTACATCGTGGCGAGAGTCTTCTCCGCGGATGCATTCCCTTGACTTGCCGCAGGCTGCTATTCACTCAGTGCCTTCGCATAGTCGCCAGCTTTGTAGGCCGCTGGCCCGTCCTTCACGTCGGCGTGACACGGTGTAACGGCAGCGAACCCAAAAAGTACCGCCGCCGCACAGATCCTATTCATGATGTCTCCCGGGCCTGGTCGAAACTGCGACTGAGCGGTACCTAGTTTCCCTCTGACGACAATCAATGGTGCACGAATGATGGCTGTGTGGAAGCCAACTTAAACACTTGAGCGACGGCAATGTAGGTGCGTATGGATGGTGACATCTGCGCAAAGCATCGGAGACTTGTAGGAAGGCGGAAATATACGCCCATCTGATAATCGCTACGACGAGACCGGGGTTCGTAGTATCTGTTCCAGCTGCGGCCTGTGGATGCATGGCGCGGCTCAAGGAGAATGCATCCCCCGCGCCATGGCGACTTGCCATAGAGGTAGGCACCCTGCTGTCAGTTGCTTTCAAGCTCGTTGGCCAGCGCGGGCAGGCCGTAGACCTCGCGCAATGCCGGACCGATTGCCGCCGTCAAGACGGCGATCGTTCGATTGAGTCGCGGGTCGAAGCCGAAGCTGCCCCCCAGCGAATGAATATTGCCGTCGAACATTGCGCCCACGACCTGTCCATGCGAGTCGATGAGCGGCGAACCGGAGTTTCCGCCGATAACGTCGTTGTTCGTGGCGACGTCGAGCAGGGTTTTCGGATCGAGCCGGGATTTTGCGGCGAGCCACCTTTGCGGCAGCCGGAACGGCTCGCTGTCGGTCGCCCGTGCGTACAGGCCGCCGAAGTTGGTGAACGGCTTGATCGTCTGTCCTTGATAGCTCCACCCCTGGACGGTTCCGTAGGAGAGGCGCAGAGTAAACGTTGCGTCGGGATAAACTGCATCGCCGTAGACCCTGAACCTCGCGCGCGCCAGCTTCTCCTGCGCCCGCGTCACGGGACCTTCGACCTGCTGCTCGTAGCGCGTGCGCAGTTCCCGCGCGTCCGGATCGGTCGCGAGCACGAAGCGGATCAGCGGGTCATCCGAGGCTTTGGTTGCAGCTTCGCCGCCGTGCCATAGGTTCTCGCGTACCTTCGCATCCGCCAACTGAGTCCCGGCCACGAGCCGGTCGGCGAGGGCTTCGGGCGATTCCGCGCCGAGGAGATGCTTGACCAGCGGATCGTCGACCGTCAGATATTCACGCGTCTTCGACAGCCAGAGCGCGAGGCCGATGCGCTCGAGCTCGGGGTAGATGGGCTGCGGGTCGAGCAGCTCTTTCTCAAGCAGGGGCAGATTGCTGTCTGCATACTCCCTGAGCCGCTCGGGACTCGGTTTGGTCCGCTCGCTTGCGGCGCGCACCAGAGTGCGCGCGTAGTGAAAGAGCTGGGCAATCGAACCAGCGCGCACTTCCAGAAAATCGTGGCTCAGGAAAATCTGCCGATAGCTGTCGATGGCCTCGTCGATCTGCTTCCAGGGGTCGCCTACGTCGGCGGCCAGCCGCGGGTCGTCGGCAACTCGTTTATGAAGATCGTCCTCCTCCTGAACCAGGCGCGCGAAAAACTGCGGATCGAGCAGCGCTCGCTGCCGTCCGTAGAATGCCTTGAAAGAGTTCTCGACCTGGAACAGCGTGCTCCCCGCCGTACGCTTCTGTTCCGTACCGAGCTGCGAGTACTCGATCAGCCGCCCACGCAGCTCGGAACGCACCAGCTGCCGTACGGGGATCTGCCAGTCACGCTGCATCTCGAGTTGTATCCGTGTGTCGAGGCGGTTGGTCGAGCCCGGATTGCCGGCAAGAAACACCAGCTCACCTTCTGCGGGCGCCGTGTGCCGCCATTTGAGATGTGTCGGCATCTGCGCCGGCTTACCGCTTTCGTATAGGCGCACGAAGGCACTGTCGAGGCAAAAGCGCGGAAAATTGAAGTTATCGGGATCGCCGCCGAAGAAGGAGACCGAGAACTCCGGGGCGAACACCAGGCGAACGTCGCTATACTTGCGATACTTGTAGAGCTTGTACTGACCGCCCTCATAGAGGGATACGACCTGGCAACGGCTGGTCGCATCCCCCTTGCACCCCTCGTCTTCGATCTTGGCGGTGGCAGCATCGCGCGATTTAACCGTATCCTTCGGTTCGCCCGACGCGATCGCGCTCTGTACGCGCGCCGTGACGTCGGTGACCTGCTGCAGGATTTCCGCCTGCATTCCGGGACAGAGACGCTCCTCGGTGCGCGCGTGGGTCAGGAAGCCGCTGGTGACGTAGTCCTGTTCGGCCGTGGACAGAGCCTGTTCGCACTCGAACACGCAGTGATGATTGGTGAGCACGAGGCCGTCCTTTGAGACCATCGACGCGGAGCAACCGCTCGTCAGACGCACCGCCGAGTAGCGTACGTGGTCGAGCCAGGTTGCGTCCGGGGCAAAGCCATACCGTGCTTGGACGGTGCTCGACGGAAAGTGGTCGAAGGTCCACATGCCTTCATCGGCACGCACGGATTGCGCCCCAAGAAGCGCCTCGCATAGGAATAAGGCGGCAAATGCCTTGGCGAGCATGGGTAGTCTCCTGATCGAGTGCCGAGCGGGTGACCGCTGCCGGTGTTCGGGTATTTCTTGGTGATCGCAGCCTGCGAGGCATTTTCGCTGAGCCTCGGCCGCCTGTCATCATGTGGGATGCATCATCCGAGTCCGCTCGCGTGCACGATCATCAACGCGTCGCGCCCAGGTCCATGGCTCGGATGACGCCCGCGTCCGCTGCACAAATGCCCGATAGTGTCTCCGGAATGCGGTGTTACCCCTTTGTCCGAAAGGTCACGCAGCAACGTAAGCAGTCGACCTAAACTTGCCGTCGGTCACTATCTGCTTTTCGAATTTGACGTATTCTTGTCGGAAGCTCTGGGTAGCCTGTTATGTATAAATTCTTGGTAGCATTCGCCCGAGTTGTATTTGGGCTTATAGCCGCGATCGCCGTAATCGGGCTATTCGTGTCCGGCCTGGCTTTTGACGCGCCGGGATCCACGAGCAGTCGGCTTACTTGGGGCTTCGCGTTGTCGCCCGTCGTTTATCTTTTGACCTACGCAGTTTTCCTTTGGAGGGCGCGTAGGGCGGCGGATCCCTCAGGGCGGCATGTGCTCTTATGGTCGCTCTTCCCTCTGCTTGGTCTCGCCTGGGCAGTAATTGCGATTGTGTTATTGCAAGTTCTATGCGGCGGCAGGTTTGTATGCCGCTATTAACAATGCTCTCGCGACGCTCGCGGCTCAATGCGCTATCGACCCCAATAGACCGGTCATCACCGTCGGCTTTGTGGACGCTCAACTCAATGAAATTGTTTAACCGCCGCCCCGCTCGAAAGCGGTTTTTGCGGGCCGATGTTCTCAGCGCTGGGCCGCTCAGCGTTTCCTTGCTCGGCCGCCTTACAAATATCCGTCATTGAAGCCGTGGATTCGAGGGTCGTGCGGGGGATCCCGCGACCTCTTGCATGTACGTATCGTCAAATTCACATAGTAGATCAGCGAGGTGAGATGCATTGGAATCGCCGTCAAAGCATTTAACCGCACGGATGCCGACCTCGCTCCGTGCCGGCGCCGCTCGCTGTCCGGCGAGCGCTTCCTTCACCGCAGGAATGAACACGAACTGCAACCATTGTTCATATGCCATCTTATTTGCACCGAAGGCTCCCATATCGATAAATTTATCCGGAGTAAGAGGTGCATCCTGCCAGCGGTGTAGCCGCTTTAACTCCAATTCGATTTGTTCTAGCAGGTGTGCGCATTTGGGTGCTTCGATTGGCCGCATATTGCCTCCTAAGCCGCGCGGTTGGTGAACGCTGCGAACACGGGTCCCCCGTCCGCACCCATCCGGCGAGCTGCGAATTACCGTTCTCCGTGAGATTCCCGTACTCGGGTGAGTATGTGCAAATCGCGAGCGAATCCGCTCATTGATTTGGAAATATTTATTTGAAGCGCTCCGGCGGGCGGGAAAATTGGGGTCGGAGTGTCGCGAAACGGCCGCGTAGAGGCGCGCATTTCAGGGCTCCGAACTTTGATTCATGGCCGACAGCGCCACGCCGGCTGCTCGGACCACCCAACCGGTGATGATTGCGTACCCGGGAGTCCGTTTCCCTCCGGATTGTCGAAACCGCCCGGTATGTCATCTTCTGGAGTTGCTACCCAGCCATTCACCAGCAAGGTACCCGCCCGTGATTGCCCGGCATACCCAAAAGTCGAGCTGGGCCGCGAGATCGAAGTTAATCGTCCCAGCAGCCATTGCAAGCGCTGTTGAATTGCAATGTCGTGCCGTTCACCAGTATCTCAACGGACCCCACGCCCACCGCCTCTCCGCCGTTGAGCGCGTAGCTGATCGTTTGGCTGATCGACTGCCCATTGACTGTGCCAGTCGCGTATGTGTTCAACAGTACAAAAGCGCTGGTCGATGTCACTGAGTAGGTTTCTGTCAGAGAGCCGATGGCATTGTTCGTATTAACAGCGTAATAACTCCCAGTGCCGAGTGGACCCGAGCCCCCGACAGTGAGCGTCGATGGCAGCGGATTGGTGCTGTTATATAGCAAGTCAAACTGCCCGCCGTTATACGAGAGGGTCAGTCCGAGCGGCTGGTAGGGGTTCTCGAGATAGTAGGCCGTTTCGATCTCAGTGAGGATCGGAGATCCGTTATCGGTGATCGTCAACGAGATCGTGCTGCTGTTGGCCTCTTGCCCATCGAACATCGTAGTGCCCTTGTTGGACGTCTCGCTGTAGGTTCCCGCGTAAGAGTTACCGCCGCTGCTCGCCGCCAACGCCGTCGGATCTATGATGAAAGGTTCGGCTGGTGCGGGTACCGATTCCAGGTTCTGTGGCGGCGAGCTCGATTGCATGGCGCTGCCTCCGCCACCTCCGCCACCGCACGCGGTGAGCACTATCAGCAAGAGCCCGGAGAAGGTAAAGTGAAAGACGCTGAGCAGAGTTGTTTTCACATGTCACCCCTTTTCAAAACGCCAAGCTGCTTATTTCCCCCGCTTATCACTGTCAGCCCCCTGTCGGGCCGGCCGATCTGTTGATTTTTCCGCGCATACACCCGTGATCCGCACGGCATCAAGACGCGGCGCATCATTGAGTGCGGCGCGACGGTCTTCGATCTTATTCATGGCGCCGGGCAATCCAGCGGCGATTACTCTAGTCGGAGTCGGCCTCGCTGAGGTACATCGGAAACGAAGGGCAAAAAAGTGACAACGGTTCGAACTGCTCAGGCCCGACGGTATCCCAGCGCCATCGATGACCGCTTCCGGGAGGGCACTTCAATGCATCGACTGGCCGCTCTTGGCCTATGTTCGGGAAATCAATCCCCGCAACGCCGAATTCAACCGCAATCGCTGGCGTGCATCGGGGCACTGCAGACAGAACTCTCGAAATGGGGCAACAGCCCGGCGGTTCGACTTCCCGCGACAGTGGTCGATGCCCTCGGACTGAAAGAGGGTGATCAGATCGAAATTCAGGTTGCCGGCAAACACGCGTTCGCCGTAGCCAAGGCGCCCGGCACGCGCGAGCTATTGGCGCGGCTGCGCAAATTCCGCGGAAGGTTACCCGCGACGTTCAAGTTCGATCGTCTCGAAGCGAATGAGCGGCTCTGATCCATTTTTTGATGCCAGCGTACTGCTGTACCTGCTTTCGGACGACACCGCCAAGGCAGATAGGATCGAGATTCGACTATCGGCCCTAGGCGTTGTCAGTTGCGGGTTACCAACCCGTTCTGAGCCCGCCGCCCGATCGTCGAGTCCTGACTCTGCCGGTGGTGAACAGCCGCTTTGAGGTGGGCAGTTCGTTAGGGTCACTGCCCGGCCGGGAGCTCTGAGCGTGCCTTGCCATGACTAACGTCGGCGTTGCGTCGCTGGCGGGACAGGCGCACGCTACCCATGGCACATGCCTACAAACAAGTAGAAAAACTATGATTCGCACGTTTATGATCGCCGCGGCATCAGCCGCAGTCCTTACGCTTTCTCCAGCGGCTTTCTGTCAGGATCACGGTACACCTGATCAAGCCAAGGCCATGCTCTTGAAGGCCGAAGCGGCTGTGAAGGCAGATAAGACCAAAGCGCTCGACATGTTCAACAAGGGAGAAGGTGGATTCCTAGATCGAGATCTTTACGTATTTTGCGCCAATATTAGTGACGGTAAGGTCGTTGCCCAAGGCAACCCCAACGCGAAGCAAGTGCTTGGCCAGGATCAGAGGTCGCTCAAGGATGCCACCGGCAAGAATTTCGGTTTGGAGCTCTACGCGGCCGGAAAAAAACCGGAAGGTCAAATTACAGAAGTCAGTTATATGTTTGCAAGGCCGGGGGCCGATGCAAAGCCCGTTCCGAAGGTGAGCTTGGTCACCAGAGTCGGCGATCTAACCTGCGGCGTTGGTTATTACAAGTAGATCGTTCTAGTACTAATGATTCCGCGGGGCGCCGCGCCTCCGCATAGGATTAATTCAACGGGCCAACCGCTCGATGAATGCGGCAATCTTGTGCCAGGTTTCGCCAACGACGATCACCTCGCAGCTCTCGACCTCGTTCGCCGTGAGATCCAAATTTGCCGAAGTTCCATTGACCATGATCGTGAGTCTGGCAATGCCGCGCGGCATTTGGACGCCCTCGGACTTACATCGGATCGATTGAGCGGAGATTCCAGCGCGGTCCAGCTCCTCCCGAACGTGAGCAACGATTTTAAGCTTGCCCAACTCAAATGAAGTGAGTGGCATTTGAATCGCTCCTCCGGCGCGCTGCTCGAGCTGATATAGCTATAAGCACGGGATGGATATTAGTCTGTAGGACTTCGCCTGGACATGCAGCGCCGATTAGCAGCGGCGCGAAAAAGTGGTGGGCCCGCTCGGACTCGAACCGAGGACCAAGGGATTCACTTGAGCCCCGCCGTTTCCGGAGGGAGTGGACTATCTCTTCACCCCGGTAGGGTGCGGGACGCTCTAGCCTGTCATTAAGCGCAACTGAAGCGCTCAGGTAGTCTCTGCACCTTCCGGCGGTGTACCGCCGGCTTGGCTCAGGGTTGCCATCAGCCGCGCTGTTAAGGTTTCCCTGAATTCATCCCGTCCACTTCGCACCTTGCGATGCGAAGGCACCATTATTGATGAGTCCCCTGCTCTAACCAACTGAGCTACAGGCCCGACACTCACCATCTTACCACGGAGCTAGTATCGTACGCGGGCTGTGAACCCGCCCCTCCCGATATTGCCGATTACCGAGGCGCTTGCTGCGCTCAGCGGCGCGCTGGACCAGCGCAGCGCTGTGCTGCTGCAGGCGCCGCCGGGAGCGGGAAAGAGCACGATCGTGCCGCTGGCGCTGCGCGACGATGAGTGGCTAGGCGGAAAAAAGATACTGATGCTGGAGCCGCGTCGCTTGGCGGCGCGCGCCGTTGCGACCCGTATGGCGAGTCTACTCGGCGAGCCGGTCGGCAAGTTCGTGGGCTACCGCACGCGGCTCGATACGCGGGTTAGCCGCGAGACACGCATCGAGGTCGTTACCGAGGGGATACTGACGCGCATGCTGCAGGAAGACTCGGCGCTCAGCGGCGCGGGCTGCGTGATTTTCGATGAGTTCCACGAACGCAGCATCCATGCCGATCTCGGGCTGGCATTGTGCTTGGAGAGCCAAGAGACGCTGCGCGAGGATCTGCGCATCCTGGTGATGTCGGCGACGCTCGATCTGCAGCCTCTGGCGCGCTTGCTCGATGAGGCGCCCATCATCAGCTCGGCCGGCCGTAGTTTTGAAGTCGTCACCGACTATGTGGCTCGGCGTCCCGAGCTGCGCCTCGAACAGCAGGTCGCGCAGCTGCTGCAGACCGCCCTAGATCGTCACGAGGGCGACGTCTTGTGCTTCTTGCCCGGCGCGGCCGAGATCCGCCAGGTGCAGCGCCTGTTGCAAGACTATGGTCTGGAGCCGCATCAGCGCGTGCTGCCGCTGTATGGCGATCTCACTGCCGCAGATCAGGACGCGGCGCTCGCGCCCGCGCCGCCCGGACAGCGCAAGATCGTGTTGGCGACCTCGATCGCTGAAACCAGCCTGACGATCGAAGGCGTCCGCGTCGTCGTCGACTCGGGCTTGCGGCGTTACACGGAATTCGATCCAACGACCGGGATGAGCCATCTGGTCACGGGCAAAGTATCGCAGGCGGCGGCCGACCAACGACGAGGTCGAGCGGGCCGCCTCGCGGCTGGTGTCTGTTATCGATTGTGGTCCGAGGGCGCGCACGCAAGCCTCGCGGCGCAAACAACCCCCGAAATTCTGTTGGCGGATCTCGCGCCGCTGGCGCTGGAGCTCGCGTGCTGGGGCGCGGTGGATGCGCTCGGCCTGCACTGGTTGGACCCGCCGCCGCCGGCGCCACTTGCTCAAGCGCGAGACTTATTGCGCCGTCTCGAGGCGATCGACACAGCCGATCGCATCACCGCCCATGGCCGTCGCCTGGCGCAAGTCGGCGCACATCCGCGTCTCGCGCATATGCTGATCAAGGCACGCGAGTTCGAGGCTGCCCGTCTCGCCTGCGATCTCGCAGCCATCTTGAGCGAGCGCGACGTGCTGCGCGCCGAGCGCGACGCGCGCGACGTGGATTTGCGCCTGCGCGTCGCCGCAATGCGCGGCTCGGGAGGCGGGTTGCCGACCGGACTGCGCGTCGATGCGCGCGCCATCGCGCAGGCGCGGCGCAGCTCGACCGATTGGCAGCGAGAATTCGCTCGCGGAGTACAGGAGACGGCCGACCCGCACGCGGCGACCGGCTGGTTGTTGGCCCTTGCCTATCCGGACCGGATCGCGCGCCGGCGCGGCGAAAGCGGACGCTACCTGCTCGCCAACGGCCGCGGAGCGCATTTCGGCGAACCGCAAGCGCTCGCCAAGTCGGAGTTCATCGTCGCCGCCGAACTCGACGGCGCGGAGCGGGAAGCGCGCATCTTTCTGGCCGCTCCGGTCACACTTGCGGACCTCGAGCGGCATTTCGCCGAGCAGATCGAAACGGCCTCCGAGATCGCCTGGGATCCGCGCATGCAGGCGATCCGCGCACGGCGCGAGCGGCGCTTGGGCGCGTTGGTGCTCGAATCAGACGAGATTGCCGATCCGGATCCGGATGCCATGCAAGCTGCGATGCTTGCCGGCTTGGCACAGATGGGACTGGCGGCGCTGCCCTGGAGTCCGGAGCTGCGCCAATGGCAAGCGCGCGTGTCGATGATGCGCAAGTTCGCGGTGCCGGCGTCCGAGCCGTGGCCCGATCTCAGCGACGGCGCGTTGGTCGCGACGCTCGACGAATGGGCACCGCAGTGGCTAATGGGGGTCTCCCGGCGCGAGCACCTCGCGCGCATGGACCTCGGTAACGCGCTGCGCGGCCGCTTGACGCACGCGCAACGGGAGATACTCGAGCGCGAGGCGCCGACGCACTGGGTCGTACCGAGCGGCTCGAGAATGCCGCTCGATTACCTGGACGGCGAGGCGCCGACGCTGTCGGTGCGACTACAGGAAATGTTTGGCCTCACCGCGACACCCAGCATCGCGGCCGGACGCGTCGCACTGCTGCTGAAATTGCTGTCTCCCGCGGGCCGGCCCGTGCAGGTGACTCGCGATCTCGTGAGCTTCTGGAATCGCGGGTACCACGAGGTCAAGAAGGATCTCAAGGGCCGCTATCCCAAGCATTATTGGCCCGAAGACCCTTTAACGGCCGAACCGACGCGCCGGGTGCGCCGGCCATGATGTCTTGGCTGCGGCGCCGACTGGTCGCGCCCTTGACCACGCTGCTCATGCAGGGCGTCGCGCCCGAGCGGCTAGCGCTCGGCGTGGCGATCGGAATCGTCGTCGGCAATATTCCGCTGCTCGGAACTTCCACGGTGCTGTGCGCGCTCATCGCATTGAGATTCCGCCTGAACCTGCCGACCATGCAACTCGTACAGGCCCTGATGGCGCCGACCCAATTGCTGCTGATCCTCCCGTTCGTGCGCCTCGGCGAGTGGCTACTGCGCGCGCCGCCGCAACCCCTGTCCGTCGAGGCGGGGCTCGCACTGCTCGCGAACGGCTTTTGGCAGGCCGTCGTCGTGCTGTGGGAGGCGATCATGCACGCGAGCTGCGCTTGGGGTTTGGTGGCCCCTTTTGCCATTTTTGTGATTTATAGAATACTCGTGCCGGTCTTCGAGCACGCCGCCGAAAAAATCGCCAGCCGCAGCGCGACGCTCGCTCGTTAGTGCGACTATGGGTTCAGCCGACACTCGCGAGGACCGCCGATGCCAATCGGCGGCGGCCGGGCGGACGTCGCGGCAAGCAGGCTCCAAAAGCCCCTATTTGGCCAGAAATGAGCCTTTTTGCCTTATTTGCCTTAAGTGTGGCTGCAACTTTTTACGCCCGGCCGTGTTATGGGTTTAAACGAACACACGCCAGTGCATACCCAACCCACGGAGCCTAACCGCTCAACCGAGTTCACGACGTTCATGCGTGCCTATCAGGACATGGTTTTCTCCACGGCCGTCCGCCTCACCGGCGACGATGCGCAGGCCGAAGATATCGCGCAGGAAGCGTTTCTCAAGGCCTATGAGCACTTTGAGCAGTTACGCACGAGCCCGACCGCCGGCGGCTGGCTCAAGACGGTGACCACGAACCTGACGCTGAACCACCTCGGCCGCTACCGCAAGCGTTGGCGGCTATTTTCCGAGATGAGTTCCGATGCGGCTGAAGAAGCGCCGCCGGAGCTGCAGATACCGGTACCGGACACGCTGCTCGCGGATCTTGGCGCGGAGCAGCGAGGCGTACTCATCGACGCCGCGCTCGGTCGACTGCCGCCGCACCAACGCCTTGCGCTCGTCCTGTATCACTTCGAAGAGCTGTCCTATGAGGAGATCGCGGAGCGCCTGCATGCCTCTTTGTCCAAGATCAAAACCGACATACGGCGTGCCCGAGCAGCCATGTTGCCCCTATTACAATCCAGCGGCATCGAGTACGCCGCGGTGAACGACTGAGCAGAACATGAGCGAACAGGAAGAAGCGGATCAAAAACTCGAGCGGCTTCTGGATGCCGCGCTGCGCGAGTTGCCTTTGCGCCGGGCGCCGCTGAGCCTGGAGTCGCGCGTTCTCGGCGAGATCGAGCGCCGCGAAGCGCGGCCCTGGTGGCGGCTCAGTTTTGCGCACTGGCCGGAGCTCGCGCGCGCTGGATTCGTGTTGGCTTGCGGCGGCCTCATCTGGCTGTCGACGTTGACGGGCATTTGGCCGGCCAGGATTCCAGGCGCGCTGCAGGACCCCGTTGCGCTCACAGTGACTTGGGCTCGCGAAGCGGCCGCGTTTACCGGCGCGCTCGGCGAACTCGTCGCGGCGCTCACGCGCGCGATACCGCCGCTATGGCTCTCCGGGGGCTTGGCAGTGAGCGCTGCGCTTTACTCGGTTTTGTTTGGCCTCGGCATTGCGGCCTATCGCACTCTTTATCTCAACTCTCGCACGCTAGGTAACATCGAATCATGAATGTCTTCAAGTTGCGCTATGGCGCTCTACTGCTCGCGGCCCTGCTGACCGATTGGGCCGCGGTCGGACCGGCGCAGTCCGCGGCGCACGTCAGCGCGCCCGCAGCGACACCCCATGCGGCGGCCGGCGCAAGCCAGAACGCGACACCGGAGAACGCGGACGCTCACGAATCGGCAGCATCCGCGGCCTCTGCGGATACGGAGGCGCCGGAGGAGGCCGACCGACAGGAGCGGCATACGCGAATTCATGGTCACCACGAACATGGCAACGACTTCGTCGGAATTGGCCACGATACCGATCTGCCCGCCGGCCTAAGTGCCGACTCGGTCGTGGCCATCCTCGGCTCCGCATCGAGCGAGGGCGAAGCGCGCGATGTCGTCGCCGTGCTCGGCAATGCACGGGTCACCGGACCCGTCAGCGAAGATGCGGTCGCGGTCCTCGGCGATACCTACATCGACAGCTCGATTGCCGGTGATGCGGTCACAGTGCTCGGAAACATCGAGCTAGGGCCTCACGCGGATATCGGCGGTGACGTCGTCGCGGTCGGCGGCAAGGTGCAGCGCGACCCGGCTGCGATCGTCCGGGGCAGTGTCCACAACATCGACGCATTCTTCGGCGGCTTTGGCTGGCTGCATGCATGGATCAAGGACTGTCTGCTCTACGGTCGCCCGCTGGCGCTTCAGTCCGAAGTCGGCTGGGCCTGGGGCGTTGCGCTCGGATTTCTCGCGCTGTACGCGCTTCTGGCGCTGCTGTTTCGGGGCGGAATCACGCGATGTGCGCGCACGATCGAGACGCAGCCCGGACCCACCGTGCTGGCCGCGCTGCTCAGCGTGCTGTTCACGCCGATATTGCTGATACTGTTATGCATCACGGTGATTGGCATTCCTGCGGTGCCTCTGGTCGTGTTCGGTCTGTTCTGCGCCGGGCTGTTCGGCAAGGCCGTCCTGCTCGCTTGGCTGGGCCGGCGATGCGTCGGGGAACGCGCGACGGGTCTGCTCGGCGAGCCGGTGGTAGCGGTACTGATCGGCGGTGCGATCGTGCTGGCGCTGTACGTCGTTCCGGTGCTGGGCATGTTGGTCTACCAAATCCTGAGCCTGCTCGGCCTTGGAGTCGTCGTACTCACGCTGATTCAGAGCGCGGGCCTGCGTAAGGGCCCCCGGGTCGATGGCCCCGCTTCCGCCGCGCCAGCCGGCGCCTATGCCGGCGCCTCAGCCGGCGCAGCGCCGGATGCGACGCCGGGCCCTACCCCCGCCGCAGCATCGCTCGATGCCGGCGCTGCGCCGCAGCCGGCCCGACCCGCGGGCGGCGGATCGGCGACGCCGGCGGTCAGCGCGGCGCTGCCGCGAGCGGGCTTCTGGATACGCATGGTGGCACTGCTGCTCGATGCGGTGCTGATCGGGATCCTCATGCACTTGCTGGGTCACGCTTCTCATTGGCACCTCATTGTGCTGGCCGCCTATGGCGCCATCATGTGGAAGCTGCGCGGCGCGACGATCGGCGGCATCTTGTTCGACTTGCAAGTCGTGCGCCTCGACGGCCGAGACATGGACTGGCCGACCGCGGTCGTTCGCGCGCTCAGCTGTTTCCTATCGTTGGTCGTGGCCGGCCTTGGATTCTTATGGATTGCCTTCGACGGCGACAAACAAGGTTGGCACGACAAGATCGCGGGTACCGTCGTGGTGCGCGCACCAAAGGGACGATCGTTGGTGTGAATCGCTCGGATTGGTCTGAGTCGCTCAGGTCTTCCTGAGGAAGCACGCCTTGAGCATGAAGTTGCCCGCGTCCATGCGGCAGTCCACTTCGTGATCGCCGCCGACCAGGCGGATGCCCTTGATGCGTGTGCCCATCTTGAGCGTGATCGACGAGCCCTTGACCTTGAGATCCTTGATCAATGCCACGGAGTCGCCGTCGATCAAGGGATTGCCGTTGGCATCCCGGACGACTTCGGCGGCTTCGTTGGCGGCGCTTTCGGGCGCCGTGATCTGCCATTCATGGCCGCAGTCGGCGCACACATAGCTAGCGCCGTCGGCGTAGGTGTTCTCCATGGCGCATTCGGGGCAGGCGGGGATGGTCGGCATAGGGGCTTTCGAATCGAGGAAGAAGGCGCATTCTAGACCGCCGAGGCGCATCGCGCGAGTTAGACTCGTCGCATACGGGACCCATGACGGGCCTAACGGGAGAGCGCCTTGTCGACACCATTTCGAGCTTCGCGTGACGTCATCATTCGCAGCGATACTTTCGAAGCGGCCGTCCGCTTCTATGAGGCGGTGCTCGGTTTGCCGATCGTGCGGCGCGACGCTTCGATGATCGGCTTCGATGCGGGGGCATTCCGCCTGTACGTCGAACGCGGGCCCTCGCATGGCCCGGTATTCGATTTCCTGGTTCCGGAAATTCGCGCCGCGAAACAGTCGTTGGTGGCCGCCGGTTGCACGGTCGTGGAAGAGGATGCATCGGTACCGCGCTGTTATCTGCGGGACCCTTTTGGTCTCGTGTTCAATATCGATGAGCGTAAGCCGACGGCGTAGCGTCGGCCCTGGGTGATGAGAGCGAAATTGTCGAATAACAATGATTTTTCGATCAAAAAAAGGGCGCAGAAATGACGAGCACAGTTTCGCGGGGTTCGGATATCGAGGTTAATCGGCGCGGCCGGCGCCGTTGGCGTGCCGGTGCAACGTTTGCGTGGCTGATCGCGGGGCCGCTCGCCGTCGGCGCGGCATTCTCGTTCGCACGCGAAGTCGCGCCGCCGGCCTACGACCTCATCATCGAACACGGCCGCGTCGTCGACGGTACCGGCGCTCCCTGGTATGCAGCCGACGTGGGAATTCGTGCGGGACACGTCGTCGCCATCGGCCGGCTCGACGAAGCAACGGCAACGCAGCGTATCGACGCCGCCGGAAGCATCGTGGCGCCGGGCTTCATCGACATGCTCGGCCAGTCCGAGCTCACGCTGCTCGTCAACCCGCATGTGCCTTCCAAAATCTTCCAGGGCATCACGACCGAGATCACCGGCGAGGGAAACTCGGTCGCACCGGTCAACGACGCGATTGCCAAGGAACAGGCGGCAGCGTTCGAGCACTACCAGATCAAGCTGGATTGGTCGGATTTTTCCGGCTATTTCGCGCGACTGGAGCGGCAGGGTATCGGCATCAACATGGGCTCCTACGTCGGCGCCACGACAATGCGCGAAATGATCGTGGGCTACGCGGATCGCGCCGCCACGGCGAGCGAGCTCGCGCAGATGCAGTCTCTCGTCGGCGATGCGATGCGTGAAGGAGCGCTCGGGGTATCGAGCGCGCTCGAATACGCGCCGGCGCCGTATGCGAGCACCGACGAACTCATTGCCCTGGCGCGGTCGGCCGCGCAGTTCGGCGGCATCTACGCGACGCATATGCGCTCCGAGCAAGAGGCGATCCTCACCTCGATCGACGAGACGATTCGCATCGGCCATGAAGCGCATATTCCGGTCGAGATCTGGCACCTCAAGGCGGGCGGCGTCAACAACTTCGGCTTGATGCCGGAAATCGTCGGACGCATCGAGCGAGCGCGCGCCGCCGGCGTCGACATCGCCGCGGACACTTACGCGTACCCGGCCTGGTACAACGATTTATCGGCGTTCATTCCACCGTGGGCACACGATGGCGGTGACGCGAAGCTCATCGAGCGACTTCAGGATCCTGCAATCCGCGCGCGGCTGAGGAAGGAACTCGCGACGGTGGCGACGAACTGGGACAACGAATGGCAGTCGGTTCGAGGACCTCAGGATATCCTGATATCGACGGTCCTCAATCCGCAGCTTGCGGGCATCCAGGGCCATACACTGGCCGACGTCGCCAAATCGCGCGGCACCGATCCGATTGACACCTTGTTCGACATCCTCGTCGAAGATCATGCGCATACCTACGTGGCGGTGTTCGCGATGAGCGAGCCCGACATCGAGCTCGCCGTCGTGCAGCCCTGGGTCTCGTTCTGCAATGACAGCGAGGGTACCTCACCCGATGGCGTGCTCGGCAAGGAGTTCCCCCATCCGCGGGCCTACGGCACGTTCCCGCGGGTGCTACGCAAATACGTCCGCGAGGAACGGCGCATGCGCCTCGAGGAGGCGATCCGCAAGTTCACGAGCCTGCCGGCCTCCCGCCTGCGGCTCAATGACCGAGGCGTGCTCAAGGCCGGCATGTGGGCCGACATCGTCGTGTTCGATCCGGACCTCATCACGGACCGCGCGACGTTCGCGGCGCCGAAACAGCTCTCGGTCGGCATGCAATGGGTGCTCGTCAACGGAGTCCCGGTCATCGCCGACGGGGTCGCGACGAACGCGCTGCCGGGCCAGGTGCTGCGCGGTCCGGGTTATCGCGCGCCGGCTCACCCGGCGGTACGCGTTGCGAAACCGCGCAGCGCCGGTTGATCAAAGTCCATCGAGCGATAACTGCGCGCCCGCGGCCTGCGGTACGCGAAACGCATCAAGATTCAACGCGTACCCTCGCCGGCGATCCAAGCCATAGCGCCGGCGCGCGATCTCGCAGCGACTCTTCAGCAGCGTGGCTTCGACGCCTTCTCCCTTGAAACGCGAGCCGAAGCGCGCATCATTGAGCTCGCCGCCGCGCATCGCGCGTATGCGGGATAAGACATGCTCGGCGCGCAGCGGCGCGTGAGCGCGCAGCCAGTCCTCGAACAAGTCCTTCACTTCGTACGGCAAGCGCAACAGGATGAACCCCGCGGTTTCGGCGCCGGCGTTCGCGGCCGCCTCGAAAATCTTTTCGAGTTCGTGATCGTTCAACGCGGGAATCATCGGTGCCGCCAGCACACCCACGGGGACTTGGGCGGCAGCCAGCCCCGCGATCGCCTTGAGACGCGCCGCCGGCGACGGCGCGCGCGGCTCGAGACTGCGCTTCAAGCCTTCATCGAGCGTGGTCAGGCTCACCATCACGTAACAAAGTCTCTGCTTGGCCAGCTCCTGCAATAAATCCAGATCGCGCAACACGAGGTGACTCTTGGTGACGATCGTCACCGGATGCTGAAACCGCAATAGCACCTCGAGTATCGACCGAGTGATGCGGTGTTCGCGTTCGATCGGCTGATACGGATCGGTGCTGGAGCCGAGGTTGATGACTTCCGGACGATAACTGCGCCGCGATAATTCGCGCTCGAGCATCTCGGCGGCATTCGACTTGAAGAACAATTTCGTTTCGAAATCGAGACCGGCCGACAAATTGACGTAAGCGTGCGTGGGGCGCGCGTAGCAATAAATGCAGCCGTGCTCGCAGCCCCGGTACGGATTGATCGACTGGGTAAATGGGATGTCCGGCGATTGGTTGCGCGAGATGATGCTGCGCGCGATTTCGGCGCGGACCACGGTCGCCGGTGCGCGTATCTCCTCCTCGCGCCACCAACCGTCCTCCTGCGCCTCGACGCGCAGCGACTCGAAGCGGCCCTCGCGATTGTCGGCGGTGCCGCGGCCTTTGAGGGGTTTGGGCATATTCTAACTGTACGGATATACAGTCAGAATATCAATGAGCATCAGCCTGGCTCGCGACAATCGCCGAAATGTGGCGATGCGATCTCCTCCTCGCCTTCGCATCCCAGCAGCGGATTCACGCGTAATTTCTTGCCTGCCGCCTTGAATGCAGCAGCGCGCTCAAGACGCCGCGTAAGACGTTAATCCGTGCTCTCAGCCGTGGACGCTCCTTTTTTTCAACGACGCTGTTCAAATGAATTCCGCGCGACGCTGCTCGAGTTGCTCGAACGAACTCACGCGCCACAGCTGGGGAAAGAAATAACGCGCCCACAATGCGGCAACCGCGAGGGTGAGGGCGCCGCCCGCAACGATGGCCGGCACGAGTCCGATCCAGGCAGCGGTGAGTCCGGATTCGAACTCGCCGAGCTCATTCGATGCGCCAATGAAAACGGCGTTAACCGCGCTGACACGCCCGCGAATCTCGTCGGGCGTCTCCAATTGCACGAGCATCGTGCGGATGAACACGCTCACCATGTCGCCGGCGCCCAGCACGATGAGCGCGATCAGAGCAACCCAGAAATTCGTCGTCAGACCGAATACCACCGTGGACACTCCGAATGCCGCGACGCCGAGAAACATGTAGATGCCGACGCGTCGTTCGATCGGGCGAAACGCGAGCAGCACGGCCGTGAGGCCTGCGCCGACGCCGGGCGCAGTGCGCAGATAGCCGAAGACCTCCGGGCCGGCATGCAGCACATCGTGCGTAAATGCGGGCAGTAGCGCGGTCGCGCCGCCGAACAGCACCGCAAATAAATCCAGCGTGATGGCACCCAAGACATCCTTGCGCCGCCAGACGAAACGCAATCCCTGCAGCACGCTGGACCAGGAAGTGTCGAGCGGCTTGGCCGCGGCCCGGCGCAAGCGCATGACTGCCAGCATCGCAACCGCGGCGAGGCAAACGGCGGCGCCGACCGAGTAGACCAAGGCCGCGCCGCCATGGATGCCGAACGGCTGGTCCGCGAACGCGTAGAGAATGCCGCCGACACTGGGACCCGCGATCGTCGCCACTTGGAACATCGAAGAGTTCAGCGCAATCGCATTTTGCAGCGCGTCCAGGGGCACGAGATTCGGCATCAACGACTGCGACGTCGGCATCTGGAATGCGCGTGCGACGCCGAGGAATGCGAGCACCAAAAATATCGGCCACGTATGGGACAGCCTGCCGAGCGCGAAACACAGCAGCAGGCTCGCACAGAGGAATTGCACGAGGCCACAGAAAATGAGTATGACTCGGCGATCGTGGCGATCGGCGGCATGGCCCGCAAACAATACCAGGCATAGGAACGGCAGGAATTGGGACAGGCCGATTAGCCCGAGATCGAGCAGGCGACCGGTCATTTGATAGACCTGCCAACCGACGGCAATCACGATCATCTGCGAAGCGATCGCGGAGAAAAAACGTGCGCCCAAAAACAGCGTGAAATCGCGATTGCGTAGGACCGCGAAACCACTCTTGCGGCCGCTTGGATTCAAGGCTTGACGATGCCTCCTGCGCACAGTGTAGCAGGCCGCGCCGCATTGCCGTTGCTTGCGGCGCTATTGTCGACGTTCATGTTCATCGCGACGCCAGTGGCCAATTCGATCACGCGCGCCGCGGAACACGAGGCGGATATCTTCGGCTTGAATTCCGCGCGCGAACCGTATGGATTCGCAATGGTGGCGATGCGCTTGTCGAGCTACCGCAAAATGCAACCGGGCCGGCTCGAGGAGATCATTTTCTACGATCATCCGAGCGGCTATACGCGCGTGCATGATTCGATGCGCTGGCTCAAGGAGAATCCGGCGGCGGTGTCCGCACCGGCGCCCCTGGATGCTCCGCCCTCAATCCCCTGACTTGAATCGCAGCCATGCGCGCGAGAAGCTGCGGATCTCATCCGCACTGTAGATGCGCTGCAGGTCGAATCGCTGGCGGACCTCGGGCGGGGGATAGACGGCCTGGTTGCCGCGCACGTTCGCCGGCAACAGCGGCAGCGCCGCGGCGTTTCCGGACGCAAAACCGATGAAGCGCGTGACCTCCGCGGAGATTTCCGGTCGCATGACGAAGTTGATGAATGCGTGCGCCGCCGCCGGATTCGGCGAATCGGCCGGGATGACGAGGCTGTCGATGTAGAGCGGCACGCTTTCGCTCGCAAATGCGTATTCGATGTCCACGTGCGTATTGCCCTCCTTGGCCATGCGTCGGGCGATCATTGCATCGCCGGAATAGCCGATCGCGAGGCACAGTTCGCCGTCGGCGAGCTGCTCGTAATAGCCCGACGACGCGATGCGTCGAATGTAGGGTTTGATTTCGCGCAATTTCGCAATGATCGCATCGAGTTTTGCCGGATTGGCCGAAAGATCTCCCTGGCCCAAGTAGCGCGCCATCATCGGAAGAATATCGCCCCAGGAATCGAGCATGCTGATGCCGCAGTTCGCGAATTTGGCGGCGATGCTTCGCTTGAACACCATGTCGAGGCTCGTGACGGGAGCGCTCGGCATGATCGCATCGATCTTCGCCGCGTTGTAGATGATGCCGGTCGTGCCCCACATCCACGGCACCGCGTATTTGTTGCCCGGATCGACCGCCTGCAAGCGTTTTAGAATATCCGGATCGGCGTTGCGCGCGTTGGGAATGCTCGATTGATCGAGGACCAGCCAAAATCCCTTGGGAATTTCGCGGCCGAGCTCAGGCGCCGCATTCATCGTCACGAGATCGTAATCGGAGTGGCCCGCCGAAAGCGTCGTTTCCGCCATTTCCGGCGAATCGAGCACGGCATAATTGATGTGTATGCCGGTCTCCGTCTGGAACTTCGTGGTAACGGATTCCGGAAAGTAATCGGACCAGGCAAAGATATTGAGCGTATGAGCGCGATCGAGGGCGCGGGCCCCGAAAGCGAGCAGACAACACCCGAGGCCCAAAAGCCTAAACCACGTCGACATGCGCAGCATAAGCCAAGTAATCTCCGTGGTACGCAAATCATCTCCTCGATCCACAAGTCATCTCATTGCATCATGCAACACTTACCCCTGACGATGAAAGCGGTACTACTCCTGGGCCACGGCGGATTCGAGCAGCTCGAGTATCGCGAGAATGTGCCGGTACCGACACCGGGCCCCGGCGAGGTCCTGGTGCGCGTCGGTGCGGCAGGCGTCAACAACACCGATATCAACACGCGCACGGGCTGGTATTCGCGAACGGTCAGCGAAGGAACCACGGCAGGCACCGCGGCAACCGGCTTTGCCGCGGCGCGCGCGGCGGATTCCGGTTGGACTGGCGAGGCGCCGCAATTTCCGCGCATCCAGGGTGCCGACGCCTGCGGTCGGATCGTCGCCCTCGGCAACGGAGTGAGTCCCGCTCGGCTCGGCGAGCGCGTGCTCATCGAGCCGGTATTTCATGCACCGGCGGCCGGCAATCGCTATCAGGCGATTTATTTCGGCTCCGAGTGCGACGGCGCGTTCGCACAATTCACGCGCGTGCCGGCGGCGCACGCCTACAAAATCACGAGCGCGCTCACCGATACCGAATTGGCGTCGTTTCCGTGTTCGTACGCAGCGGCGGAGAACATGCTGACGCGCTTGAGCGTCGCGCGAGGCGACAAGCTTCTGATCACCGGCGCTTCGGGCGGAGTCGGTTCAGCCGCCGTGCAGCTCGCCAGACGTCGCGGAGCCACCGTGATCGCGATTGCGAATGCGTCGAAAGCGGCGGCCGTGGAATCGCTGGGCGCCGCACGCGTGCTTGCACGCGACGCCGATCTGATCGCGACCCTAGGCGCGGAATCGGTCGATGCGGTCGTCGATGTCGTCGGTGGCGCTCAGTTTCCGGCGCTGCTCGCGGCGCTGGTACGCGGCGGCCGATATGCGGTGGCTGGCGCGATCGCGGGGCCCCTAGTCGCCCTCGATCTGCGTACGCTATATCTGAAGGATCTGAGGCTCATCGGCTGCACCGTGCTCGAGCCGCAAGTGTTCGGAAATCTCGTAGGCTATCTCGAGCGCGGCGAGATCCGCCCCGTCATCGCCGGCGTTCATCCGCTCAGCGAGATCGTCGCCGCACAGCGGGAATTCCTCGCCAAGCAACACACCGGCAAGATCGTGCTCGTGCCGCCGCCATAGGCACCCATTCGGCCGGCATTCTGAGTCCCAGATCCCGCGGTTCGACGGTCACAGCGGGGTCCGATAATCGGGATCTTGCAAACGCCGGCGTATCGCACGGCGACGGCGACGAAAGCGCTCGATGCGCGGCGCGAGCCCCAGCCATTCGGGGCGCATGAGCCAATCGGGCTGCAGCAGCAACTCGAGCTTCGGCTCCTCGTTCAATGCCGCCTCGATGATTGCGCGCGACGCGCTCAGCGACGCCACGACCTCGTCGGAGACGTCGCGCCAAGCGGCGATGGCATTCGATGCGCGATCCATGCCGCTCTGCAGTGCGGTTTGGAGTGGATCGAGCGCGCGCATCCATGCGAGTCCATCGGGATCGGTAAATCCATCGCGATCGGTTGCGGGCAGCTTTTGCAAAAAGCCGTCGACGATCACGCTCGCGGCCTGCTCGGCGCTCGCGACCGGCAATGCTTGCAATGCGAAACCCAAGGCGTCAGAGACCTCGAACAGCAGAATTTGCAGCGCAGCCGGAATGTCCAGCGGACGAATGTCGGCCTCTTCGAATATCTGCGCGGCCGCAGCCGGGATGTTCGCCGCCTGCGCCGGTGTCCCCAATGCGGGTCCCGGCGCGCCGGGCGTACCATTGCCGGCCGGCGTGCGGTCGATCGCTGGTAGATTCAGCGGTTCCAGGCGCGCCATTCAAGCCCCGAGGAAAACCTTGTAGGCCGCGTTGTCCGTTTCCTCCGTGTAAGCGTATTGCAGTTCATTGACGTGCAGTAGAAAGTCGGTCCGCGTCGCGGGCGGGACTTGGATCCCCGCAAGCACGCGTCCGTAATCGGAACCGTGATTCCGATAATGAAACAGACTGATGTTCCAATCGGTTCCGATCGCGCGCAGGAATTTGAGCAAAGCCCCTGGGCGTTCGGGAAACTCGAATCGAAACAGCCGTTCGTGCTCCAGTCCTTGCGCGAGACCGCCGACCATATAACGGACATGTTGCTTGGCCACTTCGTTGTCGGTCATGTCACGCACCGAGAATCCGCCGGCCGCAATCGACTTGATCAAGGTCTCGCGCTCCGCCTTGCCTTGCGTGAGCGCGAGACCCACGAAAATATGAGCCGCCTGCGCGCTCGCATAGCGATAATTGAATTCGGTGACGCTGCGCGGCCCGACGATTTCGCAAAATCGCAGGAACGAGCCCGGACCCTCGGGCATTTCGACCGCAAACAGAGCCTCACGCTGCGCGCCGATATCGGCGCGCTCGGCGATGTAGCGCAGGCGGTCGAAGTTCATGTTCGCACCGCCGTTGATCGCGATGAACCGGCGTTGCGTACAGGCTTCGCGCGCGACGTATTTCTTGATGCCCGCCACCGCAAGCGCTCCGGAGGGCTCGGCGATCGAGCGCGTATCCTCGAAAATATCTTGAATCGCCGCGCAGATCTGATCGGTCGTCACGAGCAGAATCTCGTCCACATATTGGCGCGCGAGTCGAAACGTCTCTTCGCCGACGCGCCGCACGGCGACACCGTCGGCAAACGTGCCGACCCGGTCGAGCGTCACGCGTTTGTGGGCCCGCAGCGATTCATACATCCCCGCCGATTCCTCGGGCTCCACGCCGATGATCTTGACGCGCGGATAGAGAGCCTTGGTATAGGCAGCGATGCCGGCAATCAGCCCGCCGCCGCCGATCGGCACGAAAATCGCGTCGATCTCATCACCGTGCTGCTGGCGCAGGATTTCCATCGCCACCGTGCCTTGACCGGCGATGACGTCGGGGTCGTCGAACGGGTGCACGAACACCAGGCCCCGCGCGCGCGCGAGTTCGACCGCGTGCTCGTAAGCATGGTCGAAATCATCGCCATGCAGCACGATCTCGCCGCCCAGTGCGGCGACGGCCTGCACCTTGATTTCCGGTGTCGTCAATGGCATCACGATGACCGCCGGGATCCCGCGCGTGCGGGCGCCGAGCGCAACGCCCTGTGCATGATTGCCTGCGGAGGCGCAAATCACCCCGCGCTGCGCCGCGATCGGCGAAAGCTGCGCGATTTTGTTGTAGGCGCCGCGAATTTTGAACGAAAACACCGGCTGTAGGTCTTCACGCTTGAAGAACACATGATTGTTCAAACGTCGTGAGAGTCGCGGGGCGGCCTCGAGCGGAGTTTCGATGGCCACGTCGTATACTTTGGCCTTGAGAATGCGTTCTACGTAGTTTTCTTGCATGGCTGGCTGGTGGTGGGTGGACCCCTACATTAGCCGATGCGCGGGCATGAGGGTATTCCGGCGCCAGAGTGTGAGACGCTCCACAGCCTACGGTCAGCCGTCGCTCCGGCCGGCCGCGGATTGGGTAACATACAGCCATGCGCACGATCAAGCCTTGGGTTTACGGCCTCCTGCTGGCGGCGCCGGCGGTTTTAGGCCAGGCGGCCCTCGCATTGTCCGGCGAGACGGTCGCGACGGACAATGTCAAAGCACGTCTGGTCAGCGAGGTACGCAGCGTCGCACCGGGACAATCGTTCTTCGTGGCGCTGGAACTCGACATTCGCGAGGGCTGGCATACCTACTGGCGCAATCCCGGAGATTCCGGCCAAGCGACCAAGCTCATATGGACATTGCCGCCGGGCTTTGCGGCAGGCGACATCGAATGGACGACCCCGCACCGGTTCGAGCTGACGCCGCTGGTCAATTACGGCTACGCAAAGCATGCCGTTCACCTCGTACAGATCTCGGCGCCGCGAGATCTTGCGCCGGGCAAAGGCTTGGATCTACGCGCGAAAGCCAGCTGGTTGGTGTGCTCGGACGTCTGCATTCCCGAAGGCGCCGACCTGCAGCTGAGTCTGCCGACGAGCCCGCAGGCAGGTGCTATCGACGCCGCCTCCGCGAGCCTGTTTACGGCCGCACGCGCCGAACTGCCGATCGCGGCGCCGGCGTCGAGCGCACGCGTCGAGAACGGTCAGCTCGTGATCGCGCTCGGCAAAGATTGGGGCGGCACGCTCGCCCAGATCAAAGAATTGAGCTTCTTCCCCTACGACGACGGTGCGATCGAGTACGCAGCACCGCAGAGCTTGACGCGGAAACCGCAAGAATTGGACCTCGCGGTCAAGCTCGGCTACCAGCTGCCCGCGGGCTCAGTCCGTGGTCTGCTATTGGCGACCGAGCAGAACGGCGCAGATGCGGTTGCGGTCCCGCTGGAAATTGCCGCGACACTGCCCGCCGGCGCTGCTGCGGCGGCGGCAGCGAGTGCGAGCCCGGAATTCAAGCCCTCGTCGGCATTGACGCCGGCACTGCGGCAGAGCGCGAGTCCGCCGGCCCCTGATGCCTCGCGCTCGGAGGGCGCGGCGGGGCCCGGATTCGGCCTGTTGCTGCTGTTCGCGATTCTCGGCGGCTTGGTGCTGAACCTCATGCCCTGCGTGTTTCCGGTGCTATCGATCAAGGCAATCGGGCTCGTCGAGCAGGCCAAGAAACATCCGGCGGCCGTGCGCACCAAGGGACTCGTGTTCGCGGCGGGCGTCATCAGCTCGATGTTGGCGCTTGCGGCCGTTTTACTGGCCTTGCGCGCGGGCGGGGAGCAAATCGGCTGGGGCTTCCAATTGCAGTCGCCGCTGTTCGTGACACTGATGGCCTACCTGCTGTTCGCCGTCGGTTTGAATTTGTCGGGCGTCTTCGAGGTCGGCGGCGGCCTCGCGGGCATTGGCGATGGGTTGACACAAGGCGACAGTTATCATGCTGCGTTTTTCACCGGCGTGTTGACGACCTTGGTCGCGACGCCGTGCACGGCGCCCTTCATGGCCGCGGCGGTCGGCGCCGCGCTGACACAATCGCCGATGGTTGCGCTCAGCATCTTTACGGCGCTTGGGTTTGGTCTGGCGCTGCCCTACTTGACCTTGTCGTTTGCGCCCTGGCTGCGCCGCGCGCTGCCGAAACCCGGTGCCTGGATGGATACTCTGAAACAAGTGTTCGCGTTTCCGATGTACGGATCGGCTGCCTGGCTCATTTGGGTGTTGGCGCAGCAGCAGACGGCCGTGTTGGGCCTTGGCGCAGCCCTCGCGGGCGCGATTCTGATCGGCTTGGCCGCCTGGGCCTACCAGAAATCCAAGAGCAGCGGCGTCAAGGGCCGCGTTGTGGCACTCGCGACCGCCGTAGTCGCACTGCTGCTCGCGATCGCATTGCCGCTGCAACTCGCCGGTGCGCCGGTTGCGGCGGCGGCGGGAACCGGGGCGACGACGCCGGGGGGGCCGCCCGACGCGGAAGGATGGCAAAACTACGATGCGGCACGCGTCGCCGAGCTCAAGGCTGCCGGCATGCCCTTGCTCGTCAATTTTACGGCGAGCTGGTGTCTGACTTGTCTCGTCAATGAACGCAACGCGTTCGGTGACTCCGCAGTGCAGGCGGTTTTCCATGACAAGGGAGTGACCCTGATGAAGGGCGATTGGACCAACCGCAATCCCGAGATCACCAAGGCGCTCGCGGACTTCGGTCGCGCCGGCGTGCCCTTGTACGTCGTCTATAACGCCAAGCCGGGCGTACCCGAGCCGCTGGTGCTGCCGCAATTGCTGTCGGCGAGCGTGGTCCGCGACGCGTTCGCAGCCCTGCCCGACCGAGCGTTGCAGTAAACCGCATGGCGAATGCGGCCGCCCCGTCGACGAATTCAACGACGATCGTTCCCGTCATCGATTTTCGCCGCCATAGCATGGTGCTGGAGTGGCACACGTTGGGCGGCACCTGGACCGCCTACGATGTTCCGCCACCACTCGTCAACGGCGTCGCGTTGATCCGGCCGTCGCTGCCGAACGTCTGCGTCTACGCGCAGGGTGGTCGATTGCAGCTGCAAATCGGCCCGAATCAGTATGCGTTGTCCGAGGACACGACACGCATTCGCTGTTCCCGCGGCGTGGCGAGTTTCGGGTTACGACGCCGTTTCACGGTCGAGTCGACGAGCGGGGGCGTTCTCTACAGCTACGCCTACTGGATCGGCAAGGGAGAGGACTTTTTTCGCTGGCTCGCCGCCAAAGCGGCGGACCCGGATTGGCGCGCTACGAGCGGACGACGGTGGTCGGAGGGCGTCGCGTCGGCGGCGCTGCGCTCCGGCTAGATTTGCTTTGCGGCGCGAGCTTGTTCGGCAGCAAGCCGGCGAGCTCCGCGGGCGTGAGGTTGCGCCATTGACCCACGCCCAGCGCTCCCAAATGAATATTGATGATGCGCACGCGCTGCAAGCGCTGCGCTTTGTACCCCAGTGCCGAGCACATGCGACGAATCTGACGGTTCAGTCCCTGTGTCAGGACGATGCGAAACGTTTTCTGATCGACTCGGGACACCCGTGCGGGCTTGGTCATCTCGCCCATGATGCGTACACCGCTCGCCATCATGCGCAGCGACAGATCGGTGATCGGCCGATCGACCGTTACGATGTATTCCTTTTCGTGATTGTTTTCCGAGCGGAGTATTTCATTGACGATGTCACCGTTATTCGTCAGCAGAATCAATCCTTCCGAATCCTTGTCCAAGCGTCCTATCGCAAAGATCCGCTCCTGATGTCCGATCAGATCGACGATGTTGCCGTCGACGTGCGCCTCGCTCGTGCAGGTGATGCCGACGGGCTTATTGAGCGCGATATAAATGGGCGGCTTTTTTGACCCGACGAGTTCGCCGTCGATGCGCACCTCGTCGCCATCGCCGACTTTGGTGCCCAGAGCGGCGGGTAAGCCGTTGCAGGTCACGCGGCCTGCCGCGATCCATTGATCGGCTTGCCGGCGCGAACAGACGCCGGTCTCGCTGATGAATTTATTGAGCCTCATCGCCGGTTCAAGAAGCCGGCGAACTGCTTCGCCAGCGTCTGGGGCGCCGCATCGAACAAATCCTCGGCATAGTCGGCCCCGTCGAGCAGCTCTGCATTGGCAGACAAGCCCAGGCTGCTTGCGTCGGCACCCGATGCTCGAGCGCCGATGGCCATGACCAGGGTCGGTTGTGCGATCTGCGGCAATCGGTCTGTGGGCGCCACGCCGACGAGCACCAAGCGACGCACCAACTCCGGTTTCGCGCGCGCGAGTTCGACGGCGACTCCACAACCGGCTCGAAAACCCAAGACGTCGATTTGCTTGAGGCGCAAATCGCTCGCGAGGTCGGCGACGGCGCCCGCCAAATTCGCCAAGCCGCCCGCCGGCTGCGGCGGATCGGATTCGCCGCAGCCGGGCAGATCGGGCGCGTAGACCGAGCGTTCGGCGCCGATCAGCGGCAAAAAGCGGTTGAACATTCGGCTCGAACCCTCGACCGAGTGCAGGCAGAACAGCGTGACTTGCTCATCGAAGCCGCCGGTCGTTGGAAACGCCGTGCGGACGTGGAGCTGACCAAACCGACAATCGAAATAGGCGCGGCGCGTACGCACAGAAGCATCGGCGAGTGCGACAGGCTTTGCGATTTTGGGCATCTCAGACCCCCGTGTTGTTAACGTACCACAGAATATTTTGCATTTCTTTGCAATATGGCTAGCTTCTGCAGATCACCGACGCTAGAGTGTTGCCCCGACGCAATACAGATCTTCGGGAAGTAAAGCAGACCGATCCGTTGCTAAAGCGCGTACAACAGCGCAGCAATTAAGGCATGGGGAAATTAAAGCCGGGCAATGCCCGGCTTTTTCATTGGGCATCACTTGACTCGATCCCAGACTCTGGACATCGAAAATCCCATCATCCGACCCGACTTGATCAAGATCAGCTGAACCAGACGATCGCCGTCGCTCGATATTTGGTAATGCTCCTCAAATTTCGGGCGGTCGTCGTCCGGTTCGACCATGATGACCAAGCTCGAGCCGGACCAGCCGCAGACCTGTTTCGAGCCGTGCGCGGCTTTTTTCTTCGCAGTGCCGCCGGGTTGGTAAACGCGGTTGTCACCATCCGAGGTGAATGCCGCAACACCGGACAGCTGTTTGATCTCCAAATCCCTGCCGGGCCAGCGCAACACTTCGCTGACCGCCGAGACCGGCAATGGGCCGCCGGCTGCCTGGCCCGAAAAATCGGTGCCGGGAGCGCCGGATTGGGTCGGTCCGGATTGACCACCGCCGCGCCCGCGCCGGCCGCCACGCTGTCCGCCATTGTCGCCGGCCGTACCGGCGCCGGAGGCCAAGGCTTGCCCGAGGCGCTGCGGATCGTCGCTATCGGCGACGTTGAGTCGCCACTGTCCGCTCAAATCCACGCCGGCGGGTGGCGACGCAGCGAGTTTCTCGCCGGCGCAGCCTGCAATCAGAACAGCGACCAGCCCGACGATCGCGCGCATACGTACCCCAAAAAAGCCATAAACTGCCGCCAGTTTATATGGGTCTGCGCTCCGACGAGAAATTCTAGCCGGCGGAACGGCGCCGGTTTGCGACGTTTCGGGCTTCCGTAGGACCCGAAATCCAGACGCGGCCTTCAAATGGCTGAAAACAGACGCGCACGGGATCGAGCCGGCGCACCGTTTGGGTGCCGCAGGGGATCTTGCCGTCGGCAAGATCTGCCTTGATCAAATCGACGAGCGATGCACTGGGTTCCCCGGAGCCGTTCGGCGGCAGTGCATGGGCGAGAATGCGCGCTTGAACTTCATCCATGCGCGCCGATGTGCCGAGCACTGCGCGCTTGAAGCGGTCCAGAACGACGAGCACGCAACTCAAGGTATTGTCCGTGACGTCGCTCGGCCGGCCGGTACCGCCGATGAATTTGAGGTGCAGCAGGCCGCCGACACCCCGACCTTCATCGTGCAGACAAAGGGCGAGAGCGCCACTGAGGTCGGCGACCAATAGGATGGGTTCCGGCGAGACCTGATACGTATCAGCGGCTACCGATACCTCCGGTAGATCTACTGACACTGATTTGGACGTCGTCATACCGCTAGCATCGTGCACGCCCCCGCCGATTGCCTCTGCCGAGCCAATCACGCTTTTGGCAATCAGGGGCGCCCGCGTTGTCGCGTTGCGACACCGGACGCCAAGCTCCTAAAAATGTGAAGCCGTCGAGGTGCGCTCATGACTGCGCGATATGAGCTCATGCCATGGTGATATTGGCGTTTTGAGCCCGGGTACGTAAGTGTGACGGCGATATGTACCGGTACGATGCCATCGACAAGACGCTCGTCGACGAGCGCGTCACACAATTTCGCGACCAGACTCGCCGCTTCCTCTCGGGAGAGCTCTCGGAAGAGGAATTCAGGCACTTGCGCCTGCGCAATGGCCTCTATATCCAGCGCCACGCGCCGATGCTGCGTGTGGCGATTCCCTATGGCCTGCTGTCGTCGACGCAATTACGCATGCTTGGGAGCATCGCGCACCGCTACGATCGCGGCTATGGGCATGTGACGACCCGCCAAAACATCCAATACAACTGGCCCAAACTCGAACAGGTTCCCGATATTCTCGCCGAGCTCGCGACGGTCGAGATGCATGCGATCCAAACCAGCGGCAACTGTATTCGAAATGTGACTTCCGATCATCTCGCCGGTGTCACGCCGAACGAACTCGAGGATCCGCGGCCCTGGTGCGAGATCATCCGCCAATGGTCGACATTCCATCCGGAGTTCTCCTACTTGCCGCGCAAATTCAAGATCGCGGTAACCGGCGCGCCGCAGGATCGGGCTGCCTCGCTGCTTCACGACGTCGGAGTGCACATCGTACGCGGACCCGGCGGGGAACTCGGCTTCGAAATCCTGGCCGGCGGCGGCCTCGGCCGCACGCCGATCATCGGTCAGGTCGTGCGCGAGTTCCTGCCGCGCGAGCACCTGTTGTCGTACCTCGAGGCCATTTTGCGCGTCTACAACCTCGAAGGGCGGCGCGACAACCTGACCAAGGCGCGCATCAAGATCTTGGTCCGCAGCTTAGGAATCGACGAATTCCGACGCCGCGTGGAGGCCGAGTGGGCGCAGATCAAACACACCGCGCTGCTGTTGCAAGACTCGGAAATCGCAAGGGTCCGGCAATTCTTCACGCCGCCGGCCTACCGGAGCCTCGCCGACTCGGATCCGACCGCGGGCCGGCACACGGCGTTTCGCGCCTGGTACCGCTACAACACTCACGCACACAAGATTCCAGGCTACCGCGCGGTGTTCATATCCTTAAAAAAGGCTGCAGTGGCCCCTGGCGACGTCACGGATTCGCAAATGGAGCTGCTCGCAAACCTCGCGGATCGCCATAGCTTCGGCGAAATTCGCGTCACGCACACACAGAACCTGTTGTTCGCCGATGTCGAACAATCCGCGACGTTCGAATTATGGCAAGCGCTCGATCGAGCCGGGCTCGCGACGCCGAACATCGGTACCTTGACCGATATGATCTGTTGCCCCGGACTCGATTACTGCAGTCTCGCCAATGCCGGATCCATCGAAGTCGCGAAGCTCATCAACGAGCGTTTCGACGACTACGACTACCTCTACGATCTTGGCGAAATCGACCTCAAGATGTCCGGCTGCATGAACGCCTGCGGCCATCATCACATCGGGCACATCGGCATCCTCGGCGTCGATAAGGGTGGCGAGGAGTGGTATCAAATCACGATCGGGGGATCCGCCGGCGCGGATGCGAGCTTGGGCACGGTGATCGGACCATCGGTCGCCAAGAGCGAGGTTGCCGACACGATCGCGCGCCTGTTGACGGTGTTTGTGCAGAGACGAGGCCCTGAAGAGCGCTTCCTGGATACCGTGCGGCGCATCGGCGTAAAGCCGTTCAAGGAGAGCGTTTATGCCACGCCGGTTGCTGCGTGACGGGCGTGTCGCGGTCGATGAATGGCGTTATCTCGATGATGCCGCCGACGCCGGCGAATCGAACCGCGACGCGCTGATCATACCGTTCGAGCGTTGGCTGCGCGAACGCGAAAGCTGGTCGAGATGTGAGGGGCGCCTCGGCGTATTGCTGGGCCCGGCCCAGGCCGTCCTGGACCTGGTCGCGGATTTACCGCGGCTTTCCCTGATCGCCGTGCAGTTTCCGAGCCCGGGCGAAGGCCGCGGCTATAGCCACGCGCGGCAACTGCGCGAGCGCTGGAACTTTACGGGCGAGCTGCGTGCCGTGGGCTGCGTGCGCCGAGACCAACTGTTCTTTCTGGCGCGCTGCGGCTTTACGGCCTTCGAGTTGCCCGAGGCCGAGATCGAGTCCGCGAGCGCCGCATTGACGACCTTCTCGGCGGAATATCAAGTTTCGAATGATGCGGGGCTCACTGGTACACTGCGCCACCGCTAAAAGCATTCGAGGCTGACATGCGCCGATCGTTAACCGCCGTTCTCCTGAGCGTCGTTTGCCTCAGCGCAGTGCAGGCCAAAGACTGGGTGGAGCAGAGCAACGAATATACGCAGCGCCTGCTGACCGTGGAATTCGAGCATGCGCCCGAACAGGGATCGCAGGAGGGGCTCGCCAAATACGACCAGCGCATCCGTAATCCCACGCTGGCCGATGAACTCGCGGAGCGCGCCGAACAGGTCGCGGTCCTGGCAGATCTCGAGGCGCGAGGCGCCGCGCAGACCAACGAGAACGTTGCAGAGGATCTGGAGATTCTGCGCAAGGCCTTCGACCTGCGGTTCCGTACCGAAGATTTCGAGAGACAGCACCTGGTGCCGTTCATCAACGCCAGCGAGATCATCTTCCAGGGGCTGCGCGGATTGCTCGACGACCAAGTCGCGGCGGAACGCCGGCCCGATGCCGTCGTCAGACTGCGCAAGTACACCGGATCGCAAAGCGGGTACGAACCCTTTACGACGCTGCTCAAACAGCGCACCTTGGAACAGCTTGCCAAGTCCGGCGTACTGTATCCATCCAGGGATGAAGTGGAAACCGAACTTGGGCGCAATGCGAATTACTCCGAAGGCATCGCGGACCTGTTCAAGAAGTACAAATTGACGGGTTGGGAAAAGCCCTATGCGAGGCTGAAGCGCGAATTGGCCGAATACGACCTGTGGGTGCGGAAGAACATCCTGCCCAAGGCGCGCACCGACTTCCGGCTGCCGCCCGAACAATATGCGCTCGCGTTCGAGGGCTTCGGCATCGACATTGCACCGGACGAGATCGCCCGGATGGCACACGCGGCATTCAGCCAATATCAAGCGGAAATGGCGCCCTTGGCCGCCGAGGTCGCCAAACAAAGAGGCTACGGCGCCGACGACTACCGCAGCGTGATCACCGAATTAAAGAAACAGCAAATCACGGGTGCGGCGATTCTGCCGTTCTACGAGGCGCGGCTACATGAGATCGAGCGGCTCATCGCGGCGAACAAGCTCGTGACCTTGCCCGACCGTCCGGCGATCATCCGTTTGGCGACGGCCGCGGAAACGGCGCAGCAGCCTGCGCCGCACATGGTGCCGCCGCCGTTTCTGCACAACACCGGGCAGCGCGGCGAGTTCGTGCTGCCGCTGAACATCCCCTCCGCCAACGGCGGCGCCGAGGATACGTATGACGACTTCACGTTCGACGCCGTCGCGTGGACCCTGACGGCGCACGAAGCGCGTCCCGGTCATGAGCTGCAGTTCGATTCCATGGTCGAACATGGCGTGAGCCTGGCACGCGCACTGTATGCCTTCAATTCGACCAATGCCGAGGGCTGGGGTCTCTACTCCGAATACATCATGCAGCCGTATGAGCCGGCCGAGGGACAATTGCTGACGCTGCAACTGCGACTGCTGCGGGCGGCGCGCGCATTCCTGGATCCCGAACTGCAGAGCGGCAAGGCAACGCCGGAACAGGCCTACGCGGTGCTCGAGAAGGACGTCGTGCTGAGCCATGCGTTCGCCAAGGAAGAGGTGGAGCGCTTCACGTATCGCGCGCCGGGACAAGCCAACAGCTATTTCTACGGATATACGCGGCTGCTCGCGTTGCGCAAGGAAACCGAAGCCGCCCTGGGTGCGAAATTCAACCAATTGCGGTTTCACGACTTCATTCTGTCGCAAGGATTGCTGCCGCCCGACCTGATGCGCAAGGCGGTGCTCGAAGATTTCGTGCCGTCGCAGCGCTAAAACCGCTTCTTCAATGCCTCCGCGAGGTTCGACACGTCGGGCGTACCGATACCCACCGCGGGGCTGTAGCCGTCGCGACCCAGGTAGAAGTCGTTGTTGCCGTACTCGATGACATTGAAGGGCGCTGCCTTGCCCGAGTAGGCACCCGGCTCATTGGCGAGCTCGTAGAGCGGCACATTGAGCAGACCAATACGGGAATGCGCATATTGACCGATGAGGCCGACGACGCCGTTCAATTGCGGACCGATGAAGCTCGTGCCGCCGTAGAACGAATCAATCGCAAAGCCCGTCTGGTCCGACGTGTAGTAGATCACGTAGCCGGTATCCGGATCCGCGTTGGCCGAGATATCCGGTACGTTGCGTCCCGCGAAATGCGCCGGAATATCGACCAGTGTCTGCGGCGGGATCACGTCTTCGTCGATGAACGACTGATCCGGTTGCGTTTTCTGAATACCCGCGAGCCCCTGCTGGTAGGACGGCAGCCGCCACTCGAAGCTGACGCCACCGCCGCTGCCGACCGGGAATATGCCGCAGTCGATCGGATCTTGCCCTAAGTCGTCGCACAGCGGAACGAGATAATCCCAACTCCAGACACGCTCGTTGGGAACATCGACGCTCAACGTCTGATTGTTCTGCAAGCCGAAGGTCTGCACACCGGCGAGCGTCGTGCCGCCGGCCGCGGTGATATAGGGATCGCTCGCCGGATTATCGACGCTCAGCGCCAAACTGAAATCGGGCGGCAAATTGCCGTCATTCGCGTCATATGCGCCGGCGTCCCCGGACGCGGCGAACAAGCTCTGACCTTGCAAAGCCGCTTGCAGAAAGATCTGATCGAACGCCTTCAGCGAGCTGACCGTCTCGCCGGTGTATGGGTCGGTCACCGGCGCATTTGCGAGGTTGTCGAACCATTCCCACGCACCCCAACTCGTCGACACCGATTCGGCCTTATTGTCCTCGACCGCGGCGACGAAGGCGTCGAGAAACGCCTGATTGGTGTTCGGCGCTTGATAGACGACAATCTTCGCGCCCGGTGCGATGCCGCCGGATTGTTCGACGTCGAGCGTGGTTTCGATCGAACCCGAGGCATCGCTCGGCGCGCCGGGTCCGCCGTCGACGTTCACGACCTTGATTCTTTCGTTTGAGATCTTGAGGCCGAGCGCGTTCCAATAGGCAAAGGGATCGCTCTCGGTGAACGCGGCCAGCGTCACGATGCCGAGCGTGCGACCGGAACCGGTCACGCCTTTCGCGATCAACGGCAACGCATCGTAATATTGTTCGAAGTCCGCGACCGTCAACAGGCCCGGCTCGTTGGTCGTCGTACCCTTGCCGCCCGACGGCGCCTGTTGAATTGTCTTTGGCTTGACGAGTGCGGCAATGCCCCTGATGTTGTGCGGAATATATTGCGGCCGCGTACTCAGGCCGATGACTTGATCCACGACCGAGCTGACTTCCGCGGGAACCGTGGCGGCGTTGATCGGCGCCTGAAAGCGGTACGATCGCGCGGATCCTTTGGCCGGCACTTCGTAGACATGCAGGCTGACCTTGAATGCGCGCTCCAAACTAGCGGGCGTACCCGTTACTCGCAGCGTGCTCGCGCCGGTGCGCGTGCTGGTCAAGCCGTAGGCCGCGAGCTTGGTTGCGGCGTCTGCAACGGCCGCGTCGGATTGCGCAAATTGCGTCTTGAATTGATCGGGGCTGAGGAACTCGTGAAAGTTGGCGCTGGATTGCGTGTAGATCGAGCGAAATAGATCTTGCGCGGCTTCGGGGTTCTGTAATTTCAGCGAGAGCGTAACCGAAACCTCGCTAGCGCCGGCTAACTGCTCGAGCGCGCCAAGGTCGAGCGCAGCCGGTGTACTCTTCGTCGGATACGGCACGGCCGCGCCCGCGAACGTCGCGCCGAGCGCCGCAAGAGCCCCCAGACTCAACGCGAGTGTTTGCAAATGAATGTTCATAGGTCATCCCTTGACGTCATGGGAGACGCGTTCGAGGCGTTTGTTTGAATTTCCCGTTTTGAGTTTATGCAAGTGCAAACCTGCTTGGATTGAATCTACGGCCCCGCCCGCGACGCAGTCAAGATGCTGGCGCAGACACGCCGCGAATTTCCGAGGATGACCGACCCGCGATGCATTCGGCGTCCATCTGTTGGGAGATTCGCCAAATAAACCAATCCCATGAGGGCTCAGGGCCCGGCGCGCGCGCCTGCATAGGGAAGCCGCAGGCCGGCAAATCATCGGGAAAAACTCTCCTCATTTTGTAGAAACCGTTGTGTCGATGCCCTCATGAGCATTCCGAGAGACCCCACCCGGGCCAACTCTGCGCGCAGCCATGACGAGTCATTACCCCGATCGAGACACTGTTCGAGGCCCATGAGCGCGGGTTCCGCGATTCCGGGCGCGTTCGCGCGGATGCGTTCGACCATGGTCCGTATATCTTGATCGAGGCGCACGCGCGCTCGCGTCTGTGGATCGACAATTTCTCCGCGCAGCCCGAAGCGGCACGCTTGAAATCGATTAAAGGAATATACGAGGTATGCATCCTCGTCGATCGCGGAATCCGCATGCTCGAGAACGAGCCGAGCCACGCCTTGCACGTAACTTGCGAGCGCCGCGGCACGATCGACCGACAACGGAGTGTCGAAGACCCGCACCTCCACGGTGCCATATTCCGGTTTGGGGCGAATGTCCCAATAGAAGTCCTTCATGCTTTGAACGATCCCGGTCGAGCGCATCTTCTCGAAATATGCATTGAATTGTTCCCAGTCGTGAACGAAAGGCATCCGGCCGCTCAATGGAAAGGCGGCAACCGTGTTCATACGCGAACAATCGTAGGCGGTATCAATCCCACGCAGAAAGGGGGAACTCGCCGCGAGCGCGATGAAGTGAGGTATATACCTGGACAGTCCGTGGACAAGACGGATTGCCGCGTCGCCGTCCGGACAGCCGACGTGCACGTGCTGCCCAAAAACGGTGAATTGCTTGGCAAGGTAGCCATAGAGATCCGAAATGTAATTCATTCGAGGCGCTTCGACGATATGACGCTCGGTCCACGACTGAAATGGATGCGCGCCGCCTCCGCAGACCCCGACGTTCAGGAGTTTGGCGCTCTCGCAGACGGCATCGCGCAGCGCCCGCAAGTCGCTCAGGACCCCCGCGTAATCGCGTTGAATACCGGTCGCGATTTCAATCATGCTCTCCGTGATCTCGAGCTTGATATCCATCCGCGGATGGCGAGTTTGAGTGATCGCGACCAAATCCGATGCGGCGCGCGTCAAGTCCCCATCGCGATGGTCGATCAGTTGCAGTTCCAGCTCGACCCCTAGAGTGAGCCGCTCCGATGGATGAAATTCGAGCAATTCATTCATTCTGATTGCCTAGTGGATTCCTTGGCACGCCGCAACGCCCACTCCGTCAACAGCGGACCGGACACGGCCATCATGAGGATGACCATTGAGGCAAGATCAGATGCCTGCTCCAGCCCCGCATGCTGGGATAGGCTCGCGGCCAAAATCAGCGCGAGACTGGACAGCGGGGCCAATGCCAGTCCGACCAGAGCCCCTCGCCCGGGCTGGAGAGCGGCAGGACGCGCCAGCAGCGAATTGGCGAGCACTTTTGCGCCAATTCTCAATACCGATATTGCCATTGCGATCACCACCGTCATTGCGGTCCCCATCCAACGGAACGACGCCCCAAGGAGTACAAAATAGCCGACAGAGAGCATGACACCGGCCTCCGAGGTCTGATGGGCGAGCAGTCGGTGCGTGCGGTCGGTGGCGCGTATCATGAGTCCGAAAAACAGAGACGAAAGAACTGGCGAAATGCCGAGTGGCGGTGCGGCGGCGTACAGCAGCAGACAGAAGCAAACGATGCCGATCGTGAGCACCGCACCTCTGGCGTCGGTGAGAAATACATAGAGACGCAGGACACCTGCAGCCAATATGCCCAGCACAAATGATCCGAGGAGCTGAACCAAGGGCTGCACTGCACCTTCGAGTTCCGCGTGATTCGCGGCCAGATAGCCCGAGAGAAGAAATTGCATACCGAGAACGGCATACACACTGGAGAGTGTCGACAGCAGCAACGCGCGTTCGGCAATCTGGCCTCGCGCCGCCAGATCCTTGCTCACACACATCACGACGATGGGCGAACTCGCCATGCAGATCACGCCGACGAAGACGCTCTGAACCATCGGGATTCGAAACGTCAGTACCAGGATCGACAGAACGCCAGCGAAGGTCAGAGCACTTTCGGCCAAGCTCGTCACCAATAGCCAGGGATTGCGACGCAGCCAACTCAAGGGGACGCGTTGACCCACCTCAAAAATCAGCACCAATGCGAGCACCTCGAGCAACGATCTCGGCAGCGGCATCAGCGAAGCGGTCGCACTGACGCTGCGCAGCCATCCAATCGCCGCACCTGCGACCACGAGGGACACGATCCGGGGAACGCGCGCGACTCGCACCGTCACTTCGGCGGAAAGCAACGCGGCGAGAAATAGCAACACCGTCATCGAGAACGGATTGATCAAGCCGGACTCAAGGCCTTCCATCAGCCGATCAATTTCGGGCACGGATTACCTCCGCGGTTTCGCGTGCATCGATGGGCGTCGAGATCGACAGCATCTGGGCCGATGCACACACAGGGCCAATACGACTGGCGGCTTACCTGTTCACCCTACCGCGCTGGTTCGCCCATGTCATCTGTTTGAGCCGCCCTATCTTGGAGAGTTCAGTCGCAGAGATGCGACAGTATCCATGGGCCAATGATTTTCGGCGGACCAACGAGCGCCTGAATGCTTGCGGCAGTTCACCAGGCGGAAACGATGCGAAGCATTCGGCACGGCGGGCAGCTATCGGCGCCGCGCCGAGAATCAAGGGCCGGCGAACGCAGCAAGCTTCGCCTCGATGTCAGCGCCAAAAAAGGCCTGGGGGTCCGACGGTGTGACGCCCTCCTGCCGCTCACGCATCGCGAGCGCGGCCTTGGCCTTGTCGAACGCATCGCGTAAGGACAGGGCCTTGGGAAGCGCATCGCGATAAAACGCCTCGCCGAAATACGTCAGATCGCGGTCGCTGGAGCAGCCGAACGACGCACGATCGGCCGCCGCCGCCGTGATGACGATCGACTGCGGGTCACGCAAGGAGTCGATGAAAGCACCGGCGTAGCAGGCGGAAATGATGATCACGCGCCATTTGATGCCGGATTCCCGCAACGCGTCGGCAAGATCTTCGTCGTCGAGTTCCCTGAGGGGCAGCTCGGAATTAGAGACCGCGATGACACCGCCGCGGGAGCCATGCGATGAGATCGACAGGAACAGCACGTCGCGATCGACACGCATGCGCGCGGCCAATCCGCGCAATGCATACTTCAATCCGGACACGGTCGCGAGCGGCATGCGCTCCAGATCTCGCTCATCGTTGATCAGGGCCACGCGTCGGTCCCCGATCCCATAGCGTTCGCCGAGCACGGTCGCGGCCAAACCGATTTCGGTGGCGAACTCCTTTTCGTCGCCTACGCCGGCGAAGCCGAGAAAAAATGCCTCGGGCTCGGCGCCTGTATCGCGGTTAATCGGCGCAAGGCTGCGGTCAATGCGCGCCGCTTGCTCGAACAGGATGGCTTCGCCATCGGCGTTTGCGTCATTGTCCGCCGTAGCCGCCGCATCGGCGGGATTCCAGACGTCCGGAATCACATTGAACGCATCGCTGAGCCAGATGAATCCAACCAATAGCACGAGAGCCGTGAAAGCGGCTGTGTGCTGCGATTTACCGGTGATCGCGCGCAGTCCGCGCGCCAGGTAGATCAGCACGTAGGCGCCGCCGAGGATGGCCTCGCCCAGTAGCCAATCCGGGTTCAGATAGGCGACCGCGAGCGTCAGCAATATCAATATGACCGGAGCGAGTCCCGCGGCCAGCGCGAGTACATCGGCAAAGCCCGGCGTTGGCTTCGATCGCCAACGCAGCACCGCAGCCAGCGCAAGGGTCGCCAAGGCATACCAGGCGAACAACGGAACATTGGCGGCGGTGAATTGGGGATCCGGCCGACTCTCCAACCAGTCGATCGCGACCCATAGCTCGATCGTTACCGCGCCGAGAGCAAGAGTTGCGGGCGCAGCCTGGGCGGAGCGAATCGCGCCTACGGGGCGCAAGCACCACAACCTCGGCAAGGCCGTGAACCAATTGCGCGGCGCATCCGCGCCACGCCGCTCGAGTGGCTCGGCCGGCCGCGGCACCGGTTCGATCGGCCGCGGCACCGGTTCGATCGGCGGCGGCACCGGTTGGACCGGCGGCGGCGCTTCGGGCTCACTCATGCGAAAGAACCGTCATCGCGCCGCATGACCAATATATTGCACGCCTCTTTTTTCCCGGGTGTCGCTCATGTGGTTCAAGAATCTCGTTTTCCATCGCCTGCGCGCCGAATGAATCATGTCCGCGGCCGAGCTCGAAGGCCAGCTCGCCGACCGGCCATTGCAGTCCTGCGGACCGTTCGAGATGACGAGCCGCGGCTGGATGCCCGTCATGCGCGGCGGCCGCTTGCTGCACACCGTCAACCGACATTATATGATTGCGCTCGGCGCGAACGAGAAATTGCTGCCGGGCTCCGACAAATCCAAGACCATGATTCGCCATGCGCGCCATCCGCCCGACGGCAAGGAGATTCATGCGCATCTCGCGGCCGGCAGGTACCGACGCGTCTCGGCAAGACGCGCAACGATCGGGTTTCGTCGTGCTGACCGACAAGCTGCAGGTCAAGCGACTCGAATTTCTCGAGATCAGCGGGGATAATGCCTCGAACGGCGAGCTGGCGGCACTGCTCGTTTCGATTCCTACGGAAAATTGGCAAGCGCGCAGCAAGGTGGCTTTAATGGTCAAACATACCGGTGGTTGTCACTGCGGCCGGGTGCGATTCGAGCTTATCGCACCGGCGAGGATTCAGGTTTCGGATTGCAACTGCTCGATTTGCAGCAAGGCGGGCTATTTACATCTCATCGTGCCCGCGGAGCGCTTCAAGCTATTGTCCGGCGGCGACGCGCTGATTTCCTACACTTTCAACACGAATACCGCAAAGCACCTGTTTTGTTCGACCTGCGGCATCAAGTCGTTCTACGTACCCCGATCCCATCCCGACGGCTTCAGCGTGAACGCGCGCTGCCTCGACCCGGGCACCGTGGAGGAGGTCTGCGTCACGGCAACCAACGGCAGAGAGTGGGAGAAGCACTATCCGGCGGGCCGCGGCGAATACAGTTGACGCAGGTCCCGCCCGCGCACTCATCCCTCGGTCACCGGCGCAACATCCCCTGGCTGCGTTGGGTACAGTTGCCAGCGCCGCAGGCGCAGGTTGACCGTCTCGCCGCTGCCGAAACGCTCCAAAGCATATCGTTCGCGGCTGATTTCGACCTCCAAGGGTTCATTGGCGGGCCTTCCGGCGGCGCGCAGCTCCAGCCGCACGATCGGACCGATGACGCGCACCGCGAGCACCGTGGCCGACCAGCCGCCGGCATCGCGGCTGATCTCGATTTCGTGCGGCCTGATCAGCGCGATGTCGCCCCCGCTCGCGGCGGCAGCACTCGCCGATATATCCACGGGCCCGAGATAGACACGGCCGTCGCGCCGTGAGACCGGTACCTCGTTGACTTGCCCCAGGAAGCGATGCACGAACGCAGAGCGGGGCAAATCATAAACTTCGCCCGGCACGCCGGACTGCACGATCCGGCCGTGATTCAGCACGACGATCGTGTCGGCGAGCTCGATCGCCTCCTGTTGATCGTGGGTCACAAAGATGCTCGTGAAATGCAGTTCATCGTGCAATCGGCGCAGCCAGCGGCGCAACTCGTGGCGCACCTGGGTGTCGAGCGCGCCGAACGGTTCGTCGAGCAGCAACAGTTGCGGATCAACGGCGAGCGCGCGCGCCAGCGCGACTCTCTGCCGTTGACCGCCGGACAACTGTGCGGGATATCGAGCACCGGCCCAATCCAACTGCACCAACTCCAGTAACGAGCGGACCTTCTTCGTGATCGCCGCCGCTGCCGGCCGCTCGCGACGCGGTTTGACCTTGAGGCCAAAGGCTACGTTCTCGAACACGCTCATATGGCGGAACAGCGCATAGTGCTGAAACACGAAACCCACTTTGCGATCGCGAACCGGCCACGCCGTCGCATCGCGCCCATCGAGCAGCACTTGCCCGCTATCCGGCGTCTCCAGACCCGCGATGACGCGCAGCAGCGTCGTCTTGCCGCATCCCGAGGGACCCAGCAGGGCGAGCAATTCGCCGGTGGGCACCTCGAGATCGACGTCCGCGATCGCGGTAAACGCGCCAAATCGTTTCGAAACGCGCCGCAAGGTGATGCTCATTTCCTGACGCCCCGGTGTAGATCCCGCATTTGACGCGAGCGGCGGCGCAGCTCCGGCGCGCGCCACTCCAGCAAGCTCTTCGCAGCCAAAGTCAACAAGGCCAGTAGCGCCAGCAGAGATGCCACTGAAAAGGCCGCCGCGATGTTGTATTCGTTATACAAAATTTCCACGTGCAGCGGCATCGTATTGGTCAAGCCGCGCACGTGGCCGGACACGACCGAAACGGCGCCGAACTCCCCCATCGCTCGCGCGTTGCAGAGTAACACGCCGTACAGCAGGCCCCACCGGATGTTCGGCAGCGTGACGCGCCAAAACGTCTGCCAGCCGTTGGCGCCCAGCGAGAGCGCGGTTTCCTCGTCGTCCTTGCCCTGCGATTGCATGACAGGAATGAGCTCCCGCGCGACGAATGGAAAGGTCACGAATATCGTCGCGAGCACGATCCCGGGCACCGCGAAAACGATATGAATGCCGTGCGCTTGCAGAAACGCACCGAACCAGCCGTTGCTGCCGAACAGCAAAATGAAGACGAGACCGGCGATGACGGGTGACACCGCGAACGGCAGATCGATCAGCGTGATCAGCGCGCTCTTGCCGCGGAATTCGAATTTTGCAATCGCCCATGCTGCAGCGACGCCGAAAATCATGTTGAGCGGCACCGCGATCGCCGCCACCAATAGCGTGAGCCTCACGGCGGCCAAGGCGAGCGGATCCGACACCGCCGCAACGTAAGCGCCCAGTCCTTTTGATAGTGCCTCGATGAACACCACGATCAGCGGCAAGACGAGGAATAGGCCGAGAAACAGCAGCGCGACCGAGATCAGAGCGAACCGGCCGACGCGCAGTTTCATCGGCCACCGTGACGCGTGAGTGCCCAACCCTGCAACGCGTTGATGGCGAACATCAAGAGAAACGAGAGCATCAGCATGACGACCGCGATGGCCGTCGCACCCGCGTAGTCGTACTGCTCCAATTTCGTAATGATCAACAAGGGCGCGATTTCGGATTTCATCGGCCGATTGCCGGCGATGAAAATGACCGAGCCGTACTCGCCGACGGCGCGTGCGAATGCGAGCGCAAAGCCCGTCAGCAGAGACGGCCAGAGCGCCGGTAAGATGACGCGCACAAACGTCTGCCACGCCGAGGCGCCGAGCGTGGCGGCCGCCTGTTCGACTTCCTGGTCGAGTTCCTCGAGCACGGGCTGCAGTGTGCGCACGACGAACGGCAAACCGATGAACAGCAACGCAACGACGATGCCCAAAGGCGTATAGGCGACCTTGATTCCCAGCGGCAACAACGTTCCTCCCAACCAACCGCTCGGCGCATAGAGCGTCGTCAGCGCGATGCCGGCCACGGCCGTGGGCAAAGCGAACGGTAGATCGACCATCGCATCGACGATACCTTTGAACGGGAATTCGTAGCGCGTGAGCACCCACGCCACGATCAGGCCGAAGAACGCATTGACGGTTGCGGCGATCAGCGCCGCACCGAAACTGAGGCGCAGTGATGCCATCACGCGCGGCGCCGTGACGACTCCCCAGAAGTGTTCCCAACCCAGGCCGAAGCCGCGGATGAACGCCGCAGACAGCGGGATGAGCACGATCAGCGACAGATACAACATCGTGTATCCGAGCGTCAGTCCGAACCCAGGAATGATCCGCCGTAGCTCGTTCTCGTGGTGATGGATAGCCGCGGCGGTGCTCGCCATTCGCTTGCCTTTGGAGGCCTAGTCGGGATTACTGACCATAGATCCTGTCGAAGGTACCATGGTCCGCGAAATGTGTGGCCTGCGCCTTGGTCCAACCGCCGAACACGGCGTCGATCGTGACCAGCGGAATATTCGGGAATTGCCGCGCGTATTTGGCTGCGACCCCCGGATCTCTCGGCCGATAAAAATGCCGCGCGACGATGTCTTGGGCGTCGTTGGAGTAAAGGAACTTCAGATATTCCTCGGCCACCTGGCGCGTGCCGCGCCGGTCGACGACCTTGTCGACGACGCTGACCGGTGGCTCGGCCAATATGCTCATCGACGGCGCAACGATGTCGAATTTGTCGGGCCCGAGTTCCTTGACCGCCAGAAACGCCTCGTTTTCCCACGTGAGCAGCACGTCGCCCGTGCCCTTTTCGACAAACGTGATCGTCGCGCCGCGCGACCCCGAATCGAGGACCGGCACATGCTCATAGAGCTTCTTGACGTAGGCCTCGGCCGACGCGTCGCTGCCGCCGGGCTGTTTCAGCGCCCAAGCCCAGGCCGCGAGGTAATTCCAGCGCGCGCCTCCGGAAGTCTTGGGATTTGCGGTGATCACCTCGATCCCGGGCCGCACGAGATCGCTCCAATCGCGAATGTTCTTCGGATTGCCCTTGCGCACGAGAAACACGACCGTGGATGTATACGGCGCGCTGTTCTCCGGGAGGCGCGTCTGCCAATTGGCCGGAACGAGACCGGCCTTGGTCCCCAGCGCATCGATGTCGTAGGCCAGGGCAAGCGTCACCACGTCGGCCTGCAGGCCATCGATGACGGAGCGCGCTTGCGCGCCGGAACCGCCGTGACTCTGGTTGATCGTGACCGTATCGCCGGTTTTGGCGCGCCAATAGGCTGCAAACGCCTTGTTGTAGTCCTCGTACAATTCGCGCGTCGGATCGTAGGAGACGTTCAACAAAGTCACCGAAGCCGCCCACAGTGCGGGCGCGCCGATCAGGCTGAACACCATCAGCACCACTGCGACAATTGCCCTCCGCGCTCGCGCGCAGCGCCGCTTGATCATCATATGTCGCGTATCGGAATGTGCAGATCGGCCAAGATTCGATCCACCTCTTCCTGTGTCTCCAATTTCTCGGTCTCACGCACGAGCTTGCGCGGCAGATGTGGAGCGAGCAATTCGATGAATTCGTACATGTATGCGCGCAGCAGCGCGCTGCGGCGAAAGCCGATCCAAGTCATATGACCCTCGAACAAGTGCGAGGCGTCCAGGACCACGAGGTCGGCGTCGCTGACCGGATCGATCGCGACGCTGGCGACGATGCCGACGCCCAAACCAATGCGCACATAGGTCTTGATGACATCCGCATCGCGCGCCGTCAATGCGACGTCGAGGATCAGTCCGGCGGTCTCGAACAGCGCGGGCAGCGAGGAGCGACCCGAAAAGCTGAACACGTAAGTGACGATCGGATATTCGGCGAGCTTCTTCAGCGTCAGCTTGGCGCATGAGGCTAGCGGATGGCCGCGCGGCACGACCACTGCGCGGTGCCATCGATAAAGAGGCAAGCGCACCAGATGCGGGAACAATTCGTCGGAGCCCGTCGCAATCGCAAAATCGACGCGATCGCGCGCCACCAACTCGGCGATTTGCTCGGAAGTCCCTTGATGCAAATGCAGACGCACCTTCGGGTATTTCATGCGGAACGCCCTTATGACCTGCGGCAGGACATAACGCGCCTGAGTGTGTGTGGTGGCGATCGACAGGGTGCCGCCGTCGGCCTTGCGCAACTCGGCGGACGTACGACGTATGTTCTGCATTTCGCGCAGGATGCTGCTGGCGCGAGAAATGATCTCATCGCCGGCGGCGGTCGTGCGCGTCAGCGCGCGGCCCTCGCGCTCGAACAGCTGGAAACCGAGTTCCTCCTCCAATAATTTGAGCTGGCGGCTCACGCCGGGCTGCGAGGTGTGCAGTTGTCTTGCGGCAGCGGTGATGTTGAGCCCGTTTTCGTGAACCGCAACCAGATAACGCAATTGCTGGAACTTCATCGCACAAGTATCCTTGGATTGACCGTCATGCGCGCCATGACGAATTGGAATGTTCTCATACACTATAGTTCTTATCCCTTGCGCTGGTTTCGAGCCTATAGTTCGGCGCTTTAGGCACTAGGCATTTTTTCAAGGGTCCTCCGTGTTCGAACTCCCCACTGCCCTGCAATATCTCGCGGGAGGCAGCATCCGGCAATTGCGCCAAGCCGTCGTGGAATTCGGAAATGTCTGCTATGCCAATAGCTTAGGCCTGGAATCGATGGTTCTGACGGACCTCATTTGGGGCTCCGTCCCCGAGATCGAAATTTTCACTGTGGATACGGGTCGCTTGTTTCCCGAGACTTACGATTTGATAGACCGCGTCCAGCAACACTTTGGGCGGGTCATGCGCGTCCATTATCCGCACGCCGACGAGCTGGAGGATTGGGTCGCGGCGAATGGCATCAATGGCTTTCGGGCCGGCCTCGATTTACGGCGAGCCTGTTGCCAGATCCGCAAGGTCGAGCCGTTCCGCCGCGCGATCGCCGGCCATGGCGGCTGGGTTACGGGGATTCGCCGGGGCCAATCGGCGAGCCGCGCGCTCGCCGCACCGCTCGAGTGGGACGGCGAGTATGGCTTGCATAGGATCAGCCCGCTGCTCGATTGGACGGACGCGGATATTTGGGACTACATCCGCAGGAAACATCTACCCTATAACGCCTTGTACGACGTCGGCTTTCCGAGCATCGGCTGCGCGCCCTGCACGCGCGCCGCAAGATCGCATCCGTGCTCGCGGCGTCTGAGATGCCCGCGACAAGCGCGGCGCACGAATAAACGCCCGGGCTTGCTATGAATTATTTCCCGGTCTTCTTCAATCTCAGCGGCCAACGCGTCCTCATCGTCGGCGGCGGCGAGGTTGCGCTGCGTAAGGTTGCGCTGCTCGAGCGATGCGGCGCCGAGATTCGCGTAGTCGCCCCTCAGATCGTGCCGGAACTCTTGCAGCGCGCCGCGAGCGGCACGCTGACGGCGAGCTTGCGGGAGTTCAGCCCCAAGGATCTCGAGGAATCGCGCTTGGTCATCGTCGCCACCTCGCGGCGCGCGACGAATCGCTGGATCGCGAATCTGTGCGAAGCGCGTGCGATTCCGGTCAACGTAGTCGATGACAAAGATGCATCGCGCTTCATCGTGCCGGCGATCATCGATCGTGACCCCGTATTGATCGCGATTTCCACGGGTGGCGCATCGCCGGTGCTGGCGCGCCGCTTGCGGGAGCGCCTCGAAGCGCTGATCCCGAAGCGCTTCGGCGAATTGGCCTCATGGCTGCGTGAACTGCGCCATGCGGCCGGCGAACGGCTCAAGGGCGGCGCCGCGCGACGGCGCTTTTTCGAAACACTCGTCGACGGCGCGGCCGCGCGGCGCTTCATCGCCGGCGACCGGCGCGGTGCCGAGCGCATCGCGCAGCAGTTGTTGGCGACGAGCTCGACGACCGCGCCCGCCGCGGGCGAGGTCGTATTGGTCGGCGCCGGGCCGGGCGACCCGGAATTGCTGACCTTGAAGGGGCTGCGCGCGCTGCAGGACGCGGATGTCATTCTCTACGACCGCCTCGTATCCAGCCGGATACTCGATCTTGCTCGCCGCGACGCGACTCGCCTATGCGTGGGAAAATCGTCGGGCGCTGCGGGTGCGACACAATCGCAAATCAACGACCTGATGATCGCGCACGCAGCCCAAGGCCGGCGTGTCGTGCGCCTCAAGGGCGGCGATCCGTTCATATTCGGCCGCGGCGGCGAAGAATTACAGGCACTCGCGCGCGCCGGCATTCCGTACGCGGTCGTACCCGGCATCACGGCGGCAGCGGGCGTCGCAGCCTATGCCGGCATCCCACTGACCCACCGCGATCATGCGCACAGCGTGAGTTTCGTGACCGGCCATGCCGACCAGAACGGCGTGCAACCGGATTGGCACTCTCTTGCGGCAGCGGCGCAGACAGCGGTTTTTTACATGGGCCTCGCACGCATCGCGGACATTGTCGAACGACTGATCGCCCATGGTGCCCCGGCGACGCGCCCGGCCGCCATTGTTGCGCAAGGCACCAGCGATGCTCAGTGCGTGATTACGGCAACTCTCGGCACGCTGCTTGCGGCCTGCACGGCGGCGAAGCTGGAGAGTCCGGCGCTGCTCGTGGTTGGCGATGTGGTTGCGCTGCAGCCGCAGCTGGCGTGGTTCAACGTGGCGGCGCCCGACGGCCTGTCGCGGACGGCGTGACGCACTAGGCGCGGTACTCGCACGAGCGCGCGGTACGAGCGCTAAGGCGCCGTGCTCGCTGCGGCGCCCTCCTGTTGCTCGCGGCGCTCCGCCGCCTCGCGTCTGATTTTCTCCATGAGCTCGCTCTGGCGTTGCGCCATCTCTTGCACGGTCTCGCCCGAGCGCTCGAGCGCATCACGTGCAGCTCCAAGTTCCCCCAAGCGTGCGATCTGCCGCACCAATTCATTGCCGAGACGCACGCTATTGCAGTCCCAGGGGTCGGTACTGACAGTCGCCATCGGCTGCATCAGCGATTGCATCAAGGCATTGCCCTCCTGGGTCAGACCGGTGAGCCGCTCGCTCGGCCAGCCTACGTGCGCGCCGATCGATTTACCGACGCCGAGATCGAGCAGCGTCGTACCGCGGGAGACCAATAGTTCGGCAAGCGCGTCGCAGGGTTGCCGCACGCGCTCGTCCTGAACCGCGTCGGCCGAACAGAGTTTGCTCGCCACCGTGTATTGGGGCTCGAACCGCGCGGCCTCGTAACCGATGAGTTCCGTGGCCAGGTAATATTGCTCGAACGGGGTCGCATCGGCTGGCATTTCCGGCTGCGCGTAGGCGAACAGCGACCAATTGTAGCTGTCGGTCTTATGGGCCGCGGCCGCGCGGCCGAGCGCATCGGTGGCCCCCGCCGCGTCGTTTGCGGCGCTCGCCTTGCCGGCGAGGTAGAGCCAAGGCACCGCATTGTCGGGATCGATATTCGCCCATTCGCGCAAGGAAATATGTTGGCACGAGCCGCTTGGGCTGGGGTCCGCGTAGGTATTGCAGAGGTGAACGGCCATCGCGTAGACGGCCGGATCCGCTGCGCCCGTCGCCAGCTGAACCAGGGCATCGCGCGCTTGTTCGACGCTCGCCGCGTCGCCGTCGAGATTGCCGCCTTGGAGCATCAAGCCGACCGCGCGGGCGCGATAATCATCGCTGTCGAGCAATGCGGACTTCCACTGTGCATCTGCTTTCCGGGCCAACGCCCCGAGCGATTTGGCGACGCCCATGGGATCGCCGCGATCCAGTTGGAGTTTGCCGAAACCGCAAACTTCGAGGCCGCCGGCCTTGTCCGGCGACGGAGCAAGCATTTCGACGATCGACGGGGGCGGCGAGGCCATGTCGACTTCGCCCGAGCGTTGTGCCGGTTTTGCGCGGTGCTGCGGCGCGGCCTTGTCCAGCGGTCCGGCGATTTCGTGCGGCCTCTCGTACAGCAGCATGAAGAGCAGCAGCAAGCCGGCGACGCCCCCAGCAGCCGCGATCCAGCGCGTTAAACGGCGTCTCGCAGGGGCCGGACTGTGCTCGTCACTCATCTAGGGAATCGGCAGATGCTCGTGCGCCCTCGGAATTTGCCGCTCGCGTCAATGAATCGCCCCGGCTAGGGGCGTCAGGCCACGGCCTCGCTGAAGCCTCGCTCGGCGATCCACGCCTTGTTGAACAGGCGCGACTGATATTTCGCGCCGCCGTCGCATAGGATCGTGGCAATCGTATGTCCAGGGCCCAATTGCTTGGCGAGACGTACGGCGCCGGCAACGTTGATGCCCGCCGTACTGCCGAGCAGCAAGCCTTCCTCGCGCAATAGCCGATAGACGTAATGCATCGTCTCCGCGTCGGGAATGCGCATCGCATCGTCGATGGGCGCACCCGCGAGATTTGCGGTCACGCGGCCGGTGCCGATCCCCTCGGTGATCGATGAACCGCCATCCGATTTCAACTCGCCGTCCTTGATGAAATGATAGAGCGAACTGCCGGGCGGATCGATGAGTACGATCCGAATCGCGCTATGCTTGGATTTCAGGAAACGCGCGACGCCCGCGAGCGTCCCGCCGGTACCGGTAGAGGCGCAGAATGCGTCGATCCTTCCCTCGGTTTCATGCCAAATCTCGGGCCCGGTGGATTCGAAGTGCGCGTCGCGGTTCGCGGTGTTGTCGAATTGATTGGCCCAAACGGCATTCTGCAATTCCTGCGCGAGCCTGCCGGCGACCTTCTGGTATTGATTCGGATTGCTGTAAGGCACGGCCGGCACCTTGCGCAGCTCGGCACCGAGGGCCTCGATGATCTGGTATTTCTCGGCCGACTGATTGTCCGGCATCACGATCACGCAGCGATAGCCGCGCGCGTTGCAAACGTGGGCGATGCCGATTCCGGTGTTGCCGGCCGTGCCCTCGACGACGGTGCCGCCCGGTTTCAGCACGCCGCGCCGTTCCGCATCGAGCACGATCCATTTCGCGGCGCGATCCTTGACCGACCCGCCCGGATTCATGAATTCGGCTTTACCGAGGATGTCGCAACCGGTCTCCTCGCTCAAACGACGCAGACGGATCAAGGGCGTGTTGCCTACGGCCCCGACAAACCCTTCGCAAATAGGCATCGAATTTCCTCATAATTACGGCTGTGATCGCGCTGCCTACCAAGGCAAAGTCGCGCCGGCATAGGTCAAGAATTTTCCAGACTGCGCCTGCGTCAGTTCATCGATGACGCGCAGCATGCCGGCGACGCTCGTTTGTACGTCGATCGGCGCGCGCGGTCCGCCCATGTCCGTTCGCACCCATCCCGGATGCATCGGCACCGCGATGATCCCGCGCGCCGCGAGATCGATACTCATGGATTTCATGATCGCGTTGACGGCGGCCTTCGTGGAGCGATAACCATAGAGGCCGCCCGAATCGTTCTCGCCCATGGAACCGAGAGTGCTGCTCAAGGTCACGATTTTCTTCTGATCGCTCGCCGCCACCTGTGCCACGAATGCTTCGGCGAGTTTCATCGGTGCGAGCACGTTGACGCGAAACGCATCGGTCCAAACCTGGTAATTGGATTTGCCGAAGCCGGATGACGCTTGCATGCCGGCGACGTTCAGCAGCACGTCGACCGGTGTATCGGTGAGTTGTCTCGAGAGGCGGTCGATCGCCGCGTGGTCGGTCACGTCCAAGGCGTGCACCGTGATCTTCTCGGCCGAGCCCTGGACCATTGCGGCAAGCGGCGCGGACTTGGCCGGCGCTCGCGCGCACGCGAGCACTCGCCAGCCCGCGGCGGAATATTGGCGCACGAATTCAAGCCCGAGGCCGCGGCCGGCGCCCGTTACAAGTACGGTTCTAATCAGAGGACTCCCAAAGGTACTCTAGCGGAATGGTGTCGAGGTTCGGTTTGCGGGTCAAGGCGCCGAGAATTTAGAAAAGAATCCCCGGGCATGCCGGGGATCCGAGTGGAACAGGTGCTGGGTAATAACCCTACACGTCCTGCATGGAAGATGCGCGGCCCAAACGGTGCCTGTACGCTCGACCTTCTTCAATCTCGACCAGTGTGGCGACTAAGTGACGCCTCGAACCGATGCTCTTTTCCGCACTTGGTATATTACCGGATATAACTTATAAATCCAATAGTTAAGCGATTAATCTAGCCTACTTCGGCTTCCCTCTATAGACATAAGTAGTGACACTCAAGCAACAACGGCGCTCCTACGGCCGATTTTGCTTTTTGGCAGCGCTTAGGCAAACTGCCGGCAATGTGCTGCGGCCCGATGGCCATCTAGCAGGGGCGGATTTCCGATGAAATATCTGCATACCATGGTGCGCGTTACCGACATCGAACAGTCCTTGCGTTTTTATCGCGATGCGCTGGGCTTGATCGAGTTATCGCGCCGCGATTACCCGCAGGGCCGCTACACGCTGGTGTTTCTGGCCGCGCCCGCAGATAACGAAGCCCAGATTGAACTGACCTACAACTGGGACCCGGAAGCCTATGCCGGCGGCCGTAATTTCGGGCATCTTGCCTATCAAGTCGAGAACATCTATGCGACCTGCAAACGCTTGCAAGAGCACGGCGTGACGATCAATCGCCCGCCGCGCGACGGCCGGATGGCGTTTGTTCGCTCGCCCGACAACATCTCGATCGAACTATTGCAGCAAGGCGGCGCGCTGGCTCCGGCCGAGCCATGGGTATCGATGGGCAACACGGGCGCCTGGTGAACACGCTCGAAAAACGTCTCGAGTAGAGCGCCGCGGACAACCCAAGGCCGAGAGGCCCAAGGCCGAGAGACGAGCGGGGCTAAAACATCTCCGAGGCGTCCGGCGTCTTGATGACGACCGGCTTGCGGGATGGAATGTGCTCGCCCGTGATCATCTCGTCGTAGGCCTGCCCGGGGCCGACCATCGGATATACGCCGGCATCCGGATCGATCATGACTTCGAGGAACGAGGGCCCCTTGAAGCGGATAAATTCCTCGACGACGCGTGGAACATCGGCCTTGCGGTCCAGTCGCGTCGCATATTTGAAGCCGTCGGCGAGCGCCGCTTTGACGAAATCCTTGGTGTGTAGGCTCTTGTCGCTCGCGCTCAAGCGGCCCTTGAAGAACAGCTTCTGCCATTGCTTGACCATGCCATCGCCGCAATTGTTGAGCACGATGACCTTGACCGGCAAATCGTAGGTCGTGACGGTCTCGAGTTCGCCGATGTTCATGCGAATACTCGCGTCGCCGTCGATATCGATGACTAGGCGCTCGCGGTGCGCAAACTGCGCGCCGACCGCCGCCGGCAAGCCGAAACCCATCGTGCCCATGCTGCCCGAGGTCAGCCAGAGTCGCGGGCTGCGGAAATCGAAATATTGCGCGGCCCACATTTGATGCTGGCCCACGCCGGTCGTAATGATCGCCTCGCCGCGTGTCAGGCGATTGATTTCCTCGATGACGTAATAAGGCTGGATGAGATCGCTGGCGCGATCGAAGTTCATCGCATAGCTCGTGCGCAGAGCATCGCAATGCCGATGCCATTCGGACCAATCGCGCCCGAAACCTCGGGTCTTGCCGTAGTCCATCAGGGCCAGCAGGGCCTCCGGGACGAGGCCGACATGACTCCAATCGATGCGCTTGACCTTATTGATCTCCGAGCCGTCGATGTCGAAATGCGCAATGAACTTCGCGCCGCCCGCGAACTTGGCCGGGTTGCCGGCGACCCGGTCGTCGAAGCGTGCGCCGATGGCGAGCAGGCAATCGCAATCATCGACGGCGTAGTTCGCGAATGCCGCGCCATGCATGCCGAGCATGCGCATCGACAGCCGATCGGTGGTATCGACGGCGCCGATACCCATGAGCGTCGTGACCACGGGAATTTGAAACGTCTTGGAAAATTCACGCAGCGCGAAGGACGCGTTGCCGTTGATCACGCCGCCGCCGGCATAGATCAACGGCCGACTTGATCGGCCCAACGCAGCAAAGAAATCGGCGCATGCGGCATCCGGCAGCTTGTTGGCGCCGAGCCGGTTCATGCGCTGACGGTAGCCGGGAACCGGCAGCCGGCCCGATCCGTGAAACACACCCTTCCAATTCTGCACGTCCTTCGGGATATCGAGTACGACGGGGCCCGGCCGGCCGGTGCGCGCGATTTCGAATGCGGTGCGCACCGTGGCTTCGAGCTTGGCGGGATCCGTGATCAAAAACACGTGCTTCGCGACCGCGCCCATGATGCTCGGTACCGGCGCCTCCTGAAATGCGTCGGTGCCGATCGAGGTCGTCGCCACTTGCCCGCAAATGACGACCACGGCCACGGAGTCCGCCATGCAGTCACGTACCGGCGTGACCATGTTCGTGGCGCCGGGTCCGGAGGTGACCACCGCGACGCCGACTCTGCCGCTCGCCCGCGCGAAACCGGCCGCCATGAAACCCGCGCCTTGCTCGTTCGCCGGCACGATCAGCGGCATCGACGCGCCGTGTTCCGCGTTATAGCGAAACACGGCATCGTAAATCGGCAGAATCGCACCGCCGCTATAGCCGAAAATGGTGTTGACGCCCTCGTCCGCAAGGACTTGGACGACCATCTCCGCTCCCGTCATACTGGCGCCGGCCAAGGGGTGAGCGGCCTGATTTAGCATGTCCGATGGGTCTTTCACCCATGAAGACTAGCAGTTCTTTTGGTCGCCCCCAAGTCCGGCCCCTGGCGCAGCAGCGCCGCAGTCCCGTATCCTTAAAGGCTATGCGCCATCTCATTGCCATTCTGTTGCAAAACGAGGCCGGCGCGCTGACGCGCGTCACCGGCCTGATTTCGAGCCGCGGCTACAACATTGAATCGCTGTCGGTCGCGCCTACGAATGACCCGACCGTGTCGCGACTCACCTTGGTGACGATCGGCTCCGATCCCGTGATTGCGCAGATCAACGCGCAGTTGCTCAAACTCGTCGACGTCGTGGCCGTCGAGGACATGACCAGCGGCGACCATCTGGCGCGAGAGTTGATGCTCATCAAGCTGCAGATTTCCGCCGAGCACACCGAAGCGGTGGCGGCCCTGGTGCGGCGCGTGGGCGGCCGCATGTTGGCCTCCAGCCCATCGAGCACCATAGTGGAGCTCACGAGCACCGAAATCGAGATCGGCGAATTCATTGCGACCGTCGGGGCCTTCGGCGAGATCGTGGAAGTCGTGCGCAGCGGCGTGCTGGGAATTTCACGCGCGAACGCGCGTTTGCACGTCGTCAAGTGAGCCGCTAGGGCGGCACTATCGCCGCCGCCACCGCTCCGGCGTCGTAATCCTTCGAATAAATCTTCCACGCACGCAGCATGTCGGATGCGGCCGATTCGCCGATCGCGACCGCGCGGCGGCGCCACGCCGTCGCCGCAACGTAGGTTTGCAGCGCTTCCACCTTGGCCGCGTCGAAATGGCCGCAGCCGCGCAAATGCGCCCATGCGGCCGTCTGTCCCATGCCGCGTACGGCTTCGAGAATTCGCCGCGGTTTGCCGCGCCAGCGCGCGATTTCGAACCGATCGACACTCGGCTGCAATTCCTTCAGGGTGAACGGGCGCCTCTCGAAACCGACCGCGCGCAGCAGCGCCGGCGAAATGGCCTGCATGATGCGTTGAATCGCCACGACGCGCTGCGCCTCGCTAGACCACTCCGGTTGCTTCCTTCCGAGCCAACTCGCAACCGCCGATGGCGCAGCATATTTTAGATCGAGCGCGAAATTCTGATCCGGAGATCCGCGGCCCGAAATCAACAGCAAATATCGCGGCAGCCCCAGACTGCCGTTGCCCATTATGCGCCGCGATGCATCGAGCCAGCGGAAGAATCCACGATCGGGCTGGCCGCGGCGAAATTCCTTGAGGAATTTCTTGAGGCGCTTTTTTTCGCCTTCGTGCAGCGGCAGCGTGCGACCGCCGTCGATGCGAATGCACCGCTTGCCGTCCTTGACCTTGCTGAATCGATCGAGCAACTCTTCTCGCGTGCGGCGCATGGATTGGTGCAGCAGCGTGCGGAAAATGCCGGTCGCGAGCGAGCGCTCGATCCAACGCGGCTTGCCGTCCCTGACGGCGGCGCAGTAAGACGCCATGAATGCATCCATGAGCTGCCTGCCTTGCGACGGATTCAGCAACAGGCCGTGCTTTGCTACTCCGATGCAGGCGAGAAAGCGCACGATGTCGACCGTGAACGGCGCGACGCAGGCCTCATCGAAATCGTTGATATCGAAGTAAACGAGGCGGTTGTCGCCCTTGAATGCGCCTAAATTCTCGAAATGCAAATCCCCGCATACCAAGGTGTTGGGCGCGCGAAATAATCCATTGCCGCGCGGCAGGAATTGCAGAAACAGCGGATTCGTGCCCCGGAAAAAACCAAACGGATCCTGTCGCATCGCTTGCATTTTGAGCAGCAGTCGCTCGACGTCGCGGCCGGCGTTTTGCGCTAATATTTGCCGCGAGATGCTGCTGAGGCGTGCCATGATCCCCCGTCCGATGCGAATGCTACAGTATGGAGCATGTGACGGATGTCGGCGTAATGCTAGTGCGGCGGCTCGAGCGCAATCATTGCTTCACTCTAAAAAGGTACCTGAATAATGGCGGAACTCGAACTGAAACCGGAACACGCGGAAGACCCGAATACCCGTCGCGTGGGAATCGCGGTCGGAATCGTCGGAATCTTGTTGTCGGTGGTCACGATCGCATCGCATCGAGCGCATACCAATGCGGTGATGCTTCGAACCGAGTCGAATGATCAATGGACCTATTACCAAGCGAAGAAGATCCGCGAGAGCACCAGCGAGATCGGCATTACGGTGCTGCAGGCGCTGGGCACGGATTCAGCGAGGATGGAGGCGCCGCTGCGCAAACTGGAAGGGGCACGAGACAAATACTCGGACGACGCCAAGGACATTCAAAAGGATGCAGTCGCCAAGGACAAGGAAACCGAGATCGAGGAGCGGCGCGCGCTGCGGTTCGATATCGGCGAGGGTTTATTGGAACTCGGCTTGGTGCTGTGCTCCCTGTATTTTTTGGCCCGCAAGGCGTTTTTTCCGGTATTCGGACTCATCGCGAGCCTTTCCGGCGCAGCCCTCGGCATTGCGGGGTTCCTGCTTTGAAGCAAGCTGGGCGTCTGGTTTTCCCGCTGTTGTGCGTTTGCTGGAGTGTCGTCGGCGGCATCGGTGCCGCGGCGGCCGCGGATGCGGCGCCTGAACCGCGCATCGAAGTGCGCTCGGAGAGCCTCTTGCTGGTCGGGGTCGTGCACGGGGATTCGATGAACATGCATTTGAGCCGCGTTCTCGACAACTCCCCGGTGCGCGATGCGCAAGTCACGGTCCTGTTGCGCGGCACGCCATACCCCGCAACCGCGCAGGTCGACGGCGGCTATGCAATTTCGGCCAAAGACCTGACCCTACCCGGATCGGCAGCGATCGAGTTCCAAGTCACGCAAGGCAGAGCGCGGGAGAGCCTGCGCGGCACGCTGCAGGCGCCGGAGGCCGCCGTCAAAAACGATGATCAAAACGGTATCCGGCAGTACGCTTGGTGGATCCTGAATTTCGGGGTCTGCATCGGCGTGCTCGTGCTGTTCCAACGACGCCGCAAGGCCGCCGACGACTAGAAGGTCTGCTGCGCCTGGATCAAGACTTGAAAGCTCTTGATGCCTTCGAGGTGATCGAGCGGAAACGCCAGATCGATGTGCAGCACGTTGCCGAGACCGGTACGCGTATTGCCGAGCCGTAAGCCGATGCCGACGTCCTTGAGCAAGCCCGGATCGCTGTTGCCGATTGAACCGTGGCCCCAAGTGCGCCCGATATCGGAAAAAATGGCGCCGCCGACACGTGCCAGGCGAAACGGATACCAATCGGTGTAAAAGCGCTGTTCCACGGTCCACAGGGCGCGCGAGGTCCCGGACTCATAGCGCAACGGGTAGCCGCGCAGCCCCGTATCGCCGCCGATCAACAGCTGCATGTCGGGATCCAACGCGTCGGTCGTGGTCGCCGCGAGGTTCGAATAGAACAACCAGTCCGGACGCCATCTCCAGTAATAGGCCGCATTGCCCGTGGCGATCAGATTGCGTAGGTCACCTTGCTCGACGCGGGAACTGAACGTGCTGGTCAGAAACAAATTTTGAGTATGCGTGAGCTCGAAAGCGCTTCGGGCCTTGGCCGCCAACATTATCGCATTGCGGTCGGCGCCGAAACTGGCGTTCGAATACCCCAACTCGCCGCTGACTTCGGTACCGAAGTACACGTCCTCGGTGCGGCCGATTTGGTTGAAATCGGCGACCTTGCGGTAATCGTCCTGAAGCACGTCGAAACCGACGAACGGATACGACAAGATGCGGTCCGGCGGCAGCGGCACAGCGGGCAAGGACGTCACGGCCGTTGGTACGAACAGATTGCGGTCGTAGCGCGCTCCGAATGTCCAGCGCGTGACCCAGCCGTTCTCGAGGCCCTTGGATAAACCGCCGCTGAGTTCATAGCTCGTTTCGTCGTCGTTGAATTGGTCGACGATGTTGCCGAGGTTATAGCGCGAGACGGTGCGGTTGTAGGCGGACGCGAGGATGTTGACCTCGTGTTGGGTATCGAGCGAATAGAACGGGAGCTGAACCTGCAGCGTGCGCTGGTAGCCGTCGCTCGAATCGATGTATGCGAGCGCGGTCGTCCATCGCGATCCGAATGTATTCGGATCCGCCCAGGTCAGGCCGTCGCTGGTGCGATCAACGGTGACCGTGCGCCCGAGTTGCAAGGATTTGCCTGTCCCGAGAATGTTCGTGTCTTGAATATTGGCGTTCGTATTGTTGGTCCCGCCTGCGCGGCTGAAGGAAAGGCCCGGACTCAAGGTCCACACATCCTTGGTGGTGACCCTGATATCGACTTTGCCGTCCTTGAAGCGCATCGGCATCACGCGCGCGTCGTATAGATACGGCAGCAGGCGCAGATTTCGTTCGGTCTCCGCCAATTTGCGCCCGAGGTAGCGGTCACCGCTCTTGAACAGCAATTGCGCGCGAATCGACGCGGGGTTGCTGCTGCGATGCAGGCGATTGGCGAGCAGAAACAATCCGGTATTTTCACGGTTGTCGGTCTCGTCGAAAATATCGCGAATCTCCAGCTCGATGTTGCCGATGACGGCCCCGGCGGACTCCAGCTCGGCATCGCTGGGCAGACCGGCAGGGCGGGTTTCATCGATCCGCGTATGCTCCAGGTCGGTGAGTTTCGCCGCCACGGCGGACTCGGCCAGAGCCACGGCCAGTATCGCTAGCGCTGCTAAGCGAGATGAAAAAATTACAGTCCCGCGCCGGCGGCGTCGTTAAAGCGCGGCGTTGTCGGTCTCACCCGTGCGGATACGCAAGACGCGCAGGATGTCGGTGACAAAAATTTTGCCGTCGCCGACCTTGCCGGTTTTGGACGCGCCGACGATGGCCTCCAAGACCTGGTCCACGAGCTCATTCTTGACCGCAACTTCGATGCGCGTCTTCGGCACGAAATCGACGACGTACTCGGCACCTCGATACAGTTCCGTGTGACCGCGCTGACGACCGAAGCCTTTCACCTCCGTGACGGTCATACCGGATACTCCTATCTCCGACAATGCCGCACGAACGTCATCCAATTTGAACGGCTTGATAATGGCTGTAATCAGTTTCATCCCAGTCTCCGCGGAATTTGTATGGCCAACGGCACAATACTATTACTATTGCATGCACGGGGCACGCGGTGAACGCATCGCGCCATGCCCTTTCCTGGTGCATCTGCCCCAAAGTGCAATATTCCGGGGCCCAAGGTCGATTTTGGAATCCATGATTAGTACCATTTTGATCATCGGCGCCGGCCAGGCCGGGTCGCAGGCGGTCGATACGCTGCGCCGAGAGGGCTTTACCGGTCGCTTGGTATTGATCGGGGAAGAGCCGGAACTACCCTATCAGCGGCCGCCGCTATCGAAAAAATACCTTGCCGGGGAAATGGCCCAAGAGCGTTTGCTGTTTCGCCACCGCGCATTCTACGACGAGCACCGGACGGAATTGCTGCTCGGCAACCGGGCCGCCCGGCTGGATCCCGGCGCTCGGAGCGTCACCTTGGCGGACGGCGCGCAGTTGTCCTACGACCGCTTGCTGCTATGCCTCGGAGCCGCCTCGCGCCGTTTGACGTGTCCCGGCAGCGAGCTTGCCGGCGTGCACTACTTACGGACCTTGGCGGATGCGGCGACGCTGCGGACGCAGCTGCGGCCCGGCGCCCGCATCGTAATCATCGGCGGCGGCTACATCGGGCTCGAGACCGCGGCAACCTGCCGCAATCTCGGCTGTGCCGTAACGGTGCTCGAGATGGCCGATCGCGTCATGAATCGAGTCGTGGCGCCCTGCGTGTCGGCTTATTTTGAACAGGACCACCGGGCGCACGGCATCGAGATCGTCTGCGCTACGCGAGTCGTGAGGCTCGAGAGCGGCGATGAGGTCCTGCGCGTGATCTGCTTCGACGGCGCGGCGTATCCCGCGGATCTTGTCGTGGTCGGCGTCGGCGCCGTCGCGACGACCGACATTGCCCGCGATGCGGGTTTGGCTTGTGACAACGGGATCGTCGTCGACGAATTTTGTCGCACCAGCGATGCGGCGATTTTTGCCGCCGGCGACTGCGTCAATCAATTTTCCCGTCATTTCGGCAGGCGCATGCGCTTGGAGTCGGTCGACAACGCGTTCGAACAGGGCAAGACCGCGGCGCAAAACCTGCTGGGCCGGGCGGTCGTACACGATAGAATCCCCTGGTTTTGGTCCGATCAGTTCGATAATAAGCTGCTGATCGTCGGGCTATCGGAGGGTCACGACGAGATCGTGCTGCGTGGCGATCCCGCAAGTCGAATATTCAGTGTTTGCTACCTCAAAGACCGGGAATTGCTGGCCGTCGAGGCGATCAATCATTCGAAGGATTACATGGCAGGACGTAAATTGATTGCCGAACGCGCGCGTTTGGATCCGATCAAACTGCGTGATGCGCAAATTCCGCTGAAAGACGCGGTCTAATGGTGAGCGAGCCGCACAGACCAAGCTTAGCAAGCACCCGGCGACTTCAATGGCGGTGGCTTACTCGAAGACCGTGAGCAAGTCCTTGGTGTCGACCTGCAGGCCGGGCCGCACGAGGATCTCCCGGATGATTCCGTCCCGCTCAGCACGAACGGTGGTTTCCATTTTCATGGCCTCGAGCGTCAGCAGGACGTCGCCGCGATGCACCGCCTGTCCGACATGCACCGGCACGGTGACGACCGTCCCGGGCATCGGCGCCCCGACGTGAGCAAGATTGCCGGGTTCGGCTTTGCGTTTAGGCGGGTGTTTGGCGACCTGGCTGCGATCCGCGACGCGTATCGGACGAGGCTGCCCATTGAGCTCGAAGAAGACTGTGCGCGTCCCGTCCTCGTGCGCATCGCTCATGGTGACGTAGCGGACGATCAGGGTCTTGCCGCGCTCCAGGTCGATGTTGATCTCTTGCCCGGATTGCATGCCGAAGAAAAACACCGACGTGGGCAGCGATCCCATGTCGCCGAACGTCGCGCGATCGGCTGCATAGTCGACGAATACCTTCGGATACATCAAATATGAAGCCAGCTCAAAATCGCTGATCGCGCGCCCGACCTTCAGCTCGGCCGCGCTGCGCTCGCGATTCAAATCCGCGGGCGGCATTAATTCGCCGGGACGCAGCTTGAGCGGTTCCTTGCCGTCGAGGATCTTGCGCTGCAAGTCCGCGGGGAACCCTCCGACCGGCGACCCGAGATCGCCATGAAACAACTGCACGACCGATTCCGGAAACGCGATCTCGATCTTTGAGTCCAGTACTGCGGCACGGGTCAAACCGCTCGTGACCATCATGAGCGCCATGTCTCCGACCACTTTGGACGTCGGCGTGACTTTGATGATGTCGCCGAACATGTCGTTGACTTCGGCGTATGCCGCTGCAACCTCATGCCAACGGTGATCGTCGATTCCGAGCGATCGGGCCTGCTCGCGCAGGTTGGTATACTGACCGCCTGGCATGCCGTGCACGTACACCTCGGAGGCGCCCGCGCGAATATCGCTTTCAAACGAGATGTAACCGCGGCGCACTTGTTCCCAATAGCTGGAAATCAGCCGCAGATTGTTCGGATCGATTCCGGTGTCGCGCGGACCATATCGCAGGGATTCGACGAGCGATCCCAAATTGGCCTGCGAGGTCAGGCCGGAAAGCGCATCGATCGCGCCGTCGACCGCATCCGCGCCCGCGTCGATCGCCGCGAGCACGCTTGCGGCGGCGATGCCGCTGGTGTCGTGCGTATGGAAGTGAACCGGCAAGCCAATTTCCTCTTTGAGGGCCTTGACCAGAACGCCGGCCGCGCGCGGCTGACATAGGCCCGCCATGTCCTTGATGCCGAGCACGTGCGCGCCCATCGCCTTGAGCTCCCTGGCGATATCGACGTAATAGCGCAAATCGTACTTCGTTTCGCGCGGGTTCGAGAGGTTGCCGGTGTAGCAGATTGCCGCCTCGCAAAGCCGATCGGTGCGCCGGACTGCCTCGATGGCCACCTTCATGTTCTCGACCCAATTCAGGCAATCGAATATGCGGAACACATCGACGCCGCCGCGTGCCGCTTGATCGACGAAGTAGCGCACCACGTTGTCGGGATAATTGGTGTAGCCGACGGCGTTCGCCGATCGGATCAGCATCTGCATCAACAGATTGGGCATCCCTGCACGAAAATCGGCGAGCCGCGTCCAAGGATCTTCGCGTAGGAAGCGCATCGCGACGTCGAAAGTCGCTCCGCCCCAACACTCGACCGAAAATAGGTCCGGCACAAGACTCGCATAATAGGGTGCGATCGCCGCCATGTCGTAAGTGCGAAAGCGCGTCGCGAGCAGAGATTGGTGGGCATCGCGCATGCTGGTATCGGTCAGCAGCACGCGCTTCTGCGCCAACATCCAGTCGCCGAATTTTTCGGGACCCAATTCATCGAGTTTTTGTTTGGTGCCGGGTGCGATCGGCGGCAGAGAAATTCGCGGCAGGCGCGGAAACACGGCCTCCCGCGGCTTTGGCCGGCCCTTGACCTCCGGATTGCCGTTGACGATGACGTCACCGATGAAACTCAATAGCCGCGTCGCGCGGTCGCGCTTGTGCGGGATACGGAACAACTCCGGCGTTTCGTCGATGAATTTGGTCGTGTAATCGAAGGTGGCGAAGCGTGGGTGTGTAATGAGCTGATCCAGGAACCGCAAATTCGTCACGACGCCGCGAATGCGAAATTCCCACAGGGCGCGGTGCATGCGCGCGATGGTTTCCTCCGGAGTCGGCGACCAGGTCGTCACTTTGACCAATAGGGAATCGTAAAAGCGCGTGATGATGGCGCCGACATAGGCCGTACCGGCGTCGAGCCGCACCCCGAATCCGGCCGGGCTGCGATAAGCGGTGATGCGCCCGTAGTCCGGCACGAAGTTGTTTTCCGGATCCTCGGTCGTGACGCGGCACTGCAGCGCATGTGCATTGACGCGAATGTCCTCTTGGCGCGGCACGCCGCTCTCCGGCGTTCCGATCCTCGCCCCGCCGGCGATCCGGATCTGCGCCTTGACGAGATCCACGCCGGTAATGCATTCGGTGACGGTATGCTCGACCTGTATGCGGGGATTGACCTCGATGAAATAGAACTTGCCGCTGTCGGCATCCTGCAGGAACTCGACGGTGCCCGCAGCTTGGTAATTCACGGCTCGTCCGATCTTCAATGCCGCCGCGCACAGCTCGGCGCGCTCGATGTCGGACAAGAAAGCCGCGGGGGCTCGTTCGACGACCTTTTGATTGCGCCGCTGCACCGTGCAGTCGCGCTCGTAGAGATGCACGAGGTTACCGTGCATGTCGCCGAGGATCTGAACCTCGACGTGGCGGGCGCGGCGTATGAGCTTCTCGAGGTAGACCTCGTCCTTGCCGAATGCCGCTTTGGCCTCGCGCCTGGCGGCCGCCACCGTTTCGATCAACTCATTGTCGCTCTCGACGACGCGCATCCCACGCCCGCCGCCGCCCCAACTCGCCTTGAGCATGACCGGGAATCCGACCGCGCGCGCCATGGCGAGAACTTCGGTGGGATCGGCGGGCAGCGGCGGCGTGGCCGGCATCACCGGCACACCGGCGCTCGCCGCAAGGTTGCGGGCCTCGACCTTGTTGCCGAGCTTGCGCATCGTCTCGGGCAACGGCCCCACGAAAACGATCTTGGCGGCTGCGCAGGCCTCGGCGAATTCAGGGCTTTCGGACAAGAATCCATATCCGGGATGAATCGCATCCGCGCGCGATTCGACCGCAATTCGGATGATGTCCTCGATGTCGAGATAGGCCTCGATGGGTCCTTTGCCTTCACCGACGAGGTAGCTCTCGTCGGCCTTGGTCCGGTGCAGCGAGAACCTATCCTCCTGGGAGTGAATGGCTATCGTGCGGATGCCGAGTTCGGTCGCAGCACGCATGACACGAATCGCGATCTCGCCGCGATTGGCGATCAACAGACTCCGGATCGCACCGCCTTTGATGAATGGGTTCATTGCCGAATGATGATAGCCTTGGGATCGGCGACCGACCAGAGAAATCAAGGGGGCCGTATGTTTGGTATCGCAATACACGGCGGCGCCGGCACTCTGCCGCGCGCGGAAATGACTGCCGAGCGTGAGCAGCAGTACCGCGATGGACTCGCGCTGGCGATCGGGCTGGGCGCCGGCGTATTGGAGCGAGGCGGTTCGAGTTTGGACGCCGTGACGTGCTCCGTCGCGAACCTCGAGGACAACCCGCTGTTCAACGCCGGCCGCGGCGCCGTGTTCACATTCGAGGGACTCAACGAGCTCGATGCGGCGATCATGGACGGCCGCACGCGCGCGGCGGGCGCCGTATCCGGCGTTCGCCACATCAAGAATCCCATCGAACTCGCGCGCACCGTCATGGAGCATTCGGATCATGTCCTGCTGTGCGGAGCGGGCGCCGAGGATTTTGCGTTGAGTCGGGGCTTCGCGATGATGCCGCGCAGTTACTTTCACACGCCCGAAAGGTGGAGCCAGCTCGAGCGCATTCGCAGCGGCGACTCGGATGTCTCTGCGCTGACGATTTCGCACCTCGGTACCGTGGGAGCCGTCGCACTCGACCGCGCGGGCAATCTCGCCGCGGCGACCTCGACGGGCGGCATGACCGGCAAGCGCTTCAATCGTATCGGCGATTCGCCGATCATCGGCGCGGGCACCTATGCAGACAACCGCTGCTGCGCGGTATCGGCCACCGGCCATGGCGAGATTTTCATTCGCGCCGTGGTGGCGCACGATATCTATGCGCGGATGCGCTACGGCCAGCGCACGCTCGCCACGGCGGTGCATGAAGTCGTCATCGACGAGCTGCCCGCGATGCACGGGGAAGGCGGCGTGATCGCGATCGACCGCCATGGCGAGATCGTCATGGAATTCAATTCGGAGGGCATGTTTCGGGCCAGCCAAAAGGCCGGCGAAGCGGCGCAAATCGCGATTTATCGATAGAGGGCGGCGCTAAGCCCGCGGCCTGCTCTCAGCCGGCGGCCTGCTCTCAGCCCGCGGCCTGTCCCTTGCGTTTTTCGAATCGTCCGGTCTTGAGCGTGCTGTACTCCGCCTCCATGACGACCACTCGATTTCGCCCCTGCTCCTTCGCGGTGTAGAGGGCTTCGTCGGCAAGCTGAATCAAGCCGTCGGCCGTGCGGCTCAAGCTCGGTTTGATGAACGCGGCACCGATGCTGATCGTAAGGCGCGACGCGACGACCGAGGCCTCATGCGGAATGTTCAACTCCGCGATCGAACGTTGGATCCGCGTCAGCACTTCCGCGACGTACTCGCGGCTCGCCTCGTAGAGCACGACGGCGAATTCCTCGCCGCCATAGCGGGCTACGAAATCGAGCGGCCGCCGCGCGCATTGGCTCAATGAAGTCGCGACCGCGCGCAAGCATTCATCGCCAGCCTGGTGTCCGTAGCGGTCGTTGTAATTCTTGAAGCAATCGATGTCGGCCAGCAATACCGCGATCTGCTTGTCCTCGCGCACCGCCTGCTGCCAAACGCGGTGAATGTGCTGATCGAACATCCGCCGGTTCTGGATCCCGGTCAGGCCGTCGCGGGCAACCATTTCGCGCAGCAGTCCCGCTTCGAGAAAGCGCATGCGGCTGGTTCTCTCGTGCATGTAGACGACCGAGGCGCCGACCAGATTCGCGGCCACGATTGCGAGGGTGTCATAGCTCAATTCGGCGGTCGGAATCTGCGTCGCGGTCGCCGCGGCGAGATAAATGAACAAGACGATGACGTTTGCCGCGAGCGCGTTGTAGAAGATGAGTCCGGCGAGGAAATACACGTACATGGTCGCCAGCACCAGACTCGGAAACAGAAATGGCACGCCGCCGACGGAGGCGATCAATTGAATTGCGACCTGGCTGAGCCCGTAGATCGTCGCAGCGACCATCGTCAAGGGCTGGTAGATCCGATGCCGGTAGGGGGAAAAGCTCGCCGCAAGCACGATCAACAGTACCGGCACGATCATCAAAATGTGAATCAGGCTGGGGATGCGATTCAACTTGGCGCCCAACACCATCGTTTCCATCGCCGAGAACGCGATTGCAATCGCGATCGCCAAGCATAAATTCGTCCGAATGGAGCCGAGCGTTTCGTCGAGATTGGTGCGCCTGAATTCGGCCTCGAGATCCGGCGTAAACGTGAGCCAGGGTATGCCCGATTTCAATTGTCGGGAATACGGCAGATCCGGCCAGTCCTCCACTGAAAATCCATTTGTGGTGTTCATCGGATGCAACGTACGCAGGAACAAGGAGCGCCTCTAGGACGTGCGCCACACGTTTTGACAAAAAGTCGGGTGCCCGGGATCCCGGCTGCGGGCCGCCCCTGAGGCAGGATTATGGTAAATAACCCCTCAGTCCTTGAGGTATTTCGCCAAATAGGCGTCGAAATCGAGCTTGTCGGTCGCTTCGATGCGTTCCTGGGCCTCATGGGAGTCCTGCGCCGCGGAAGCGAATTCCGCGAGGCGCCGCTCATTCGGCGGATAAAGCCCCAAGAAGTAGTCCTTGTGCAGCTTCGACATGCGCTGCGCGAGTTCGAAAAACGTCTCGCCGGTCTGCCGCATTTCCGCGAGCAGGCGCGCCGAAGGGGTTCGCTCGACGTCGTCGATCTTGGCGCGCTGTTGTTCCAGAGCGGCGTGGTAAGGGCGCTGCGGATCGCCATAGTCGAGCAGTTCGCCCAAGCCCTGCATCGAGTCCAACAACTCACCGGCCCACTCCGTCAGCGGAACCTTGCGCCCCGAGCGGTTCAAGAGCAGTCCGGGCTCGCGGCCGGACTTGGCGACGATGAGGTGGTTGGCGTCCAGATCGTGCTGTTCGCCACGGCCGATCGGATCGCTCTCGCGCAGCAGACAGAGCGCGAGAAACGCCTCGAGGAAGCGCAGCTTGTTCTGATTCACACCGACCGGATCGAAAGCGCTGACATCCAGAGCCCGCACTTCGACGTATTCGACGCCGGCCCGATGCAGCGCCTTGGTGGGGCGCTCGCCCGAACGCGCGACGCGTTTTGGCCTGATGAAACTGTAGTATTCGTTCTCGATCTGCAGGATATTCGCGTTCAACTGGCGGTATTCGCCATCGACTTTGACACCGATTTTTTCGTAGGGCGGAAAAGGCGTGCTGATGGCGCGCGAAAGGTCCCTGACGTACTCGTCCAGGCTGTTGACCGAAACGCTGAGCGTGGCCTGATTCTTGTTGCGATAGCCGATATCGCTCATGCGCAGCGAGGTCGCGAACGGCTGGTAAAACGTGTCGGAATCCAACATCGGCAAATCGGCCTCGCGCCCCGCGAAGAAGCTCTTTGATACGGCGGGCGACGTGCCGAACAGGTACAACACGAGCCATCCGTACCGCCGATAATTGCGCAGCACGGCGAAATACTGCTCCGAAATGAAATCCTGGCGCGATCGCTTGGATTGATTGAAGTATTCGAGCACGTCCCACAAATGGGACGAAAACGAGAAATTGAAATGCACGCCTGAGATCGCCTGCATGATGCGCCCGTAGCGCAGCCCCAAGCCGTTGCGGTAAATCGTCTTCATGCGACCGACGTTCGAGGTTCCGAAACGCGCCAAGGGAATGCTGTCCTCGCCGCGCAAGGCGCTCGGCATGCTCGTCGCCCACAGCATCTCGTCGCCCAAATGACGATAGACGAACTGGTGGATGTCGCACAAATACTGCAGCAGCTCCCAGGCATGCTGAAACGGCGGCGTCACTAGTTCGATCAGGGATTCGGAAAAGTCCGTCGTGATGTGCTCGTTGGTCAGCGGCGCGCCGAGCTCCCGCGGGTGCGGGGTTTGAACGATTTCTCCGCTTTGGCTGACGCGCAGGGACTCCCTCTCGACGCCTTTACGGCCGCCGCGCAGCACGTTGCGCTCGCCCGAATTGATCAGGCCTGCGAGGCGCCGCTCGAACTGCTTGTCAATCACGTTTCGCACCAAGATGTCTCGACCTCACGGGAGGCTCTCATGGATGTAAAGAGGGTCGCAGATAGACGAGGATACTTGAGCGCCGCGCCTTTTTCTCGATCCGCCTGCTACAGAGTTCGCTACGGCAGTTCGGCAGTCACGTCGATTTGAACGAGAAAGCCGGGATCGACGAGGCGCTGTACCTGTACCCAAGAGGTCGCCGGCAGGCGCTCTTTGTCATAGTATTCGAAGCGCAGATCCGATGCCTTGAGTAGCGCATCCATGTCCGTGGTGTAGATTGTCTCTTTGACGATTTGATCGAAACTGGAGCCGTTCGCCGCCAAGGTGCGCTGAATGTTGCCGTAGGCGGCGCGCATCTGCCCGGCCATGTCACCGGCACCGATCAGACGCCCCTGATCGTCCGCGGACACCGATCCCGCGATGTAGAGCGTCTTGTCGATGAGCACCGCTTGCGAGTAGCCGAAATCCTTCTCATAGCTATTGAGATGGAATACCTGCTTGATGCGCGGCGGCGTCGGCTCTGGTTGGTGTTCGCACGCGACCAGCGCGGCCAACGCGCCGATCGCCATCAAGCAACGGAGTTTGCCGCACAGCATGCTGTAGTTTCCCCGAATTAACCCTTCTGAGCCGCTTCCGCATGCGCCCGCAACGCGCGCAACATCCTTGGCAAGTCCCGCTTCAATGCGGCTCTCACGAACCAGCGAGGCATCCAAAATCCGGGCTCGAAATCCAAAACGTAATGCGCGACCGTGTATTCGCCATCGCGCGTCAAACCCCACGAACCGCGCAGCCGAATCAGGTCACCCGCAACTTTTTCGAACACGACGCCGCCGGGCCTATTGTAACTAGCCCGCACCTCGTAGCTTACGCGAGGCGTAAACCAAGAGTAATCCATGACTTGCCGGATTCGTTGCCAGGACAGATCCGGCGCGGTTTCCTCCACCGCGCAGAGCTTGAGCCCCGGCACGATCTGGAGAGCCTCCGCGCAGCTCGTGAGGATATTCCAGACGGCTTCTTGAGTCGCGTGAATTCTGATCGAAGCCGTCGCTACGCCGCTCGCTTCGCTGGAGTCCAAGCGGATTGCCAGCGCGAAATCGTCCGATGCCGCTGCATTCGCATTCCCGCTCATCGGCGAGCCCACGGCGCGCCCACCCTGGCCCGTCAGCGCGATTGCGAGCAGTAAAGAGGCGAAGCGACCGAGCAGGGTTGAGGGGTTTTGATGCATTAGGTCCATCGAGCGCCGTCTAGCGGTCGGCGCCCGCGACATCGATCCACTGGTCGATGCGTTGCTCCAACAAGTCGAGCGGCAAGGCTCCGGCTTCGAGTATCGCCGAGTGAAACGCCCGAAGATCGAAGCGACTTCCCAGTTTTTCCTGTGCGTGCGAGCGCAGCGCGTGGAACCGCATCGCGCCGATTTCCGCGGCCAAGGCGCGTGCCGGCAATGCGAGCGAGCGGTCGACCGCGGCAGCGGCGGCTTGATCGTCAATCGGCAATTGCGCGTGTAGATAATCGATCGCTTGCCGTCGGGTCCACGCGTCGGCGTGCAAGCCGCTGTCGACGACGATGATCGCGGCGTGGCACAGCTCGTCGAGCAGTGCACCGAATTTCGCCGCCGGCTCGACGCTCAGCCCCATCTCCGCGCCCAGCGATTGTGCGTACAGAGCCCAGCCGTCGACGAACGCGGGCTCGGCGCCGAATCGGCGGAATCTCGGCAATTCGCTCCGGGATGATTGCACCACGAATTGCGCGTGCCGCCCGGGCAGGTAGGCGTTCAATAACAACGGCTCCATCTCGAATCCCATTCGCGCCGCGGCGGCCGCGGTATCGAGATCGAGCGTCGCGGGAAAGTTGCCGTCCGGTGTAGCGCGCCGATAGGAGAGCGGCTCATCCAAGGTTTCCCGGAATCGCGCGGCCGCACGGATCACGGCGGGAGCTTGCGGCAAGGCCGCGAGCACGTTCGGCACCGCGGCGTCGAGGCGCGATTGAAGATCGCGATAGGCGTTCAGCATTTCCTCCGCGGATCCATACCGATAGCGCGAGTCATGCCGCAGCAACTCGAAATAAGCCTGAGCATCGCCGGAGAATCCCGCTTCGTTCAACGCCGCCTGCATGCGGCCACGCACGCGCTCGACTTCGACGACCCCGAGCCGATGAACCTCGGCCGGCGTGAGGCGCGTGTTCGTTTGTCTTCTGACCAAATATGCATACCAAGCTTCGCCGAGCGGTAACCGCGACAAGCCGCCGAGATCCGACGTCAAAGGCAGATACGCGTTCTGCAAGAAATCATGCGTGTTCCGGTAGGCCGGCAGAATCTTATCCTTGACGGCCGCAGTGAGGCGTTCCGAGATACGCTCGCGCGCCGGCCCGCTGATCGACGCCGGTACCGCATGCAGCGGTCGAAAGAACGGATTGTCGGGGGTATCGTTGCCGAGCGCAGCAAACTGCGGCAGCATCGCCTCGATGAGCGCCCGCGGCGCAAGGTAGCCGCGACGCATGCCGCTGCGCATGTTGTCGATGGCTTGGCCGCTCCAAAGCACGTATGCGTCGATGCGCAGCAACCAGTTCTCGTAATCCGTTTGCGTCAGGAACGGCTGCGGACCCGCACCGGAGCCCATGAGTGCGAAATCCTGCGCCATTCCCTCGAACGGATTGACGGGAAACAATTCCTCCGGGTAGGTGTAGCCCTCGATCGCCAGCTCGCGTTCGCGCTTGAATACCTCGTAGGTCAAACGCGCGGGCGTATTCGGCGCCGGCACCGGCGTAGCAAGCAGCTCGGCGAGCGCGCGCCGCTCGAGCGCCAGCGAATCGGCCAGAAATTGCGGCGACGAGGAATTTTCCAATTGATCGTCGTGGCGGTGATCGCCGCCCGCCGTGGCGCGCAGCGGATTGAGTTCGAGATACTCCTCCCAATAGTGCTCGACGATGTCATCGAGTTGGTCGGATGAGCCCGGCGGCGCGGTTTGTTGCGGCGCGGGCGCCGGCGACCCACTGCAGCCGACCGTCGCCAGAATCAGGATAGCAACGCTCGCGGCTAGGGAAAATCGGGTCATCGGCGGATTATATGCCCCGCGGCTAGTCCATAATTCGGGCCTTCTTCAGCCGCGGAGTGATTCTTATGTTGGTCGGAGCCAATCCTCGACGCGTCGCCATCGTCGGCGGCCTGAGAATTCCGTTTGCGCGCGGTAACGGTGCCTACGCGCAGGTTGGCAATCAAGAGATGCTCACGGCAACGCTGCGCGCCCTGGTCGAACGCTACCAGCTGCAGGGACGACGTATCGGGGAGGTCGCGGCGGGCGCGCTCATCAAACATCCGTCCCAGTGGAATCTGACACGCGAATCGGTCTTGGGATCGGGTCTTTCGGCCGAGACGCCGGGTTTCGATCTGCAGCGCGCCTGCGGCACGAGCCTCGAAGCCGCGATTCTGCTCGGCAACAAGATCGCGCTCGGTCAGATCGACTCCGCGATCGCCGCCGGCGTCGACAGCGTCAGCGATCCGCCAGTGTCGTTCCCCAAGAGCTTTCAGCAATTGTTGTTGAGGAGCTACCGGGGCAAGAGTACGGCTCAACGCCTCAAGCCCTGGTTTGGCCTGCGGCGCGCGCACCTCCGGCCGGTATTGCCCGGCATGACCGAGCCGCGTACCGGCCTGTCGATGGGCGCCAGCACCGAGCTTCTGGTCCAAGCCTGGGGCGTGAGCCGCGCCGATCAAGATCTGCTCGCATTGGAGAGCCATCAAAAAGCGGTTGCCGCTTACGCGGCGGGGTTTTATGGTGATTTGGTGCACGGCTTTCTCGGCTTGGATCAAGACGACAACGTTCGGCGCGACACCAGCCTCGAGATGCTCGCCAAGCTGCGGCCGGTGTTCGATACCGGCCCCGGCGGCACATTGACCGCCGGCAATTCCGCGCCGATGACCGACGGTTCGGCTGCGGTATTGTTGGCGTCCGAAGACTGGGCCCACGAGCACGATTTGCCGGTATTGGCGTTCCTGCGTTACGGCAAGGTTGCCGCGGTCGAATTCGTCGCCAACAAAGAGGCGCTGCTGATGGCACCCGTATTCGCGGTCTCGCAATTGTTGAGCGAGACCAATCTGTCGCTGCAGGAATTCGACTTCTACGAGATTCACGAAGCCTTCGCGGGCCAGGTTCTCTGCACGCTCAGGGCCTGGGCGGATCCGGCCTTTTGCGTTGAAACGCTCGGGCAGCGCGCTGCGCTGGGCACGATCGATCGAGCCAAGCTCAACGTCAAGGGCGGGAGCCTTGCGCTCGGCCATCCGTTTGCCGCGACCGGCGCGCGGATTCTTGCGACGCTCGCAAAGACGCTCGACGATTCCAAAGCTCAGCGCGGCTTGATCTCGATTTGCACGGCCGGCGGAATGGGCATCACGGCAATTGTTGAGCGCTGACAAATTAACGCGGTATTCTTATGGGCACCACCATGGCAACACACCTCAGCATTTTCCACGAGCCTATCGGATGAAACTTCAAGACCCGAAATTGTTGAAGGAACGCTGTTACATCGACGGCGCCTGGGCGGCTGCAGACGGCGGCGCGACGCTGCCCGTGCACAATCCCGCGACCGGCGAGACGCTCGGCCTCATCCCGGCCATGGGGATGGCCGAAACACGGCGCGCGATCCAGGCGGCCGCAGCGGCGCAGCCCGCGTGGGCCGCGCGAACGGCAAAGGAGCGCGCCAATTTGCTGCGGCGCTGGTTCGATCTGATCATCGCGAATCAGGATGACCTCGCAGTGATCATGACCGCGGAGCAAGGCAAACCACTCGCCGAGGCCAAGGGCGAGATCACCTACGCGGCGTCGTTCATCGAGTGGTTCGCCGAGGAGGCCAAACGGATCTACGGCGATGTGATTCCCGGCCATCAGGCCGACAAGCGGATTCTCGTGCTGCGCCAACCCGTCGGTGTCGTCGCGGCAATCACGCCCTGGAATTTCCCGGCGGCGATGATCACGCGCAAGGCAGGCCCCGCACTCGCGGCCGGCTGCACCTTCGTCTGCAAGCCGGCGACGCAAACTCCGTATTCCGCGCTCGCGTTGGCCGAGCTCGCCGATCGGGCGGGAATTCCGAAGGGCGTGCTCAACATCGTCACCGGCAAGGCGACCGAGATCGGCGGGGAGATGACCTCGAACCCCTTGGTGCGCAAACTGACGTTCACCGGGTCGACGGAAATCGGCAAGAAGCTCATGGCGCAGTGTGCCGGCACGATGAAAAAGATCTCGATGGAACTCGGCGGCAACGCCCCGTTCATCGTGTTCGACGATGCCGATCTGGATGCCGCCGTGCAAGGCGCACTGGCCAGCAAGTACCGCAACACGGGCCAGACCTGCGTCTGCGCGAACCGCCTGCTCGTTCAGTCCGGCGTCTACGACGAATTCGCCCAGAAGCTCAAGGCCGCAGTCGCCAAGCTGCGCGTCGGCGACGGTTTGGCCGGGGTCACGGAACAAGGTCCGCTGATCGACGCGAAGGCGCTCGCAAAGGTCGAGGAGCACATCGCCGATGCGGTCGCGAAAGGCGCGACGGTCACGGCCGGCGGCAAACGCCACGCCTTGGGCGGAACATTCTTCGAGCCCACGATCCTCTCGAACGTCACGTCGGCGATGCTCGTCGCGCGCGAGGAAACCTTCGGGCCGGTCGCGCCCTTGTTCAAATTCCAGACGGAAGCCGAGGCCATCGCCATGGCCAACGCCACCGAATTCGGACTCGCCGCTTATTTGTATACGCGCGATTTGGCGCGCAGCTGGCGCGTCTCCGAGGCAATCGAATATGGCATCGTTGGGATAAACACCGGCATCATCTCCACCGAAGTCGCGCCGTTCGGCGGCGTCAAGGAGTCCGGAACCGGCCGCGAGGGATCCAAATACGGCATTCTCGATTACACTGAGATCAAATACGTCTGCGTTGGCGGTGTCAGCTGAATGACCTCAAGACATGTTGGGACGCTTTTTAGAGTTGTCCGTCCGGACGCCCGACATTCGGGCGTCTCTGGATTTTTACGACCGGCTCGGTTTCTCCGCGGCTGAAGTCGGCGAAGTCTGGCCGCATCCGTATGCCGTCGTCACCGACGGGAGAATCTATGTCGGGCTGCATCAAACCCCGCAACTGGAAACCCCGGGTTTGCCGGAAGCGGCGATCACCTTCGTCAGACCCGATTTGCTCGGGGCCCTGGATGCGTTCGAACGCATGGGCGTGGAGTTCGAGTATCGGCGTCTGGGCAATGACGTCTTCAACGAGGTCGGCTGGCTCGACCCTTCGGGAAACCTCATTCGCCTCGTCGAAGCACGCACCTTTTCGCCTAGCAAACGCCGAGCCCTTGAGAATTCCGCCTGCGGCCATTTCTTGGAAATCGGATTGCCGGAGGCGCACATCGAGAACTCGAAAGCCTATTGGGAACAGCTCGGGTTCGTCGGCATGGACGAACCGGATGCGCGCCTGCCGCACGTCTGTTGCACGAGCGATACCATCGACGTCGGCCTTTACGACCGCGACGAGCTGCGCCGGCTGACGTTGCTGTTCGATACCGACGATCCCGAAGGCTGCATCTTGCGTTTGGGACAGCGCGGAATCGAGCCAACCGACGGCTTGCCGGCGACGCTGCGCGGCGGACTCGCGGCGCTATTCGTCGCTCCCGAGGGGACCCCAATCATCATCGCGTCGTTTTCCGATACCGCCGGACTCGATACCGCCGGATCTTGAGCTCGCGACGAGCTCGATTTTCACGCGAATCTCATCCTGAACCCTCAGTGCTCCCATCATGACGCTGATCGGCGTCAGGCCGAGCGACGACTGCGCCAGGCCGAAGTCGGCCCGCGCCGTCAATTGCGTCGCGGTCCGCACGAGCGTGAACGGCAAGACCTGCGTGGATTCATGCCCCGCCGCGCTGATCGACACCGTTGCGGTGAGCGCCGGCTCGCTGCCCTCGACGCTGATGCTCCGCACGACGATCATCGGAAATTCCTGGGCATCGAGAAGTGCCTCGCCCAGCATATTGTGCTGCGTACCCCGTTTGGCATCGTCGGCAATCTCCTCGGCGAAATCCGGCCCTTCCGAGAGTCGAGCGGCCGCATCGTCGACGGCGAACTCGGCGACCGGAATTTCCAGATGGAAGGATGAGGAGCCGATTCCCGCGCCCGGATCGACCCATCCCGCGAGCGCGCGATTGAGGATCACATGATCGTGTCCGAGGAACGCCATCGGTCCCGCGCGGAACACGAGAACACGCAATTCCGATCTTGCGGAGTCGATGCGATAGTCGGCGGCGCCATGCGGCGCCGCTGCCGCGCGTGGCGCTTGCGCCACGGTCGATGCTTCTGTTCGGCGGCCCGCCGGCGCGCTGCACCCGAACAGCCACAGTACGATCAGCAAAGCGGCGGTCAATTTGTTCGGCGGCATCGCATACTCAACTTGCTAGACTAACGGCGTGGCAGTTTGCACCCGGAGGTACCCGATGCCAAATCTGAAATTGCAGGCGCGCTACGGTGCGGTGGCGCAAGGTTTTCATTGGATCATTGCCTCTCTGATCGTGGTTCAGTTCACGCTTGGGTTGACGGCGGCCGGCCTGCCTCTCGGCATGCACAAACTCAACGTGCTCGCGCGCCACAAGAGCTTCGGCATGACGGTGCTGATGTTGGCGATCCTGCGGTTGTTGTGGCGCTTCAGGAACGCACCTCCGCCGCTGCCGAGCGCGATGACGCCCATCGAAAAGGGGCTTGCGCGTACGACCCACGCGGCGTTCTACGTGTTGCTGTTTGCGTTGCCCATCTCTGGTTGGCTGATGTCCTCGGCCAAGAAGTATTCGGTCAGCTGGTTCGGCTTATTCACATGGCCCGATTTGATCGGCAAGAGCGCTCCCGCTTTCGATGCCCTGCACGCGACGCACCAGATCTTGGGAGTGGCCATGTTCTCGGTCGCGGTGCTGCATATTTTTGCCGCGCTAAAACATCATTTTTGGAACAAGGACGACGTGCTGTTGCGCATGCTGCCTTTTACAAAATCGGAGAAACGATCATGAGAGGATTGTCGAGGTGTGTGCTGCTGCCGGTGTGCTGGGCGGGAATTGCGCTGAGCGCAGCCGCAAACGCAGCCGGCGCGCCGACCTCTTACACGACCGATGCGGCGCTGAGCCGATTGGAGTTCGCGGGCACCCAAGCCGGCGCGCAGTTCAAGGCCGTGTTCCACGAGTTCACCGCGGCCGTCGATTTTGCACCCGAGGCACTCGCGGCCTCGAGTTTCGACGTGCTCATCGACTTGAGTTCGGTCGATTCCCAGGACAATGATCGCGACAGCACGATACGCGGTCCTGACCTTTACGACGTGGCGCATTGGCCGACGGCGCATTACGTGACGCGCAGCTTCACCAAGACCGCGACGGGCTTCAGCGCGACCGGCGCGCTCACGCTGCGCGGGGTCACGAAGGACGTTCCCATCGATTTTCAGTTCACGTCGAGCGCGACGGGGGCCAAACTCGACGGTACCGCAAGTCTCAAGCGCCTCGATTTCGGTGTGGGCCAGGGCGACTGGAGGAGCACCGAGGGCGTCAAGGACGAAGTGAAAATCAATTTCTCGCTGGTATTGACACCGAAACACTGAAATGCTGAAGGTCCCACGCAGCTTCGACGACGCCGCGGAATGCGTCGAGGCCACTTTGGCTCGCGTCGGACCTCGGATCGTCGTCGCCATGCCGCTGGGGATCGGCAAACCGAATCCGCTCGCCAACGAGTTCTATCGTCGCGCACGGCGCGATCCCGCGATCAAGCTCAAGATCTGCACCGCCCTCAGTCTGCGCGCGCCGCAATGGCATGGGGAACTCGAGCGCCGGTACTGGGAGCCGCTCAACGAGCGCGTATTCGGCGGTGCGGCGCCGCTCGATTATGCGCGCGACATCCGCGCCGGCGAGGTGCCTGAAAACATCGAAATCTCGGAGTTTTTTCTGCCGTCGGGGGCATTGCTGAATGCCGCGCATTCGCAGAGGCACCACACGAGCACCAATTACACGCATGTGGCGCGCGATCTCGTCGCACAAGGAGTCAACGTCATCGCGCAGCTCGTGGCGAGGCGCGGAAGCGGCGTCAGCAGCGAGTACAGCATGGGGTCGAATCCCGACATCATGATCGACTTGCTCGAGATGCTGGCGCCCTTGCGTGCACAAGGCCGTGAGGTGGTCGTCATCGGCGAAGTCAATCGCCAGATGCCTTTCATGCTCGGGCCCGCCGCGGTCGGCGCCGAGACCTTCGATTACCTCGTCGAACATCCGCGCTATGAATACGATTTGTTCGCGCCGCCGAATCCCGCGCTGGGCACCGTCGATTATGCGATCGGGCTCTACGCCGCGATGCTGGTGCGCGACGGCGGCACTTTACAAGTCGGCATCGGCGAACTCGCGGACGCGATCATCTATGGCCTGCTGCTGCGGCACCGACAATGCGACGAATTTCGCGAGATCTTGCGAGTCTTGCGGGCGCCGCAGCGATTCGCGAAGCTGCCAGCCGGGCTCGGCGGCGATGCGCCTTTCGAGATCGGCCTGTATGGCTGTACGGAGATGTTCGCAGCCGGTTTCTTGGAATTATACCGGTCCGGCGTGCTCAGGCGCCGCGTCTACCCCGACGTTCGCATCCAGAGGCTCCTCAACGAGGCATGCATCGGCGAAACCGTCGACGAGCGCCTGCTGGCGGCGCTGCCGGGGTGCGGTTTCGATATGCCGTTGACGAGCGCCGATTTCGACCTGCTGCGACGTATCGGCGTGTTTCGCGAGGAGTGCCGCTATTCGAACGGCGTCATTGAGCTTGCCGGCGGCGGTGGCGGCCCCGCCGACGGCGCCGCCGGGCCGGGCGGCAGCAATGGCGTCGAGGCGCGGCTCGACGAGGGCGCGGTACGGCGCGAGCTGCTCGCCTCCTATACCGGCCGGCGGCTCGAAGGCGGCATCCTGCTGCACGGCTCCTTTTTTCTGGGGCCGCGCGGCTTCTACGCGGCGTTGCGAAATTTGCCGGAGTCCGAGCGACGCCAGTTCTCGATGGGCGGCGTCTCGTTCACGAATCAGCTCGAGGGGCATGATCCGGCGCTCAAGATTGCGCAACGCCAGCATGGACGTTTCTTCAACACGACGATGATGGTAACGCTGCTCGGCGCGGCGGTTTCGGATGGCCTCGCGGATGGCCGCGTCGTCAGCGGCGTCGGCGGCCAATATAACTTTGTCGCGATGGCGCACTCCCTGCCGGGTGCGCGTTCGATATTGGCGGTCCGCAGCACGCGCGAGCACAACGGCATCGTCAGGTCGAACATCCTCTGGAGCTATGCGCACGTGACCATTCCGCGCCACCTGCGCGACATCGTGATCACCGAATACGGGATCGCCGATTTGCGCGGCCGATCTGATCAGGACGTGATCGCGGCGCTGCTCAATATCGCGGACAGCCGCTTCCAAGATGCCTTGATGCGCGAAGCGCAGGCGGCCGGCAAGCTCGCGGCGGATTACCGGATACCGGACGAGTATCGAAACAACACGCCGCAAGCATTGGAACAGCGCTTCGCGCTGTCGCGCGCGCGCGGATTGTTCTCCGAGTTCCCGTTCGGCACTGACTTGACGCGAGAAGAAATCATGCTCGGCAAAGCCTTGAGTAAAATGAAGCGCAAGGCGAACGCGATGTGGCCGGGATTGCGCGGTCTGATCTCCTCCACTCTCGACTCGAGCATCCCGCCGGCGCTGGCGCCGTATCTCGAGCGCATGCAGCTCGCGGCGCCGACCAGCCCCGAGGAGCGGCGCTGGCAGCGGTTGCTGGTACATGAACTGAAAGCCATGCTGCGCGCCTAGGCTGCGGTCAGCGTACCGGTAGTTCCCGCGACTTTTGCACGGTTCTCAATGCGAAGCTCGAATGCACGCGCGAGACGTTCGGCAAGCGCGTCAGATGCTGGCTATGCAGGCGCTCGAAGTCGGCCGTGTCGACGAGCACGACGCGCAACAGGTAATCGTATTCTCCCGACATGAGGTAGCACTCCATGACTTCGGGAACCAGGCGAACGGCCTGCTCGAACGCCAGCAGATGCGCCTGCTCCTGGCGCTCCAAGGTGATGTTGACGAACACGTTGACGGGACAGCCGGCCTTCTGCTGATTGACGAGCGCCGTGTACCCTTCGATGAAGCCGCCCTCCTCGAGCGCGCGGACGCGCCGCAGACAGGCCGATTCCGAGAGGCTGACGCTCTCGGCAAGTTGGCTGTTGCTCGCACGGCCGTTGGCCTGCAGAGCCCTGATGATCGCGCGGTCATAGCGGTCAAGTTTCATATTCGGCACTTTCTTGCGTAGAAGAACGGACTTGCGCAATATTCTGCCATTAATCCCGCTCCGGCGGCGGCATTTGCAGGTCTTCCGCGCATGGTGCGTCTATTCTGTGCGGCTTGGCATGCTTGCCTCATCGGACCCCGGTCCTTGGCCATCGCAACGCGGAGTCAACCAACAATGAAAATCGGCGTACCGAAAGAAATCAAGATCCATGAATACCGCGTCGGTTTGGTACCCGCTGGGGTTCTGGAGTTGGTGCGCGCGGGCCACCAGGTGCTCGTGGAAACCGGTGCGGGCAGCGGCATCGGCTTCGAAGACGCGCACTATCGCGCCGCGGGCGCCACCATCGCCGCGCATGCCGCCGAGATCTTTACCGCCGCCGACCTCATCGTGAAGGTCAAGGAACCGCAGATCTCGGAATGCAAACAGCTGCGCCGCGGTCAAGTCCTGTTCACGTATTTGCATTTGGCGGCCGACCGCGAACAGACCCTCGCGCTGATCGCGTCCGGCGCGACCGCGATCGCCTACGAAACCGTGACCGCTCCGGACGGATCTCTACCCTTGCTGACGCCGATGAGCGAAGTCGCGGGACGCATGTCGGTGCAAGTCGGCGCGCATTGCCTGCAAAAGGCCAACGGTGGATTCGGCGTGCTATTGGGCGGCGTGCCGGGCGTGGCGCCGGCCAAGGTCGTCGTGTTGGGCGGCGGCGTTTCCGGCACGCATGCGGCCGAAATGGCCGTTGGTTTGCGCGCCGACGTTACGGTCGTCGATCGCTCGGTCAAGCGATTGCGCGAACTCTCGGCGCTGTTCGGCAATCAATTGAAGACCGTGTATTCGACGGCCCATGCGATCGAGGAACTGGTCCGCGACGCCGATCTCGTGATCGGTGCGGTGCTGATCGCCGGCGCGGCCGCGCCGAAACTCGTGACCGAGGCGATGGTCAAGACGATGAAGGCGGGCGCCGTGCTGGTCGACATCGCGATCGATCAAGGCGGCTGTTTTGAAACCAGCCGGCCGACGACCCACGCCGAACCGACCTACGTGCAGGACGGCGTGATTCACTATTGCGTGACGAATATGCCGGGCGCGGTGCCGCGCACCTCCACGGTCGCGCTGACCAATGCAACCCTGCCCTACGTACGAGCCCTCGCCGATCTCGGATGGCGGCATGCGACCGCCAAGGATCCCGGCTTGGCACGCGGCCTCAACGTGCACGAGGGACAAGTCACGCATGGCGCCGTGGCGCGTGCACTCGGGCTCGAGTACCGCGAGATCGTGCATGCCTAGCGCAACGCGGCATCGCCGGCCGCGTATTGCTACTATACGATCGATCAATTACTCTCTGGCGCGGTCCTAGGACCGAATCGTCACGCCCCGATTTCCCGCGAGGTTCCCCCATGGCGCGCAATCCGCGCTTCGACGTGTTATTCGACCCGGTGCGCATCGGGCCGGTCACTGCGCCCAATCGCTTCTACCAGGTGCCGCACGCGAGCGGCATGACCAACGCGCTGCCGCACGTCCGCGCAAGCTTTCGGGAAATCAAGGCGGAAGGCGGTTGGGGCGTCGTTTGTACGGGCGCCGTATCGATACATCCGAGTTCGGACGATTCGCCGCTGCCGTTCGCGATTCTCTGGGACGACAAGGATATCCGCGCGCATGCATTGATGACGGATGCAGTGCATAAACATGGCGCGCTGGCCGGCGTCGAGTTGTGGCACGGCGGGGCCTGCACGCTCAACCGCACGAGCCGCATCGCGCCGCTCTCGCCCTCCGGCATGCCGTGGCTCGCGACGCACCTGGGATTCATGGGGAATCTGCGGCCGCGCACGATGGACCGCAGCGACATCGAGGCGCTCTTGCGGTGGCAAGCCGAAGGCGCGCGGCGCGCGATGCGCGCCGGGTTCGACATCGTCTATGTCTACGCCGGCATGGGCTATCTGCCGTATGAATTCTTGCTGCCCGAATACAACCGCCGCACCGATGCCTACGGCGGATCGATCGCCAATCGCGTACGGTTGGTGCGCGAACTGCTCGAGGTCACGCGCGATGCGGTCGGCGACAAATGCGCAGTCGCACTGCGCATCAGTCTCGAGGAGCTGCGCGGCAGACCCGGCCGGAACGCCGCGTCGGAAGCGCATGAGGTCGTCGGCTTGCTCGCCGATGTGCCGGATCTGTGGGACGTGAAAATGGATTCCAGTCCGACCGATTGCGCGCCGTCCCGATTCGTGGGCGAAGGCAGTCACGAACCCATCATCGACTTCGTCAAACGGGTCACGAAGAAGCCGGTCGTCGGCGTCGGCCGGTTTACGTCCCCCGACGTCATGGTCTCGCAGATCAAGCGCGGCGTGCTCGATTTCATCGGCGGCGCACGGCCCTCGATCGCCGACCCGTTCCTGCCGCAGAAGATCAACGAGGGCCGCGAGCACGAGATCCGCGAATGCATCGGCTGCAATATCTGTATCTCGAGCTGGCACGACGGCGTGCCGGTGCGCTGCACGCAAAACCCGACCGCCGGCGAGGAATGGCGCCGGGATTGGCACCCGGAGCGATTCGCGCCGCCGGCGAGCGCCGCATCGGTTCTGATCGTGGGCGCAGGTCCCGCGGGTCTCGAGGCCGCCGTCACGTTGGCGCGACGCGGCTACCCGGTGACCATCGCGGACACGGCGACGGAGTTCGGCGGTCGTCTGCGGTTCGAGACGCGGCTGCCGGGGCTCGCGACCTGGGGTCGGGTCGTCGATTGGCGCATGGGGCAATTGCGGGGCCGGCCGAACGTGAATCTATATCCCGGCAGCGAGCTCGCCGCCGAGGACATCCTGGGTCTGGAACACACCCATGTCGTCATTGCGACCGGTGCGAGTTGGACCAAGATGCTCTATGGCACGAACGAGTTTCCGATCGACCCCATAGAGGCACCCGGCATTTACACTCCGGACGATCTCGCCAACGGCATCGTACCGAAAGGTCCGGTGGTGGTCTTCGACTTCGATAATTATTACCTGGCGGGCGCGATCTCGGAAAAACTGGCCAAGCTCGGGCTGGACGTGACCTACGTGACGACCGCGGGCAGCGCATCGGCGTGGACTTTGATGACCAATGAACTGCCGTTGATTCACCGCGCCCTAGTCAAGGCGGGCGTGGCCATTCGAACGCTGCAGCGCGTTGCGGCGTTCGACGGCGATGAAATCACGCTGGCAGACGTGTTCGGCGGCGCCACGCGGCGCCTCGCCTGCGCTTCGCTCGTGATCGTCGGGATACGCAAACCGCGCGACGAACTCTACGAAGCCCTGCTGGCGCGCCCATCCGATCTGAAAAAAGCCGGCATTGCGTCGCTGACGCGCATCGGCGATGCGCTGGCGCCCGGCGCGATCGTGCATGCGGTGCACAGCGGCCACCGCTACGCGCGCGAACTCGAGAGCACGCCTACGGCCGCGCCCTACAAGCGAGATTTCCCGACATGAACGAGGCATAAGATCATGGCGGGAAAACCGCGCACACCGAAGTTTCATCGGGAGACTCCCGCCGCACGCCGCGAGGCACTCGTGGAAGCAACCTTGCTCAGTCTCAAGCAACACGGTCACGAGGGTACCTCGATACGCCGGATCAGCGCGACCGCGGGCGTGTCGATCGGGCTCATCAATCACCATTTTCAAAGCAAATCCGAACTCATCGCAGCGGCTTACGAAACGCTGGCCGTTGCGCTTCAAAAATCGATGCGGGATCAGGCGCAAAACGCGAGCCTGGCGCCGCGTGATCGATTGAGCGGCTTCTTCCGAGCGTCGTTTGCGCCGGAGATTCTGGACCCCGCGATTTTCAGCGTATGGCTCGTGTTTTGGAGCATGGTCATGCACTCCCCCGAGATGCGCATCGTGCATGACCGCACGTATCGCCAGTACCGTGCCACGCTCGAATCGCTGCTCGCGGCACTGGCGGCCAACGGCGACGCGCCGCCGTTCCAACTGCGCAGCGCAGCGATTGCGCTGACCGCGTTGCTCGACGGCCTGTGGGTGGAACTCAGCTTGAGTCCCAGCACTTTCACGGCGCGCGATGCCATCGGCCTCTGCGAAGACTGGGTCGGTGCCCTGTGCAGCGGCAGCCTACCTGGCCTACTCATGGCACGCGCCGGCGGCAGACGCGCGCGCGCCGCCGCACCGGCAAAGCGAAGCCGCAAGCTCGCGCAGGACCGTGGCTGACCCTCAGAAACGTGATGCCGTGATCATCGGCGGCGGGCACAACGGGCTCGTGTGCGCGTACTACCTCGCAGCCGCGGGGCTGTCGGTCGCGGTGCTCGAGCGCCGCCATGTGGTCGGCGGCGCAGCGGTGACCGAGGACTTTTATCCGGGGTTTCGCAATTCGGTCGCGGCTTACACGGTATCGCTGCTCAATCCGAAAATCATCCGCGATCTCGACCTGGCGCGGCACGGACTGCGCATCGTCGAGCGCGGACTCGCGAACTTCCTGCCGCTGGATGCGCACCAATACTTGAAAGTGGGCGCCGGAAAGACCGAACAAGAGGTCGCGAAATTCTCGGCGCGCGATGCCGCGAGGCTCGCGGCTTATGGGCAGCGGCTCGAGGGCGTCGCCGACGTGCTGCGCGATCTCGTGCTCGAGACGCCGCCGAACGTCACGGCCGGCGGCTGGCTGACGGCCTTGCCGGAACTGCTGCACGGCGCACGCTTAGGGCGGCGCTTGGCGAAACTCGACATGCCGCTGCGCCGCGAGCTGCTGGATTTGTTCGCCAAGTCGGCGGGCGACCACCTCGATGCCTGGTTCGAGAGCACGCCGATCAAGGCCGCATACGGCTTCGATGGCATCGTCGGCAATTACGCGAGCCCCTACGCGGCGGGTTCCGCTTACCTATTGCTGCATCACGTCTTCGGGGAGGTCAACGGCAAGAAGGGCGCTTGGGGCCACGCGATCGGCGGCATGGGCGCGATCACTCAAGCCATGGCCAAGGCTGCGGCCGCGCGCGGCGTCGAGATCCGGCTTTCGAGTCCGGTGCGCGAGATCACGGTCGTGCGCGGCAGCGCGACCGGCGTCGTGACGGCGAGCGGCGAGGCGATAGCGGCGCGCTGCGTCGTGTCGAATTTGAATCCGAAATTGCTGTACGGCGAACTCATCGATCCGGCCGCGCTGCCGCAGGATTTCCGCACTCGCATTCAACATTGGCGCTGCGGATCCGGCACGTTCCGCATGAACGTGGCTCTCGCCGAATTGCCGGATTTCAGCGCGCTGCCGGGCCGTGCGCTCGCGGAACACCACACGGCCGGCATCATCATGGCGCCGAGTCTTGCCTACATGGATCAGGCCTACTTGGACGCGAAAGCCGGCGGCTGGTCGAAGCAACCCATCGTCGAGATGCTGATTCCCTCGACCGTGGACGACAGCCTCGCGCCGGCCGGCCGGCACGTCGCGAGCCTGTTCTGCCAGCACGTCGCACCCGTGCTGCCGAACGGCGCGTCGTGGGACGCGCACCGCGAGGAAGTCGCGGACCTCATGATCGAGCTCGTCAACAGCCATGCGCCAAATTTCAAAGCGGCCGTGCTCGGCCGTCAAATCATGAGTCCGCTGGATCTCGAGCGTACCCTTGGATTGGTCGGCGGCGACATCTTTCACGGCGCATTGAGCCTCGATCAATTGTTTTCGGCGCGGCCGATGCTGGGCCATGGCGATTATCGCGGCCCACTCCAGGGTCTGTATATGTGCGGATCCGGCACGCATCCGGGCGGCGGCGTGACCGGCGCGCCGGGTCACAACGCGGCGCGCGAGATTCTCAAGGATTTCAAGCGCGGGCGCGCGGCGAGGCGCTGATCGCCGGCGCATCCTCGCCGTCGAGGGCCGCATAACGCGGCGGGAGCGAACCGGATCCGGCTCGTTCCCGCCTTCAAACCCACGAGCACAGCGAGCGCCAATGCGCGTGAGTGTCTCTCAGGCAGCCTTCCTGGCAACCCGGCGCACACCGAGGCCCGCAAGAGCGCTCGCGAACAGCCAGATCGAAGCCGGCAGGGGGACCGGGGTCGAGTTCATGTCGGCAATGGCGAGCGACTCGGCACCTGCGGCGTCGGCGGCGCTGATCGTCACGAACGTGAATGGTGCGGCGCCCGCGAGGCTGAACATCGCTTGCGGGTACGAGTCGCCCGAGCCCGCGGGAATGATCGGGGCCAGCGTTTGATTGACACCCGCGTTGGTGGTCACGGTGATCGAGTCGTTGCCGTTCAATTGCAGGAAGTCGCCCATCGCCGCATCGAAGCTGAGACCCGTTTGCGCCGTTGCAAACGTAATGGTTAAGGTCGCCGCATTACCCGCCGACGACAACACGTTGGGCCCGAGCGTACTGTAGAGGTTGCCGTTGGGGCCGAACGTGAACGCGCCCGGGCCCTGAGGCGAATCGAACGTCGCGCCGTCGAGCGTGTACGGAGTCACGGTCGTGCCCTGAGGGACCGAGCCGAAATCATAGACGGTGTCAGCCGATGCCTGCGTGGAGGCGAGCGCCAGACCGCTAGCCGCGATCGCCGCTAGAGCATAAATTCGGTGTGCCATGGTAGATCAGTCTCCTCAGTGGTGCGTGGATACGAGTGTGTTGTGTGAATCGATGCATGATTACTGGACCGGAAGCGGGCGCATGAGTCCGCCATTCGTCCATAGCGCGTTGAGCCCGCGCGTCAATTTAAGAGGGCCGTTGAGTCCGACGGTCCGATCGTAGATCTCCCCATAATTGCCGACGACCGCAATGACCTGTGCTGCCCAGTCTTTCGCGGGCAAGCCGAGCGCGCGGCTCGTGGCCCAATCGACGCCCAGCAAGCGCTGCACGACCGGATCCTCGCTGGCGCGTTGCGCACCCACGTTCGCTTGCGTCACGCCGCTCGCCTCGGCCTGGATCAGTGAATAAACCGTCCAATCGACGATCATCGACCATTGCGTATCGTCGCGCCGATATGCGGGCGCGATCGGCGACAGCGTCAAGAGATCGGACAAGATGCGGTCATGGCTCAGCTGTTTTGGATAGGTGAGCTTGAGCAGCGCAAGCCGCGAAACGTACGCGCTGACGGCATCGCAATGCCGTACCGCGAGTCCGTCATCCATCTCGCCTTCTTCTTGGAACGGCAACGCGTTGATCGCGATTCCGCGCGCGATCGTGCGCGCCAATAGTATTTTCTCGTTATCGGTGCCTTCGACGACGCAGACCTTGAGGCCGGCGAGATCCGCGACGGAATTCACGGGAGCGTCGCCGCGCACCAGGAAACCTTGGCCGTCGTAGAAGATCGGCGGCCCGAACGCGATGTTCCAATGCCACATCGAGGTGGCATCCGGGCTGACTCCAACGGCCAGATCGAGCCCGCCTTTGCTCAAAGCCTCTTCTGCTTGCAGTTCCGAATCGAATGCCTTCACATCCAATTTGGCCTTGGGGCCGAGCACGGCGACCGCAACCGCCTTGCAAATTTCCGCATCCAATGCCGTGAGCGAGCCATGCAGGTCGGTCTTGTTCCAATCCTCGGGTGTCGCCACGACGCCGCAGCTCATCTGACCCGCCGCCCGAACGCGATCGACCGTAGTCGCCTGACCGTATGCCGCGTTCGCCGACACGATGGCTACGAGTCCGCCCACGATCTTCAAAATGTTGCGCATGCGAGGTCACCAGCCGCACCGGACAGGCCGGGGCTCGCGCCCCGACCTGCCCAGCTGCGATCGACTCCGTCAGTTAGCCCACGGAGCGCCGGTGCCCTGCGCGGCCTCGGTCGGATTCGTCGCGTACGGAATCGTATTGTTGTTGGTGTTGTAGTAGGGGCTCCCGGCGCTTTCGATCGGCCGCGGATTGAAATCGAGCGGCGGCGGATCGATTTCGGCGCCCACTGCGTAGCCGCTCGGGTAGTCGGTCGGCGTGATCGCGAGCGTCGTGCAGCCGGCGCCAGCGTAGTGCGGCAGCACGGTCGGCGTCGAGATGATCGCGTAGCTCGCCGGCAGGGGCGGGATAACGCCCGTCAAGCGATCGTTGTCGAACGCCTCGAGCAAATCGCCCATGCCCGCGGCGACATCCCCCGGTCCGAGTGTCGTTTGCGGCGTGCCGCCGGGCGCACAGAATGTCGCGTTGGTCGCGCACAGTGTCGCGCCTTTGGTCAGCGCCGCCGCCTCGTTCGGCAGAGCGCCAAGCGGCGTCAACCCGAATAGCTCGTCGATGAATTTGATGACCGCACTATGCTCGCTATAGACGTGGCTCACGGTGTGGGCCGCGGAATACGGCGAGATCACGACTGTCGGAATACGCGGTCCGCCGGTTTCCGGCTGTCCGTCCGGGCCGTAGCTGCGAAACGCTTCCGGCTGATGATCGTACAAACCATCGGATTCGTCATAGGTGATGATGATCGCGCTCTCGGCCCAATAGGGGCTATTGGCGATTGCGTTGATCGAGTCCGCAACCGACGTCTCCGAGATCTGCGCATCCGAGTAATTCGGGTGATCATCGTTTCCGGGCGTCGCGCCTTGGACGTTCGGGTTCGGATCGATCGGCAGCAAACCATCATTGTTATAGTAACCGCCGCGCACGTAGAACACACCGCCTGCGGCCGGAAGGGCACCGTTCGCGACGTCGGTGTAGAACTGTCCCAACGCGTGCATATTGCCTTGCTCGACCGTATTGTCGCCGAGGTAGCCAAAATACTGCGGTCCGTTATGGTGCACGATGTAAGAGGCATGCTGAGGCGCAGTTTGGGCATTGACGTTGGTGTTGCACACGGCCTGGGTCACCGTGTTCGTTCCCGGGTAGTTCAAGCCGAAGCATCCGTTCGGAAGGCTGCTCGTCGTGGCATCGCCATTCTCGGAGATCGGCGTTCCGTCGAACGGCTCCGGGCCGTAGCCCTGCTGATACCAGCCCCAGCTGATATTGGGGTTCTTGACCGCAATCGCCTGGATGTCGTTCTTGACGTCGATCAGATCGACCGCCGCGTGTTGATCGGAGCGGATGATCGTGCCGATTTGATTGCCCATGAAGGATAGCGGCAGCGAGGCGAAGGTCAGCGTAATCTGCGGCGTTCCGGACGTGAAGATCGGCGCGGTCGCATTCGGAGTGCTCGCGTTGCTCGCCTCGTCGGGTCCGTAAGGTGGTTTCACGGCAGCGGTGTCGTTGATGCTGCCGGGGTAGGGCGCCGAATCGGTGAGATTCGGCAACGTCAGCGCGATCCCGGCGTTGCCAGGACCATTGGCTGTCGTAGTACCCGCGCTGTTGGCGTTGTTCGGGTGATTGACCCACTGCGTGTCACCCGTTTGGCCGGCGATCATCGCGATCGCGTTCGGCGTCGAGGGCCCGGTCGCGGTCTGGTGGAAATTGTCGAACAGCGTGAAGCGATCGGCGTACTGCCAGAGGAATGGAATCGTGTCGCAGTCGATGTGCGATATCACGACCTCGCCTTTTTGCTTTGTTTGCAGCGTCGGCAGGGCCGTCGGCGGCACATTGTTCGAGTTGTAAATCGTCGCGGTGACGCCCGAGCTGTCGGTCCCGTAGTGCAGTCCTTCCTGATCGAGAGGATAACCATCGTTTTGCGTCATCGATTTGGTCGCCGCGTCCGCGTGCATGTCGTTGATGTAGCCGGCATGGCTGTGATCGACCGAGTACGTATCCTCGGGATACAGGTTCACGGTCGCGCCCGCTTGGTTGACGATCGTGCGCGGGATCAAGAACGGACTGATCGTCGAGAAGCTGCCATCGACGTTTTGAATGACCGAGTTGAAGCTCGAGAAGCTGTTCGCGGGCTGCGAGAATCGGTCGGCCGAATTTGCGCCGGGGTAAGTCGCAAACAAACCGTTCGCACCCGGATAGGTGCCGAAATAATGATCGAACGAGCGGTTTTCCTGGAACAACACGAAGACGTACTTGATGTTCTGGCGCAGCAGCGCGATTTTTGCCGCGGTCATCAGCGAGCCCTGGTCGGCAAGGATCGCGGCCTGTGCGCTACCCGCGGTCCCAGTCGATGTCGCGAGCGTCAGTGCCGGCTCAGGCGCGGCGGGATTTACTGGAGCAGCTGCCGGCGCCTGTGCGAATGCGGGGGCAATTCCCAGCAAATTCACTGCAGTCGCCATTGTCGTCAACAGCGTCGCAGTCGTTTTCATTATTGAACGCTTCATCGATAGCACCTCCGCGTTAAGTAAAGGACCCACGTGGCGGACAGGCTATGCGTCGTTCCCCCGAATTAATTTGCAGTTATGTGAAATTTACACAACAAGAACAGCTCGCGCGGATCCGGTCGTGGATGGCGGCTCCGGTCGGCAACATGCGCCACCGGCGCGCACTACGGCGCGCACCATAAGCGCGCGGCCGGCGCGGCGAAATTGTGACAGTTAGGTCACACGCGCCCGGCGAGCAAGCTCGCGTAGCGCTCAGCGTCGACATTGCCGCCGCTGACGATGACGCCGACGCGTTGACCCGCGAGGCGGGCTCCCAATCCGCGCACCGCCGCGAACCCCAGGCAGCCCGTTGGTTCGACGACGATCTTCATGCGCGTCGCAAAGAAGCGCATGCAGTCGACGAGCTCGGCATCGGATGCGGTCAGGATATCGGTGACGTCGCGACGAATGATTTCGAACGTGTAGCGGCCCAAAGCTTGGGTTTGGGCACCGTCGGCAATCGTCTTCGGCACCTCGATACGCACGATCGAACCCTTTCGCAAAGATTGCTGCCCGTCATTGCCCGCTTCGGGCTCGACACCGTAGATCTTGCATGCCGGCGCCAGCGCTTTCGCGGCGAGCGCGGCACCGCTGAGAAGGCCGCCGCCGCCGAGACAGACGAACAGGCTGTCGAGCGCCCCGGTCTCTTCGAGGAGTTCCATGGTCGCCGTGCCCGCGCCGGCGATGATGTCGGGGTGATCGTAGGGCGGAATGACGCTGAGGCCTTGCTCCGCCGCAAGGCGCGCGGCAATCTCCTCGCGATTTTCGCGGTAGCGGTCGTAGATCACGATATGTCCGCCGTAGTCGCGCGTCGCCGCGATTTTCGAGGCCGGCGCGTCCGCGGGCATGACGATCGTCGCCGCCACGTTCTGAATGCGCGCGGCGAGCGCAATCGCCTGCGCGTGATTGCCGGAGGAAAAAGCCACGACGCCGCGACTGCGCTCCGACGCCGTCAGACGCGACAAGGCGTTGAACGCACCTCGGAATTTAAATGCGCCCATGCGCTGAAAATTCTCGCACTTGAAAAACACGCTTGCGCCGAGCGCGGCGTCGACCGTGTGCGAGGTCAACACGGGAGTCCGATGCGACTGACCCTGCAGCCGTACGGCTGCAGCCTCGACGTCAGCATAGGTGGGAAGGTTCACGGCGCACCTCGGTGTCGCCGGACTAGCCCAGCGGCGAAGCCCCGAACAGCCGCAGGTGTGCCCATGATGCGATGAACGCATAGGTCGCGAGTCCCAAGACGACGGCGACGGCATCATTCCACGGGCGCGCGCTCGCGGTGCGCGGCGTCTGCGCCGGCCGACGCTTCAGCGAGATCCGATCGACGACGGCCCAGGCCAAGAAGCTGCCGAACAGCAGCACATCGGAGAGCAAACCGTTGGCGAGCAAGTGCGCAAACCCCCAAAACTTCACGGCGTTCAGCATCGGATGTTTGGTCGCGGTCTTGATACGGCCCGGCAGGAACGCGGCAAACAGCAACGGAAATACCGGCAGCATCAACACCACGGCTACCCGCCGCAACCACGGCGTCGGAGTGTAGAGCAGCACCGGCGTCTGACGTGCGAGCCCAAATCCGTAACAGATCAGCACGAAGCCCACCAAGGAGGCGGCGCCGTTGACGCCCTTCCAGCCGTTCTCCCCGAGCCGATCCCGCATGCGATCGCGCAAGGCCGGCGCGACAATCGCGATCGAATGCGCGCCGAAAAAAATCACCAATCCAAGTACTAAGAGACTCATCGACGGCGACTCTATTTTTTGCCGCGCGGTTTGCGCCGGCGCAACGCCGGCGCGAGTTTGCGACGCGCCGGTTTCTTCGGTTTGTTCGGCGCGACCCGTTTCGCGTGCATCGCCGCTTTGGCTCGCGCCGTGGTACGCACTGCGGAGGGCAGGCGCTTGGCCGGTGCGCGGAGCTTGGCTCGGGCAACCGGCTTGCGCCGCGCGACGGGCTTATGTGTGGCGGCCGGTTTGCGCGTGGCGGCGGGCTTGCGCGTGGCGGCGGGCTTGCGCGTGGCGGCGGGCTTGCGCGTGGCGACGGGCCTGCCGCGAGTATCGGGCTCACCGCTCGCCAGCACCGCCATCCGGTCTTCCGAGCCGCGCAGCTGTTCGATGATCGCCGGATTATCCAATGTCGAGACGTCCTGGGTGATTTCCTCGCCGCGCGCGATCGCGCGCAACAGACGCCGCATGATCTTGCCCGATCGGGTTTTCGGAAGATTGTCGGAAAGGCGAATATCGTCGGGTTTGGCAATCGGCGACAGCTGCTCGCCGACCCAGTCGCGCAGCTGCGTGACCAGCAGCTTGGCGGCGTCGCCGACCGGCCGCGGCACGTTCAGTACCACATAGGCGAACACCGACTCGCCCTTGATCTCGTGCGGCTTGCTGACGACCGCGGCTTCGGCGACTTCGGGGTGTGCGACCAGCGCCGACTCGATCTCCATCGTGCCCAGGCGATGTCCGGCGACATTGAGGACATCGTCGATGCGACCCATGATCCAGTAGTAGCCGTCGGCATCGCGGTGCGCGGAATCCCCGGCTACGTAGTAACGATTCTGAAAGCGATGCCAATACGTTTCCAGATACCGCCGGTTATCGCCCCAGATCGTGCGCAGCATCGACGGCCAGGGCCGCTTGATGACCAAATAGCCGCCGGCGTCGGCTTTCGTGACGGGCCGGCCTTCATCGTCGACGATGTCCACGAAAATCCCCGGCAGCGGGCGCGTGCACGACCCGGGCTTGGTCGGCGTGACGCCCGGGATCGGCGTAATCATAATCGCGCCGGTTTCGGTCTGCCACCAGGTATCGACGATCGGGCAACGTTCCTTGCCGATGACGCGGTGGTACCACATCCAGGCTTCGGGATTGATTGGCTCGCCGACGGTGCCCAAGAGCCGCAGTTTCGATAATTCGTAGCGACGGGGTATGTCGTCGCCGAGTCTCATGAGCGCGCGTATGGCGGTCGGCGCCGTGTAGAAGATCGTGACGCCGTGCGCTTCGCAGATCTTCCAGAAGCGCCCACCGTCGGGGTAATTCGGCGCACCCTCGTACATCACGATCGTCGCACCCGCGGCGAGCGGACCATAAGCGACGTAGGTGTGACCGGTGATCCAGCCGATATCGGCGGTACACCAGAACACGTCGTCGTCCTGCAAATCGAAGCTCCAGCGGCTCGTCAGCTTGGCATTCAACAGATAGCCGCCGCTCGCATGTTGAATACCCTTCGGTTTTCCCGTCGAGCCCGACGTATACAACAAAAACAAGGGGTCCTCGGCATCGACCCATTCCGGTTTGCAATGCGGATTGTGACCCTGCACGAGGTCGTGCCACCAGTGATCGCGCGAGGCCAGCATCTCGCACTCGCCGCCGAGCCGTGCATAAACGATCACGCTCTGTACGGTCTTGCAGCCCTCGGCCAAGGCCTTGTCGACCGCGCGTTTGAGCTCGATGCGGTTGCCGCCGCGCCAGCCGCCGTCGGCGGTAACCACGAGCTTCGCACCGGCGTCTTCGATGCGATCCTTGACGGCATTGGCGGAAAAGCCGCCGAATACTACGGAATGCACGGCGCCGATGCGCGCGCAGGCATGCATTGCAATCACCGCCTCGGGGATCAGGGGCATGTAGATGACGACGCGATCGCCCTTTTCGATGCCTTGTGACTTCAGCGCGTTCGCAAACCGCGATACCTCGAAGTGCAGATCCAGGTAGGTCAGCGTGCGCACGTCGCCGGGCTCACCCTCGAAAATGATTGCCGGCTTGTTCGCGTGCTCGGCAAGGTTCTTGTCGATGCAGTTGTAGCAAACGTTCAATTGGCCGTCGGTGAACCAGCGATAATTCGGCGCGTCGCTGTCGTCGAGGGGGATCGTGAACGGCTTGTGCCAATCGATTTCGGCGACCGCGAGATCGGCCCAAAAGCCCACGTAGTCCTCGGCAGCCTTCGAGTACAGCGCCTCGAGTTCGGCCGCTCGCAGCGTCGCACGACCCGCGAATTTCGCCGGCGGCGGGAAAACCCGCATTTCGTGCAGCACGGATTTGATGTTCTTTTGTGCCATGATCATCGACTCCCCGATCGATCCGAGCGTTAAGTCCGTGTGCGCAATTGTACGTTCAATTATTGGCGCCGGCGCCGGCAATGCGCCGGGCCTGCTGCCGCAATATGTTGCCAAATCCGTGCAGGTCAAAGAACCGGTCGAGAGCTCCGACGTCCGCCGGCCGGAGACGCAAATCGTCTAGCGTCGCCTGCAAAGGCATGTCGCAGACGATTCCGGTCAGCCGCCGGGCAAAATACGCCGCGTCTTTGTGGGCCAGCAATTTCGCGGCGAGACCCGACGCGCCGCGCAGCTTCAAGCTCGCCACGCGATCGATATTGGCGTAGAGATCGTCGAGAGACGCGAAAGCCGCGATGAGCTCACCGGCGATTTTCTTGCCGATGCCGGGAACACCCGGGATATTGTCGACGCTATCGCCGGTCAATGCGAGAAAATCCGCGATCGATTCGGGCGCGGCGCCAAAACGCGGGCGGATTTCGTGATAGTGGTATCGCGCACGGCCACTATAGTCCCAGAATACGTCGCCGTCGCGGATCAACTGCGATAAATCCTTGTCGCGCGTCACGACGACATTGCGCAAGCCGGCGGCGCGCGAGCGCGCTGCCAGCGTGCCGATGATGTCGTCGGCTTCATACTCGGCGCTCGCGAATTCGGCTAGGCCCATGTGCCGGCAAAACTCGCGGCAAAGGCCGAATTGACGCGCCAAATCCGCGGGGGCGGACTCCCGATTGGCTTTGTAGGCCGGGTATATACGATTGCGAATCGAGGTTTCGCTGCCGAGGCTGTGGTCGAAGGCGATGCCGATGCGCTCCGGCCTGACCTCCTCCAATAGATCGGACAAAAAGCGCGCGAAGCCATAGACGGCCTGCGTCGCATTGCCGTCCCTGTCGACCATATCGGACGGCATGGAATAATAGGCGCGAAAGATGAAATAGCTGGCGTCGACGTGATAGACGACGCCGGACCGGGGCGATTCGCTCAAATGAGGCTCACATCGGCCAGCGTTGGATGCGCTCGTGCAGCGGACTCGAACGCGGGAAATGTGCGATCAAATACTCCATCTGATCCGCCAACACACGTCGTCCCTTGAGATAAATGTATTCCGCATAGGTCGGCGTAAACGGCACCGCGAGCAGCTGCATACCCGCCTGCTCCGGCGTGCGGGAGGCTTTGGCGTTATTGCAGCGGCGGCAAGCCGTCACCACATTGCCCCAGGTATCATGGCCGCCGCGGCTGAATGGGGTCACGTGATCGCGCGACAACAGGCTATAAGTGAATCGCGCGCCGCAATAGAGACAAAGATACGCATCGCGCCGGAACAGCGTCTGGTTGTTGAGCGGCGGCGTGTAGGCAGAACCGCGCAGATTGCCGGGGTTTCCGGTCACCCCCAGCGTCGCGATGATGGAATTGACGTCGACGATGGTCCGCTGGCCGGTCCTTGCCGAGGTGCCTCCATACAGGCGAAACAGCAGGGTCCCGCAGGTATAGGCCACCTGTTCGGTATGATAAAGGCGCGCCGCCTCGCGATAATCGACCCACTCGAGCGGCATGCCGGCAACGTCGGTACGCAGGATTTGCTGGGACAAGGGATGCGCCTGCGAGGCGAGCGTTATCTCGTCCCGCCAGTCCAGCAACCCGAATTTGTCGTGTGTCGACGCCTTCATAGACCACTTAAGATAGTCGAGTCTTATGCCATAATTCAACGTTTAGGGGAGATATCCTGCATGCCTGTCGTCGTCGGTGTCCTCAAGGAGACCGCTGCCAATGAAAATCGCGTCGCAATCGTCCCGGAAGTCGCCGCAAAGCTGACGGCACTCGGCGCCGTGGTGCTCGTGCAAAGCGGCGCCGGCGTGGCGGCCCAATTCCCCGACAAGCAGTATTCGGGTGTCGAGTTCGCCGATGCGCCGAGCATCCTCTCGCGTGCCGACGTGCTGCTGACGGTACAGCCGCCGGACTTGGCCGTAGTCGCGGCGCTGAAGGCGGGCGCGGTCGTCATCGGATTCATGCAAGCCTACGCGAGGCCCGAGCTCGTGCGCGCACTTGCGGAGCGTCGCCTCACTAGTTTCGCGATGGAACTCGTACCCCGCATCTCGCGCGCCCAGTCCATGGACGCCCTATCGTCCCAGGCCGCCGTCGCCGGATACAAAGCGGTGCTGATCGCGGCCAATTCGCTCGAGAAATTCATGCCCATGCTGACCACCGCGGCCGGCACGATACGCCCCGCATCGGTGCTGGTCATCGGCGCGGGCGTCGCCGGGTTACAGGCAATCGCCACGGCGAAGCGCTTGGGCGCCGTCGTCGAGGCATACGATGTACGCAGTGCGACGCGGGATCAAGTGAAATCGCTGGGCGCGAAGTTCGTCGAGACCGGCGTATCCGCCGAGGGTGCCGGGGGTTATGCGCGCGAGCTCACCGACGATGAGAAAGCCAAACAGCAAGAGGTGCTGGATGCCCGCATCGCCGCGAGCGACGCGGTCATCAGTACGGCCTCGGTTCCGGGACGCGCCGCGCCGCGCATCATCGGACAAGCGGCCGTCGAGCGCATGAAGCCGGGCTCCGTGATCGTCGATATCGCGGCCGAACAGGGCGGCAATTGCGCATTGACGCGCGCCGGGGAGACCGTTCTGCACGGCGGCGTCAAGATCTTGGGGCCGGTGAATTTGCCGGCGACACTCGCATTCCACGCAAGCGAAATGTATTCGCGCAATTTATTCAATCTATTGAAGCCCGCATTGCCGAAGGGCGAACTCGCGATCGACTGGAAGGATGAAGTCTTTGCCGGCGCGGTGCTCACTCATGACGGCCAAATAAAACACGAAGCGACCCGCAAAGCGGTAGAGGGAGTCTCTAAATGATCGACGGCGTCATAGCGCTCTATATTTTCATGCTGGCGGCGTTCACGGGATATGAAGTCATCTCCCGGGTGCCGGTCATCTTGCACACCCCGCTGATGTCGGGATCGAATTTCATCCACGGCATCGTGCTGGTCGGCGCCATGGTGGCGCTCGCGCAGGCCGACACGACACTGGTGCGTGTCATCGGCACGATCGGCGTATTCCTCGGCGCCGGCAATGCCGTGGGCGGCTATGTGGTGACGGAACGCATGCTGCAGATGTTCGTATCGGCCGGCAAGAAGAAAGGTCAGCGTTGATGGACCGCGCGAACACCACGCAAACGCTCGTGCAGCTGAGCTATCTCGCGGCCGCATTTCTATTCATCGTAGGCTTGAAACGCATGAGTTCGCCGCTCACGGCCGTGAGCGGAGTGCGCTGGGCCGGCGTCGGCATGCTGCTCGCGACGATCGCGACTCTGGTCTTCATGGGGGCCTCGAATTTCAATTTGGCCTTAGTGATCGGCGCAATCGCCGTCGGCGGAACCCTCGCCTGGGTCAGCGGCAAACGGGTCGCGATGACCAACATGCCGCAGATGATCGCGCTGTACAACGGCATGGGCGGTGGCGCCGCGGCGGCGATCGCCGCGGTCGAATTGTTCGGCGGCGGTGAACAGAACATCACGCATCTGACGATCGCCGCGGTTGGCGGCTTCATCGGTTCCGTGTCGTTCAGCGGCAGCCTCATTGCATTCGCGAAATTGCAGGGCCTGATCACCAAGTCGGTGCGCTTCTCGGGCCAGAAGGCCGTGAATCTCACGATCCTGCTGATCACGCTCGGATTCGGTGCCGCGGTCGTTTCAGGTGTATATGACGGACCGGCGGCAGTGTCCTTGTTCTTCGGATTCGCGCTGCTGCTCGGCATCGCGATGACGCTGCCCATAGGCGGCGCCGACATGCCGGTCGTCATATCCCTCTACAACGCGCTCACCGGCCTCGCGGTGGGGTTCGAAGGCTTCGTGCTCGACAACGCGGCGATGATCATCGCCGGGACCGTGGTCGGCGCCGCCGGCACGCTGCTCACGCAACTCATGGCCAAAGCGATGAATCGATCGCTCGCCAACGTGCTGTTCTCGAATTTCGGCGAAACTTCGGCCGCGGGCGGCACCGCGCTCACCGGCTCGCAAAAGGCGATCGAGGCCTCGGACGCCGGCGTCATGCTGGCTTTCTCGCAGAAAGTCATCGTCGTGCCCGGCTATGGCATGGCCGTCGCCCAGGCCCAGCACAAGGTCTGGGAGCTCTGCCAATTGCTGTTGGAACACGGCGTGAAGGTGAAATTCGCGATACATCCCGTTGCAGGGCGTATGCCGGGCCACATGAACGTACTGCTGGCCGAGGCCGGCGTTCCCTATGAGTTGATCTCGGACCTGGATGAGATCAATGCGGAATTCGACACGGCCGACGTCGCCTTGATCATCGGCGCCAACGACGTCGTCAATCCCGACGCGCGCACCAATCCGGGTAGCCCCATCTTCGGGATGCCGATCTTGAACGCCGACAAGGCAAAGAACGTCATCGTCATCAAGCGCGGCCAGGGCCAGGGCTTTTCGGGCATCGATAACGCCTTGTTCGTGCTCGACCAGACCCGCATGCTCTACGGAGACGCGCAATCGGCCGTAGGTCAGCTGATCCAGGCCGTCAAGGCCGCGGGCTGAGCTCGAAGCGATCGCGTACTTCCCAGCGGGGCAGCGCCGCGCCGGGCGTGGCGAGCCGAATCATTTCGGCGAACAGGCGGCCATCCTTTAATTCCAAACGCACGTAGTGATAATTCGGAAAATCCGTGCCCTGGTACAAATCGGCCGCGGTTCGATCAATCTCAACCGGTTTCGCGCCGCCGCCGCCGGACACCAAATACATGACGCCGCCCTGTTCCTGGCGCTCGTAGTTATGAATATGGCCGGCGCTCACCAAAATCCGCGCATGCAAAGTGGGGGCGATGGTCGTCAGAAAGGCGGCTAGCGATTGCTCGTTGGGCCGCGGGTTGTGGTCGACCTCATTGACCGTCTGCACGTCTGCGACCGGCGGGTGATGCAGGACGATCAAGACGAGCTGCGCCCGCTTGTCGAGCGATGCAAACTGCTGTTCGAGCCAGGTGCGCTGTTCGCTGCCGGGGAACAGCGACGTATCGCTGTCGAGCATCAGCGCGAGCACTCGGTCTCCCAGCGCCACGGAATACCAGCGGCGGCCGCGCAACTCCGGAAACGCCGTCCACCAATATTCGAGGCACTGATCCTGCTCGCATTTCGAAAATTCGTGATTACCGAGCGCGGGGTACACCCGCAAGTGCTGATCGCGCCACACCTGTGTTTCGCCACGGTAGACATCGTAATCGGCGCTCATGCCGTGCCACGGGATGTCGCCATCCAAGAAAACCGCTTCCGGGTGTTCCTTCGCGACCTTGGCGATGAGCGCCCGCCGCGCTGCCGGCGACGTCGCCGAGGTTTCGGCCGGATCCGTGAATCGTATATCGCCGTACGCGATCACCACCAAGGGTTTGGGTAGAACGGCGTCCGGCACGCTGAAAGTCGCTGCCGGCTGCAGCGCGGCCGATGGCGCGGCGCTACCCGGAGCGCGCGGCTCATGCGCACCGGTCGCATGCAGACATCCGCTGACGGCACAAATGCCCGAGACGGCCAGCACTAGGGCGAAGAATTCGTTGCGATGCATGCGCTTGATCCCGAGTGACAACCCCGAGAAATTATAGCGCCGCGCAGCCTGGTTCGGCGCGCATCGAGGTGACCGCGCATCCAGACTACCGCGGATTATGCCGCGCCGGGTTGTGCCCCGCTGGGTTGTGCCCCGCCGGGTTGTGTCCCGCAGAATTGCGCCGCTGCTGAATGAAGTTGTGGCGCTGCGCGGGGCTCATTTGCCGCCATTGCCGACGCAGTTCTTGGCGCCGTTCCGCGGGCATCTGTCGAAATTGCCGAAACTGCTCGCGCACGCGCTGCTGCTGCTCCAGCGGCAAACTCTTGAATTGCTGCCAGCGTTGCCGCAATTCCTGGCGTTGTTCGGGCGGCATGGCGCGCCATTGAGTGAATCGTTGTTGCGCGCTTTCGCGCTGCTGCGGAGTCATCGCCAGCCATCGACCGCTGCCCTTGGCGAGCGCCTCTTGGCGTTCCGCCGGCAGTGCGTTCCACCCGCCGTGATAGCTCTGCAACAGCTGCTGCTGCGCCGGCGATAGAGACTCCCAGGCACGCGGTGCGGCCGGGGCTGGGGCAGCCATCGGGGGCTGCGCGGGCTCCGGCGGCGCCTGCGCGAAACTGCCGTTCGCGGCTGCGAGCAGCATTCCAAAAACCACGATCAGCGCCCTGGTCATTGCTTTGTACCCTGCGGCGGCGGCGGCGTTGCCGCACGCGGATCCGAGTTCTTCAAAAATTCCCACCAAGCTGCATCTCCAACGTCGTCCGAGCCCAAGAATTCGATGAACGACTCGTCGCTCGGCGGCGGAGGCGGCGGCGGCGGTGTTGGCGGCGGCGCTGATCCAGCGATCGATGCTGCCGACACGGCGCTCGTTATGACCAACCAATGCCATCGCAACCTCAACGGCAGCTCAGCCGACGCTACCGGTATCCGCCGCCGAGGACTTCTCGGCAGCCCAATCGTAAAACTCGAGATCGTCTTGCAGCATCTCCAGCGTGTCACCGGATCCCTCATCCGTTGAGGCGACGATTTCCAAATCCTCTAAATTCGATTGATTGTCGGCGCCCGGCAGCGCGTGCTGGCCCATGGGAGAACCGAGCCAAAGCGCTATGCCGAGCACGCCCGCCGCCGTGACGCCGGCCATCGAAGTCCATACCGGGAAGCGCAGAAAGGGCGAGCGAGGACGTTGTGCGAGTTCGAGCGCCGCATGACGCGCTTGATTGAGGCGCGAGCGCACGCGCATGTCGACATTCTCGACACTGGCGTCGAACAGCTGACGGCCACGCTCCTCAAGAGAATCGGGAATAGGTTCGTTCATTACCAGACCTCGCCAAGTTGGTCGCGTAGCGTATGCACCGCGCGCGAGTAATGCGTTTTCACGCTGCCTTCCGAACAGCCCATCGCCGCGGCGGTACCCGCCACATCCAATCCTTCAAAATTGCGCAGCATGAACGCCTCGCGCTGCCTCCCGGGCAAGGCTCGCAACGCCGCTTCGAGCTGCCGCATAGCCTCGGCCTGCATCAGGAGTTCCGGTGCGTCGGGACCACCCGCCGCCACATTTTCCAAGGGATCCTGCGCTTCGTCGTCCGGATCCTCCTTGGGGCCCGGCATCCACACCATGATTCGCTTGCGCACTGCGCGCCGCCGTTGTAAGTCGCGTATGCCGTTCTCGAGGATCCGATAAAACAGCGGCCGCCATTCGGCGCTCGGTTTGGCGCCGTAATTGCGCGCCAGTTTGAGCATCGCGTCCTGCACCACGTCGAGCGCATCGTCGGCATCGCGCAAACTGACTTGGGCAATGCGAAAGGCGCGGCGCTCGACTTCGGCCAAAAATTTATCAAGTTCTCGAGTTTGGTCCAAAACAGCATCCTCGGGTGCTGGGGCCGGACCATCCCATGCCATCCAAGCGCCCGAGAGCGTAGCAAACCGCGACATAACCCGTCCTTTTAGCTTCAAGCAAGCTTGACTAATGTAGGTATAAACGGCTACCTACCGCGGCGGTTGACGGGCGTCGTGGCATCAGATCAGCGACTTACGCACAAACTCGATGACTCGCCGTGCAATATTTGCGTTCGACACCTCATCATGGGATCCAGAGCGATCTGTAATTACTTGAATATAAAAGAATTGATCGAATTTCGAACAGTTTTTCGCCAATTTGAAGCGGACTCGAAACGGAACGGGCACTTGGGCATGTTGATCCCCGCTTCTGCACAGACTTATCCACATTTATTGTGGACAAGAGAATCGCATTGATTCTGCTGGTCGCGCTCGACATGCCGCTGCGCCGCGTCTTCGATTACCTGCCGCCGGTGCAGGCGGCATCGGCTATCGAGTCCGCGCCGCCGCGAGCCGGCGTGCGTGTGCGTGTGCCGTTTGGGCGCCGACAGCTCATCGGTATTCTGGTCGGCGTGGCAGTCGAGTCCCGCATAGCGACCGAAAGGCTTAAACCTGTGCTCGACATCTTGGATCAAGAGCCTGTATTCGATCCGGTTACCTTCGAGTTATTGCGCTGGGCCGCCGAGTACTACCATCACCCCATCGGTGAAGTGTTCGCGGCCGCCTTACCCGCGAGCCTGCGCGAAGGGCAGGCGACCCACGCCCATGCGCAAGTCTGGGAAATGACCGCCGCAGGAAGGCTTGAAGCCATGACGCCGAGCGATCGGCGGGCGCCGCAGCAGCGCGCACTTCTCGCATGGCTTATGGAGCGCGGATCGCAGACGATCGACGAAATTAGCGTATATTTCAAGGTAGTACATGTACGTTCGGCGGCAGCGCGGGGTTGGCTGGCCAGCGCTGAAAAGCCCACCGAGCCACCAGCTTCCGGCCCGCTGATGCAGGGTGGCGCGGGCGCGAGCGACTCCGTGCTGACCGTCGACCCAAATCGCAATGAGATTGCGCTGACCGCGGCGCAGGCCGCGGCCGTCGCTGCGATCGCCCAATCGCTGTCTCGGTTTGGCGCGTATCTATTGTACGGCGTCACCGGCAGCGGCAAGACCGAGGTTTACCTGCGCGTCATCGAACGAGCGATTGGCGGCGGCGGACAAGCGCTCGTGTTGGTCCCGGAAATTGCCCTGACGCCGCAGCTCGTGGATCGATTTCAGCGCCGCTTCGGGACCGGCCTCGCGGTACTGCACTCGGGACTCGCCGGATCGCTGCGGCGTGACGCCTGGCGGACCGCGCATAACGGTCAGGCCCGCATCGTCATCGGCACGCGCTCCGCCGTGTTTGCGTCCTTGCCAAAGCTCGCGCTGATCGTGGTCGACGAGGAGCATGATGCCTCCTACAAGCAGCAAGAGGGATTTCGCTACTCGGCGCGCGATCTCGCGGTGCTGCGAGCCCAACGCGCCGCCGTACCCATCGTATTGGGCTCGGCGACACCGTCGCTGGAAACGCTCGAAAATGTCGCACAAGGCCGCTACTCGCGCGTCTCGCTGCCCGAGCGCGCGGGTGCGGCACGTCCGCCAAAGATGACGCTCGTCGACCTGAAGCGACATGCCAGCGATCAGGGCGTCTCGCAGCCGGCCATCCAAGCGATTACGCAGCATTTAGCGGCCGGCGGACAGGTCATCGTCTTCCTGAACCGCCGCGGCTATGCGCCGACATTATTTTGCAATGCTTGCGGCTGGGTCGCGCCCTGCGCGCACTGCGATGCCAGAATGACGCTGCATCGCCGCGCGGGGCAATTGCGCTGCCACCACTGCGGCGCGCAAAGTCCTGTGCCGCTGATCTGCGGCAGCTGCGGCCATGCACTGCTACCGGTCGGCCAGGGCACCGAACGCATCGAAGAGACCTTGCTGCGCCTATTCCCACAGGCGCCGCTGGCCAGACTCGACCGGGACACAGCCAGCTTGCGCGGACGCATGGAGAGCGTGCTGGCGCGCGTGCATAGCGGCGAGGCGCGCATTCTCGTGGGAACGCAGATGCTCACCAAAGGGCATCATTTTCCGCAAGTGAGCCTGGTCGTGATCTTGGATGCGGATCAGGGCCTGTTTGCGAGCGATTACCGCGCGACCGAACGGCTCGCGCAAACGATCATCCAGGTCTCGGGCCGCGCCGGTCGCGACGCGCGCGCCGGCGAAGTGCTGATTCAAACCGAGTTTCCGCAGCATCCGTTGCTCAATTTACTGATCGGGTCGGGCTACGAAGCTTTCGCGGCCGCCGCCCTGGAGGAGCGCCGCGAGGCCGGCTGGCCACCCTATTCGCGACTCGCGTTGCTGCGCGCCGAGGCACGGGATACGGACCGTCTGGACAGGTTCCTCAGAGCTGCGGCAGCACTCGCCCCGACGCAAGCATCGGGCACAGTGCTCGCTTCGGGCACGGTGCAAGCACCGGGCGCGGCGCACGCGATGCGCGCGCCGGCGGAACTGCGGCACGACGCTGCCGTCAAGGTCCTGGGACCTGCGACCGCGCTGCTTGCCCGGCGCGCCGACCATTTTCGAGCGCATCTGCTGATTGAGGCGAGCGGGCGCCTCGTCCTGCAGCGTTTTCTCGACGGCTGGTTGCGGAAAGTCGAAGCGCTTGCCGTGCCGCCGGGGCTACGCTGGTCGATCGATGTCGATCCAACGGAAGTCGACTGAGCACTTTCGGGTAAACTTGCGGGCCTTTTCGGCTTTTCAAATCGACGGTATCGCTCGTGAAGAATCTGATCGAAGCTCTATTGCAGCAGGCGCTAGGCGCACTACCCAACGAACTCGTGCCGCGGTCCGCGCGCCAAGTGAACCTCGAAGTCGAACATACGCGCGATCCCGCGCATGGCGATTTTGCGAGCAATCTGGCGATGCGCCTCGCAAAGACGACGCGTCAGAACCCGCGCAAGCTCGCGCAAGCGCTCATCGCAGCGCTGCCGGCCAACGATGTGATTGCCAAGGTCGAAGTGGCGGGCGCCGGCTTCATAAATTTCTTCCTCGAGGGCGACGCGTACCATCGCGAGGTGGCGCGCATTCTTTCGGCCGCAGATGCCTACGGCCGTTCCGCCCTCGGCGCGGGACGATCGGTGCTGCTGGAATTCGTATCGGCGAATCCGACGGGGCCGCTGCACGTCGGGCACGGCCGGCACGCCGCCTTCGGCGCGACGCTCGGCAATTTGCTCGAGGCCGTGGGCTTCGTCGTCAAGCGCGAGTACTACGTCAACGACGACGGGCGGCAAATGGAAATTCTCGCCGCGAGCACCTGGCTGCGTTATCTCGAGCGCTGCGGCGAACGATTCACGTTCCCTGCCAACGGTTATCGCGGCGACTACATTGCGGCGATCGCCGATAAGTTGATGGCCGCACAAGGCAGAGCGCTCTGGCACGCCGGCAGCGAAGTCTTCAAGAACCTTCCGGCCGATGAGCCCCAGGGCGGCGATAAGGACATCTTCATCGACGCGCTGATCGCGCGCGCGCGCGCGCTGCTCGGCGATGCCGCGTTCCGGGCTGTGCTGACGCTTGCGCTAGAGGAGATCCTCGGCGATATCCGCGAGGATCTACGGGAGTTCGGCGTGAACTTCGACCGGTGGTTCTCCGAGCGCTCATTGAGCGAGGACGGTTCGGTCGATCGGGCGCTGAATGCGCTCAAGCGAGCCGATCGCGCCTACATGAAGGACGGCGCCTTATGGTTCAAGAGCACCGAGTACGGCGACGAAAAGGACCGCGTCATGGTGCGCGACAACGGCGTCAAGACCTACTTCGCGTCGGACATCGCCTATATCTTCAATAAACTCGAGCGCGGTTTCCAGCACTTGCTCTACATCTGGGGCGCCGATCATCACGGCTACATCGTGCGGCTGCGCGCCGGCCTGATCGCACTCGGCGGCCCGCCCGAATGCTTCGAGGTGCGCCTGGTACAGTTCGTCTCCCTGTTCCGCGGCGGCGAGAAAGCGCAAATGTCGACGCGCTCCGGCGAGTTCGTGACACTTCGCGATCTGCGCAGAGAGGTCGGCAACGATGCCGCCCGGCTGTTTTATGTCATGCGCAGCAACGATCAGCACCTGGACTTCGATTTGGAGCTGGCGACCTCGCGGTCGAACGAGAATCCGGTGTACTACATCCAGTATGCGAATGCGCGCGTCAGCAGCGTCATGCGGCAGCTCAAGGACCGCCGGCTCGAGCACGATGCCGCCAACGGCCTCGCACACTTGGCGCTCGCCGCGGAGCCGCAGGAACTAGCATTGATCAAGCGCCTGTGTGTCTATCCCGAGATCGTCGAGCAATGCGCGCTCCAGCGAGCGCCGCATACGCTCGTGCATTATTTGCGCGACTTGGCGAACGATTTCCACACGAATTACAGCGCGCATCAAATCATCGTTGACGATGCGGGGTTGCGCGACGCGCGGCTGGTTCTCGCGCTTGCCACGCAAGTCGTCATTCGCAACGGACTCGGGCTGCTCGGCGTGTCGGCGCCCGATTCGATGTAGAGCACGAGCCCATGGCGCGAGACTACAAACAGAAGCGGGCCAAGCCCGGCGGGTTCTCCGGTTGGGCCGGAATGGCATTGGGGCTGGCGATCGGCCTCGGAGTGGCCGGCGTCGTTTACTTCAAAGACCGCAAGCCCGATGCGCCTGCGCCGCACTTGGCCAAAGCCGACAAGAGAAAATCGCGCGGCGGCGATGCATCCGAACTCGGGGGCAACGAGTCCGGTGCCGCCGAGGAGCCGGGCAAGCCCTATGATTTCTACGACATGCTGCCGAAATTCGAGGTGGTCGTGCCGGAAAAGGACAAGGACGTCAAGCGCGATATCCTGCCGGCGCCCGAGACTCGCCGCGGCACCTACGTACTGCAGGCCGGCTCCTACAAGAACTTCGCCGACGCCGATCGCGTCCGCGCGCAATTGGCGCTGCAAGGCATCGAATCCAAGGTACAAAAGGTCTCTGTCGACAACGATACCTGGCACCGCATCCGCGTCGGCCCGATCAGCAATTTGGACGAACTAAATCGCATGCGCCAGATCATGCGCAAAGCCGACGTCGACGTGCTCGTGATCCGCGTCGGGGACTGACTCGGCCGTCCGGCCGAGTCAGTCGTCCCCGAGCTGGCGGAAATCGACTCCGAGCGCGCGCAGCTTGCGATACAAGTGTGTGCGCTCCATGCCGACTCGCTTGGCCAGCTGCCCGACCTTGCCGTTGCAGAGCTGCAGCTGCTGCTGCAGGTAGGCGCGCTCGAATTGCTCGCGCGCTTCGCGAAGTGGTAGGGCAAGCAGGTCCTGCTTGACCAGCGGTTCGTCGACGGCGAGCTTCTCCGCGAGCTCGCGCTCGACCTCGTCGAGCCGTATTTCCTCACCGGCACCCAAGATCAGCACGCGCTGCACGAGATTCTTCAACTCGCCGACATTGCCGGGCCATGGGTAATTTCGCAGCCGATTCTGCGCCGCGACGCTGAATCTGCGCAGTGGCAAGCGCTGCTCGTCGACCAGGCGGTCCACGTAGAAACGCAGCAAGTCCGGCACGTCTTCCGCATAGTCGCGCAGCGGCGGCACGCGCAGCGTGATCACGTTCAAATGCGCGATCAGATCGCGCCGAAACGCTTCCGGCAAAGTACTCGCATCGAAGCCGTCCTGCGCCGAGCTGACCCAACGCACATCGAGCGGATGGCGCTGCCGGCCGCCGATTCGTACATAACTGTTCTGCTCGATCGCGCCGATCAGCGCGCGCTGCGCGGCGCTGCTCAGGTCGTTGAGGCCGTTGATGAACAAGGTCCCGCCTGCCGCTTGATCGAAAATACCGGGTTCGACTCGGCCGTCGCGCTCGGTCCCGTACAAGGCCGCGGCAGGATCGGTGCCGAGACTCGCGGCAATCACCATCGTGAACGGCTTGGCCGCCCGGGCGCTCAGAGAATGCAACAGCCGCGCGTATGCCTCGCGGCCCGATCCGACTTCGCCGATGAGGAGCACCGGCGAATTACTGGGGGCCACCTGATGAACTTGCTCGCGCAAGGCCTGAATTATTTTGCTCTTGCCGATGGTGACGAACGGCGTGTTGCCCTGGCTGCGCGATGACATCCGCTTGCGGCGGCCGGCGTCGAGCGCACGTTCGACGGTCTTCAGCAATTTGGTCAGCGACAAGGGCTTTTCGACGAAGTCGAAGGCCCCGAGCCGCGTCGCTTCGACCGCCGTTTCGACCGTGCCGTGACCCGACATCATGACGACCGGGCAATCATAGCCGTCGGTCATCGACCATTCGCGCAGCAAGGTGATTCCATCCGTGTCCGGCATCCATATATCGAGAAACACCAGATCGGGCGCATGGTTGGCGCGCGCAGCGCGCGCCTCGGCAGCATTTGCCGCCACTTCGACCTCATAGCCCTCATCCGAAAGGATCTCTTGCAGCAATTCGCGAATATCGGCCTCGTCGTCAACCACCAGTACTCTCGAAGCGGTCATACGCGTTCTCTCCTGTGTTCGCCTTTACGCGGCTCCCTGGACCCCAGGGATCTTCCGCTTTCGCCCAATGGCAATAGAATTCGCACTCGGGCGCCGCCCATGCGCCGATTATCCGCTTCTATGCGCCCGCCGTGTTCCTCTACTATTTTCTTCACGATCGCAAGGCCCAAACCGGTACCCTTCGGCTTGCTGGTCACGTACGGATCGAAAACCGTACCGATCAGATCCCAATGGAACCCCGGACCGTTGTCGGTGACGACGATCGACGCGACCGGCTTACCGCCATCCTCGGCAAGCTGGGTTTCGATCTCGATGCTCGCGCCCGCCCGACCCTCGAGGGCCTCGAAGCAATTGGTCACGAGATTGTTGAGAATTTGGCGAATCCGCATACGGTCCGCTGAAATTTCGGGCAACCCGGGATCCAACAGCAGCTTCAATTCCGCGCCGCTGTCCTGTGCCCTATATAAATCGACAACTTCGGTGATGAGTTGGTTCAAATCGAAGCGCGTGAATTGCATGTCCGGTGCGCGCGCGTATTCGCTGAAGGCGTTGACCATTTGCTTCATCGCGTCGACTTGAGCCACGATCGTGTGCGTCGCACGTTCCAGAATCTGCGCGTCCTGGGCATTCATGCTGCCCAAGAATTTGCGGCGCATGCGCTCGGCGGACAATTGGATCGGCGTCAGCGGGTTCTTGATCTCGTGCGCCAAGCGGCGGGCGACTTCGCCCCACGCCGCGTCGCGCTGCGCCTGCAGCAGCGTGGTGATGTCGTCGAACACCAGCACGACGCCGGCGGCGGCGCCGACGTCGTTCGGCAGCGCAGTGCAGGCGCACATGAGCACCCGCTTGCCGGTGTCGGACAGCAATTCGATTTGTTCCCGCCAATCCAGGTGCTCCGCGCCGAATCGCGCCTTCACGGCGTTCAGGAATTGCACGTACAAGCTGCCGTCGCTGATCTGTTCGTCGAAACGCTTGCCGATCGCGCTTTCCAAATCGACGCCCAGGATCGCGCTTGCGGCTTGATTGGCGGTGCGCACGGTCAGGTCCGGCTCCAGAGAAACGACACCCGTGGACAAGCGCGCGAGAATCACGGCGAGCCCTGCGCGCTCCGCTTCGACCGCTTGCTGGCTGCGGCGCGTCTCGACGCGGGCGCGCGCGAGACGCTTGGTCATGTCGTTGAACGACGTCACCAAGAAGCCGAGTTCATCGCGCGACGGCAGCGGCAACTGGGTATCGTAATCCCCGCGCGCCACGGCACGCGTGCCCGCGATCAGGTCTTGCACGGGCTTTATCAGTCGACCCGCAGCGAAGATGGCGCCGTAAACGGCGGCGAGCAAGGACAACAACACGACGAAGGTCAAGATCAGCACGAACGTCGACTTTAGCGGTTGCCTCAACTGCACGAGATTCGCGTACTGGGTGTACGAGCGCTGGACCGTATCGGCCAACTCGCTGAGCTGCTCGGGCACCGGATACATCGCGATGAGCACGCGGCCGCCCGGATTGCCGTTGGCGTTCAGCGGTGCCGCGGCGCGGATCACGTAGCCGCCGACCGCGTTGGTGTCCAGACTGACGTACGGTCTGCCGCGGCGCACCTGCAGCATCATTTCGTCGGTGGCGGGCAGCGGAATGGAGTCCATCGGCCGATCCGAACTAGTCGCCAGAATGCGGGTTTGAGCGCCGAGCACCGTGAATTCGAGGGCGGTGCTTTCGCGCCGCTCACGATCGAGCGTGCCGATCAGATCGAAGTCCGGCAGCACCGATAATGTGCGCGCGACCGCTTCGGTGTTCTGCAGGAATTCACGCACGCGCACATCGAGCGCGGCGCGCGACAGCTCGCGCGTGTCTCTCAAACTCTGACTGACTTCGAGCTCGAACCAGCTGTCGATGCCGCGGTTTAAGAATTGCAGAGCGAAATAATAGACCACCAAGATCGGCGCGACGGCGAGCGCGCTGAAGA
>Ga0187859_10000017_pt1 | contig 158153 bp, 145 predicted proteins | sample June2016WEW_10_1_2_FD_133019 | JGI IMG/M metagenome (GOLD analysis project Ga0187859, IMG submission 133019) | Peatland microbial communities from SPRUCE experiment site at the Marcell Experimental Forest, Minnesota, USA - June2016WEW_10_10 | ecosystem: Environmental > Terrestrial > Soil >...
AAACCAGGAATTCGTCCACCGCCAGAATGATTCTTCAACTCCGCGTGCTCCTTGATCGCCGCTAGAACGCCCTTGACCCCGGGGTGAGGCAATTTACGAATGATTTCTTCCTCTTTCGTGTTATTTCGATTCTGATGTACTATCTCCGGTGTCGCGCTCTACCAATGTGAGGGACCGCGGAGCGGCCTGGGAGTTATGAGCATGAAGTTTTCAATCCTCTTTATATGGCTTACTTGCGTCTCGGCAGCCGTTGCCCAGACAAACTCCTCCTTCTACGTTGCGACGACTGGGAATGATGCGAATCCCGGTACGCAAGCGGCGCCCTGGCGCACCGTTCAACAGGCTGCAGACACCGCGCGGGCGGGCAGTACGGTCTACGTTCGGGGTGGAATCTACGAAGAACTGGTGAGCATCAGCAGATCCGGCAACGCCACGGACGGATTCATCACTTTTCGAAGCTATCCGGGCGAAACGGCAGTGATCGACGCAGCGCATTTCACTCCCTCTGGGAGACAGGGTGTACTGACGATTCACAACCAGAGCTACGTGCGAATCGAGGGCTTTGAAATTCGCAACTTCCACACCGCCGAACATCGGCTCGCTCCATTGGGCATCAGCGTTATGGGGGCCGGCTCCCATATAGAACTGCTGAAGAACAACGTTCATCATATCGAGCAAACTTTTGAAGGCCGGGATGCACCTGGAAGCGGCGGGAACGGGTTTGGCATTGCCGTATACGGCACCGATGCCAAGACTCCGATCAGCGAACTAGTGATTGACGGCAATGAGGTGCATCACCTCCAAACCGGTTCGAGCGAGTCGCTGGTGGTGAACGGGAACGTCACGAATTTCCGCATCACGCACAATATTGTCCACGACAACAACAACATTGGAATCGACGTCATCGGTTTCGAGCGCACGGCTCCCGACCCTGCCGTTGACCAGGCGCGCGATGGAGTGGTAAGCGGCAATCTGGTTTACAACATTACTTCGCGCGGCAATCCGGCATACGGCAACGATGAAAATTCCGATGGTATTTACGTGGACGGCGGCAGCAGGATCCTGATCGAGCAAAACGTCATGCACGACGTAGACTTTGGAATCGAGCTGGCCAGCGAGCACAAGGACCGCGCGACCAGTTACATCACTGCACGAAATAACCTTATCTATCACTCTCACACCGCGGGTGTTTCTATCGGGGGGTATGCGCCTGAGCGGGGACACACCGAGCATTGCATCGTGGTCAACAACACGCTCTACAACGACGATACGTCGGCAACAGGGTCTGGTGAGTTCCAGATGCAGTGGAACATGGCAGACAATATTTTTGCGAACAACATCGTTTACGCGGGGCCTCGCTGTCTTATCGCGGTGAACAAATCGCAGGTCGACAAACAACGCCCGCCCGTCATGATCGACCACAACCTTTATTACTGTGCGTCCGGATCAAAGACAAGCACCTGGGGAGAAGCGTCCGCCACGGTGACAGGATTCGACAACTATGTTCAGTCAACGGGGAATGATCGTCATTCCCGATTTCTCGATCCGTATTTTGTAGACGCCACCAAGGATTTTCATCTGCGATCGGATTCGCCTGCGATTGCTGCTGGCACGACCGACGGAGTGCCGGTGGGAGAACTGGATCTTGACGGCTCACCTCGACTCAAATCCGGAAACATAGACCTCGGCTCCTACCAATCAAAATAGGCCCGTGGTAATGCCGGCTAGCGCTTGGCCGATGCGTCAAAGAAGTTCGGCTGCTCCGGGATCGCGGCGCCGTCAGCGCGTGGATCGGAGGCACCGAAATTGATGCCGGTTTTGCTGTCGTGAAGGATTGCCTGGCCGCGCCCCATCAGGGATGTGTAGCCGCTGTGCACTTGCAGCACATGTCCCATCTTGCTTAATGCGTCGAGGGTGGCAGGCATAACGCGTGACTCGATCACGATTCTGCAGCCAAGCTGCTGGCGATCGGTAAAGCGCGGTTCCTCCATCGCAGCCTGGATATTCATATGGTAGTCGACCACGTTAGACACGAATTGTGCGTGAGCCAACGGTTGATTCAGCCCGCCCATAATGCCGAAGCCGATGTGTTCGTCCCCTCGCTGCATGAAGGCTGGAATGATGGTATGGAAGGGGCGTTTGCGGCCGGCAAGCGCATTGGGAGACGCGGGGTCGAGCGAGAAAAGGCCTCCGCGATCCTGCAGGGCGAATCCCATCCCCAATACGGTTACGTTCGATCCAAAGTTGTTGTAGTTGCTTTGGATGACGGAGAGGATATTGCCTTCACGATCGATGACGGTGAAGTAGGTGGTATCGCTGGTGCCAAGCGCTCCGGGCGCAACCGTGCAGTTGGCTTTTGCTGGGTCGATGAGTGAGGCGCGTTTGGCCGCGTAGTCTTTTGACAGAAGCTGATCAACGGGAATCTTGCTGAAGCGCGGATCGCCGTCGTAGACTTTCACGTCCGCATAGGCGAGTTTCATGGCTTCAATTCGGGTGTGCAATTCACCCGGACTGTGCGGACCGGCAGGATCGGGCTTGAACTGCTCCATAATATTGAGCATTTCAAGCGCTGCGATGCCGTCGCCGTTGGGCGGGAGCTCGTAGACGGCCCAATCGCGGTATTTCGTCGAAATCGGCTCGACCCATTCCGCGGAATAAGATGCGAGATCGTCGGCAGTCATGGTTCCTCCGAGTTCGTCGGAGGTTTTGAGGATTGCCTTGGCGATTTCTCCCTTGTAGAACGCTGCCTCGCCCTGGTCGGCAACCAGCGTAAGCGCGTGGGCGACATCGGGGTTGCGATACATCTCGCCAGTCTCGGGGACCTTGCCACCGGGGAGGAACACGCGGCGGCTTTCTGCATTCGTCAGCAAGCCATCGTGATCGCCATCCCACCAGTCGTGAATGATCTCTGCCACTGGGAAACCATGGCCGGCGTAAAAGATTGCAGGTTGGAATAGGTCGCGCCATGGCAGTTTTCCCCAGCGATCATGCAGCTTGGTCCATCCCTCGACCACGCCCGGAACGGTGACGGAATCGATACCGAATTGGGGCATCGCCGTGACGCCTTTTTCGTGGAGATGCTCAACTGTGAGATTCTTCGGTGCCCAGCCGCTGGCGTTCAGACCATAGATTTTGCCGGTCTTGGCCTCCCAATAAATGGCAAAGAGATCGCCGCCCATGCCGTTGGACGTGGGTTCAGTGACGTTGAGTACAGCGTTGGCTGCAATCGCCGCATCGATGGCGGAGCCACCCCGTTCAAGGATGAGCGTCCCGGCTTGTGAGGCCGAAACCTGACTGGTGGCAACCATACCGTACTGCGTGGCGACAACAGAGCGTCCATAGGAGCGGTCCTGGGCGGACATGTTGAATGCGGTGGATAGGAAAACGAGCAAGGTGATCGAAGGTCTGAGTGCGATCATGAGTGCGAGGCTCCAGGTCGAGATATGCTATTGAATCACAGCGTACTACTGCTGCAGCTTCGCGTACTCCGCTTTGGCTTGCTTCAGGATGGGAGTGTCGGCATCGGCGTCTTTCCAGAGCGTGAGGAAATCCTGGTAGGCCGCGAGCGCCTGGACGCGGGCGGCCTCGCCATCCGGTCCCTGCGAGGTTCTTGACTGCAAGGCCCTGGCGCGAGCCACTTCCAAATGCGCCAACGCTCCGGTCCAGCAGTTCCAGACGATGCCGCCGTGGTCGAGAATCTTTTGAAACTCGGCGGCGGCGGCGTTGGCCTGTCCGCCCGCAAGATATGCCTCTCCGCGTATGTACACATGATAGAGGCAGGAAAGATTGTTGACGAATTGAATGTTGCCTAACTCAATCGGTGAAGCAGCTTGCAGGGAATTCAGGGCCTGAGCCGGATTCCCTTTGTCGAGGGCCAATTGCGCCTGAATTGCAGGCAACCAGAGCGACTGCATTTGCGTGTCCAGCGGGAAGCGCTTCCCCAGGTCCTGGGCCAGAGATTCGGCGCGTGCGGTATCGCCCGCCATGGCCAATGCCAGCGCGGCTTCGGACTCGACGCCCTGATTCGCGGGAGCCAGCTTCAGAGTTTCTGCGGCCGACTTCCGGGCTTCTCCGGGATTGCCGTAAGCGGCTTCCCACTGAGCAGAGATGGCCTGCCATATCGCGCCAGATTCCTTGGCGTCCGCGCGTACGGCGGAGTCCAGTGCACGCTTGGTCAGTTCCCGCGCTTTGGCAAGATGACCGCTATACGCTTCCGTGTCGGAGGCGAGCGCCAGCCCAAAGTTTTCGTACTGTGGCCGAGCCGCGAACCACTGTTGCTGCTCTGTCATTGCGGCGGAATCCGCGCCGAAAAAGGCAAGAGTGTAGAGAACCTCGTGGAGCTGGTAGTCATCCATATTTTGTGCCTGTGCCTCGCGAATGATCTGTCGGGCTTCGTCGAAGCGCTGCAGGCCGATGACGTCGTTGACGAGGTTGTCGTTCGCAATACGCGAAGGATCCGGCATGAGACGCACGCCCTGGCGGGTGAACTCTGCCGCCTTTTCGTACTTCCCCTGCATGCCATTCGCTAACGCCAAATGCAGGTAGGCGATCGACCTTCGCGGGTAGATCTCAATCTCCTCTTCATAAGTCCGGGCGGCTTTTTCGACTTCCCCAGTTACATCCAGGTAGTAGGCAGCAGCGATTTCCATCTTTTCCGACTCGCTGACATGTTCCCGTAGCTGGAAGGCCTTGGTAAGGTTCTCCCTTGCCCGCCCAAACTCGTTGAGTCCGAAATAGTCCAGGCCGATTGCCCAATACGCCATGGCAAAATCCGGATCCAGCTCGATGGCACGTTGAAAATGAGGAACGGCGGCCGCACTGCCTTTCTCGTTTGTGGCTCTTACGCCAAAATTGAACGCTTGCAGAGCTTCGAGCGAAGATGTGGTGGCCTGGTAGAAAGGAACGTCGAACTTTTGCAACGTAGCCAGCGATTCGCCCAGTTCCCCGCGCAGCTTGGATGCTGCTTTACCCAGTGCATCCAGCACCTGCTCCTTGGATGCAGCCGTCACCTGCTCCTCGGCCAGGGTATCTCCGCTTTGGCAATTTACCGCCTTGAGCCCCAGCACATATTCGGTACCCAAACTACCGATCAAACCGGCAACATAGGCCTTGCTGCCCGCCCGCTGGCAGAGCTCTCGAGCTAGCCCGGGCGTGATTTTCGCGTCCGCGGGGCGCATCATCAATTTCAAGGTCTTCGAAACTTGGCCGTCGGGGAGCACATTCAGAAAGGGCGATTGCCGCAGGGAAATGTTCAGCGCCGTCTTCAGTGTGTCGTCGAAGATTGCGTCGCCCGTGGTGTTGGCAAAATCGGTGAGAACGACGGTGTCCTTCTCGGTCAGGCGCTTACCTTGATGGGAACGAGAGTAGAGCCCGCCCGCCGTGAGCAGGGCGACCGAAAGGACGCCAACCGTGATCTTCCAGAGCTTCGGAACACGAGCCACAGGAGACTCAGGCAGCGCCGCCGTGCCGGAGCTTGCTTTCTCTTCCGTGATGATGCTGGTCCGGATCGTGTGCTGCTGAACAATCAGCCCGCTGGGGCTGTGGCTGGCAACGGGTGCTGCATCCTTGACGACAGCTACGCTCGCGGGGGCAGGGACCTGCACCGGCACAATAAACTGATACCCCCGTCCCGGCAAAGTGGCGATGTAGCTGTTGTCGCCAGGCTTCTCCTCGAGTGCGCGCCGCAGGGCGGAGATACTTTGCGCCAGGCTGTTCTCGTCCACAAAGGTGTCCGCCCAGACATTGTTTAACAGTTCTTTCCGCGTGAGAACCTTTCCCGGGTTTTGCACCAGGTACAGCAGCACGTCAAAAGCCCGGCGATTCAGTACGACAATTTCCTCTTCCCGCCGCAGGGTGCGGGCCAAGGTATCGAGCTGAAACTTCCCGAACTGAAATATACCTTCTGGTTTCATTGAGTTAGCGGCAATTCAAAACTTGTCAGAAGCTGTCAGAACTCGTCACTGGCGTTTTTGGGGCGACTGCGACAACATTCGCAGCCTGAAGAACGAGGGCACGTGGACAGAATTTATCAGTGGCTATCGGAGCGAGCAAGGTTTTTCCGTTCCGCCACGTCTGTTCGCGACACCTGTCGAACCGTTCGGACGGAAGTAACCGTGGAGCGGCAAGGCGTGACCGTGGTGGTAGGGGGCGCCACGGAGATCTTCGACGTCTGCCCGCTCTGCGGAACAAACCTAGCTCCTGTACAGGCGGAACAGCTAATCGCTTGTCTTCAGAAGGCTTCGACTTCGCAGGTACCTACTTCGTCTGTTCACGAAGGAGGCAGGAAACGTAGTTGAAAACCAACGCGGGCGGGCAAGAAGCGTCCAGCCGCTCAAAATCTTCTCGCACGACGAACAGTTTCAAGATAAGGAGCATTCTATGAGGCAATCGATCAGACGTTTCGGTGTGGGGTTGGCCTTGTTGCTGACCAGCTTCGCCAATCAAGGACTGGCGGCAAACCAAGTGAAGGGCGCAGCAGCGGGCAAGACCTGGAAGGCAATAACAGCGACAGCGCCGGCCGTGGCGATAGATCAAAACGGAATTAGGTACGTAGCATGGCAAAACGCCAGCAACCAAATCATCGTCGCCACGTCGCCTGCGAACAGCAACACATGGACGCTCCTTGGAACATCCGAAGGGGGTGCGGGGGTTGTGGGCGGTACGGATTGGACGGCGGGGACCAACGCCTCTCCCGCATTGGCCTTTGATTCCCAATCCAACCAAATATGGGTTGCCTATAAGGGACAATCAACCCCAACAGACAGGATCTGGTTTTCTGTGTGGAATGGAACCTCGTGGGAGGCCCAGCAAGTGGTGTCTTGCACGAACGGGACACCAGAGACCGGCGAGGCGCCGGCCCTGGGCGGAGGCGAGGGAATGACCTTGGCGTGGAAGGGGGGCGGAGACGACGATATCTGGAACACGGCGTGGGACGGAACAGGATGGGGGCCCCAGGCAACGGTGAAGGGCTCCAGTTGGACCGCTGGAACGAGTACCACACCATCCTGGATTTCGCCGTACATTAACGGGGATCCCTACGTGCTGTTTTGGAAGGGGGGATCAACGGATATTTGGATGAGCGAATATAACGCTGGCTCCGGTTGGGAAACGCAGAAACAGGTCACCTGCAGTACGAACCCAAGTTGGATTTTCGAAACCAGCTTCGCTCCCGCAGCAGCTTACAACAACACACCCGACGGAGCGCCCTATGCCGTGTTTTGGACGAGCAGCTCGAGTACATCCATCTTCTATTCCTACGAGACTGAAACTTCCTGTGGATGGTCTCAGCCTGCAACCGTCCCTAGTGCTGCCACTAACGCTGCACCGGCTGTGGTGTTTCCACTCTCCGGGCCTGGTTACTTTGTCGCGTGGAAAAAGGCGACCAACAATACAATCTGGTACGACACCGTGGCCACTCTTAAGCCGTGACCACGAGCAGAATGGGATTCAGTGGTTCAAGTAGCTGCGGGCGGCCCATACCTCGGCCGGGGGGACGAGGATGGGTTATCCCAGGGCGAGTGCACCCGTGATGCGGGGCACATACGGAGCCTCACTTCTCGAGCGTTTGGCGAGAAGTGGGGCTTTTTTCTCGCGTGATCTGTACTAATCAGTGCCTGGTACCTGCGAGGGAGCGCGAGCATCGCGGGCGGTTCACATCCGCGTCGGGGCTCGCAAAGCGTTTCTCTGGGCATTTTCTCTGAACGAGCCGTTTTCGACGCGCGCCTTTATGTCCGCGTATGCCGCTTCGATGAGCCTGTTGAGCTCTGCGGCGTTTGTGGCCGTTCCCGGTCTCAACTTCACATGGCGCATAAACTTGCCGGTGCCTTGCAGCAAGCGTTCCGGGTCCCGCAGCTCTGCGCCGTGAAAGAACCCCACGTTTACATGCGAAGTGAATACATTGACGTAGCCGAAGGGCGCATCTCCCAAACATGCAACCGGACAGCCGTCATGTAAAAGCTCCCGGACTTCGTCGCCGCATTTTCGCATCACCTTAAACCACTGATGCGCGATGGCTCCCAATCCACCTGCACGCTCTTTCATCCACGCATCGATGGCTGGATCCCGCTCGACAGCGCCGTTGAATCGCAGCAGATCCGTTCTCAAATCCCCACCCGCTCGGCCATACTTCAGCACTTACACGCTGTATTTTCGCTTCTTAGCGTGGACTTCCGACGCCCGCTCGTATGCATCCCGGCGTGCCAGGCGCTCACGTTCGCTCTTGCGAAGATTTACTTCCAATTGGTGCCTGATTTTTCTCCCGTCGGTTGTTTTGAGCACGCAGAGAATGGTGTCGCGAGCCGCGGTGGTCCAAGCCTGGCTTCTGGTTTTGGTTTCCTTCCTGCCAGTGCATTCAGAGAACAGTCTTGGGAGAGAATCGATGGAAACCCTGTGCTCCTGCGAGTCGACGAAACTCTTTAGCAGTTGCTGCGTATACGGGAGGGTCATTTCCGTGCCAGTCAGCAAGGAGAAGGCGATGAGCTGGCGGAGCGCATCTTCCAATGCGTCCGCATTGGACTGGAAATTCCGCGCGAGGTACAGCGCCACGTCCCCGGAAAGAGTTACCCTTTTCTGCTTCGCCCTGTTCTGGAGAATAGTAGCCTCTGTTTCGAGGGCGCGGGTTTCAAACATGTCGAAAACACTCTTCCAGCCCATCATTCGCATCATTTCAGGTAGATAGGTGTCCCGCTCGTCCATGTGGCCTCTTTTCGGCTGCTGGAGACTATCCCGCGTGGCCGGTATTATACCGCGGGAAGTGCCTAACGCTCGCGAATAGGGCCTGCGGGCTCAATGCTCGCATCAAAGATCATTCCCTACTCGACGGGAGGGTGCCAGAAGAGGGCGGTCAGAACAAAAATAGTTCCAACCAATGCTGCTATCGCGATCGAAAGAATGATTCCGTGAAGGGTAGTAAATGACGACTGCTTCTTCTTCCTTCGCTTCATGAATGCCGCCATCGGCAGAACCATCACAGGCACATCCGGCAGTCAGGGCTGCGTGCCGATCTCAAAATTCAAGGTTGAGAGAGACAGCCGATACTGGTATTGCGCGTTGACATAGCCGATGGCGGCGTCGGTTTGTTGCAACTGTGCCTGACTCAGTTCAACGATGGAGCCCAAGCCGAGCTGGTAGCGGCCCTGGGCGAGAGTCAAACCAAGGTCGGCTTCCTTGGCGAGTTCCGCTTCAACGTCGACTCGCTGAAAGGCTGTATTGGCGGCCAGCCACGCTGTGCGAACATCGCGCACTACCCGATCCCGCAGATCCCGAGTATTTTCGGTTGCCGCTTTTGCCCGGTAATTCGCCTCGGAAGCTTCGGCAGCGAAAAGAAAGCCATTGAAGATCGGGACATTCATATTCACGCCAATCGCGCCATACCAGCTGGAAACGAAGTAGTTCGGAAAGCAGCCGCCGAAGCAGTCCGGACGTACGGGCGTCGCTCCGGCGATGCCGAGCGCGCTGATGGTAGGCAGGAGCTGGTCACGCTGGGCGCGGCGGAATTTTTCCGCCGCCTGTTGATTGAAGGTGAGCGATTGCAGATCGGGACGTTCCTGGATCGCGGTACTAATCAGCACGTCCACATCCGGTGGCGGAGGCGGAAGTTCCGTCTCCTCGTCGCTCAACTCGTAGTTGACCTGCTTGTCGAAGCCGAGGACTGCTGTGAGCGCGGCGAGGGTCGAATCGACGTTATTCTGGGCGTCGAGTTGCAGCAGTTTGGCCTGTGAGAGATTGACCTGGGCAAAGGCCAGATCCAGATTTGATTTCAGCTTGTTCTTGGCCAGTTCGTCGACTTGATGCTCCACCGACCCTCGAGTGGTTACGGTTTGCTGCGCTACTTTGAGCAGCGCCTGGGCTTGCAGGGCGTTGTAGAAAGCCTGGTCCGTCGCCAGAACGACGTCTTCGGCCGTAGCCAGCGCATTGGCGTTTTGAGCTTTCTCCAGAAGCTTCGAAGAGGATACGAGGTTGATGGTCCGTCCAAAGTCAGTAATGAGTTGACTGAGTGTTACTCCTGCGCCCGCATGTTCCAGCAGGCGAGACGCGGTAAGCGAGCCCGCGCCGATGCGGCTGCCTTCATTGGCGTCGACTGCCGTGATTGCACCATTCAAGTTCGGGAGTTCCGCCGCCCGGGTCTCGCGATAGATCTGGTGCTGTGCCAGTCCAAGCAGATGGCCCACGCTGATCCGGGGATTATTCTTGAGGGCCAACTGTTCCGCCTGGGTCCGGGTTAGACGGAGAGTGCCGTTAGGAGCTTGATCCGCCTGCGGCGTTTGTGGGTCAAGCGAAGGAGTTGCCGGAGATCCAGTCCCGCGCGGGAAGCTAGCGGTCAGAGCTACTTGAGCGGTCGGAGACCTTGCCGCAGGCATCGAGCTAAGCGCAAATTGGGGTTGCGGGGCGGAAGGTAACGCTTCGGCTGATCCCGACGTCTCGGCGTTTTGTGCCAAGCCGGGTTGGGACAGCATTCCACACAAGCCTGAAAGCAGCGTGCTGAGTAGCAACGTTTGGGCCCTCGTCATCGAACTGCCTCTCGATCTCCTTCATGAGGTGCCGTGTGCCTCTTTGTGCGATTCCAGGCCGCAAATTGTTTCCGCGTCATTCTGCTGCCTCCGGCTTCGCGATCGCTCCGTTCTTTGCCCCGCGCTTGCCATATACCAGCAGATAAGCAGCCGGAACGATGAAGATGGTCAACAGAACCGACGAAGTGAGACCACCAATGATGGCGCGCGCCATGGGCGTATATTGCTCGGCTCCCGCTCCCAGTCTCAGCGCCATGGGGATCATGCCAATGATGGTGGCAAGTGAAGTCATCAGGATCGGCCGCAGACGTACCCGGCAGGCAGTGATCACTGCGTCCTCTGGTGACAATCCCTGCCTCTCCAGGTTGTGCGCAAAATCCACGATCAGAATGCTGTTCGAGTCTGCGATGCCGACCAGCATCAACACGCCCATCAGCGACATCACATTCAGCGTGGTATGGGTGAGCGGCAGGATAATCAGCACGCCGATAAATCCCATCGGGATCGCCAGCATGATGAGGAACGGATCGACGAATGACTTGAACTGTGCCGTCAGAATGAGGAAAAGCAAGATAAATGAAATCAGAAAGCCCAAACCAAAGCTTTTGAATGAGGCTTCCATGCCCTGGACCATTCCGCGCAAGTTCACGCGAACGTTGCCGGGAATCTTTTCCTTCGCAAGAATGTTCCGCACCGCGTCGGTCACTCGTCCCAGATCCTCCGAAGCAGGCGTGACATAAATATCGACGGCGCGCTGAATCTGGTAGTGGTCCACTTCGGTCGGGGTCAGGACCTGCTTTACATCCACTACATTGTTAAGTACCGTAGTCGGCCGGCCCCCTCCCAGGCACGCCCACGAAGCGTGACCTGTGCCCGGTTGCGGCGGGCCTGAGGGGCCACAGGCCATTCCTGCGCCGTTGCCAGGATCGCGCAGGGGAATCTGTCCCAAGTCCATCATGTTGTGAATAGAGGCGTCGCCATGCTCGAAATACTGCACCGTCAGGTAATAGTCGTTGCCGCTCTTGCGGTCGACCCAGTAATTCGGGGCGATCATGTAGTTGGAATTGAGCGCGGTGATGACGTTATCGACCACATCTTTTTGTGACAGGCCCAACTCGCCGGCGTGCACGCGGTCTACGTCGAGACGCAAGGCGGGGTAGTTCATATCTTGCGGAATATAAATCTGGCCGACGCCGTGGACTTCCTTAAAGCGATTGGCCAGGTTTTGCGCGATGCTATAGATCTGGTCCAGATCAGGGCTGCTCACCTGCACGTCAATGGGGGCCGGCATGCCCGTGTTGAGAATGGCATCGACCATCGAACCGCTCGAAAAAAATGTTCGGATATCTGGAAACTGCTTGGCCATCGCCTTCTGCACCCGGTCCATGTATTCGAAACTGCTGAGGTCGTGCGGTTCATTCAGCGCAACTTGCAGCGTCGCGGTATAAGGACCGGAGTTGGTGGTGTAGAGCGAGGAAAAATCCGGCACCACGCCAATGTTGGTAACGATGCGCTTGAGATCCTTCGCTTCTACCTGATGCCGGATCAGGTCTTCCACTTTCGCCATATACTGATCCGTCATCTCGATGCGAGTGCCGGTGGGAACCTTAAGGTTGATGGTGAACTGCCCGGCGTCGGTCTTGGGAAAGAACGCCAGCCCCAGGAGCGGATAAATCGCGAGACTCACAAAAAACAAACCGCTCAACAGCACCACGGTGAGCCCGGGACGTTGCAGCGCCCGTCGAACCGAGCGCTCATAGAAATCAAGGACGTTATTAAACATCCGGTTGAAGCGGGCATTGAAGCGATCCATCCAAGAGCGCCCTGCCGCCGAAGTTGGTGCAATCTCGTACCCGTCTCCCTTTTTTGGCTCCGAAGTGTGGTGCACGGCTTTCAGGAAGCGCGAGCAGAATAACGGGATGACCGTCATCGCCACTACGAACGAAGCCAGCAGCGACAAGCAGAATGCCAGCGCCAACGCTGAGAACAGAAACTTGGCAACTCCATAAAGAAAAACCACGGGGAAAAAATCGACCACGTCCACCAAAGTTGCCGCCAAGACGGCGAGGCTGACTTCTGATCCGCCCACCTCGGCGGCGATCATGGGCGCGGCTCCCATCTCCAGATGGCGGTAAATGTTCTCGAGCGATATGACGGAATTATCAATCACGCGCGAGAACGCCAGCGCCATCCCGCCCAGGATCATGGTGTTGATCGTGCCGCCCATCATTGCCAGAACTACAAACGCGGCCAGCGCAGAGATCGGAATGGAAAGCAGCACGGCCGACGTGGCGCGGAAACTTCCGAGAAAAATAAGAATCATCAGGCTGGTGAGAATCAATCCCAGCGCGCCTTCGTGCAATACCGTGTGAATAGCTTCCTTCACATACACTGACTGATCGAAGACGATGCTGGTCTTCATCTGCTGCGGAATGTCGTAGAGGTGCTTGATGAGTTGGCGAACTCCATCGACGACCGCGATGGTGTTGGTGTCGCCGCCCTGCTTCATGATGGGAATGTAGGCGGATTTCTGCCCGTCAATTCTTACGATGTTGGTTTGGATCCCGTGCGCGTCCTCGGCTTTCCCGACGTCATTCACGGTGACCCATGAGTTTCCCTTAACTTTAAGAGGAACCTCGCCCAACTGCTTCATGTTGTCAACCAGGCTGTTGGAGTACACGAAGTAGTCGTACGGTCCCATCTTCACATCGCCGGCGGGCAAGATGAGATTGGAATCATTGACCGCGCCGACCACATCCATCACGCTCAATTGCCGGGAAGCAAGTTTGTAGGGATCGACGTACACCATGATCTGGCGGTAGATTCCACCGAAGACGCCGGGAATTTCCGCTCCCGGCACCACCGCGATCTGATTGCGAATCTGGAACTGGGCGTAGTCGTGCAGCTGCGTTTCGCTGAGTCCCTTGCCTTCTACCGTAACCAACGCCACAGGCAGGCTGGAGGCGTCGAACTTCAGAACCACGGGAGGCAGGGTTCCGGGGGGCAGCCGCTTCAGGTCGGCGAGCGCTAAGTTGGACAACTGGCTTACGTCAGCATCGGCATTGGTTCCGGGTTGAAAATAGACGCGGATGATGCTGACTCCCAACATGGACCGCGATTCCATATGGTCCACGCCGGAGGCCAGCGTGAAGAATCTCTCGAGCGGATCGGTGATGTCGGTTTCAATATCTTCCGGCGGCATCCCGGAGTAGAACGTCGCCACCACAACTTCGGGCAAATTGATCGGCGGGAATAAATCCACCGGCATTCGCGCCAGACTAGTCACTCCGATGACCAGAAGCGTCAAGCAGATCACGCTGATGAAGTACGGATTGCGAATTGAAAACCCTGGCATAAAATTTGTCCGATGGCGTCGCAGGCCTGTCAGGCAATGCGATCTGCCGTCTTACTGCGTGCTCTCCTCGTGGTACTGCATCATGGGAACTTCCTGGGCATGAACCTTCTCGCCAGCCCTTAAGGCGCTGCGATCGCTGACCACGACCTCTTCGCCTTCATTCAATCCCGAAGCAATTTCGGCATCACTTGCGGTCTGGAGTCCAACCTGCACGGTTCGTTCTTGAACTACGCCGTTCCCGCCGACTACTAGAACGGTAGTCTTGTCGCCTTCATGATTCAGAGCCTGGATCGGCACTGTCGGAACATCTTCTTTTTGGTCGAGGTGAAGCTCTGCGTCCGCATAGAGGCCCGGCAGCAATATTCGCTGCGGATTGGAAACATCCACTTCGGTGTGCATGGTGCGCGTGTCTTCGCGCACGTCGACGGAGAAGCGCGCGACTTTTCCCGGGAAGGTTCGGCCCAGCGACGGCACGCGAACATCCACGTGATCGCCGACATGGATGTATCGAACATAGGACTCTGGAACCGGAATCACCAGCCGAAACAGATCGTCTTCCGACAGTCGGACGATGGGCATCGCCTGCGTACTTGAGCCTGTTCCCGCCTGTACCAGTGTGCCGAGGTTTGCGTATCGCTCCGTCACCACTCCGGGAAAAGGCGCTGTGATCCTCGAATAATCGAAGAGGCTCTGGTCGTGGGCTAGCTTTGCCCGCATGGCAGATAACTGGCTCTGGGCCGCCTCGAGAGCCGCCTGCCCGGCGTCCACCTGAGATGACGCCGCCAAATCTTTTCCCTGTGCGTCGTCGACTTCCTGCTGGGCGACAATTCCCGGCTGGCTTTCAAAGACTCCGTTCAGGCGGGTGTATTGCAGGTGAAGCGCGTTGTACTGGGCTTGATAGCGACTCAACTCATGTTGCTCCCGGTTTACTTGGTTGGCTGCATTTTTGATCTCCGCCTGGTCTTCCTCCAGTTGCGCCTCAAGCTCCGGGATCTCCAGGATCGCCATCACCTCGCCAGCTTTTACGTGGGTTCCGTAATCAACGTCCAGCTTCTTCACATAGCCTGCTTCTTTGGCATAGACATCAATCTCCTGGAAAGGCACCAGCTCAGAAGACAGAGTGATTTGCCGGCCCAGCGATTTCTTCACGACCTTGGTTACGCCGACGGTGGCCGCAGGTCCACTGGCTTCTACCGGTTGGTTACTTTTTCCTGAACAGGCTGACAATCCAAGAGCCAGCACTGCCGCGAGAGCGGTGAGCATACAGTAGAGCAACCTTCCTGGCTGCCACGCGCGCGTCTCACTGTGCCGATTGCAATCTCGAGTCATCGAATTTACCTTGGCAGAGTTTCCCGGCTGCCTCCTATCTGAGCGTATTCAGTACTTCACGCAACTTCTCCACGGAGAAGTCGGGTGATCGGCAAAAATTGATTACCTGTTGTTCCGCCTGCTGCAGTCTTTCGGCAGCGGCGGGGATGCGAGCGGCAACCTCTAGCGGAACCGTGAGAATCCCATGGCGGTCCCCGTGTAACAGATCTCCCGGACGCACTTCCAGTCCACCCACGTTGACTTTGGCTCCGATTTCGAAAATGTGGGCGTACGCGTGAGAAACAGCGATGTTCCCGGCGAACAGCTGAACCCCCATGGTGCGCACGGAGGGCAATTCCCGCACGGCGCCGTTCGTCAAATAGCCGATGCAGCCCAGAGCTTTCAGAATTGCGGCTTGCATGTCGCCGACAAAAGCTCCGCGTCCTGGAGGATCATCGATGTCTTCGAGCACGAGGATTCGCGGGGCCGGGAGATCAAGAATGCTGTTCCAGAACTCCGCATGGTCCCGAAATCTGCCGACTATGGGTGGCTCACCGCTGCGAAGGCGGGCAGTAACGGCATAACCCACCATCGGAGGCGCGTCGGGAAACATGCAGCGAATGCTGGCATCGGCAAATCCGGTATTAAATAGCCGCACGCGAAACGATTCGATCGCATTGGCGACCATGCAGGTGTCAAACCGGCGAAGAGCATCGAGATCTTCTTCGGTCAGCAAAGACTCAGTGGCCACGTTCGTTTCCTTTCATCGAACTGAGCTACGCAGTCGTTACTCCCAGGGCTTTTAGAGTGGACCTATCGTCTCGCCCTTAGCCAATGATGCCGGCATGGGGCGATGAGGTTGCGAGATCGATGCGGACGACTACGCGTGAATTACCTGCGCGCGCAATTTGGACAGGGATGTTAGATGAGGGGAGGCGGCCGAGAGAAAAGATTTTCTTCGAAAAGGAGATTGGGAACGGGGGAACCTACAGGTCCGATTCGCGGACAGAAACTAGGAGCCTGTAAGACCGCAAAACTTAAAACTGGAGGCGTCCAGTTGGCGGCATTCTTGGTGAGCCGCTGTCTTTTCGCATCCGACGATGCATGGATCTGACTGACCCTTACGCCGTGCGACGAAATGCTCCAGAAGGAGCTATACCGTGTCGCTACGCTGATTGTGAGTGAGCACACCAGCGCCAGCACAATCAGGGCGCACCAAGGCCCACCCCGTCGTTCTCCGAAATGTGTTGGCCGTAACATCTCAGGAGCGGTCAGTAACTCTGGTCGTTTTTACCATACAAAAATCGCTCACCGCAAGCAAAGCGAGAAGTTACGCGGCACTTACTTAGATAACCATGCGTAAACGTAGGTTGTGCGCAGGGGCAGAATTTTCCCGCCAGGCTCGTCCGGCGCGGATACTTCTGCAGCGTGCGTGATCTGACTCACGCCATCCACAGCTACGTCCGCCAATACAATCGTAGCCCGCCGTCGCTTCAATGGGTTCGCCAGCGCCAGCCGTATCATTCGAAAGGTGAACAAATGTAAACAAACCTTGGAACCCGCGGTCTAGCTGATTAGATCAGGGCCGGGGCGCCAGGCACCGTCGGCGGTTCCATAAGGGCTGGCGACCACAACGGTGTAGCCATCCGGGTCGCGCATCCAACATTCCCAGTGGTTGGGACCGCCTTCGCCATCGGGAGGGTTGCGATGGCGGGGCAGCACGATCTCGACGCCCATTTCGGCAGCGCGCTGCATTACCGCGTCGAAGTCATCCACCTCGAACCAGAGCAGCACACCATTCCCGTAGGGTCTGTCAGCGCGATTGCCGATGGGGCCGTGATGATGTTCGACTTCAAAGCTGTGCAATTGCAGGATGAGGCAGCCATCCTTCACCAGTTGCTCATATTGCGTGCCGCCGTGAGCCCCCCGGCAGCTCAGCAGGCGTTGATACCACCGACTGCTGGCTTCGACATCCGTGACAAAGATGAGAGGCTGCGGGCGCATGGCTCCTAACCTAGCAGAACTCCTGCTTTGGCGAGCAGATATAGCAGATATAAAGGAACTTCAGAAACAGCAAATTAGCAACGTTGTGATTGGGCTACTGCGCCTTAGTGGCTTTGCATCCCTCTTTTCTGCCTACTGTCCGACCGAGCCATTTCGATGGTACTGCCCTCCTTGAAAGAAGCGGTGACGCACCATGCTTTGGCCGAGCAGGAAAAATAGGACCACCAGGACAACCACGAAAAGCAATCTAGCAATCCCCAACCACGGCGAATTTCCTCCTGCTGGCTCCGTCGTTTTCATAGGAACGAACCTCCATAAGAAAGCGGCCCTACCTTTCGGAAGGTAGAGTGGGATCAATGAGTCCAGGTTGCCGAAAACAAGTTCTGTCGCAGCTGGAACGATCGAACGTTGTGAAATAATCCACACGTTCTGGGAGTAACGTGGCTCCAACGGTTCGCTGACGCAACGATAAGCCGATACTGTCATATTTGCTAGAAGATCAAAGGAAAGTGAATGACGATCCTCGAATTCAGTTTGATAGTCGGGGCCGGTTCTCTCGTCGCTGGATTCCTGGGAGCGCTAACTGGACTGGGTGGCGGCGTGGTTCTTGTGCCGATGCTCACCTTGCTCCTCGGAGTAGATATCCGCTATGCGATTGGGGCGTCGTTGGTATCGGTGATCGCCACTTCTTCGGGAGCGGCGGCGGCCTACGTGAAAGAGGGCATCTCCAACATCAGGGTTGGAATGTTTCTGGAGGTCGCGACAACCCTGGGCGCACTCGCCGGGGCGACCTTGGCGACGCACATCTCCTCCAGCAAAATCTCCATCGTTTTTGGATTAGTGCTGATCGTGTCCGCTTTTCTGTCGTGGAGGCCGCAAACGAAAAATGATCGCAACGCAGCGCCCGATTCACTAGCCACCAAATTGCGATTGAACGGAAGCTATCCCGAGGGCGATGGCGTTCGCAGCTACAACGTGCAGCGTGTTCCGCTGGGATGGACTCTGATGTTCGGCGCAGGAACACTCTCAGGATTGCTCGGCATCGGTTCCGGCGCGATGAAGGTACTGGCGATGGACCAGGCCATGAAGATCCCTTTCAAGGTCTCGACCACCACCAGCAACTTCATGATCGGGGTCACGGCCGCGGCTAGTGCGGGAATCTATCTCTCGCGCGGATACATTGATCCCGGTCTTTCGATGCCAGTGATGCTGGGAGTTCTCGCCGGATCGTTGCTGGGCACAAAGGTCCTCGTCAAAGCACATCCCAAGTGGTTGCGGCGCGTATTCAGCATCGTGATCGTGGCCCTCGGAGCCGAGATGCTCTACAAGGGGATTTCTGGAAGGATTTGATGGCTAATCACCAAAGCTGGACCGACAGGCGAATGGAATCACTGATCGGGAATCTCCTTCGCGCAGGAGTGTTCTTCTCGGCCTTCATCGTGGTATTGGGTGCGGCTATTTACCTGATAAGACATGGTCGTTCCCCTGCTGACTACAGTGTTTTCCGTAGCGAGCCTTCGAACCTTCGTCACGTGGGCGCTATCTTTCGTGAAGCGCTCGCGCTGCGCGGCCGAGGCATCATTCAGCTCGGATTGCTCTTCCTCATCGCGACTCCGGTCGCGCGGGTTGCGTTCTCTATCTTTGGATTTGCGGAAGAGAAGGACCGCATGTATGTAATCGTGGCGTCCATCGTGCTGATCATCCTGGCGTACAGCCTGATCGGCTCCATCTGGCCTGTGTAGACCGGACGCAGCAAGATATTTCGCTAGGCGCGTCTAGTCAATTCAAGAAGTCGGGAATTTACGAATCTAGACATTCTTTGCGGTAATCGAACAGCCTATAAAGCGTATAAATAGAATCCATAGACTTTCTGCCACACTCTGGAAGTCGCTGAACGCAGCAAGAGGTCACCCCCATGACTGAGAAGCCAGTTCCCAGCGCACTTGAAGCCTCAGACAATGCCGTTTCCCGACGGAACTTCATTAAAGGTGTCATCACCAGCGGTGTGGCAGTATCCTCGGTCGGGTATCTGTTTCGCGCCTCCACTCTTCTCCACGGTCAACAGGTGGCGGCTGGCGTAGGCGAGCGGCTGCTTACTCTCAACGTCAACGGCCAGCAACGGCGTGTCGACGTCATGAAGCAGGAGACGTTGGCCTGGACCTTGCGGTACAAGCTGGGCCTGACCGGGACCAAGCTAGGATGTGACCGCGCGGAATGCGGATCATGCACCGTCCTGATCGATGACATTCCGCACTACTCTTGCTCCGTCCTCACCCACACCGTGCGTGGCCGGAAGGTTCGAACCATCGAAGGCTTGGCGAACGCGGATGGAACCCTGCATCCTGTGCAGCAAGGCGTGATCGACGAGCAGGGCTTTCAGTGCGCGTTCTGTATGTCCGGCTTCCTTATGACTGCGGTGGGATACCTGAAGACCAATCCCAACCCCACCCGCCAGGAAATGGCACAAGGAGTTTCCGGGTGCCTCTGCCGCTGCCAGGACTACGACAAGATTCTGACCGCGCTCATGCGCGGCGCCGAGAATATGCGGGGGACGAAACTTGGATAACAAAAAGGTCAGTGAAACCACGAAGCCTGCCGAGCGCCAGTATGGCGCCGGTTACAAGCTGATCGGGAAAAACTATGCTACGCCCGATCTTTATGCGAAGGTAACCGGCCAGGCGAAATATGCGGAAGACTTTCGCGCCGAGGGAATGTTGTTCTGCAAGCTGCTGCTCAGTCCCATGCCGCATGCGCGGGTAAAGCACATCGACGCGAAAGCAGCGCTTGCCATGCCCGGCGTGAAAGCCATTCTCACGGCCAACGATCTTCCCGCCCCGGCCGACACTCTCACCGACAACGGCACCGTGATCAAGGCCAGCAAGTGGGGCGAGCGCGGCCTCACTAATGAGCCGGTCTATCAAGGCGAACCGATTCTTGCGGTGGCTGCAGTTGACGAACTCACGGCAGCGGAGGCGATCGAGAAAATTGAAATCGATTTCGAACCGCTTCCCTTCGTCATCGATCCGCTCGATACGCTCCGGCCCGGCGGTCCGAACCCGAGAACGGATGGCAATATTTGGACCAGGCCACCGGCACAGGGCTCACAAGGTCCGGGAACGCCGGTGGTCACGGAGTTGAAGTGGACGCACGCCGACTTCGCGGAAGAAAAACATGGCCGACTTCCCATGGGCAAAACGCCCGACGAATGGACGTACGGCGATCTCGATTCCGGCTTCAAGAATGCCGCACTGGTTCTCGATGAGACTTTTGTCACGCCCGACACCAGCCATCAAACTCTGGAGACTCGCAGCGCGATGGCTTACTGGCAAAACGGCAAAGTCTACATTCACACCGGCACGCAAAGCACCGCGCAAACCCTTCCTGCCATCGCGCGTTGGTTGAATATTAGTCCGGATAATGTTGTTTTCATTAGTGAATACACCGGCGGCGGTTTCGGCAGCAAGATCACCGGGGGCGTGTCGATGATCATCGCCGCTCTGCTCTCCAAGAAAACGAACACGCCGGTCATGATGCGCATCAGCCGCGAAGAAGAGACCTTCATCGGACGCGCGCGTCCCGGTTTTCAAGGGCGGATGAAAGTCGGCTTCGGAAAAGACGGGCGAATCTCGGCCCTCGACATGTTCGTGGTTTGCGACAACGGTCCCTACGACGCTGTGGGCGACGCACCTTCCTCGGGCCGCATCGTGTCGCTCTTGTACCAGCCGCAAGCCATGCGCTGGCGCGGCCTGACCGTGCTGACGAATACGCCTCCGCGCAGCGCGCAGAGTTCTCCGGGTGGACTGCAGGGCATCGTGATCATGGAGCCGATCATCGCGAAAGCCGCGCGAAGGCTGGGGCTGGACCAGGTGGCGATTCGCCGCATCAACTGCCCCGAGGGTAAGGCTCCATTCGGACCGCTGGTGCAGGGGAAACGGCAGTACGCCACCAGCGCGTTTCTCAAAGAGGCACTTGATCGCGGCGCCGAGCAATTCAAATGGAACGAGCGGGTGGCGCGCACTCCGAAAAGAATAGGCACGAAAGTTCGCGGAGTCGGCGTGTCGCTGAGCTGTTACGTCGGCGGCACCATTGGATTCGATGGACTGCTCGTCATCAAGCCAGATGGCCACGTCACCTTCCAATCCGGAATCGGCAACCTGGGAACTGAATCGGTGATCGATGTTCACCGCGCGGGCGCGGAAGTTCTCGGCATTCCGTGGGAGAAATGCGAAGTGGTTTGGGGGAACACGACCAAGAATCTTCCCTTCACCTGTGTCTCCGGCGGCAGCCAGACTACGCACGCGATGACGCGAGCCGCGTATGCGACGGCGATGGATGCCAAGAAGAAACTCCAGGAAATAGCGGCCAAGAAACTCGGTGGCAAACCGGAGCAATACGAGGTCGCGAACGAGCGCGTCTTTCGCAAAGGCGGAGGCGCCAGCATGACTTTGGCGCAGGCCGCGAAGTACGCGATTCAACTCGGTGGAATCTACGATGGCCACGAGGCGCCAGCCGATGTCCACAAACTAACCAAGGCGTCGGTCGCAGCATTGGCTGGGCAGGGCCTGGTAGCGGCGGCCAAAGATAATTATCCTCGCGACGGCTCGACGTTTTCCTACGTGGCCAGCTTCGCCGAAATCGAAGTCGACGTCGAAACCGGTAAGTACGACGTCGTGGATTTCCTCGCCTCTGGTGACGTTGGGACGGTGATTCATCCCCGCGCGCTGGGTGGTCAAATGCTCGGCCGTTCGACGCTGGGCATTGGCCACGCGATTGGCCAGAAGTGGGTTTTCGATCCGCACTACGGCCAAATGGTTTCCAAGCGCTTCTACCAGAGCAAGCCGCCGACGATTCTGGATGTACCCGTTGATATGCAATGGACGGCGCTCGACATTCCCGATCCGGAGACGCCGGTGGGCGCGCGCGGCGTGGGTGAGCCGCCGGTTGCCGGCGGTTGCGGCGCCATTTTGAATGCTTTATCGGATGCGCTTGGCGACGAAGTTTTCCAGCGCGCCCCGGTTAACGCCGACACGATTCTCACTTCGCTCGAAGCGGGCCGCCCGATGCAGCATCCCTTGATGGCCCATATTTGAGATTGGGGAACGAAATTGGAAGGAGAGGTATGGCTGTCATACGAGACGTAATGCCCGCCTTCGAGCTCTACCAGCCGAGTTCGGTGGCCGATGCGCAGAAGCTTCTCGCCCAGCATGGCAATGACGCCTGGGTGCTGGCCGGAGGCCTCGACAGCTTCGACTGGCTCAAGGATCGGATCAGAAAGCCGAAGGTCGTTGTCGATCTGAGCGGGATCGACGAATTGCGGGAAGTTCGCACCACTGCGGATGGCATCGAGATCGGCGCCATGACTACGCTCACCGAAGTGGTCAATCATCCCATTATCAAGCAGAAGTACGATCTGCTGGCGCAGGCCGCGGAGCTGGTGGCGTCGCCGCAAATCCGGAACCAGGGAACGATCGGCGGAAATGTTTCGCAAGATACGCGCTGCTGGTATTACCGCGGCGGTTGGCCCTGCTACCGCGCTGGCGGCAACATTTGTTATGCCGATACGCCCGAGGGCCGCAATCGCGAGCATGCCATTTTGCAAGCCGATCGCTGCGTCGCGGTGAACCCTTCCGATACGGCCCCGGCCCTCATAGCACTGGACGCCAAGTTTGTCCTGCGCACGCCCAAGGGTGAGCGCGTGGTGGATGCGGAAGATTATTTCATCGGTCCTGCCATCGACATCACGCGGCTGCACATCTTACAGCCCGGTGATCTGCTCACCGCCATCCGTATTCCTTCCACGTGGGCGGGCGCGCAATTCTACTTCGAGAAAATACGCGATCGTAATGTTTGGGACTTCCCTCTGATGAACGTCGCCTCAGCCACGGTGACCTCGGGCGATAACATCGACCGCATCCGAATCGCGGTGAACGGCGCCGCGGCACGTCCACTACGCCTGAAAGCAGTGGAAGATGCCGTTCGTGGTAAGCCGCGCAACGCAGCAACGGGTGAGATGGCAGGAAAACTGGCTGTGCAAGGTGCGATCCCGTTGCAATTCAATGCCTACAAGATCCCGCTCATGAGAAATCTAGTAAAGCGCTCCATCGGCGGAGTAGAGGAGGCGACGTGGACTTCCTAGAATGGGCGATCAGTCCTTGGGGACAGAAAGTTCCGATTCACATTGCGTGGTTCCTGATTTGGGTGGCAGCGATTGCAGGATTGCTCTTCCTGATTGTCCACGCGCTTTATGTGATGTATTTCGCCAGGGAAAAAAAGTTTGCCGGCGATGCTGCCCCCGCGGCAGTGGCCGCAATTCCCAAGCGCGTTCCCCGCCATTCGCTAGTGGCACGGCTGTTTCACTGGATCATGGCAGCGTCCATGTTCACGCTTCTGTTCACGGCCTTTCTGCCGAAGGTTGGGGTTCAGTTTCCCTGGGTCACCTATCACTGGATCGCCGGTACGGTGTTGACGGTTTCAATCATTTTTCACATCTTTCACGCTTCCTTCTGGCTGGATTTCTGGTCGATCTGGCCCGACAGAACGGATCTGGAAGATGCATGGAAGAGAGTCCGTCGATTCTTCGGAATGCCCGCGCCCCCGCCGCGAAAGTTCGGAAAATATCCTCTGGAGAATAAGCTTTACCACGCGGTCATTATGTTGAGCGGCCTGGCCGCGATCCTTACTGGCGTCTTCATGATGTTTCGCGTGCGCACCATCTTTTTCCCGCGGAATCCGTACCTCTTCAGTGACATGACGTGGGGCTTGATGTATGTTCTGCACGGCTTGGCCGGCGTGGGATTGATTGCGCTCGTCATGATGCACGTGTATATGGGCCTTCGGCCGGAAAAGCTTCCCATCACGAAGTCCATGATCTTCGGCTGGATGGATCGCGACTTTGTCTTGATGGAGCATGATCCGGCGCGCTGGGTGGTCGAGCCATCTTCTTCCGCGCCAACATCCGCTAGAGCGGAAGGCCGAGGACTCACCGATGCTGGATGACATCTCCGATCGTTGCGCGGCCGTGGAGGAATGCTACGAGTTTATGTTGGCCTACGCGGCCCAGGGTTTGCCGAGCGATCAGGGAAGCAAATCCGGCGGACAGGTGCGTGAGTTCCTGCAGCGCGCGGTAAAAGCCCTCACCGGGCTGGCGGAGGCTTGTGCGGCGGCGATCAAGGAAGAAGATATTCAACCCACCGACAAATATCTCGCCTTCTTCGCCATGCTCGACCGCGACGCTCGCGATTCTCTCGCCGCCATTGAACTGGTGCTCAGCCAGCCTGGCATCAGCTCTCAGTTGATCGACAATCTGAACGCTTCCATCCATCTGCGCGCGTTGCTCACCGACTTGTTTCTGCTGGATGAGATCGTGAAAAATCAGGACAGATCGGCGAGGCAGCCTGTCGCGAACGAGAGCGAGTGAAATCGGATAGCGATAGTGAACTCGGTGATTTGCAATCACAAAGAGCGATGCATTGTATCCCTGTCTCGTAGTGCTCGATGAATGCCAAAAATCACCCTGAGCGAAGAGAAAAACATGAAGATTCACAAGTTTGTGCACGAGCATGCGCCAGCCCTGGCAGGGTTGTAAGATGACTGGCAAAGATTTCCCCTCGAGCTGACACTTCTAGACCTGATGGTGCAGAGGTTATGACAAGAGCCAGCGCTAGCTTACAGCCAGAGCATCGCGACGCACAGTGGCCAACCACCATCGCATCGTTAACGGTGGGTACCGCATTCTTTGCCCTGTGGTTCTGGTTGTTGCCGCCCTGGCTCGGCTTTCGGGTGGACCCGGTGCATACGTCACCGTGGCGATGGATTGCTGCCCTGCCATCGGTGCTTGGGTTCGCAGTCGCTCTGCGCTGCGTATGGGATTTCGGACAGACCGGGCACGGAACGCCCGCACCGATTGTTCCTCCGAAGAAACTGGTGGTCGTCGGCTTCTATCGCTACGTGCGCAACCCCATGTATGTCGGGTTTTTCGTTGGATGGATCGGTCTGTGGGTGGTCTTCGGGCGGGCAAGTTGGCAGGCGATCGCAGTCGCGGCTGCTGTGGTCCTTGGAGTAGCTCTGTTTGTGCAGCTGTATGAGGAGCCGACTTTGCGCAAAATGTTCGGGGAGGAGTACCAGGAATACTGCCGCAATGTAAGACGGTGGCTCCCGCGCACGCGGCCGTGGCAGAAGTAGAGGAAGTAAGAGACCGTTGAATCAACGGCGGCGCGTAACCAAATTTGGATCGCGAGCGTGACTCAGAACCGCTGAGGATGTTCTATCTCTCAAGGGCCACAACCTGAGTTCAAATGTGCGGACGGTGGGTGTTCTCTCGCCTATCTGGCAGCGTGCGCTCGTCCCGGCTTCCTCGACAATTCAGCGTCAGAGGTGGTTGCGCGCCCTAATCCAACATCGTCGATATTCCTTTGTGCCCCCTTCAGATCGCACCGGCAAAGAACGCAGCGCATGGCCACGGTATAAACGAAGTGTGCGTAGGCTGGGCACTTGCTGTTCGTGCATGCCTTGGTCATCATTTCTAACCGCCTCGTGAATCCGGCATCTCAGCTACCCAACCGAATTCCTGTCTAGCTTGACGGTAGCACGCTCGATCACGCGCCGGACGCGCATTTTCAGCACTGGATTATCGAATTTGTTTCTGCGGTCGCGAGCGCGCTGTGGAGAAAACTCTGTTGGCCCTGGACAATTCTCAAGGCCTTTCGGCAGAAACTCATCCTGATTCACAGCGGCGCGCTTCCAGTTCCCAGCTTGGGAAACTTCCATCTGGCGAGAAACTCGGAATGATCTCCGGAAGGCGATCAAGCGTATAGTGACTCGTACATATGGATGGTGCCGTGTCGTTGGAGGAACCCGAGGGGTGGCGGTTGCTGTGGGAACGGGCACAACGGGAAAAAGACCCGGAGAAACTCGCCAAGCTCATCGATGAGATGAACCAGCTACTGAGCGAACACGAGAAGGCCGCCGCGCGCGAAGAAAGTCCAACCCCGCGCTCCAGACGCAAGCGTTCTAAGCCATAGCGTTGAACGCCTGTCGACTACGTAGGTCTCGCAAACTCGTCCAGCTCGGAACGCAATTCGAAAATTCGGTGCTTTCGTGTCTCGTAAGCTTCCAGTTCTTCCTGTTTAAAATCATTGAACTTTCGGCCTACGATGGCTTCCATTTGCTCCTGAAGGAGTTCGCAAAGCCCACGCGCAATGGCATCGAGCTTTGCCGTGTCCATAATCACTTCCCTAGAGGAGAGTTACGCCGAACAGGTTAACGTGACCGTGACCGCCCGCATCACTCTTGGTGACTCAAATCACAGCTCATTTATTTTAGAATCCTCTCGATTTGCTGCAGGTGGTTGATGTCATGCCCGGCAAACATGCGAACGATGTTCTCAACCGATTCCTGTCCTCGTTCGGCGTGCATGCCATAATGTTTCCACTGCTCCGGTGTCAGCGATTTGAGCAAGGTGAGATTGGCTTCCCGCAGCGCGCGAAACAATTCGAGCGATTTGCGCGGGTCGCGCTTCTCGTAATGCCCGCTGATCACCCACGCATCCTGATCGAACGCGGCGATAGGCGTTCCCGGCGCGCCCAGAATCAGCCGCATCCGAAAACTGCCGACCGTCTCCGCATCGGCAAGGTGCGCCAGAATCTCGCTCACTGACCATTTATCGGGCGCCGGACGCTTGCGCAGTTTGGCTGTAGACTTGCCCTTGATCAGGCGCTCCAGTTTCTTTGCCGTAGCCGCTTGCACCACCAACGGCTGCTTCCCTTCTGTGTAGCCAGTCATCCCCTGAATGTACTGCTCCACCGTCTCTTTCATTGTTTCTGCCCCGCCTGAAATTTCGTCCAAGGTCCTGCTTTCATATCGTGCAGCAGGGGTTTCTGCCACGCATATTCTGGATGCTGCTGCAGAAAATCGGTCGCTACAAAATCCGCTCCACAAGGATGCCCCGCCCGCGCCACAAAACTCATATTCGCCGCCATCTTGCTGTCGGTCGCTTTCCCCTGCACGGCACCTCCGGGGTTGTACGCTTCCCAGCCCCACTCCTTTACGCCGCGCGAGGACGCGTCCACATGCCCGCATAGCGAGCGCTCATTGGGTTGCTTTCTTTTGTCGAAGCTGTCGAAGTGATCGGCTAGAAAATCCTCCGCCATCTCCACGTCAATCGTTCCTTTGGCATGCTGTACCAAGTCGTCCGCCCGCGCATGCCGCGCATTCATCGACGAAGACATATCCTTCGGATCAAATCCGTCAGTCTCCTCGCGAATCAACTTGGGATCACGCGCAAAGTTCGAACTGACGAAGTATCCATCCTTCGTTCTCCATATCGGAGTATTTTTCAAACCGAGTTCGAGATAAGCAATTTCTCCGGTCTTCCGGTCGCCGATCAGCCAATCGTTGGCGTATCCGCCGTTGTTTCCTTCCTTAATAATCCGAACGTAGTCGTCGATGCTCTCGGCATATTGCAACGCCTTGCGGGAGCGCATGAACTCCGGCTTGCCGTGCGGATCCCAGCCTTCGAATTGCGTGATGGTCGTTTCAGTGATCATGATCCCGGCAGCATTCACGCCAAAATCGTCGTCGCTGGTAATCACCCCGGGAAAACCATCCATCAGAATGCGCTGGCCGTGTTGCGGCAGAATATCGAAGATCACCACCCAGCGCTCACCCGCCAGATAACTCGTCCAGTTATTGTGCGCGATGACGATCTGATGGTCCTTGGTGTTAGCGCCGGTCGCGATGAAGGCGCTGCAATTTCCCGGAGCTTTCAACTTCGGCGCTCGAGCCTGCTTCTCCCGCTTGTTCAGCCACGGCACGTAGTAGTCGGGGACTTCCTCAAACGCGTTGAGCGCGACAATGTCATACACGTCCAGGTCGACGCCATGGGCTTTCACACCATCCGCAATGCCTTGCAGTTCCTGCTGATATTCAGCGTCAATGTGCGGCCAGAGCATCTCACGCGCGGTCTTGCGAAAGAACTCCCAATCACGCTGGGTCTGGTGGGTATCAATCAGCTTGATCGCTTCGAGAGCATCGGCAATCTCGGGTGCCAAAAGATAGCCGTGCTGATAGCCGATTTCGGACGGAGATCCTTCCAGATGAACGAAAGTCCAACCACCCTGCTGGAAACGATAACTCTTTTCGAGACGCGCTTCAGAAGTCGCAGCCGCGGGAGTTTTCGCCGCAGCCGCCAACCCGTGCAGTGGAAGTATTGCGGCCACGATGAAAAACACGATGACGAAATAGCGCAGAGAAAAAACGGTGCGATCCGTGAACATTGACGTCCCTCTGGTTCCCGCTTCGGACTTCCACAAGATCGCCATTGTATCCGAATCCAGAGACAAGAAAGCGGAGCGCTTTCGCGCCCCGCTTCAGTAGTAATCTCACTTCAGCGATTAGCCTTAGCGACCTCCGCCGTGGCCTCCACCGCCTCCGCCATGGAATCCACCGCCTTCACCGCCATGGAATCCACCGCCTTCACCGCCGTGGAATCCACCTTCTGCTAAGCCACCGCGCGCGCCTCCTGAAGCCATTGCCGGCCCGGAGTGGAAAGCTCCGCGCTCAGCTCCAGCTCCCGTGTAGACGCCATGAGAGTAAGCGCTGCTGGTTGCGTAATGCGGTCCCGGTCCCCACGCGTGAACATTGGCCGCATTAAATGTGTGGTAGAAATGTCCGCCGTAGAACGGAGCCCGGTACACGAACCCTGGCGAATAGAATCCCCAGCCAAACGGGCTGTAGAAAATTCCATCCCAAGGCATATAGGTATAGGCCGAGAACCACGGATCCCAGTACCATCCGCCCCAGCCTGGACCCCAGAAGCCGGCGCCCCAATATCCCGGACCCCAACCGTCCGCGACCACGATCCGCGCGGCATCCACGTTCGCCTCGGCAACGTAGTCCGATCTCAAGCTGCTCCAGCGATACAGATCGTCACCGTTCATCGCCTGCTTGTCGAACTTCGCTTCCTTGTAGAGCGCATTGCCTGCAACCGCAAGATCGTGTCCGCCTTTAATTCTGATCTGCCGGCCACCTTCCTGCACCATGGCCTTGCCATCGAATACGCGCAGTTGGTTCTGCTGCAAATCAAAATCGTACAGCCCTGGCTTCAGGAGTCTTGCCGTTGCTTGACCCATGGTTACCCGCAGATCGTTCTGAGGATAAATCTGGTCCACTTCCACGATAGCGTGGCCCTGGTCGACTCTCACCTCGGTATCCGCCAAACCGGCCGCAACCATCTTCACCGAAGAATTGTCACCGACGCGTAGAAACACTCCCGGAGTCAGCAGAATTTCGGCTTTCCCCGTATCGGTATTGATGGACTGTCCAACTTCGAGTGTTGTTTTGCCAATTGAATTGTGGTCAAGGGGCTGGTTTGCGACATACGCCTGTCCCTCGACATAATTTAGAGTTCCCGGCACTGCTGAATTTGAGCTCGCATTATTACTTGCCCATGCGGGCACAGATAGAAGCGTTGCCAGGAATAAGCTTGCGAATCCCTGTAACAGCCTCATAAAGTTACTCACTCTCCTTACCAATTCCTTGTTGCTCTTAACCCATTAGATGATGAGAGAAACGCTCACGATGCCTGTTCATGCTATTGAGCGCGCATGAGTTAGGAATGGTTGAAATGAACCAGGGAGGTTGAAATGAACCAGTAGATCAGATGTCGGTGCGTTGCTCGCTGTGCCGCTGCAGATACCAGCACGGAAGATAACCGGCACGCGGGAACAGTGAGTTTACGCAAGTCTGCGGCTGCGGCGGGTTGAAAAGAAACTCGGTCCTGCCGTTTTTTTGTTGCACCGCATCATAGGTGGTGACGGTGACTTGTCCGTAGGCTTGATTGGCGCCCAGACGATAGCGGAACACGGCGTAATCCACGGTATAAGCGATCAGCGTCAATCCCGTCGCTAATAAGATGGTCACGCCCGCCAAGCGCTGCAGAAAACGGCGGATTCTCGGGCTCAGCACTGGGCTCACGGCGTACAATTATATCCGCCTATGCCGCTTTGGCCGGCTCATCCCGGGGTACATCTGAATGTTGGTCGCCCACAGTTCGACGCTCTCGTTGACAATTCTGCTTTCCACAGGCAAACTACCGCATTCGCTACATGCGGCGAGTGGCGAGCCCCTACGGGCCAATTCAACAGGACGGGTGCGGACCTAAGCCGTAATCTATAGCCATGGAGCAACTGGTCTCCTATACGCTCGATTCCACGTTGGAAACGGTGGACCATGCGGAAGAAAGCGCCAGCCGCATTGCCACGGAGTTGGGCTTTGGAGAGGAAGAAGTTATGCAGATTTCCATGGCGGTTCGCGAGGGCGCGGTCAACGCCGTGCTGCACGGAAACAAATATGCGCCTGACAAAAAAGTAGTCTTGGCCTTCGAGCGGACCGGTGACGACCTCGTCATCACCATTCGCGACCAGGGCAAAGGCATTGATTTGAGCGGAATTCCTAATCCTCTGGCCCCGGAGAATCTGCTCAAGACTTCAGGTCGTGGCATTTTTCTTATGCGTTCTTTTATGGACGTGGTGGAAATCCGCCCGTCCCAGACAGGCACGGAAGTGAAATTGATTAAGCACGTCCACGGATCATCCGTGGGCAACAAGGAGGCGTCTCAGTGAGCATGAAACTTAGCACTCGGCAGGTGGACGGAGTCACCATTGTGGATTGCAGTGGGCGGATCACTCTGGGCGAGGGCAGTGTCACCCTGCGCGACACGGTACGCGATCTGCTTTCCAAGGGCAACAAGAAGATCATCTTGAATCTGGCTGAAGTGAACTACATCGATAGCTCCGGCATCGGCGAGCTGGTCAGCGCCTTCACCACCACCAAGAATCAGGGCGGCGAACTCAAGCTGCTCCACCTCACCAAGAAGGTGCACGACCTGCTCCAGATCACCAAGCTCTACACTGTCTTCGATGTGAAGGACGACGAAACCGCCGCCGTCAAGGGCTTCAAGTAAACTTCCGGACCGGGAAACTGTATCCAAAAGGATGGGAAGGGCACGGCTCACGCCGTGCCGCCCAGAGTCTTGGCGTGTGCTGTTTCGTTCCGGGAACTGCCTCGCTTTTTTCTCGCTGCAATGCCGTCGCGCAGATTTTCCCCTCGTAGAATCGTGACATGCGGTCCATGACATCTCACGTAGGGACAGCCGCCCTCAGCTGTCCAGCCTGGCAAAGCCAGCCGAGGTCTGGTCCAGTAGCGCGAGTGGTTGCATCACTTTTTCTTGTGCTTTCGGCAGCATTCGCGGTCGCATCCGACTGCCTGCCCATCGGCGAAGCCAGCCAGCATGTTGGAGAGACCAAATGCATCACCGGCAGAGTGACCCATGTGAAAGTCGGTTCCAAAGGAGTTCACTTCATCGGTTTCTGCGAAGAGCAAGCAGCCTGCCCGTTTTCGGTGGTGGTCTTCGCCTCTGACCTGAAAGATGTAGGCGACGTGCGCCGCCTCCAGGGACGCGTGATCGAAATTCATGGCCCGGTGAAGCTCTACGACGGCCGCGCCGAAATCATCCTGAACCGCGTCAGCCAACTCACCGGCGGCTCAACCTTGATCCCGCCCATGCCGAAGAATTACGACGTGGAAAAACAAGGCCACTACAGCGCCGGCCGCATGCGTCCTACCAAGAAGCCAGCAAAAACCAAGGCCACGCCAAATCCCAGCGCAACCTATGGCAACGAAGCAGACGTGGAGGGCGAACCGCCGCAGTGAAGGCTAAACTTAACCGCCTGCTCACACCATTCCCTTCCTCAACTCCTCCAGGGGATACCTCGTCCCACGCCATACGATCCCGTCATTCCACAGTGTATGAAACATCGATCGCATCAACGTATAGATAAACAGCGCGGTGCTCAAGGGATGCAGCAGGAAGTAATAAGCCGGAACTCCCGATCGCCGCGAGATTCCGAAATAAATCAGAAACATCGCCCCAAGCGCGATCCCGTAAGGCAGGCGCTCCCACCCATGCGCCAACCACACCCCCAGAAACGGCATGAGATTCAAGAAGGCCAGTCCAAAGGCCGAGATCAAAGTGCGCAGCCATTGAAAAGACAACACTGCAAAAAAATTCTTCGTCAGATTATTGACCACGCCGATCGCGCCATTCGCCCAGCGAATCGAAATCAGATCACCGCCAAAAACATTCCGCTGCGCGAAGCCAGCGTTCTTCACCACTTTGCCGAGCTTCATGTCGTCCAGCACCTCCATACGTAGCGCTTCGTAAGTGCCCACCGATTCGTACACCGTGCGCCGGATCAAGTTGAAAGCCCCGACGCCCATGTGATCCCTCGACTTCGGATCCGCCACCTTCCACGGCCGGTGGCCAAACACAAACATGGTTTGAAAGAACGCAATCATCATGTATTCGCCCGGCGTCTTCATGATCATTCGTGGAAACAAGACAACGTGGTCCGCCTTCTCCGCCTCGGCATATGCCAGCGCGCGCCGCACCGAATCCGCCTTGAATAGCACATCAGCGTCGGTAAACAGTAGCCACTCACCACTCGCCTCATTCGTGGCAGTCCACATGGCATGAGTTTTCCCCAACCACCCCGACGGCAACTCTTGATGGTGAATCACTCGCAAAACCGGGGGCCCCATTTCTCGGGTCTTTTGCGAGAAGTGGGGATTTGGTAAACGAACGTTCGCCGCCACCCTTTCGATCACCTGCCCGGTCCGATCCGTCGATCGATCATTCACCGCGATCACTTCATAGTTGTCATAGTCGAGCTCCAACAACCGGTTCAGCGATTGCTCGATGTCACGTTCTTCATTCCGTGCCGGTACGATGATCGAAACTCGCGGATTGCCGGAGGCTGTGACCGGATTGCGATCCCATTCGGGCTCGGAGACATCAGCCACACTCGGCATCCCAATTGCAGCATCCACGATGCGCGAGAGCCACGCCAGCGCCAGGATGGTGCCGGCGATCCAATGAAAGTAATGCATCTGCCTAGGTCTTCCCTGCTTGCCCAACTGCGGTCTGGGCGGGCGCAAATCTCATCCCATAGAAGAGTATGGCAGAGGAAGCGATCATGGCGAGCACCGGCAGAATGAACGCAGCCTGCAGGGTACGTTTATCGGCTACATAACCCATAAGAGTCGGCGAAGGAACATCGCCCAGCAGATGGAAAACGAAAATATTCACTGCCAATGCAGTGGCGCGAATGTGGGCGCCCACAGAATTGATCAACGCCGCGTTCAAGGGCGAAGTATTGAGCAGCAAGAAAAATGCTGCAATCGCGATAGCCGGCAGCATTACCGGACCGCGCATGAACAATGCCGCAATCATGAACGGCACACCCAAAGCCATGCTCACCGCGGAAACAAAGTAGTAAGAGCCTTTCATGCGTGGCAGCAGATAATCTCCCAGCCATCCGCCCGCGAGGGACGCCAGAATTCCGTCGGCCACAATGATGATTCCAAACATAAAGTTCGCCGACTCCAGCGAGTATCCACGCGCCCGCGACAAAAATGTCGGCATCCATACTTGTATTCCGCCCAAAGCAAACGTCATCGTCGCCATGCCTAGAGTCGCAGTCCAGAACGCCGGGTTGCGTGCCAACCCGAGTAAAGTTCCACGCTCCGGCGTTTCTTTCTCCCTGTCGAACTGTCCCCGCTCCGGCTCGTTAAGGAACAGAACCGCGATCGCCAATAGAAATCCGGGAACCGCTGCAATGTAGAAAGGAAATCTCCATCCATAGTGCGGACTCAGTTTGCCCCCGAGCAAATATCCCGCAGCCGTTCCCACCGGGATTGCCAGATAGAACACCCCCAGAACCCGCCCGCGCTTTTCTTCCGGAAACAGATCGGCAACAAATGTCGGCGCAATGGTGACAAACGTCGCCTCGCCAATTCCGACCAGCGTGTGCCGAATCAGCAATTCGGTGTAAGTGTGCGTCACCGCGGTGAGCAGGGTGAGCCCGCTCCAGAAGATCGCGCCTCCCACGATAATTCTCTTGCGCGAGTAGCGGTCTGCGAGCGGCCCCACGAACGGTGCCGCGCACATGTAGAAGAGCAGAAACGCGCTGGTAAGATAACCGACCTGGATATTGCTCAGCCGGAATTCGCTCTGCACCAGCGGCTGCACCGCGAACAGCACCGAGCGGTCCACATAATTCAGCAGGTTCAGCGCGGTCAACAGAATCAGCGCCGTGCGCGGATAGAGTTTCGCCTTAGCCACAGTCGAGCGAATATAGCACGCTGCCCACGTCTAGCCGATTGCCACGTCCCTAGCTTTTCGCCCTCGGCCACTTCGCCACCACCGTGGTCGAGATCCCGCCCCGCGGCCGGAAGTCGCCCTTCACCTCAGCCCACACTGGCTTGGCCCATCGCACTACATCTTCCAGCACCTGGTTCACAACGTTCTCCTGAAAAATCCCCAGGTTGCGGTACGACTGCAAATATTCCTTGTACGACTTCAATTCCAGGCACACTTTATCGGGCTGGTAACGCAGCGTGATCACGCCAAAATCCGGCAGCCCCGTCTTCGGACAAACCGAAGTAAATTCGGGATCGTCAATCACAATCTCGTATCCGGGAAACTGATTCGGCCAGGTTTCGATCTCCGGAAACATGGCGTCCAGCCCAGCGGCGGCGTGCTCGGGCGTATAGCGGCGTGGTTTTGGCATGAGGTCATTGTAACGGTTGGAAAGCGATCCCCGAGGCCAGGGTCCGTCGCCGCACCTCTCGAAATGCGGATTGCCTCGCCCTCACTTAAGCATCCACCGTCCTTAGCCCGCATCTAAACACGCAACGGCTTGGGATGGCGTACGTTTTTTCGCGGCCGCCAGAGTGGTAAATTAGTGCTTACAGTTGTCCCCGCCGCACGCTGAAAGATAACCGGTTGGCAGCAACCCACAATTCGAATGGACGGCCCGCCACGCGCAAGACCCGCACCTGGCTTACCATAGGAGTACTCGCGGCATTGGCGACAATCCCGATTTTCACTCGACATCCCCCATTGAAGGTTCGCGCCACCGAGGTGGAACGCGGATCCATCCGCAGCCTCATTTCCACCAATGGCAAAGTTGAGCCGATCCAGAATTTCGAAGCTCACGCACCCATCGCCACCACCGTGAAGCGCCTGTTCGTGAAAGAAGGGGATCACGTCCGTAGAGGACAGCTTCTGTTGCAACTCGACGACAACGATTTGCGCAGCCAGGCCGCGCGCGCGCAAGCGCAGATAAAAGCAGCGCAGGCCGACGAATCCGACTTGACCACCGGAGGTACTCGCGAAGAGCTCCTCACGCTCGATACGCAGCTGACCAAGGCCCGCGCCGCACGCGATGCTGCGCAGCGCAATCTGGACGCTTTCCGGCGTCTGCAGCAGCAAGGCGCGGCCTCGGCCGGCGAAGTGCAGCAAGCGCAAGAAGCTCTGCAGCGCGCGCAGGCCGATGCCACTCTGCTCGAGCAGAAGAAAAAAGATCGCTACTCACAGCCGGAGGTCGCACGAGTACAAGCCCAGGGTACAGAGGCTCAAGCCGCCTATGAAGCGGCGGAAGATGCCCTCAGGAAATCTAGTGTGCGGGCGCCGTTTGACGGCATTGTCTATACCCTTCCCGTCAAGCAGGGTGCCTACGTGCAAACCGGCGACCTGTTGTTGCAGGAAGGCGATCTCTCCAAGATGCTCGTCCGTACTTTCGTCGACGAGCCTGACATCGGTCGCCTCGCCAACGGCCAAAAAATCGAAGTCACGTGGGACGCTTTGCCCGGGCGCATATGGAATGGCACCGTCAGCACGATTCCCTCCACCGTGAAACTTCACGGCGCGCGCAATGTGGGTGAGGTCACGTGCTCCGTCGACAACCATGATCTTCGGCTGCTCCCGAACGTGAATGTCGGCGTCACAGTTATCACCGCCGAACATAGCAACGTGCTCACCCTCCTTCGGGAAGCTGTGCGCATGGACGACACCAAGCCGTACGTCTATCAAGTGGTAAACGGGCTTCTCCAGCGCCGCGACGTGGAAATATCGCTGCAAAACCTCACCCAAGTCGAGGTCACCTCCGGCCTTCCGGAGCATTCTCTCGTAGCCCTTTCCTCGACCGACTCCAAGCCTTTGACCGATGGCGCTCCCGTGAAAGTGGTTCAGTAGCCCATGAAGCGGATGGAACAATGTGAAGTCGGATGCCCCGTTTCTCGCATCGTTTGCAAGAAGCGGGTCGGCTCCGCACAGCGCAGCGGCGATAGAATGACCACTCGCTTCGCTAGCTTCCTTGTCGTTTTCCTGTCCCTGCTGTCTTGCTCTCTCGCCGCCGCTGCCGACGCGCCGCAGCAACTTCTTGCCGCGGGCCGCGTGGACCAGGCCGTCCAAACCCTCGAGCAACAAATCCAGAGTTCCCCCACCGCACAGGCCTACAATCTCCTTTGCCGCGCCCAATTCGAACTTGACGATTGGGACGCCGGCATCCCCGCTTGCGAAAAAGCAGTCTCGCTTGCGCCTGACAACGGCCTCTATCATCTCTGGCTGGGACGAATCTACGGCGAAAAGGCGGATCACTCCAACTTCCTGAAAGCCGCAGGCCTCGCCAAGAAGGTCCGTGTGGAATTCGAGCGGGCCGTTGAGTTCGCGCCCAATAGTTGGGAGGCCCGTACTGATCTCGCCGAGTTTTATCTCGAAGCTCCCGGCATCGTCGGAGGTGGAGAAGACAAGGCCCGCGATCAGGCCAACCTTCTCCTGCCACTGAATCCCTGCATGGCGCATTGGGTGAGAGCTCGCATCGCGCAGAAAAATAAAGACAGCGCCGCTGCAGAGCAGGAATATCGCGCAGCCATTGACGCCTCTCAGGGCGGTGCTCGTGCCTGGCTCAATCTCGCCGGATTTTATCGCCGCGCCAATCGTCTTGACGAAATGGAGCAGGCTTTGCGCACCATGGAAACTCGTCCGCTCGATCATCCGGCCGCGTTGATGGACGGTGCCAATATGTTGTTTCGCTCAGGCCGCTCCTATCCCATGGCCATCCGCCTGGTGCGGCGCTATCTCGCTTCCGGTACGGTCGAGGAGTGGCCCGCCTTCAAGGCACATAATTTGCTCGGCGAGTTGCTCGAGAAACAAGGCGACCCGCAATCTGCGGCCGTGGAATATCGCACTTCCCTTTCGATGGCCCGCACCTTTACCAGCGCGCAGAAGGGCTTGGATCGCGTCGCCGCGAGTGAATGAGTTTTGCTTCCGAATGCATGAACAACCCAGTCTTCCGCCAATAGCTGCAGAAAATAGATCATGACCTCGGTTCGCATCGACAAATGGCTCTGGGCCGCCAGATTCTTTAAGACTCGATCTCTCGCGGCACGCGCCTGTGAACTCGGGAGAATTCAATCCAATCGCCAGCCCGCCAAAGCTGCACGCGAAGTTCATATCGGCGACATGCTGCGCGTGACCAACGACGGCGGCGACTTCGAGATCGAAGTGCTGCTGCTTGGCGATACACGCGGCCCGGCTTCGGTTGCGCAAACCCTCTACCGCGAATCCGACGCCAGCCGTGATCTCCGCGAGAAAGTCGCCGCTGAGCGCAGGGCAATGAGAGAGTTCGAGCAGTTGCCCGCAGCCCGGCCATCCAAGCGCGATCGCCGCAGGATCATCCAGTTCCGCGGCAGAGCCTGAGCCCTTGAACTATGCGGAAGAGCCGGTATGCCCTTCCGTTGACGCACGCATGCTGCATCCGTAATATGGAGCGACTCTACTGGCAGGCGTCCGCCGAATGATCGATCAGGTCATCTCTCACTATCGCATCGTCGAGAAGCTTGGCGGCGGCGGCATGGGCGTCGTCTACAAAGCGGAAGACATCAAGCTTGGACGTTTCGTCGCTCTCAAGTTCCTGCCTGAAGAAGTTGCCTCGAACGCCCAGGCTCTGGAGCGATTTCAGCGCGAAGCCCGGGCCGCTTCGGCACTGAACCACCCCAACATCTGTACCATCCACGAAATCGACGAGCAAAACGGCCAGGCCTTTATCGTGATGGAATACCTCGATGGCCTGACCCTCAAGCACCGTATTGCCGGCGAACCGCTCGAGACAGACTTCTTGCTGCAACTCGCCATCGAAATCGCCGATGCCCTCGATGCTGCCCACGTAGAGGGCATCATTCATCGCGATATCAAACCCGCCAACATCTTCATCACCCGGCGGGGCCACGCCAAGATCCTTGACTTTGGTCTTGCCAAGCTCGTCCCCGCGCGCGCCACCGCCGATCCCGAAGGCGCCATGAACCGGCCTACTGCCGTCAGCGATGCTTTTCTCACCAGCCCCGGCACGGCTGTTGGCACCATCGCCTACATGTCGCCCGAACAAGCTCGCGGCAAGGAGTTGGATACCCGCACGGACCTATTCTCCTTCGGCGCCGTGCTCTACGAAATGGCTAGCGGCTCGGTTCCGTTTCGCGGTGATACCTCAGCGACAATTTTTGAAGGGATTTTGGGGCGAACTCCGATTCCGGTCGTTCGTCTTAATCCGCACGTCCCGGCGCGGCTGGAAGAGATCATCGGCAAAGCGCTTGAAAAAGATCGCGATCTGCGTTATCAGCACGCTTCCGAGATGCGCAGCGATCTGAAGCGGCTACAGCGCGACAGTGGCTCCGGACGTAGCGCTGCTGTCTCTGAATCCGTCCCCGCCAGCGAGACTGAGCCGCCGCCAGTGACTGGTTCAGGTACTCCGAAGGCCGCCAGCAATCCGGCTGTTCCAGCATCGCCAGCCAGCACCAGCAGCTCGAGCGTGACTGCGGTTGCCCGTGATCATCGTGTCGGAACTATAGTCACGGTTGTCATCGTTCTCGCTCTTCTCGGTGCCGCAGGCTTCGGAGTCTATTCTTTTCTCGGCCGTTCGCACTCCGCCGCTTTTCAGAACTTCACGATCATCCAGGTCACCAACACTGGCAAAGCCGAGTTAGCGGCGATTTCACCAGACGGCAAGTTTATCCTCCACGTTCAGAATGACAATGGGATGCAGAGCCTCTGGCTGCGCAACATCCCCACCGGCAGCGACACGCAGACCGTTCCGCCTGCAGCTGGCATTTATCGCAACCTCGCCTTTTCTCCCGACGGCAACTACGTGTACTTTGAAAAGGCGGTCAATCATCAGGGCACCGAGTTCGATTTCTTCCGCGCGCCAGTTCTCGGGCGGCGCTCCGAAAATCGTTGCCCACGATGTTGACAGCGATCTCACCTTCTCTCCCGACGGAAAACGCATCGCCTACATTCGCGCCAACGACCCCGAGCCCGGGAAGTACCGCCTGCTTACCGCCAACGACGACGGCGGAGATGAGACTATCCTGCGTATTTCGCAATCTACTCGCGGCGGTGATCCTCAGCACATCAGTTGGTCTCCCGACGGCAAGCAGATCGCGTACTCCTTCCAATCTTCAGGCGAGGCACTCAGCTACATCGAGAACTTCGACCTCGGAAGGAAACAGGTCGCCACTCTGGCCGCCCTCCCCAATGAACAACTCTTCGAAGTGAAGTGGCTGCCCAGCGGGCATTCCTTGCTTTCAGTCTTTGGCGCCAAGGGACCGAATTACGAACGCTCGCAGATCGGAGTAGTGTCGGACAAAGGTGTGATGCAGCCGGTCACCCGCGACACCAACCGCTATTCCACCTTGACGGTCTCCGCCGACGGCAAGAGCGCCTCCAGCGTGCAACTGAAGACCACGCACGCGCTAACCATTCTCGACGGCAGCGTCTCCGCCAAGAGTACGCCGGAACCGCAGTCGCTTTCGCAGGTCACCGATCCCCGCGAACTCGACTGGACTCTCGATGAGAAATTGCTCGTTGCCGATGCGGCAAGCATCACGCGCATGGATCCAGATGGGCATAACGCCGCCGCGCTGATCGCCGACCCGAATGCCTTTATTCTTGGCTTTTCCTCCTGCGCCAGCCGCTACTTGCTCCTTGCCTGGTGGTTTCACACTGGTTCCACAAAAATCACCATCTGGCGTGCCAGCGCCGACGGCGCCGCGCCCAAGCAATTGACCACCGGAGGCTTCGATACCAATCCCGTCTGTTCCCCCGATGGCAAGTGGGCGTACTACATCGATCGCCCCGGAACTTCCCGCCTGATGCGCGTTCCCGTGGACGGAGGCACAGCCGAGCCAGTCCCCGGTACCGCTGTCCCAGACCAGTTCGGCATCGAGGCCATTAGCTTTGTTTCCGCGGACGGAAAATCTCTCGGCTATGTCGTAGATGTCGCCGATCCGGTCACGCATGACGCTCGCGCCAGTTTCGCCATCGCGGGTCTGGATGGTGCTTCTCGACCACGTCTTCTCGAACTCGATCCCCGCTTCGCTGGAAGTCAGGTTTTAGCCCCTTCCACGCAACTCGTTCCCAATGCGAACGCCTTGGCATACAAGATCAGCGAAAACGGTGCGGATAATCTCTGGATCCAACCCCTCGACGGCTCGCCTGGACACCAGTTAACGCACTTCCCGTCCGAAAGAATTACCGACTTCCACTGGTCGCCGGACGGAAAGAGCTTGGCCGTGGTCCGCGAGCACGATGTCGCCGATGTCGTTCTCCTGCGCGAAGGAAACCAGTAAGCGCACACACTAAACACGCCGTTTCCTTGCGACCTTCCGCCTCGACTCCGGCTGGGACCCATCCTTATCATTTCTCTCGCATCAGATTGTCCGTAGAATCTTCTTAACGTTCACAAAGGTGAGAATAATGAGAACCAGATTACGGAGTGGCTCTGGCATTCCTATGCTTTTATTGGCGATGCTTCTATTTCTGCCCGCCTCGTCGCTGGCCGAGCCGCTCACGCTCCGTCACGCCGTTGAACTCGCGCTGAAACATGCTAACGGCATCGCCATCTCTGCCGCCGACGAGCAGCATGCCTCTGCCGCTTACCGCGAACTGCGCAATAGCTACGTCCCCCAGCTTACTGCCGGAGCCGGCATCGGCTGGACTGATGGTTTCCCCCTCAGCCTTGAAGGAGCTGCTCCCTCGTTATTCAATGTAACCGCGCAATCGGCGCTCCTCAATCCCGCGCTGGGGAATTTCATTCACGCCGCGCAATCAGACGCGGCGGTCAGCGCCTTCCGTGCCAAGGACCAACGCAATCAGGTCATTCAAGATGTCGTGTTGAGCTATGCCGAGTTAGTGAAATGGGAGCACCGCCTGACTCAACTGCACGAGGCCGAATCCGCCGAAGAGAAGATGGCGGCAGCCGTTGCCCAGCGCGTGCAGGAGGGCATCGACAGCGCGGTCGAAGACACCAAGGCTCGCCTGTCGGTGGCGCGCGTCCATCTGCGCTTCACGGAAGCCAGCGGCGCGGCGCAGGTTCTTCGCGAGCGTCTTTCCAAGTTAACGGGACTGCCCGCCCTGTCCATGCAAGTCGATCCCGACTCCGTGCCCGTTCCTCCAGCCGTCAATGAAGACGCTGACTTGTCGAGCAAAACTACAGAGGCCAATCCAGCGGTGCAGGCCGCCGTGGAACACGCGCGCGCACAATACTTGCGGGAAAAGGGCGAGAAAAGGTCCTTGTGGCCCAGCATGGACTTCGCCGCGCAATATGCCAACCTCGCTACCTACAACAACTATCAAAAGTTTTATCAGCCTCACAGCTTTCAGCCCAACAACGTGACCATTGGCGTGGCCCTCCACTTTCCTTTTTTCAACTACGCCCAGCACTCTCGAATTCAGGAAGCCGAGGCGGACGCTCTCAAGGCCAGGAAGCAGGCCGATGCGGCTCGCAATCAGGCCTCGGAAGAAACCATGCGCCTGCAGCGCTCCGTCACGCAGATGCAAGCTGCCCGCGATGTGGCCGAACTCGAGTACGAGATCGCACAGAAAAATGTCGAAGCCGTCCAAACTCGCATGGAATCTTCCTCAGCTACCTTGCACGATCTCGATGATGCCCGCACCCAAGCCAGCGAGAGATTGATTTCGCTACAGGATGTCTCCTTCGAACTCGAACGCTCTCAAGTTGCGCTCCTCCGCGCTACCGGGGATCTCGAGGCTTGGGCTCTGGGGACGAAATAATGAACAGTAGAGGCAACCAAGTAGCAGAAACTAAATCGTTTGCCGATGCTCCTTTTCCGCAGTTCGCTGCATCAAAGGTGGTATTCAGCGACGAACCTGCATAAACACTGCTTTTCGACAGCATCGGCCGCAGGCGAATGGTAAACTAGACACTCACCTACTATGCCTCTTAAAACACTATTTCTGAACCCACCCTCGTTTGAAAACTTTGATGGCGGCGCCGGATCCCGTTGGCCCGCGACCCGCGAAATCGAGTCATACTGGTATCCGGTGTGGCTGGCTTATCCGGCGGGGATGCTGGAGGGAGCACGGCTGCTGGATGCGCCGCCGCATTATGTTTCGGCGGAGCAGACCATTGAAATTGCGAAGGATTACGAGTTTCTGGTTCTGTTCACCAGTACGCCGGGCTTTCCGGGGGATATTGGGCTCGCGAAAGCGATCAAGGCGGCGAACCCGAAGATCAAGATTTGTTTTGTGGGACCGCACGTCAGCGTGCTGCCGGAGAAGTCTTTGCGCGATTGTCCGGCGATCGATTTTGTGGCGCGCAAGGAATTTGATTACGCCGTGGTCGACTACGCGAAAGGCAAGCCGCTGGAAGAGATTGCCGGCATTTCCTTTTTGAAAGATGGGGAGATTGTTCACACTCCCGACGCGCCGCAGATTCAGGATCTGGATGCGCTACCGCATGTCACGGACGTTTACAAGCGCGACCTCGACGTGACCCGTTACAACGTGCCCTTCCTGTTGAACCCGTATGTTTCTCTTTACTCCACGCGCGGGTGTCCGGCGCAGTGCACCTTCTGTTTGTGGCCGCAGACGTTGAGCGGGCATCCCTGGCGCAAGCGCTCGACCGACGACGTTGCGGCTGAGATGGCGAAGGTCAAAGCGTACTGGCCGGAAGTGAAGGAATTCTTCTTTGACGATGATACCTTCAACATTCAGAAGGCGCGCACGATTGAGTTGTGCGCCAAGCTGAAGCCGCTCGGCCTTACGTGGTCATGCACTTCGCGCGTAACGACTGACTACGAGACGCTGAAGGCGATGAAGGAAGCGGGATGCCGCCTGCTCATCGTCGGCTACGAGTCCGGCGATCAGCAGATTCTGAAGAACATCAAGAAGGGCGCGACCATCGAGCGGGCGAGGCAGTTCACCAAGGACTGCCATAAGTTGGGGCTGGTGATTCACGGCGACTTCATCATGGGACTTCCGGGCGAAACGCACGAGACCATCAACAACACTATCGCCTTCGCGAAAGAGTTGGATGTGGAAACCATTCAGGTTTCGGTGGCCCACGCTTATCCCGGCACCGAGCTTTATGACTACGCGGTGAAGAACGGCTTCATGGTCGGCGATAACAAGATGGTGGATGAAGGCGGGCACCAACTGGCGCACATCCAGTATCCCGGACTGCCGGCGGATGACATTCTTTCGGCGGTGCATCGTTTCTACGATGAGTATTATTTCCGGCCCAAGGCTGTGTTCCGCATTCTGAAAAAAGCCGCGTTCGATAGTAACGACCGCAAGCGGCTTTACAAAGAGGCGAAGACTTTCCTCAAGCTGCGTTCGGCGCGCAACAAGATGGTGAAAAAACACAGCGACGACGCGGCTGCGGAGCTGGCTAAGGCCTAAAGAACCTTCGCCACAGAGGCACAGAGACGCAGAGAAAATCTTAACTGTTCGTTCTTCTGTTTTCTTCTTGGCTCCGTGCCTCTGTGGTGAAATGCTATACGTGCACCCACTTCTAATCTTCCCGTGAACTTTCGCAAGTATCTTGTGCTGGCTGGGGTCACGGTGTTCGCCGCGGCCGGAGACGCCATGCTCTCGCATGGGATGAAGCAAACCGGCAACATCTCAATCCATCATCTGCAAAGCGTGATCTTCGCCATTCTTAATCCTTGGGTCGCGATTGGAATTCTTCTCTTGCTCGCATTTTTCACCACCTACATGACTGCGCTCTCCTGGGCGGATCTCACTTACGTGCTGCCGGCGACTTCGCTGGGGTACGTGCTGCTCGCCTTCGTTGCGCGATTCTTGTTGCACGAGCATGTGAGTCCGCTGCGCTGGATGGGGATTGCGTTGATCACGGGAGGCGTGGGATTTATTGCCGGAGGACCAGCGCTGACGGAACACCCACATGTGGAATGCCGCGGGGCGACATCCTCATCCTTTGACTCCGCTCAGGACAGGCTTCTCGCGAAAAGCGCCAGAGATGGCGCACCCACCGAGGTGAAGTCATGAAGGGCTTGTATACCTGGGGCGGCATTCTGGCGATCACCTTCGCTTCCGTGGTGGGCGATGTGCTTTTAGCTCGCGCGATGAAGCAAGTTGGGGATGTGGGCGCGCTGTGGCGGAAGTCTGGCCTGATCGCCGTCATTCGCCGTACGCTCGGTAATCCTCACTTTTTCTTTGGAGTCACGGCGATGGCGGTGGCTTTCTTCAGCCTGCTGTTTGCGCTCTCCTGGGGAGACGTGAGCCTGGTCGGTCCGGCCGCCGCTTCCCTCACCTACATTGGCAACGCCGTGGCGGCGAAAATCTTTTTGCACGAACGCGTGGATCGGCGGCGCTGGATCGCGGCTTCGCTCGTGGCCGCCGGAGTGGCGCTGCTGGCAGGGTAGAACTGGTTCCTCACCGAATTCGCGCCAGGCTCGGAACGAAGATGGCCTCGGGCGTACGTCTCAGCAAAACTCACCAAGAACCCAAACCGCCTCCCAACGGCTCATGGTGTAATCGTGGATGAAAGTTTGTGCATAGCGCGTGGGAAAGTGCACTCGGTGCGTCGGTCGGAGGACATCTCGAAAACCGAGATAGCAGCTGCAAAAAGTGGCACAGGTTCGTCGATGGGGGTTTGGGCAGTTTGCAAAAAACCAGAGTTTTCCGGACAAGTCCTAGATAAGGCTATGGAAGATCGGGGGATACCGCAAAAACGGCGTCGGAAGGTTGGTTCAGGAAAGCAACCTCAAATGCGGTTCCTTCAATCATATCCCTGCTTCTCAGGTGAGCATTGTTGCTCAGACGTATGGCAAGCGGAGTGCTAGCTTCGGAGTGAGACTACGGGCGAGTCGCCAGGCGAACGGCATGAGCTTGGCGCTTTCGGGAGTGGGGTATGGCGAAACCGATTGTTAAATCTGTCGGAATCGTTTCGTTCGCTGTGCTCGTGGCTTGCGGCGCCGTGTGCCAGACATCGGGCCAGTCTCTCCCCGATACCCCGTCGGTACAGGGTTCGACTGAGACGCAGAAATTCAACGCGTTCGTTGAGGAAAACCGCTCATTGAAATTGGGCATGATGGGCGGCAATACGGGCATGATGCGGCAAGGGGCACTCGTCGCCTTTTCCGATCGGATGGTATCCGGTCAAAAAGAATCGAAGACTATCTTTGACAAATACCTGAGCTCGCCGTCGGCGAAGCGGCTATCGGGTTATCGCTCTACGAGCGGTGGGAGCTTGATGGGCCGGGCCACCTATGCAGCCTCGCGTATTTTTGTCACGCGGGATGAATCTGGAAAGGGCAGGCTGAACACTTCCTATCTGCTGCGGGCGCTGACTTCGGTGGCTGCGGACACGGCCTCGCGTCCCTATTGGAGACGATCCCCGACCGGTTCGGTCAGCGATTTTGGTTCGACCGTGGGCAATGACGCGGGCATGAACGTGTGGCATGAATTCCGGCCCGGGATCGAACAGCTGATGAAAAGTCACGCGCCGAAGTTTGTATCCAGAATCGAAGCGCGCATCGGTCAGAAATAGCGCAGAACCCAGCCCCTCAGTTATTTCTGTTGGATGGATTCCAAGTACTTTGTGACGGCGTCGAGCCGGACTTCTCCCCAGTCCTGATCGGCTTCAACCTCATGAAAAATTGGTCCCCAGATGGGCATCTCGCGACTGCCATGGGCGGGTGGGGCAGATTGTTTGCCTTCGATGATGTCCTTGACGTGCTGCTCAGGAAACCTCCGACCATTTCTTTGCGAGATCAGCGTCAAGTCTTGGAGTGATTCCTTAAGCGCGACAGAGGCTGGGCCGTGGCCGCGCCCGTCGGCTCCGTGACAGCTGGCGCAGCGAGTCTGAAAGATCCTGGCTCCGTCGAGCGGGATATGCGCTGAAGGACGATGAGACGGACTGCTCGGAGGCTTCTGGGCAGGCGAGACTGGAAGCAGGGAAAGCAACAAGAAGACGGTAAGAAGCGAGTTGGGGAGCATGGAGACCTCCATCGGGACGGACGGCGGAGTGATCCAGTGTGTATGTTCCCATCCGCGAGGGCGAATGTCTGTGCGCCGGAACACGCCTCAGAGTGAGGAAAGTCAGGAGTTGGAACTGCCCAAGTGCTAAGCAACTCAGCGATAGAACGGGCGCATGAGGCCAGAGGGTGGGAGATCGGGAGCGAGAAACTTCTTGTCTTTCATTCCTATTCCTGCGGCGTGAAGCAGCGCCTCGGCGGCGAGATATCCGCTGCGGACGGCGCCTTCCATGGTGGCGGGCCAGCCGGTAGCAGTCCAATCGCCAGCGAGAAAAACGCGCGGCCACAGGGTGGACTGCGGCGGACGGTAGGCGTCGATGCCCGGGCGCGGTGAATACGTGGCATGGACTTCTTTGATAACGGTGGACTTTACCAGGGCCGCTTCGCGCGCCGCGGGGAAAAATTCGCGGACCTCTTTCAGAGCGAGGTCGACGATTTCGGCGCGTGACTTGTCGATAAGAGACTTCGAAGCGCTGACTACTAGTTCGATATAGCTCGGGATTTCAGGGGCTGAAGCCCGCGCTTTGTGGGGCGTGATGATGGCACGACTGAAGTCATGCCCCTCCCGATCTCTTTCGCTGGAGCATTCCGAATGATCAGCCGCTGCGCGAGTGACAAGCAAGCGGGATTTGTGGAACATCCACTGCACGGTGCGGTCGAGAAGGACGGCGTGGTCGAGGTCAGTAATTTGGCGATCGAACCACAGATGAATGCCGGTGATGGGACAGGATTCGAAGTGCGCTAGTTGCTCGCGCAGGGGTGCGGCATCGGGAGTTTCGGGCAGGACTCGGTCCACCGTGTTGAAAGGGAGAGCGAGGATGAGATAGTCGAACGACTCTTCTCTTTCTTTCTTCCCTGAATCGGTGATGCGAATCTGGATCTGCGATGCGGTCGGATCAAAAGCTTCTAGCGAAGTGCGGAACAGGATTTCGCCGCCGCGGGCGCGAATGTATTCACCGGCCCGGTTGTAGAGATCGGTGAGAGGAATGCTGGGGACGCCCATGTGACGGGCCGCGGGCGACTTCATGGATTCGCGGACGACTTGCGCGGCGTAGGAAACCGAGATGAGGTCGAGATCTTCGCTGAGGGCACTGACGAGGATGGGTTTCCAGAAGCGGTCAATGGCGGTTTTGGTTTGGCCGTGCTCGTGACACCATTGCAGAAACGACTTTCCGGTGTCGGGTTGGATGGTGAGGGTGAGGGCGGCAATGGCGCGCGAAATCGAGAGCTTGTCTGTTACTGAGAGAAAAGGAAGGTGTAGGAACGACGGGGCCGTGTGCAGCGGCGCGGGGAGCGAGGAGGCACGCATCACGCTGGAGCGGCCGCCGGGCTCGATGAAGGTCATCTCGTCGTACCAGCGAATCTTGTCTTCAACGCCGATGCGGCGGTAGAACTCGACCAAATTGGTGCAGACGCGAAACAGCACATGCTGGCAGTTGTCGACGACTTCGCCAGTGCCGGGATGCTCGTAAGAAGAAGCGCGTCCACCGAGATAAGGGCGGCGCTCGAAGAGGGTGACGCGAAGACCAGAGTCGGCAAGAGCGCAGGCGGCAGCGAGTCCGGCGAGGCCGCCTCCGGCGACGGCCACGGTGGGTTGGGTGGGGGTCTGAGTCATGCTGGCGAGATGGTTTCGCGGCGGATCATCAGGTGATCCGTTGCAGGAAACCTTTCGCGAGGATGCGCAGCTTTTCGGTGACGGTGAGACTCACCTTGCCGCTGAAGACGTCGTACTGGCGTTCGGCGATTTTTTCCAGCAGCTTACGATAGATGTTGATCAGGACCCACAGCGCAGGCTGGCTGTCTTCTGAAACATAAGGAATGAGTTCGTCACCGGCCTGGTAGCCCTCACGGGCGCGATCCGCTACAAGAGCCAATAAGGGTCGGAAGCGCGCGACATCGGGTGTGGCGCGCAAATCCGCAGCAGAGAGTCCGAATGTTGCCAGGTCCTCTTCTGGCAGGTAAACGCGGCCCATCGCGGCGTCTTCCTTGACATCGCGAATAATGTTGGTGAGCTGGAAAGCCAGGCCGCACTGCTCGGCGAGCGGCTCGGCGGCGGGATCGCGATAGCCGAAAATGTGAATGCAGACCAATCCCACGACCGATGCGACCCGGTAACAGTAAACCTTAAGATCTTCGAACGTCTTGTACTGAACGGTGAGTTGGGCGGCCGATCCCTCCGACGAAGGCGGTGTTCCTGAATTGTCGAAAACCGGATCGACCACATCCATCGCAGTACCGGTGGCGAGATCGTCGAGAAGCCCCGCGGGAATCGTGTAGCGGCGTTGAGCATCGGTAAGGGCCAGAAGGATGGGATCGTCGGTCGGCTGGCCTTGCTGAGCGCCGTGCAACGCATCCAACCAGGTATCCAACCTGAAATGACGTTCCGGAACGCTGAGACCGGGGTCGTCGGCGATATCATCGCAGCGACGCATGAAGGCATACACGGCGCTCAGCGCTTGGCGTTTGTGCTTGGGCAGCACGAAAAATGCGTAATAGAAATTCCGGGCGTTCGCGCGCGTGATCCCACGACAAACGGAATACGCCATGGTGAGCTGCGCGGGAGCCGGAGTCCATGGAGCCAGCACAGGCTGAGTTCCTGCGCTCAAGATAAGCTCCCCATTAGTTTTCCGAGCGCTGCGCGCGCGACCAGACCGAGCTTGCGTGGCTTGGAGATTACCGGACGTTTTCCTAGAACGGCGAAGCGCTGGCGCTCGATGGCATTGAGAATCTCTTGACCGCCGCGGGTGAACAGTGCGATGTCGACGGCTAGTTCGGCATCTACTTTTTTCACCAGCGGCAAGCCGCGATCAAACCATTCGCGTGCGCGCCGGACTTCGAATTTCATCATGTCGCAAAAGGCGACGGTGTTGCAGTTTTGAGCAAGATCTTTCTCGGTCACGGAATAACGCTGCAAATCCTCCAGGGGAAGATAGATGCGTCCCTTGGAGTAATCCACCGTGACATCCTGCCAGAAGTTCGCCAACTGCAGAGCAGTGCAAGTGTAGTCGGAAAGCTGTTGACGCTCGGCATCGCGATAACCACAGAGGTAGAGGACGAGATGTCCAACGGGATTCGCGGAATACCGGCAATAGGCGAGGACGTCGTTGAAGGTTTCGAAACGAGTGATCGTCTGGTCCTGGCGGAAGGCTATGAGGAGATCGGAAAACTCGTACTTCGGGATTTGAAACCTTCGGACAGTTTCGGCTAGAGCGACAAAAACCGGATGGCGGGGAGTACCGGCATAACAGGCATCGAGCTGCGCCTGCCACTCGTCGAGGAGAGCAAGCGATGCCGCAGGGTCGCCGACTTCATCACCGAGATCATCGGAGATGCGGCAATAAGCGTAAATGTTCAGGAAGTCCTGGCGGAGCTTTTCCGGGAGGAACCAGGTGGCGACGGAAAAATTTTCGTAATGAGATCGCGCGAGTTGGCGGCAGTAGTCCCGGGCTTCTTCGATGGAAGGGGCAAACTCAGGAATCGCGTAAGCGGCGGGCAGACGAGACCAGCCCGCGGAAGCATGCGGCGCAAGTTGAGAACTGCTGACCATCGGACTCATACGTCTAGAACATCCTTAAGTTCGAACAAAATCCTGAGTCGGATAAGAACTCCTTGCTGGCCCACGTACGCACGCGTGCACGGGATACACTCCAGACGGCGCTCGATCCCTGACGCGATACAGGAGCGCCACTCTCAATGACCAGGGATGATGGCGGTCTTGATGTCGCCTCCGCGGTTTAGCATGTGGCGCAGTACCTTCTGCAAACTGGAGAGCGGAGCTTCGCCGGTAATGTAGTCGGTGGGGCGAATCTTCTTGGCCGCGATCAGACCGAAGGCCCGCCGCACGGTTTCCGGTGTGTGATGGAACGTTGCCTTCAGAGTGATTTCGGAGTAGTGCAGACGATTGGTATCGAGCTGTACTTTGGATCCGCTGGCACATCCGCCAAAGAAATTCACTGTGCCGCCTTTGCGGACCATCTCAACGGTCCACTCCCAGGCTTCGGGGCGGCCTACGGCTTCGATGACTACATCACAGCCACGCTTCTGCGGAGTCAGCGCGCGTACGGCCTCAACGACGTTTTGAGCTTTCGTGGTCTGCACAATTTCGTGCGCGCCCATGTGCTTGGCGGCGACCACCTGTTCGTCGCGCTTGACCACGGAGATCACGTTGCACCCAATAGCTCGGGCGACCTGAACGAACATGAGCCCGATCGGGCCGCCACCGATGATGGTGACGGTATCGCCGATTTCGACGCCGGTCTCGTGCAGGCCGCGCAGTACGCAGGCCAAAGGCTCGGTCATGGCCGCGTCTTCAAAGCTGACGTTGGGCGGGATGACCAGCATGTTGGCTTCGACAATGCGGCGAGGCACACGGATGTATTCGGCGTAGGCCCCATTGTTGAAGAGCAAGTCTTCGCAGAGATTTTCCTGGTGCTTGGAGCAGTAGAAGCACATCTGGCAGGGCGCGGAATTGAGCGCCACAACGCGCATGCCCTTCTTGAAGCTGTGGACGCCTTCACCGACCTCTTCGATAACGCCGGCCAACTCATGGCCAAAGAGGGCAGGAGGAACGATCATGCGCGCGTGGTAGCCGCGCTGATAGACCTTGAGATCGGTACCGCAGGTGAGAGCCACCTGCACTTTGACCAACACTTCCCCCTTTTCGACGCGGGGAATCGGAACTCTTTCAATTTTGAGATCTTCTTTGCCGTACAAGACGGCGGCCGTCATTTTTCCGTTCACTGCTTGTTTCCTTCCCAGGTTTCGCGTTTCCAGGTATTCCCAGGCTGAATCACGATTTTCATCGACGAAGGCTGCGGATGAGCGGCGAGTTCCAGGGCCTGCGCGCTTTCCTGCAGCGGGAACCGGTGGCTGATCAAACGCTCCAGCTCCATCTCCCGGTTCATCACAAATTGAACTGAATCATCCTGTAAATCCACAGACGCACTATACGACCCCACCAGCGCCTTCTCGTCTACGCAAATCGCAGCCGGATCGATAACGACCTCTCCGCGCTGAGTTTGCGCAAATAATAATACCCGCCCTCCCGGGCGAGCTGCTTCCATGGCAGAGCGAATCAAACTGTTGCTACCCACAGCCAAGATAACGGCGTCGGCGCCGCGTCCCTCGGTTTGTGCGCGAATTACATTCACCACGTCATCTTTCGACGCGTCGACAGTATTCTGCAATCCAAGGCTTTTAGCTATTTTAAGCCTCTCGGGGTACAAATCGGAAGTAATAACGGAGGCCCCTCCCCGGCGGGCCAGGACGCTCAGTATGATGCCGATGGGACCCTGACCGATCACGAGAACGGTTTCGCCAGCCCGCAGGCGGAGAGTTTCGATACCCTTCATGCAGGTGTTGACAGGTTCGACGAAGCAGGCTTGCTCGAACGAGATGCCCTGCGGGATGCGGACTGTGCCGTATTCGACGATCCAATCCATGACGCGGACATATTCCGCGAATCCGCCGCCGGAGGGCTCAAAGCCGGCCGTGCATCCGACCTTTTTGTAAGTGGCGCACTGGGCGAAGGTTTGGTGAAGACAGTAGTAACACTGACGGCACGGGATGTGGTGGAAGACGACCACGCGATCGCCCGGGGCGAATTGGCGGACTCCCGGGCCAACAGCCGCGACCACTCCGGAGGTTTCGTGGCCGAAGATCCGAGGGGCGGAGTGGGATCCGGTGGCGATTTTCTTGAGATCGGTGCCGCAGACCCCGCAGGTATGGACCCGGAGCAGGAGTTCACCGGCGCCAATTTGCGGCACCGGAACCGTCTCCAGGCGGACATCGTTGACTGCCCGGTAAACGGCGGCCAACATGGTTGTAGGGATGGATTGTTTTTGGTGATCTATTGCGAATTGTTCGACAATTGCCATCGGCGTTCTTTAGATGAAATCCTGGGCGCTTCGCTTCATAACAGTGTAAGTCGGAAGCTTTACTTCTGGGTACCTCCGGAGGTTCTCGGATCGGTATCGCTGAACTCCACGGAAACCGTCATCGAATCCAGATACGGCGAGTCCGGCGGGGTGAAGTGATGAGCCTTGACCTGCAATACCACGTAGAAGCTATCCACTTTGATAATCCGCTTTGCGGTCAATGGCACTCGCGCAAAGGTTGAGGGCTCCAGGCGCCACAACGCGTCTTTCGGATTCGAAGAAGGACCCTGCGAGGACATCAGCACGTTTTCGTACATGCTATGGTGTAGGTCCGCCAGCTTGACCTGCCAGGATGTGATCTCCGTATCGCCCTCGGGTCCTTGGGGAACGAACGAGAGCAGATAGCGGTCGTCACCGTGCAGGTCTTTGATCCGCTCGCGATAGGTTCGATCTTGTGGCGTGAGCTTGACGTCAAATTTCTCTTCGATGATGTGCGTAGGTCCCTGGCGAAAACTTTCCGCATAGAGAGTAGTAGGCGCGGACTGAGCGAGTAGGCGGAAGGTCAGGAAAAGGACAATCGGAAGCAGGAGTGACGATTTCATTTCCGCCCCTCGGCAGGTAAACCGTTCACTGCAGCCATGGGGGCTGCGGGGCGCGTTGCGGCCGAGGTTTCCGATTTTCTTAGATCCATCGAAAAATGTTCAAGCCGCTGACCCAGCATGCGGGCGGCATGGTTGCTGTTGCGCGCCAGAATGGCCACGCGCTTCCAGAGCCATGGACGCACGGCTGCGAAGCGGATAAAGCTTGCCGACTTGAACTGGCCGTCCATACCGATAAAGCGAGCCATCTCGGGCATTTCAAAATCTAACTCATCTGAAATCACTTTGGTCACGCCGAAACCGATGCCGTGAGCATGCGCGGCGGCCGCGACGGCGGCGGCTTCCATATCCACGGCGCGCGCTCCGTAGGCTTGGGCGAGCTTCGCTTTCTGGCCGGGAGCGGCCACCGCCATGAAGGTTACCAGCGTTCCGTCTCCAAAATCGAGTTGGGTGCGGCTTCCGTCGCGGGCATCGACGACCACCGATGGTGCAAAGATATCGCCGACGCGGAGGGTAGAGTCGAGCGCTCCGGCGAAACCCACGGAGTGCACGAGCGCGGGCTGGTACAACGCGATGACGGCTTCCGCGGCGCGGCGGGCGGACTCCACGCCGATGCCACCACAAACGACGATGAGCTCGTCCTTCTCGAAAAAAGTAAAGTCACGGCCTTGGTGCTCGCGCTGGATGCTGGCCCACTTCTTGACCAGAGCGTGAACTTCGCGCTCCAGGGCGGCGACGATGGCGAATCTAGACATAGCCATTGGCCCGAAACCACTCTACCGCACGGCGCAGGGCGTCCTGAGCCGGAATGATTTTCCAACCTAACTCGCGCGTGGCTTTATCCGAACTGGCCCACATCTTTTTCTTTCCCATGCGAACGGCTTCGACGGTAGCGCGCGGCTCGCGGCCGAGCAAGCGGCCGGAGACGGTCTGGTCTACGAATCCTGCAGCGAAGGCAAAGAAGTATGGGAGTTTCACCTTCGGCGAGGGCAGGCCAGAGATCGCACCGAGCTTATCGAGAATCTGCTTTAATGTGAGGTTCTCACCCCCGAGAATGTAGCGCTCGCCGGTCTTGCCTTTTTCGAGTGCCGAAACGTGCCCACGCGCGCATTCGTGGACGTCGACCAGATTTAAGCCGGTATCCACGTAGGCGGGAAACTTCCCTTTCAGAAAGTCGACTACGATTCGTCCAGTGGGTGTGGGCTTGATATCTTGTTCGCCCACCGGAGTGGTCGGATTGACGGTAACGACACGCAGGCCGCTACGGCCCGCCTCCACAGCGAGCTGCTCGGCCATGAACTTGGAGCGCTTGTAGTGGCCGATCATGTCGTCGAGAGAGACGGGAGAATCTTCGTCGGCGGGACGACCATTTCCAGTAAAGCCGACTGTAGCGACGCTCGAGGTATACACGACGCAGCGGACGCCGTTCTTACGGGCAGCATCGAGAATGGCTCGCGTACCTTCCACATTGGACCGATACATTTCCGTCGGGTCTCGCACCCAGAGGCGGTAGTCGGCGGCAACGTGAAATACAACCTCACATCCGGACATGGCTTTCTCCAGAGATGCGGGTTCGCGCAGGTCGCCGGTCGCGGTCTCCGCATTCAAGCCTTCGAGATTCTTGAGATTGCTGGTGGGGCGAACGAGCAGGCGCAAGTCTGCTCCTTGGCCAGCTAAGACGCGGGCCACATGGGAGCCGAGGAATCCGGTTGCGCCTGTGATGAAAGCTCTCATGCGGTAGCAATTCGCAACTGGCCGTTGGCGATTAACGGATGCCGCTCAGGCCTCCTCCTGCCACAGGCAACCATCGGCGGCCTAATGCTAGTTGTCTGCTGCTAATTGCCGTTCTTCTCCATCACCTTGGCATATGTGGTTAGCGCGAGCAGCGGAAAATACTCCCGGTAGAGGTGATACTTCAGATAAAAGACGCGCGGAAAACCTGTGCCGGTGAAATATTCCTCATCCCAGGAACCGTCTTCTTTCTGGCTAGCCAAGAGGTAAGCAATTCCGCGGGCCACCGAGTCACTGCGCGTATCGCCAACGGCAAGCAGTCCCAGAATTGCCCAGGCAGTTTGCGAGGGCGTACTCGCGCCCACGCCGCGCTGGGTCGGGTCATCATATGATCCGACGCTCTCACCCCAGCCGCCATCCGGATTCTGTACCATGCGGAGCCACTCGGCACCCTGCTGGACGCAGGGTTCGTGGTTATCCATGCCGATGGCTTCGAGGCCGCGCAGAACCAGAGCGGTGCCGTAAATATAGTTCACGCCCCAGCGTCCGAACCAACTGCCGTCGGGCTCTTGTTCCTTGCGAATGAATTGAAGCGCCCGCTTCACGGCGGGATGAGTTTGATCGTAACCGTAGGTCGCCATCATTTCGAGAATGCGGCCCGTGATATCGACTGTCGGAGGATCGAGCATGGCGTTGTGGTCGGCGAAGGGGACGTATTGAAAGACCATGCGATCGTTGTCTTTGTCGAACGACGCCCAGCCGCCGTTCTTGCACTGCATGGAGAGAATCCAGTCGATGGCGCGCTGCACGGACTCACGCTGGTAGCGCCCGTTGGGATGCTCCACACGGCTTAGTGCCAGGCAAACCATTGCGCTATCATCGACATCCGGATAAAACTCATTGTTAAACTCAAAGTACCATCCGCCTGGTTTGCCCTTCTTGTTTTTCACCTGCCAGTCGCCGGGATTGCGTACTTGCTTCTGCAGAATCCAGTCGGCGCACTTCACCATGCGCGGATCGTTGGCGGGCACTCCAGCGTCGCCAAGCGCGAACATGGCATAGGCCGTATCCCAGACGGGAGACATACAGGGCTGCATGCGGAAAGTGTCGCCTTCCTCGATGCCGAGTTTCTCGAACTCGTCGAGAGCCCGGATCACCTGCGGATCGTCGAGAGAATATCCCTGGCAGCGCAGGGCAATGATGGCATTCATCATCGAGGGATAAATGGCGCCGAGGCCATCGCTCATCTCGAAGCGCTCGAGAACCCACTTTTCGGCAACCTTCAGGGCGATTGAGCGTAGCGGGCGAATATGGACTCGCTCCAGCCAGTGGGTCATGCGGTCGAGGAAGAGGAAGAAATTGCGCCAGGAGACCAACTTCTTCGACCACCGCAAGTGCATGCGGGATTTCTGCATGCCGCCGACGAATAACTCTTCGACGCCCATCTCGCGGGGAATCTTCTTGAATGGCTTCTTGGCATAGCAGATGGAAAGGGGTACCAGGATGGCGCGCGACCACGAGGAAATCTCGTAGATATTGAACCAGAACCAGTTGGGAAACAGGACGATCTCGGGCGGAATGGCAGGAACCGCATCATAATCGTATTGGCCGAAGAAGCACAGATAGATCTTGGTAAATGTGTTGACCTCGGTGACTCCGCCGAGTTCGAGGATTTTCTTACGGGCGCGCTGCAGCACTGGATGATCGGCGGAGTATCCCGCCAACTTCAGTCCAAAGTAGGCTTTCACCGAGGCGCTGATGTTCGATGGACCGGCGGCATAAATACTCCATCCCCCGTCTTCATTTTGATGGCGGACGATCCAGTTCGCAGCACGCTGGAAGCGGTCAGCGTCGCCTGTGCCGAGCAGAGTGTGGAGCAGAATGTAATCGGACTCGAGGGTGGTGTCGGCTTCGAGTTCGCCGCACCAGTATCCCTCGTCGTGCTGCTGAGAGAAAAGAAACTTGCGGGCATTATTGACGGCGCCGGAGACACGGCTGAACAAGCCGTCAATTTTGCCAAAGCGCAGTTGTGGAGCGGAGGCTAAGTTTGCGTCGGGGGAGTTTGTATCCATGAATGTGCGGCTCCGTTAATCCGCGGTGGCACTCGCCGGAGCGGCGGCAATAGCTTCAACAATCTCCGGCGGCAGCCCGAAGCGGACGTTTTCCGGCATCACTTCGAGTTCCTGCACGTTGTCGAAACCCTTGGTGGCGAGAAAGTTCATGGTTTCCTCCACCAAGCATTCAGGCGCGGACGCACCCGCCGTCAGCGCGATCGTTTTCACGTCATGCAGCCACTGGGACTCGATATCCCGATAGCTGTCAATGAGATGAGCGTTCGTACCCAAGTTCCGCGCTACCTCGACCAGACGATTGGAGTTTGAACTGTTCTCCGAGCCGACGACCAGTAGCAGATCGGATTCCGACGCGACCTGCTTAACCGCGACCTGCCGGTTTTCCGTGGCATAGCAAATATCCTGTGCGGCGGGGCCCTTGATGTTGGGGAACTTTTTCTTGAGCGCGGCGATAATGTCTTTGGTTTCGTCGAGGCTGAGAGTGGTCTGCGTGAGATAGGCCACGCGATCGGGATCGGGGACGGTCAGCGACTTGACCTGCTCAGGATTGCCGACAACCTGGGTTACGAGCGGAGCTTCGCCGAGAGTTCCGATCACTTCATCGTGGTCGTGATGTCCGATCAAGATGAGCGAATAGCCTTCTTTGGCGAACTTTACGGCTTCGACGTGGACTTTGGTGACGAGTGGGCAGGTAGCATCGATGACGCGGAGACCGCGACGGGCGCTGTGCTCGCGCACTTCGGGGGAGACACCGTGCGCACTATAGATGACTCGTTCGCCGTTAGGAACTTCGTCCTCGCTATCGACGAAGATGGCGCCTTTGCCGCGAAGTTCGTCCACCACAAAGCTGTTGTGGACGATCTCCTTGCGGACATAGATCGGCGGCCCGAAGGCCTCGAGCGCGATGCGGACGACATCAATGGCGCGGACCACGCCGGCGCAGAAGCCTCGCGGCTTCAATAAAAGCAACGTCTTTCCCTGGCTATTTGGCACTCTTTCACTCCCACTAACTATGATCTTCCCCAGACCTTTTGCGATGCAAAATAGGGCGCGACAGGAATGGTCAGGTTACACGATTCGTACTCTCCCGGTACTTATAAAATACTGGAAAGCATCCTTCTGGTCAACGTAAGCCACAGAAACAGCGGGGATTAGCAGCGGGTGGGGATTGGGCGCAGCGAACGGTGCGGCAAGCAGGCTCGGGTTCTAGCCGTTGGCTTTAATCATCTGCTCGGCGTGCTTGCGGGAGGTATCGGTGAGTTTGGCGCCGCTGAGCATACGTGCGACTTCCTCAGTGCGCTCTTCGCCGGAAACGGCGCGGATCGTGGTGCGGGTACGTCCGTTGCGCTCCCTCTTTTCGATGACGTAATGGTGGTCGGCGAAGGTGGCGATTTGAGGCAGGTGGGTCACGCAGAGAACCTGATTCGATTTCGCCAGGAACTTCAGTTTCTTGCCGACGGCTTCAGCGGCGCGGCCACCGATGCCAGTATCGATTTCGTCGAAGACCATGGTGCGTTGGGCGGTGACGCGGGTGCTCTTCGGTTTCGCGGACGAGGGCCCCTTCGCCACACCTTCTTCCACGCTCACTTTCAACGCGAGCATCACGCGGGAGAGTTCACCTCCCGACGCAATATGTTCCAACTGGCGCATGGGCTCGCCGGGGTTGGTCGCGATCATGTAGATGACTTGATCGGTTCCGGTTGCAGACCAGTTCCCTTCTTCGTCGGACGTGGCGAGGTCGATGCGAAAAGTCGACTTCATGGCCAGATCGTTGATTTCGGCTTCGACCAGTTTCTCCAGTTTGCGGGCTGCGTCCTGGCGTTTCTTCGATAGCGCCCGAGCGGTGCGCAAGTATTCGGTGGCTGCCTTCGAGAGTTCAGCGCGCAGGTCGCGCAGAATTTCATCTTTGTTTTCGAGCTCGGAAAGCTTGCGGGCTACATCGGCGCCGAAATTGATCACATCGTCGAGCGCCGGACCGTACTTGCGCTTCAGCCGGTCGAGAAGGGCCAGGCGGTCTTCTACCTCTACCAGATGTTCCGGGGAGGCATGGATTCCGCCAGCGTAATCCCTTACCGTTGCGCCGACATCTTCCACGCTGATGCGCGCCGTTTCGAGAGCCGCAAGCGCTTCCTGAAACTTGGGCTCGTAGCGAGCTAGCTCTTCAATTTGCTTCTGGGCCGAGCGCAAGGATGCAGATGTGGAACCATCGCCCTCATAAAGCAGATCAAAGGCTTGCATAGCGGCGTTATAGATTTTTTCGGCGTTCGCGAGGACGCGCTTCTCGGTTTCCAGTTGCTCGTCCTCGCCAGTTTGCGGCTTGGCTTCCTCGATCTCGCGCTTCTGAAATTGCCAGAGATCGACCAAACGCAAGCGGTCTTGTTCGCCCTGCTCCAATTCTGCGATGCGGGCGCGAATTTGATGCCACACCGCGTAGGCCGCCGCCACCGGCTCAACCTGGCTAACAGCAAATCCATCGAGCAATTCCAGCCGGGCAGGCGGATCGAAGGATAGGATCGATACATTTTGCGCGTGAATGATGGCCAAACGCGGGGCAAGCTGCCGGAGTACGGCGACGGTGGCAGCTTGATTGTTGACGAACACGCGGCCTTTTCCGCCGGGGGCAATCTCGCGTCGGACAATAAGGGAACCATCTTCGGATTCGTCCAATCCGTTGCGTTCGAGAACATTTGCGATCGAGTCTTCACTGCCGTCCCGGGACTCGAACACCGCCGACACTACCGCTCGCTCGGTACCAGTGCGGATAACTTCTGCGGAAGCTTTCTCGCCCAGCAGCAACGCGAGAGCATCGATCAGAATCGATTTGCCGGCGCCGGTTTCTCCGGTCAGAAGATTCAACCCGGAGGCGAACTCTATCGCGGCATTGTCAATGACCGCGTAATTTTCCAACCGCAGTTCAACCAGCACGGAGCGTCCTAGAATAGCGATGTGAAGTTTTGCGCAGCATAGCATGAAAATCGGCCGCCGGTTACCGGTTGTCATTTGCCGGTTTGCGACGAACCGAACTTGATAGGGGCGTCGGAGTGAATCCTAGACGGTAAGGCCGGAATTCGCATCGTACTCGCGAGACCAGCGGGTGTGGAGTTAATCTAAAGGAGTAGGTCAAGGAGGGTAAGTGCGCTGCGGACGATGCGGGAACGAGAATTCCAAGGACAATCGCTTTTGCGGGATGTGCGGAGCGCTGCTGGCGGCAAACACGCAGGCTTCTGGTGCGGCGGCGCCGGCGACACCTGCGGAAACAAAGGCAGAGGCAGCCCCGGTTCGCCGATCCGCAGAGACGCGCATTCCGAGTAATGCAGTGCGGCCTGCAACCGAAGCGGCTCCCGCGCCGGCGGAGCGCCATGAGGCGCACGTCACAAGCCCGGTGATTACTGGGCCTTCTTTTCTTGGCTTGAACAAGCCGGCAGATGGGCGACGCGAGGACCAGCAAGGATCGCACGGGCGCGGTGGTGGGAACGATTCTTGGGGACGATCCTCGCGCAACGTGGACTATCTGCTCGATGATGACGAAGACGAGCCGAAGCGGGGTTGGGGGAAGCTGGCTGCGGTGGTCATCGCCCTGGCACTGGCGGGAGGATTCGGATACCTGCGCTGGAAACAGGGAGGATTCGATTGGCTGACGAACGATAGGAAGCCGGCAGCGGCGCAGCCTTCTCAGGGCGCCACGGATTCCGGTGCGCCCGCGACGCCGACTGGAGCGACTCCCACGGCTACGACGCCGGATAGCGCAAGTAGCGGGGCGGGGGCCGCACCGGCGGCGGGTGTGGCGCCTGCAAGCGGAACGGACGCGAGCACGCAGCCAACGACTGCGCCGAGTGCAGCTTCTCCGAATGCTGATCCGTCAAGCACTGCTCCGGTTAGCACTCCGGCGACGACGACGTCGGCGCAGAGCGCTGCTCCGGTCAATCCCCCTCCAGATGCGAGCGCGGGAAAGCCGAGCGATTCGGGGTCGACGGAAAACTCCCAGGCGCCAGCTCCGGACGCCGAGGCTCCGGCGAACATTCCCGCGCCCGCCGTACCCGGTAAACCAAGAGTGCGCGAGCCCAAGCCGACGCCGGCTACGCCGGTTGATGCTACGGCCGAGGCGGAACGCTATATCTATGCGCGCGGCGTGCGCCAGGACTGCGAGCGGGGAGTGCGGCTTTTGAAGACGGCGGCGGGATCCAATTTGAAAGCGATGATCTCGATGGGAGTTCTCTACTCCACCGGTACCTGCACCCCGCGCGATTTGCCGACCGCCTATCTATGGTTCGCGCGGGCCCTGCACAAGCAGCCCGACAATCAAGGGCTGCAGGACGATCTGCAGAAACTCTGGGGCCAGATGACGCAGCCCGAGCGCCAGCTCGCCATCAAGCTCAGCCAGTAGCGAAAACGAGTAGCGAAATCACATCGCCATTCCGGCCCTTCGCCACGAACTTGCCCAAGGCAGTGTTGGGCTGCTATGTTTTCGGCCACAGCCTTTGCGACGGTGATTCATCCGATTGTCCCGAAGATGCTTACGGGGATGGCAATCCGTCCGGGCTGCCGATACGTATATCTATCAAGGAAGAGCGATAGCGTTTGTCGAGCCAGCAACGACAAGGTACTCCGGCGGATCTGGCCATTGTTACCGGCCTGAAGACCGGCGATCAGGGAGCGATGGCGGAGCTTTATGACCGCTACTCTTCCGTGGTCTATGCAGTTGCTCTGCGAGTGCTTGGTGATACGGGAGCCGCGGAAGACGTGCTGCAAGAAGTCTTCCTGCAATTGTGGCGCAACCCCAGCGCGTTCGATGCGGCTCGCGGAAATTTAGGAAGCTGGCTGGCAGTGGTCACGCGCAACCGTGCCATCGACTCCCTCAGAAAGCGTCGTCCAGAAACTGATATCGAAAATGTAGTGCTGTCGGTAGCGCCGGACTTGGCTGGTGAGGCTGAACGCGCGCGAGCTGCGGAGAAGGTGCGCGGAGTGATGGGCGCGATGGTACCGGCGCAGCGCAGCGCTTTGGAGATGGCGTACTGGGAGAGCATGAGCCATTCCGAGATCGCAAATAAAACCGGAGAGCCTCTGGGTACGATCAAGACACGGATTCGCGCGGGATTAATCGCCCTGCGCAAGGCATTTCAAACTGGATGAGTGAGCACGAACAATACGCCGAAGACCTCGCCCTGTACGCGCTGCACGCGTTGACGGGAGCGGATCGGGAGAAGCTCGAGCAGCATCTGGCCAACTGTGCCTCGTGCCGGCTGGAACTCGAACAACTGCGCGGCGATACGGCTCTGCTGGCCTTATCGGCGGCGGGACCGAGGCCGCCACAACGAGCGCGAAAGAGGTTGCTGGAAGCAATCGCTCGGGAACCGCGAATCGTCGCGACACCGTCCGGAGCGCGCCGCACGTGGTGGGGATGGTTAGGATGGGCCGCGACGGCGGCGGTGCTCGTCTTCGCGCTGTCGTTGTGGCGCGAGAATTTTGCGTTAAAGGAGACGCTGGCCTCAGCGAGCTCCACGGCCGCTGAGAACGCAAGGCAGTTGGAAGAGTTACGTAAAATTGCGGCTCCGATTATCGAGCCGGAGGCGCAGCGCGTGACGCTGGTGGCGGCGAAAACTCCGCCACAGCCGCAGGGCAAAGCTTTTTATTTGAGGAAGCGGAACAGCCTGGTGTTTCTCGCCAACAACATGCCAGCGCTGCCGCCGCAGAAGGCTTATGAGTTGTGGTTGATTCCGACCAGCGGAGCGCCAATTCCCGCTGGAGTATTCAAGCCGGACGCTCACGGGAGCGCGACGGTGGTGAATCCTCCACTGACTGCGGGAGCCGAGGCCAAGGCGTTTGCGATTACGGTGGAGGATGAAGCAGGTTCGCCAGCGCCAACGACGCCCGTGCTGATGATGGGCGCCGGCGAATAATCTTTTCTCTCTCGCGGCTCGCGCGCTTTTCAACAAACCAAAGCCAGACTCGCACCACACAATTGCAAATCGGTGGATTAGTCGCTGTTCAAGGTTTTCACGGCCTTCCGGTCGATGATGTGGCCCTGGCGGTAGGCGCGGGCGACATCGCCGAGAGGAACTTCGTGCTTGTCGGATGATCCGAACTCCCAGAGCGGACGCTCTCCCTGGGCATAGGTGTAGGCAGAGTTAGCTCCGAAGAGGCTGGTTTCCGTAGCCATGGCATGCTCGGCGGCGTGCTGGGGATGGTCCGGCAGGATCGTGGGCTGTGGATTGTTGCTGAGAACGGTCGCAGTCTGCCCGACCGCAGCGGTAGCGCAAAGCAAACAAAATGCGATGATTAGGGTCTTCATAAGTTGGTCCTCTCGCGGGGGAAGATGCGGAACTCCGCGAATGGCAAGGCTTCCGGAGTTGGTAGGGGCAATCGCCATACCAAACCGGAGGGGCTGGGATTCAACTTAGGACGGTTGAGAGCACGCGGAAGAGCAAGGGTTTGCATATATGTGGAAAATATGGAAAAGGCTGGGAAAACGAGCTGCCGGAGCATATCCGGGGAGGATTTGCACGCTTTCGGGCGCAGGTGTATGGTTTCGGCGCCAGAGGTCACAAAGGTATGAAAGCGGTTGACTTGATCCAGTGGGCAACGCGCGTATCGGGTTCCAGAACCGCCATCCCGGCCTTGCTTATTCTTGTTCTCTTGCTGCAGGTGACGGCGCGGGGGCAGACAAACTGCGAAGCAGGCAACGGCGAGCTGGATTCAGCTCCGCCAAAAACCATGAGCTCGCAGGACGTGATCCAGAAGTTTGGTGCGGCCGAAGCGGCTACGAAGGAAGCCCGCCTTCACTACGCCTACAGGCAGGATGTGCTGATGCAGACTCTGGTGGGCACCAGCGTGACCGGCGAGTTTCACGAAGTGACCAACATTTCTTATGACGCCAAAGGAAGACGGCAAGAGGAAGTAACGTTCGCAGCACAGCCTTCTTTGCGGGGGATTCAGCTTACACAGGAAGACATGGAAGATATTCGTTCCATCATGCCACTCATGCTGGCAACCGACGATGTAGCTCTGTATAACCTGACCTACTCCGGGCAGCAGCATGTGGACGACCTTGACACGTATGTATTCCATGCGGAGCCGAAGAAGGAAGAAAAGGACCGGCGATATTTTCAGGGAAGAATCTGGGTGGATGCGCGGGATTTTCAGATCGTGAAAGTGTGTGGCAAGAGCGGTCCGGAGAAAGTGCAAGTGAAGAAACACGAGCGGCCGGAGCTCCATCCGATGTTCGTGACCTATCGCCAACAGGTGGACGACCATTACTGGTTTCCCGCGTACACGCGATCGGATGACACGCTGCAGTTTCGGTCGGGAGGGGTTCACATCCGAGAGATCATAAAGTACACAAGCTACAAGCGCGTCGACGGGAAATGAGTTACGTCAGACTACGCTGGAGACTTCGATCGCACGCCCGCTCCCATATTTCTTGAAGACCGAATCGCGTGAGATGACGCCTTCCAGACGTCGGGAATCCGCGCGATTGACCACGGGAATGAGCGGGTAGTCGTTTACGTAGCGCAGCGCGGAATCGAGTGGAAGATCCGGGTAGAGGCTGGGTAGCGATTGGCCGGCGGGGAGCACAGAGGCCAGCGTGAGTTCTCCTTTGCCTTCCCGATACAGGCGCTGGAGCTGATCACGGCTGATGGCACTCCAGCCACTGGGGTGCATGCGCACGAGGAACGAGGAGTCCGGCGAATTTTCCACGCGGTGGAAGTTGGCATCCACATAATCTTGCGCGCTCAGGATGGTTGCGGGAACGGCCAGCATCGCATCTTCGACCCGCAGGATGGCTTCTTCCCGATCTTCTTCGAGCGAGGGCAAAATGAGTCCGTCCTGGCGGGTGAGCATATCGAAAATTGGGATGGTCTGCAGGCTTCGCGAGACGAGGTAGGAAAAGGTATTGGCCACAATGACGGGGACGATGATTTCGTAGTTTCCGCTGACCTCGAGGACCATGAAGACCGAAGTCATGGGAACGCGGAGAAATCCGGCGAAGAGAACGCCCATGCCGACGAGGACATATGTGCCCGTGGATCCGGTGAGCTGTGGGAAGAAGAGGCGCTCGATATCGCCCACCGCGCCTCCCAGCATGGCGCCGACAAAGAGTGTAGGCGCGAACATTCCACCGGGAGTTCCGCTGACGAAAGAGACCGTCGTGGCAAGAATCTTAAGGACCGCGAGGATGGCCAGGACTTTCCAGGCGTATTGGCCGTGCATGGCCTGGTCCATGGAGTCGTAGCCAGCGCCCATTACCTGCGGAAAGCCCAGGAAGGCGATCAAGCCGATGAGCAGCCCGGCAACTGCCGGTTGAAAATATTGCGTCCAGCGCGGCAGAGCTTTGAGGCGGGGACGCAGGTAACCCACCGATTTAGCGAATGCAACCGAGGCCAGCCCGCCGACAATTCCGAGGACCGCGTAGGCGAGGAGTTCACTGGGGCGCTTGAAGGTAGTGACCGGAATTCGGAACAGCGGCTCACTGCCCAGAAATGAGCGCACGATCACAACGCTGGCGACCGCAGAAAGCACGACTGAGCCGAGAATGCCGGCGCTCCAGCGTCCGATGACTTCTTCGATGACGAAGAGCACGGCAGAAATGGGCGCGTTGAAGGCGGCCGCAAGGCCGGCAGCGGCTCCGACGGGAGCCATGAGCCGGTGTTTTTCGCGGGAGATTTCCAGCTGTCTTCCAAGAGCGGATGCGATGCTCGCTCCGATTTGCAGCGAAGGGTCTTCCGGGCCAAGGGATTGTCCCGAGCCGATGGCGATGCCGGAACAGATGAACTTTCCAACGGCGGTGCGAAACGGGATGAATCCATTGAAGATGTAGAGCGCCGATTTCGTCTGATTGACTCCGCTGCCGCGGATCCCTGGAAAAACGTGCAGCACGAGGATAGCGACCACCAGCCCGGCGATGGACGGGACGGCGAACAGACGCCAACTGTGGGTTTGCGGAAGCGGACCGAGTAGAGCGAGATGGATCCAGTCAATTGCAAGACGGAAGCAAACCACCGCAAGACCCGAGAAAATTCCGATGAAGACCGAGAGAATGAGGAAGAATACTTCCTCATGAAAGACCCCGTCGAGCGTCGAAAACAGGCGTCGGGAAGGCCCGACCCGCGCCGCGGTTGCGGATTCCGAAGGCGTAGAAGAATCCACGCCAGGAGAACCAGGGTTGCTCATTGGCTGGCAGCCTCTCGTTTCCTCGAAATCAGCAAAAGCGCCAAGTCGAGCCCCTGCGGCGGACCGCACGTAGCGGCAGTCTGTTGCTCGATTTGAAAGACGACGTCCATGATCGCGTCTGGGAGATCCGTCTCGGCAGGAGAGCGGAGCAGCGCCAGTTCGGGTTTGGCGAGGAGCCAGCGACCTTGCAATGCGGGAAGTGCGGATGCTGGGAGATTGGCAGCGACCTTTAGATCGACGTGCAGCTTCTCTGCGCACTGGGTGAGGCGGTCTTCGGCTTGGCTAAAGGCGGCGGTGATCCTCCGATTGCGTTCTGCGTCAGAGATGTGACTATGAAAAGGATTGGCCGCAAGAACCATATTCGTGGAGGCGAGAAGCTGACGGGAGTTGGCATCGTTGGGATCGGCGTTCACCGCCAGCCGGAGATAACGCTCAGCCACGATGTAGTTCCCGGAACGGTAGGCGGTTTCGCCAGCTCCGGCCAAGGCAGCCGAGTTATTGGGATCGACTCGCAGCACTTCTTCATACTGCGCCTGTGCCCCGGAGAAGTCCTGGGCCAGCTCGAAGAGTTGTGCGGCCTGAAGATGCGCTGCGGGATCGGCGGGCAATGCGGCCGACAGAGCAATGAGTTCTGAGTCAGCCTGGGCGCGAGCATTCTTTGAAAGCAGGAACTGTATGAGTTCGAGCCGAGCTTTGTTGCGATTCGCGTCAGAGTCGGAGGTCCAGACGCCGTACATGGCATTGTGGTAGTAACGGGTAGCGTCCTCAATGGACCCTCGGTGAGCGGCAACCCGGGCGAGAGCCAGATTGACCGCCGCATCCTGCGGAGCACGCTGCCACAGGGCGAGAAGGTAGGACTCGGCCTCGTCGAGGCGGCGCGGGTCATTGCTGTCGCGCAAGGCGCGAGCCAGACTGAGCTGATACTGGGAGTTGGTGGGATCGCAAGTGAGCGCGGCGCGAAATGCAGCGATGGCATCGTCGTAACGGGCGGCTTTGGCGTCGGCCAGACCTAGCTCGTACAACTTGCGGCCCCGTGCCTGTTGATTCGCCGTGTAACGGGCGACGAGGTGGCTCACTGCCGCGAATCCAGTGGCTGCAGCGAGAGTGAGCAGAACAAGGATGACGGGCGCCGAACGCGGAACCAGTTTGGGGAAACGCCGCAACATATCTCGTATCACGATATCATTTGGATGGCTTCGAGAGGCTGATGGTTCAGCACAAAGTTGGTCCTTCCCACCTTCGGTTCAGGTAAGATACGTGTCCGCGGGACCTTCGAAAAATGAATCGCGAATACCACAAGGGATACAGTCAGGAACTGAATCGAGAGATGGATGCGCTGGTTTTCGGGCATGCCGGCACTCCGCTTGTCGTGTTTCCGACGTCCATGGGAAAGTTTTTCGAGTATGAAGATCGGGGGATGATCGGTGTGCTCGCGGCGAAAATCGAGCGCGGCGAGTTGCAGGTATTTTGCCCGGACGCCGTCGATACCGAGAGTTGGTACAACAAGGGCGTGCATCCGAAGGTGCGATTGTTGCGGCATTTGCAGTACGAGCGCTATATTCTGCATGAATTTTTGCCGTTTATCCGCTGGAAGAACCAGACGCCCCGGCTGGCAATGACCGGGTGCAGTTTCGGCGCGTATCACGCCGTGAATTTTGCTCTGAAGCATCCAGATGTGGTGACGCACTGCGTGAGCATGAGCGGAGCATTTGATATCCATCAGTTTCTGGACGGATATTACGACGATGACTGCTACTTCAATTGCCCGCCGGATTATCTGCCGAATCAGAATGATGATTGGTTCTTGAGCCGCTACCGGCAGATGAAGATTGTGCTGGGATCGGCCGATTGGGATATTTGTCTGGACCAGAATGTGAAGTTTTCGGCGATTTTGAATGGAAAGGCCGTGCCGCACTGGCTGGATGTTTTTGGGGATAATTCGAAGCATGACTGGCCGCTGTGGCTGAGGATGGCGGAGAAGTATTTCTGAGGCAGTGGTGAGGGCGGGCAGGCATCCGCGCACAGTAACGAGTGCAGGGTCCTTCGACTGCGCGCCTGTTTCGCTTCGCGAACCAGGCACTTCGCTCAGGATGACAAATTTTGTTGGGAGATGAATCTGTGAAAAAGATTGGCATTTTGTTTGGGATGGAAAACACGTTTCCGCCGGCGGTTGTCGAAAAGATCAACTCCATGAAGGTCGAGGGCGTCACGGCGGAATTTGTGAAGATCGGCGGGATTCGAATGGATGAACCGAAGAAGTATGACGTCATCATCGACCGGATCTCGCAGGATATCCCGTTCTACCGGGCTTATCTGAAAAATGCGGCGCTGCACGGGACGATTGTGGTGAACAATCCTTTCTGGTGGACGGCGGACGACAAGTTCTTTAATTACGCGTTGGCGCACAAGCTGGGCGTGGCGATTCCGCCGACGGTGATTCTGCCGCACAATAAGCATCCCGAGGGGACGACGGACCGGTCGATGCGGAACTTGATGTATCCCTTGAACTGGCAGGAGTTGTTTGATTATGTCGGCCTCCCTGCTTTCCTGAAGCCGTATTCAGGAGGCGGATGGAAGCATGTGTACCACGTGCACTCTCCGGAAGAATTTTTTCAGCATTACAACCAGACGGGCGATTTATGCATGACGCTGCAGCACGGCGTGGTGTTTGAGGAGTATTACCGGTGCTATGTGGTGGGTCAGGAAAAGGTACATATCATGAAATACGATCCGCGAGCGCCGCATCATGAGCGGTATGTGAAGGGGAATCCGCCGCCATCGTCGGCCGCGCTGAAGGAGCGGATCGAGAAAGACGCGCTGACATTGTGCCGAGTGCTGGGGTACGACTTGAACACGGTGGAGTTTGCGGTAGAAGGCGGCGTTCCCTATGCGATCGACTTCCTGAATCCTGCGCCGGACGCCGAGATTACGTCCGTGGGACAGGAGAATTTTAATTGGATTGTGAATGCCGTGGCGGAGATGGCGCTGAAGATGGCGGTGACCGGGGAGGATCCTGCGCGTGAACTGCGATGGTCGGCGTTCCTCGCGGGTAAGCCTCCGGCAGAGAAATCCGCGCGCAAGGGTGAGCCGAAGTGGGTCGCGGAGCGAAAGCGCGGGAAAGCGGCAAAGTAGGTGGAGGACGAGCTAAAGAAAAGGCGTTTTCTATGGGGTGTTGCGCTGGCGTGGGCACCGTGGCTTCCCATTCTGATCGGCCTTGGTCACACGCTTTCAAGACAGAAGGCAACTGGGATCGGCGCGGTAGCCGGCGGTGTGACCGAACTGTTCGTCGTGTGGGGTATTGCGGCGATGCTCATTGGTCAAGTAGCCGCGATCGTCTTATTATCCCGGGCATTCTCGCCTGGGCATTGGATGCGCAGCTTGCTCTCCGTACTAAGCATTTGCCTGAGCGGCTTGATGCTCATTCTGTTGGGCCTTTTTCTGTGGCTCTCGTGGTTCCAGGCTCACCACAGCTTCTAACCAAATATTCATCGCGCCATTGTTATACTGTTAGGACTTGTTTTGCATACTCTTCGCACGGAACGCGAAGGGATGGGGACCGGCGGGGCCAGCGGCGCTGCCGGGAGAAACAGATTCCACGCCTGGCTCGGAATGACAAGAACAGAAGAAACAGATGACACCTACTTTCACCATCGGGATTGAAGAGGAATATCAGACGATCGATCCGGAGACGCGGGATCTGCGGTCGCACATTCACGCGGAAATCCTGGAAAAGGGCAAGTTGCTGCTGCAGGAGCGGGTGAAGGCGGAGATGCACCAGTCGGTGGTGGAGGTGGGCACCGGGATTTGCCGGAACATCAAGGAAGCCAAGGCGGAAGTGAAAATGCTGCGGCGCGATATTATCCGACTGGCCAAGGAGAACGGGCTGCGGCTGGCGTCGGTGGCCACGCATCCGTTTTCGGATTGGCGGACGCAGGACATCAATCCCGACGATCGTTATAAGAATCTTGTTGAGGACATGCAGTTGGTGGCGCGGGCCAACTTGATTTTTGGGTTGCACGTGCACATCGGGATTGAGGATCGCGAAACGGCGATCCACATGATGAATCACGCACGGTATTTTCTGCCGCATCTACTCGCGCTCTCGACCAATTCTCCCTTTTGGCTCGGGATGAACACCGGGCTAAAATCCTACCGTTGCAAAGTATTTGACAAGTTTCCGCGCACCAACATTCCTGATTATTTTCCGAGTTGGGGCGAGTACGAAAACTTCATCAAGCTGCTGATCAAGACCAATTGCATCGATAACGCCAAGAAAATCTGGTGGGACATCCGGCCACATCCGTTCTTCAACACGATCGAGTTTCGAGTCTGCGACATTCCGATGCGCGCCGATGAGACGATCGCACTGGCCGCGCTGATTCAGGCCACGGTGGCGAAACTGTACAAACTGCATACAGCGAACCAGGGGTTTCGCTTGTACCGGCGGGCGCTGCTCATGGAAAACAAGTGGCGGGCGGCGCGGTACGGAATGGATGGAAAGCTGATTGATTTCGGCAAGCAGATCGAAGTGCCAGCACGGGACTTAATCCGCGAGTACCTCGACTTTGTGGACGATGTGGTGGATGAACTGGACTCGCGCCAGGAACTGGAGTACATCCACACCATGCTGGAAGAGGGCAGTGGAGCCGACCGACAGTTGCGCGTGTATCAGGAAACTGGCGATTTAAAGAAAGTTGTTGATTACATCATCGAAGAGACGGAAGCAGGTTTGGCGGAAGATGAGCCAGCTTCCGTTAGAAAAGTAGGGTAATGACGATTCCTGCAGAGCAAGTAAAAATCCCCACCCCTTCGGCAGGCTCAGGGCAGGCTCTGTCGCACAAAACGCGACCAGGATGGGGCAGCCGCAATGTTTCCTTCGATCCGGAATATAGCCCCGGCGCCCGCAACGCTGTGGGAGTTTGTTTGCGCGTACAACCGGAAGAGAAGGTATGCGTGATCACTGATGAGACCACGCTGGAGATTGCAGCGGCGATCGTGGCCGAACTGGAGAGCCTTGGTTCGCGCTACTGCGTCTGGGTGCTGGAGGATCTGGCGGAGCGGCCGCTCGAGAATTTGCCGGCGGAAATTATCGCGGATTTGGAGACCAGTCAGGTTTCGATTTTTGCCGTGTGGGCGCAAAGAAACGAACTGCGGTCGCGTATGCAGATGACGGATGTAGTGAACCGGCGAAAAATCCGGCACGCGCACATGGTCAACATCAACCGTCAGATCATGTTGGAAGGCATGCGTGCGGATTTTAAAAAGGTAGACCGGCTCAGCACAAAAGTTGTGGAGATGGTGCGGAAGGCGACGCGGATTCGGGCGAAGACCGCCGCCGGCACGGATCTGACGGCGGACTTGAATCCCAGCTACCGCTGGTTGAAGACCAGCGGGATTATCTCCCCGGAAAAGTGGGGGAATCTGCCCGGAGGAGAAATTTTTACGACGCCGGGTGAGGTGAATGGAACGTTTGTGATCGACGGCGTGGTGGGCGATTATCTGTGCACGAAATTTGGAAGTCTGCAAAAAAACCCGCTGACGATTCACATGAAGAAAAACCGGCTGACCGAAGCCCACTCGGAAAACCGCGAACTGGAGGATGATTTCTGGAAGTACACCCACACCGACGAGAACAGCGACCGCGTGGGCGAGTTCGCCATCGGAACCAACATCGATTTGAAAGATGTGATTGGGCAGATTCTGCAGGATGAAAAATATCCTGGAGTCCACATTGCATTCGGAAATCCTTATGGAGCGCACACGGGTGCAGAATGGGATTCATCGACTCATATTGATGTCGTGGGACGGAAGTTCAATGTCTGGGTGGACGACGAGCAGATCATGCGCGATGGGAAGTTCCTGATCGAGGTATAGACGATCGCACCCCGAGAAGTAATGGTCGAAGAGTCTAACGTGTCGTTGCTCCGGAAGGCGTATGCGGCATTCAACGCCCGCGACATTGACTCAGCCTTGGCAACGATGCAACCCGACGTAGCGTGGCCGAATGGAATGGAGGGCGGTATCGTTCATGGGCACACTGGCATTCGTGAGTACTGGACCCGGCAGTGGGGCGTAATCGACCCACATGTAGATCCAGTGAACTTCGATCTGGATGAAGCGGGCCGGGTGGTCGTGGAGGTTCATCAGGTGGCTCGCGATCTTTCCGGAGAAATCTTGGTGGACCGGATGGTCGAGCATGTTTATACGATCGAAGGCGGACTCATTCGCACTATGGAAATTCGTGAGTAGACGCTCAAGCCCTGTGGCTTCCCGGCCATGATTCCCACCTTCCGAAAGCAATTTAACGCGGCATTTACCCCCGAAAAATATCAGGCCTTTCTGCGGCGGATTGAGGACGCGTGCGGAGTACAGGTCCAATTCCGGCTGTCGGAAACTCCTTGCTTCTTTCCCAAGAGCCTATTGGACCGGATGGCGGAGGATGGGAAGGAACTGATCCGGCAACTGGTCGAGAGTCCAGAGTATCGGGCGAAGTCCGATGGATCCATTCCCGCGGAATTTCGGGTCCCGAATGAGCCGCCGCGACCTTTGTTTGTGCAAGTGGACTTTGGACTGGTGCGCGACGCTTGCGGCGAGTTGCAGCCGAAACTGGTGGAGTTGCAGGCCTTCCCTTCCCTCTACGCGTACCAGGTGACGCTGGCGCAAAGCTACATCGATGTCTATGGGCTAGGCGCGACGGCGGCTTCGGGTTCCCGGCCTCCGACTGCGGGAAGCGAACGACTGAAGTTCTTTTTGAGTGGGCTGGAAGAGAAGTCCTACCGCGAACTTTTGCGGCGGGCGATTGTGGGGACGCATGATCCGGAGAACGTGATCCTGATGGAGATTCATCCGCAGGCCCAGAAAACGCTACCGGATTTTCTGCTGACGGAAAAGATGTTGGGGGTGAGAACGGTCGACATCGAAGCCATCAAGAAACAAGGATCGCAGCTCTACTACGAAAGAAACGGAGGCCGGGTGCCGATCCGGCGTATCTATAACCGGGCCATAGTGGACGAGTTGCAGCGCAAGGGAGTGAAGCTGGGGTTCGATTGGCGTGACGATCTAGACGTGGAATGGGCGGGACATCCGAACTGGTATTTTCGCATCAGCAAGTTTTCCATACCCTACCTGCGGCACGAGTCGGTGCCGAAAACATGGTTTCTTGATCAGTTGGATCAGACTCCTGACGATCTGGAGAACTACGCGCTGAAGCCACTCTATTCTTTCGCTGGCCTGGGCGTTGTGATTGCGCCGAAAAAGGAAGATATCGATGCGATTCCAGCGGCGAAGCGTGCGGACTATATCCTGCAGGAGCGGCTGCATTTTGAGCCGATCATTGAGACTCCGTTTGGCGGCACTAAAGCGGAGGTGCGGGTGATGTATGTATGGCAGGAAGAACTGCAGGCAGTTCTGACGATTATTCGCATGGGGCGTGGGTTGATGATGGGCGTGGATCACAACAAGAATATGGAGTGGGTAGGGGCGTCGGCGGGGTTGTATCAGGGATAGTTAGGGCCGAGCGGGCGAATTGCAGAGGTCCTTCGCTTCGCTCAGGAACTCGGTTAAGGGGCACTAACCGATTCGTTTGACCACGCTGGTTTCGAGTTCCCGGCCGTTGGGGCGGCGGAGAAAGAGCTTATCGCCCTCCAACCGAACAGGGACGCGATCTCCGACTTTCCATTCCCCAGGGAGGTAGCCGCCAGCGGAGGCAACATCGTACTCTCCGGTGTAAACCACTCCTTCCACATTAATTACGACGGCAGGATGAGTGAAGGCGGCGGCGGTTTCGCGCATAATTTCGGCTTCCGCCCGGCACCAGTTTTCGACGTCATGACCCTCCGCGCCTCCGCCTTGCCGGTAGAGTTCCTCGGCACGGGCGCGGATTGCGTTTTGTAGTTCGAGAGAAGAAGTCCTGAATTCTCGCGCCATAAGAACTCCCCCTGGTTTTTCGGGGTTGCTAGATTCATAGTAGTCGTCGTTGGGACCGCCCAGCGCGATTCGCCCGCACAGAAGGACACGGCAGTTGTCACTTCGGGAAACAAACTCGATTTGGAACTGGCTGCCTGACTGGCACAAAGCGGCATCCAAATCTATCTCGGCGCGCTTCCAGTTGACCCAGATCACTGGCGGGGCCTAACATTACCGCGGTCGGGAGTGGCGTGTTTTCATGATCGGTCAGACAGTGTCCCACTATCGCATCCTGGGCAAGCTTGGGGGCGGTGGTATGGGCGTGGTCTACGAGGCCGAGGACCTGAAGCTCGGGCGGCATGTCGCGCTGAAGTTCATTCCAGAAAATCTGGTAGGCGACCCCAAATCGCTGGAACGATTCGGGCGGGAGGCGAGGGCGGCTTCGCTGCTAAATCATCCCAATATCTGCACGATCCACGGTATCGAAGATAACGGCGGGCATCCCTTTATTGTGATGGAGAAGCTGGAGGGCGAAAGCCTGAAGCAGTGCATCTCCGGCCATGCCATTGAGACGGAAAAGCTGCTTGACATCAGTATTCAGGTGGCAGATGCCCTGGCAGCGTCGCATGCCAAGGGAATTGTGCATCGGGACATCAAGCCGGCAAACATTTTCCTGACCCCGACTGGTCAGGTGAAGGTATTGGATTTCGGTCTGGCCAAGCTGGTGCACAACGTCGGAACAGACAGCGACGGAGCGGCAGCGGACAATTCGTTAACCGCCGTCGGGGTAATTCCCGGGACGGCGGTTTACATGTCGCCGGAGCAGGCGCGCAGCGAAGAAATCGACTTCCGCAGCGACCTGTTTTCCTTTGGCGTCGTCATGTATGAAATGGCGACCGGGAAGAAGCCGTTCACTGGCAAGAACTCCCTGATGACGCTAGATGCCGTGTTGCACGAGAAGCCAGTTCCTCCTGCGGAATTAAATCCGAAAGTGCCGGTGGAACTGGAAGGCATCATCGGCAAGGCGATGGAGAAGGACCGCAAGGAGCGGTACCAGAGCGCCACGCAGATGAAGGCCGACCTGCAGGTGCTCAAGCATCAGACTGAGTCCGGACTGGTGAAGAGTGGCCTGCACACCAAGAAACTGCGGGTCACCAGCAAGACATTTGGCCACAAGGGAAGCCGCTGGCAGTTCTGGCTTTTGCTGGGAACGCTGGCCTTGCTCTTCACTGTGTTGGCGGCCGTGGTAGCCTACTGGCTGAAACACCGGGAGGTGGCCAATGCGGAATTGAAAGATGCGATCGCGGTGCTTCCTCTGCAGAACATGAATGGCGACGTCAGCGTAGACTACCTGCGCTTTGCCCTGGCCGACGAGTTGACCAGCGTGTTGAGCTATTCCCGGTCACTCGAGGTGAGGCCTTCATCGGTGACGCGCAAGTATGTCGAATTGGATCTTGATCCGCACAAAGTGGGGCAGCAACTGCGCGTCGGTCGCCTGCTGACCGGACATTTCCTGCGGCAAGGCGAACAGCTGACGGTCACACTTGAGGCGATCGACGTAGGCAACGACCGGCTGCTGTGGCAAGGAACGGCCACCGCGTCGGTGAACGATCTGATCTCCCTGCAGTCGCAGTTGAGCACGCAGGTGCAGCAGGGTCTGCTGCCAGCGTTGGGAGTAGCGGCGGGCGCATTGAGCGCGGCCTCGCGCCCCCAGAGTCAGGAAGCCTACGACCTCTACTTGCACAGTCTTGCTCTGCCACATGACCCTGGACCGAACAAGGATGCGATTGCAGTACTCGAACACGTGGTAGGAGAGGACCGGAGCTATGCTCCCGGATGGGAAGCGCTGGGACAGCGGTATTACTTCGATTCGCTCTACGGCGGAGGCGGCGAGTCGATGTTCCAGCGCTCGAATGCCGCCTATGAACGGGCGCTGGCGTTGGACCCGAACCGGGTGGCCGCAGCCAGCAATCTGATTGTCAACCGCGTGGAACGAGGCGAACTGGGCCGCGCCTACGACGCGGCCACGGATTTGGTGCGCCGGAGGCCGCAAAGCGGGGACGCGCACTTCGCACTCAGCTATGTGCTGCGTTATGCCGGCATGCAAGAGAAGGCCACGCAGGAGTGCAACACGGCACGGTCGTTGGATCCCGGGAACTTCACTTTCCGATCCTGTGCGTGGGCCTTTATGGAACTTGGCCAGACAGACCGCGCCATGGACTTTGTGCACCTGGACGCAGGCTCGGAGTGGGCAGCCTGGGCAACTCCTTATGTCTATCTGGATGCTGGAAATTTGGCACAGGCCCGGGAGGCGGCCAGGAATGTGGCGAAATCTCCGACTTACCACCGAGAATTGCTGGTAGCTTGCACGCAGCCTCAGCGGCCAGGCGATATGGACAGGATTGTGCGGGATGAAGAAGCCTCGGTAATGACGGAAGCCGATCCGGAGGCGTGGTATCACGTGGGAGCTCTGATGGCGTACTGCGGGCAGAAAGATGCTGCATTGCGCCTATTGAAGGCAGCCGTGCAGCAGAATTACTGCGCGTATTCCGCCCTGTTAGGAGATCCGCTGCTCAAGGGTTTGCGGAAGGAAACGGCTTTCAATGAAGTGTTGACCGCGGCAAGCACCTGCCAGGAGACGTTGAAGGAAGGGCGAGAGCAGTAGGAATCGTTTTCCAGGTTCTGATTTCCAGGTTGGCTGCTTCGGGCAGATGGGGAAAGAATTTGCGTCGGAGCAGGGGTAGGCCCCATCCTTGTAGGGTGAACTTCCCGGAATGCAACCATCTCTCGGGCCGCTGGCGGCGGCCAATGCAGCCCTCGGTTCAAACGTCAGTCCTCCGAGCGTCCTTTATAGCCTTCTTGCTCTTGATTCCTGTTCTGATGCTGGCTTCGCCGCGACGAACCGGAGAGAACTCGGCACGCCCGGTCGCGATGGCAGATAAAGCGGAGAATCGCCCGACGATTCGCGAAATCCAGATCACGAACTTCGAGCAACTTCCTTACCAGGGAACCCCCGCCGAGCTTCCGCAAGATCAGGGACTACCCGGCCTGCGAATGACGCTGCGGCGGTTGGGCACGACAGCCGCCCTGATGCAGACCGTGGCGCATCCGGATGATGAGGATGGCGGAATGCTGACATTGGAGTCGCGTGGCCGGGGCGCAAGCGTTCTGTTGATGACGCTGAACCGTGGTGAGGGCGGGCAAAACAAGGTGGGCAGTAATTTATCGGATGTGCTCGGCGTGCTCCGAACGCTGGAACTGCTGGCAGCCGACGAATACTACGGAGTGCAGGAACGATTTTCCCGCGTGGCCGATTTCGGCTTTTCAAAGAGTGCAGATGAGACTTTTTCGAAGTGGGGCGGACACGATGTTGCGCTCGCGGATATGGTGCGAGTGATTCGGACTTTCCGTCCAGATGTACTGGTGGCTCGGTTTTCCGGCACCGAGCGCGATGGACACGGTCATCATCAGGCTTCGAGCATCCTGACGCAGGAGGCGTTTCGCGCCGCAGCTGATCCGAAACGCTTTCCCGAACAAATTGCGCAGGGGCTTCAACCGTGGCAGGCGCAGAAGCTCTATATCGGCAATGTGTGCGGCTTTGGGGCGATGACCTGCCCCGACGCGAACTGGACCTTACGACTGAATACCGGCGAGCCCAGCCCTGACTTGGGAATGTCGTATGTGCAATTTGCCATGCAGGGCCTGCGTCATCAGCTCTCGCAAGGTGCAGCGAATTGGAACGTCGAGCCCGGAGACCGGTTTACTTTCTACAAGCTGGTGGATTCCGTGCATCCAGCGAAGCTGGATAAAGATGGGCATGAAAAAGATTTCTTCGACGGGCTCGATACAACCTTGCCGGGGCTGGCTGCGAGGTTAGGGACGGAAGAATCGAAGCTCCCGCAGTTGCACCGCGAACTGACACAAATTGCCAACAATGTTGCGAGAGCGGATGCAAGTGCGAAAACGAATGATCTCGCTGCGACTGCGAAGCCGGTTATGGAGGTCGTAGCCGGTTTAAGGCAAGTCTACGACGAGGTCGAAAAATCCAATGTGAACTCTGGTGTTAAGTCTGATCTGCTGACGCGACTTGAGGAGAAGCGCGAGCAGGCAGAAACGGCGCTAAACGACGCTCTGCAAATAACGCTCGCGGCAACAGTGGTTAGTCGAGTAGGACCGGATGGTGAGCCTGTGAAGGAGTCGCCGAAAAAGGAATCCGACGCGCTGACCACGGTTTCGCCCGGGCAGGAATTCCTGGTCGCGGTGAACTTTCACAATGGATCGAACCAACCGGTCTCCATTGATGGGGTGAAGTTGGAAGTACCCGAAGGGTGGGGGACGATTTCTGACAAAACCAGACGAGTCGCGATCAAACCGGGAGAGGATATCAGCGCCGTCTTTCGATTGCACGTGCCGAAAAACGCGGAATATACCCGGCCCTATTGGCATCGCGACAATCCGGATGTGGACAGCATTAATCACGTCGACAATGAAGCACACGCGACGCTGCCCTTTCCTCCGCCTGCACTGCGAGCGCGGGTGGAGTATTCGGTGGCGAGTGCGGGCGGAGCACCGGGAAAGAACGGCATTGGTGCGACCGTTGTAACCCGATTCGTGGACGATGAAGGGAAGGAACGCGCGCGTCCGCTGGCGGTGGTTCCGGCATTTTCGGTCGCTCTAGAGCCGGGAACGCAGGTGATCTCGACCCACAACGGAAGCACTTCGATCGTAAGAGTGGGCGTGACAGCTAATCTTACGCGCGATACTCGAGCCACGTTGCGGTTGGAGTTGCCCGCTGGTTGGCGATCAGAGCCGGCGCAAGCGGCCGTCGAGTTCAAACAGCGTGGGGAAAAGCAGGACTTTGAGTTCAAGGTGTTCCCCGCTGGTCTGCTGGAGAGTCGAGCGCGAGTGCGCGCCGTGCTGGAGGTAGACGGCGAGAAGTTCAGCGAAGGCTACACGCTGGTGACTCGCGAGGATCTCGGCAGCTTCTACTACTATCAGCCCGCGGTGCAGAGGGTGAGTATCGTCGACGTGAAGGCGCTGCATGATTTGAAGATCGGCTATATCATGGGCGCGGGCGACGATATTCCCACCGTGCTGCAGCAGGTGGGAATGAACGTAACCTTAATTTCTCCGGAGAAGCTTGCAAACGACGATCTCAGCGGGTACGGAACGATCGTGCTGGGAATTCGCGCCTACGATACGCAGAAAGATGTGGTAGCCAATAACAAAAAGCTGCTCGATTTTGTTACGGCGGGCGGCACGCTGGTGGTCCAGTACAACACGGGCGTTGGAGATTTTAATAGCGGACATTTCACGCCGTATCCTGCGGAACTGAGCCGGGCGCGGGTTTCCGTGGAGGAAGCTCCGGTCGAGATTCTGGCGCCTGACGATGAAGTCTTTCACTCTCCGAATGCGATCACGGCACGCGATTTTAACGGCTGGGTGCAGGAACGCGGACTTTACTTCATGGATAAGTGGGATGATCATTTCAAACCACTGTTATCCTGCCATGACCCCGGCGAGGACGCTCAGAAGGGCGGCCTGCTGCAGGCAAAGTATGGCAAGGGGACATATATCTACACGGGATACGCCTTCTTCCGTCAGTTGCCGGCGGGAGTTCCGGGGGCGGTACGGCTTTTTGTGAACCTGTTGAGCGCGGGACATGAGAACCAGTAGGTGTCGCCAACGACCCGTGGCAGCTTTGGGAAGGACTAACGGCAAATGATGCGCGCGATTCGCATTCATTCCTATGGTGGTCCCGAGGTCATGCAGGGGGAAGAACTTCCGTTGCCAACTCCCGGTCCGGGGCAAGTGTTGGTACGAGTGGAAGCGGCCAGCGTTAACTTTCTTGATGTGCAGAAACGGCGTGGCGAACTTGTCGGACAGGCGTTCTACCGGCGTGGGCGCGATCGGGAACCGGATCTGCCGGCGACTCTAGGCAGCCAGGGAGTTGGGGTCATCGAGGAACTTGGTCCCGAAGTTGACAATGTCAAAATAGGAGATCGCGTCGTCTTCGTAGGAGATTCGTATGCTACCCATGCTCTTGCGCCGGCTGCATGGCTGAGTCGAGTTCCTGACGGCATCGGGATCGAGCAAGCGGCTGCAGGAATGAATCAGGGATTCTTGGCCTACGCGTTCACGCATTTCGCCTATCCAGTAAAGCAAGGAGATTGGTGCCTGATCCATGCGGCGGCTGGAGGAATCGGACTCCTGCTTTGTCAGATGGCGAAGATGCGCGGCGGCAAGGTGATTGGAGTCACCTCGTCTCAGGAGAAGGCCGAATTTGTTACAGACGCTGGGGCCGACGAGGTCATCATTTCCAAAGAGATGGATGTTGCGAAAGAAGCGAGGCGTATCACGGAGCGCCGCGGAGTGAATGTTGTTTATGACGGCGTCGGTAAAGATACATTCGAGGCCAGCCTCAATAGCCTGTCTCCCGGCGGATATCTCGTGATCTACGGCCAGTCCAGCGGTTACGTGCCTCCGTTTGACCTTATGACCCTGCAGGAAAAGGGTTCGTTGTTTCTTACTCGCACGAACGGAAGTCCTTATTTCAGGGAATACCCTCGCTACCTCGAGCAGTTCGTGGGCTGGCTCAAGCAGGGGAAACTTTCCATCCGGATTGATGGCAAATATCCGCTGGCGGACGCCGCGCAGGCACATGCGGCGTTTGAAAAACGGCAGGTCAGCGGCAGGTTGTTGCTTCTTCCATAGCTGCAGTGACGGTACAGGGCTTACCGAAAAAATGCAGTCTCCCTCTCAAAACGATTCAAATTCGCCTGGCCTGATCCGCGGGATGGGCCTGGGGAGCGCGACCGCGCTCAACATGATCGACATGATCGGCGTGGGGCCGTTCATCACCATGCCGCTGGTGTTGAGCGCGATGGGCGGGCCACAGGCGATGTTGGGCTGGGTGGTGGGAGCGTTGCTGGCGGTGTGCGATGGGCTGGTGTCTGCGGAACTGGGCGCTGCGCTGCCGGGTTCGGGCGGACCCTATCGCTATCTGAACGAGATTTATGGGCCCCAGAAATGGGGACGGCTGATTTCTTTTCTCTTTATCTGGCAGCTTTCCTTCAGTGCGCCACTTTCGATCGCCACTGGATGCATCGGCCTCGCAGGCTACGCCGCTTATTACTGGCCTGGCTTGGAGACCGTATACGCCGCACATACGGCGGCTTTGCCAATCCCCTGGGCGGGACCACTGCAGGTGAGTTGGGTGGTGACGCCGGGGACTGCACTGGCGGTCGTAATCTGCTTCTTCACGGTGTTGCTGCTCTATCGGCGCATCACGGTGATCGGGCGCCTCTCGAAAGTGTTGTGGCTGGGCGTGATGGGAACGATCGGATGGATAATTTTCGCTGGGCTGACGCACTTCAACGCGGCTCGGGCGTTTGATTTCCCGCCGGGCGCTTTCACTCTTTCGCGCGGGTTCTTTACTGGGTTGGGCGGAGCCCTTCTAGTGGCTACTTATGACTACTGGGGCTACTACAATGTTTGCTATCTGGGTGATGAAATAAAAGATCCGACGCGGAACATTCCGCGGGCTCTGCTGCTTTCCATTCTGATCGTGGCCTGTCTATATCTACTGATGAACTTGTGCATTCTGGCCGTGGTTCCCTGGCGGGAGATGCTCCAGGCCGGACAGAGCAACAGTGGATTGTACGTTGTGTCATTGTTTATGCAGAGGATTTATGGGCCGTGGGCGGCGCGTCTGGTGACGGGGCTTGTGATGGTGACTGCCTTTGCATCGGTCTTCTCGCTAATGCTGGGGTATTCGAGGGTTCCGTATGCGGCGGCGCTGGATGGAAACTATTTCAAGGCATTTGCCAAGGTGCATCCCGTGTATCGCTTCCCTTATGTTTCGCTACTGTCACTCGGAGTGGCGGCGGCGGCATTCTGTTTCCTGCGGCTTAGGGACGCGATCGCGGCTTTGGTGGTCATTCGCTTGATTCTGCAGTTTCTGGTACAGGCGATCGGATTGATGGTGTTCCGAGTGACGCGGCCGGATGTGGTGCGTCCCTTCCGCATGTGGCTGTATCCAGTACCGGCGCTCGTCGCGATCGCGGGGTTTATCTTTATTCTGTTCAATCGAGCGAACTGGCAGAAAGAAATAAGGTACGCGGTGGTGATACTGTTGGCTGGCTTGGCGATTTACATGATTCGCGCCTGGAGAAGCCAGCAGTGGCCGTTTACTTTGGATTCAATACGAGAGGAATCATTATGAATATGAAGAAGAGGCTAAGCTGTCTTGCATTTTTAATTCTGGCGCTGGCCGTTCTCAGTCTAGCCCAGGGGATGAAGGCGAAGGACGAGCATAGGACCGTCACCCAAGTGTTGGACCGAAGCGTAACCAATGTCGAGCATGAGTTCGTTCCGGCGGCGGACGCTATGCCGGAAGACAAATTCGGATTCGCACCGGCGAACGGAGAGTTCAAAGGAGTGCGCACTTACGGTGAGCAAATAAAGCATGTGGCGGCAGTGAACTATATTTTTGGCGCGGCCATACTGAGCGAAAAACCCCCCGTAGATGTTGGCGACGAATCCGGGCCGGCGTCGGTCAAAACGAAAGCCGAGATCCTTACCTACCTGAAGGACTCATTCACCTATGTGCATAAGGCAATTCAGACCGTCAACGACAAGAATCTGGTGACACCGCTGAAAAGTCCGTTCGGTGAAGGATCCGTAACGCGACTGAGTCTGGCAACCAGCGTAGCGGCGCACTGTTTCGACCACTACGGGCAGATGGTGGTGTATCTCCGCATGAACGGCATCGTGCCGCCGGCGAGCCGCTAGGATACCGTGTGTTTGGTCAGTTGAGGCGTGGAGGGGGAATTTTACCTGCGGGCGCCCCGCGGAGTGATGGATGTCAAAAGGAGTTCTGCGGAGAATCCTCTGGCAGCAACATGCGAGGCCACAACTCTTCTCGTCTTTTGCGCTGGCACGCGTGGGTCCAGAAAAACCACAACTGACGGACCGGCTCCGCTCAGGGCCGCGCCGAGAATTCCCGGCTTCCCGGTCAACTCCCGCAGGCAAGGCAGCAGCGGGCAAAGCGGGGCGCGATAAGGCTGATGGATGCGATCTTCGAGCGCCGACGCAAGCAAATCATGACGCCCCTGCATAAAGGCGGCCAGGAGGAGCATCGAGTTCTGAATGTTGACGACCGCATCCGCACGAGAGTATTGCTCGGGAAGAGCGCGGCGGGCCTCTTTCGTGGAAAGAGGCTGGTCGGGTACAGCAAGTAGTAGCGGCCACTTCCCTTTCGGCTGGATGCTGACCACTTGAGCCTCGGCTTCTCCCGACATCCGCGCGACGGTAAGACCTCCCATCCAACAAGCTGAGGCATTGTCGGGATGCTGCTCGCGCCGTGAGGCCTCTCCGATGATCTGAGAGTCGGTCCAGCGCATTCGACCGAAGTGATTAGCCAACGCAATTCCCGCTAACCGCGCAGCGGCCGAAGAGCCGCAACCTTTTCCGATTGGAATGTCATTCTTGATGCGAAGCGATAGCGGAATGACCTGAGCTGCTTGGCTTTGAAGGATCTCGCGGTAGGTTGTGAGAATCAGATGATTCTCCAAGTCCTGGCATATCTCAGGATCGCGCCCGGTGGCGCGAATGGAAAAGTCGGCTGCAGGCCGCGCATCGATCGTGATGTAGAGGTCCATCGCCAGAGCGGCGGCATCAAAGGCCGGCCCCAGATTGGCCGAGGTTGCTGGAAGAGCCAAATGCAATGCGGATGGAGGCTTTCTCTTCTTGCTAGGCATTCGTGTGCGTGGGATCGGATTTTTCCGCCCGTTCCAAGGTTTGAATTACGGCTTCCAACGTCGCATCGAGGACGACGGGGGGGTGGCGCAAGGAGCTCAAGAAATCGCTGTCCCTCTGGTGTCCGGTGCCCGAAAAAAGATCGCCGCGATGGAATTCCATGGTGAAGTCTGGATCCTTGAGCAGGTTTCCGGTCAGAACCAGCACCACAGATTCATCGGGCTTCACAAATCCCGAGCGCACAAATTTCTTCAAGCCCGCGAGCGTGACGGCTGATGCGGGTTCGCAGCCGATTCCTTCCGCGCCGATTTCCGCCTTGGCCTGGGCGATCTCTACTTCGCTAACCTGCTCACAGGCTCCGCCGGTGGCTTGAATCACCTTTACAGCCTTTTCCCAGGACGCCGGATTGCCGATGCGGATCGCCGTGGCCCGAGTCTCTGCCTGTACCCGGACCAACCGTTTCCCTCCGGCTTCGCGTAACGTGCGAACCAACGCGTTGGCTCCTTCCGCCTGGATCACCGATAACCTCGGCAGACGCGAAACGAGTCCGACATCCCGCATTTCCAACAAGGCTTTGCCGATGGCTGAACTGTTGCCCAGGTTGCCGCCGGGCACGATGATGTGGTCGGGCGGTTGCCAGTCGAGTTGCTCCAGCAATTCGAAGGCAAGCGTCTTCTGTCCTTCGAGGCGAAACGGGTTGATCGAATTCAGTTGATAGACGGGAGCACGCCGCACAAGTTCCTGGAGCAGGCGAAGGCAGCCGTCGAAATCCGTGCGAAGTTGGCAGGTGAGGGCGCCATAGTCGAGCGCTTGCGAAAGTTTGCTCCAGGAAATCTTTCCTTCCGGCACGAGGACTACGCTGCGCATGCCTCCGCGCGCCGCATAGGCGGCCATGGATGCAGACGTGTTTCCGGTCGAGGCACACGCCACCCAGCGGTATCCAGCCTGCCGCGCGAAGGTGGAGGCCACCGTCATGCCGGTATCTTTGAACGATCCGGTGGGGTTCATCCCTTGATGTTTGGCGTAGAGATGCGGAACACCAGTGCTGCGCGAGGATTGAGGAAGTTCGTAGAGCGGAGTATTCCCTTCGCGCAGGCTGACCACGTGCTGCTCGGATTCCGGCATAGGCAGAAGCTCGCGGAATCTCCAAACACCGCTGAGGTCAAGCGTTGCGTTGGAGGAACGGCGTTCCCGCCACATCGATTTCAACGCGGAAGCGCTTGGGCCGGATGAATTCCAGGAAGGATCCGTGATTTCCAGGAGGTTGTTGCACTGCGAGCAACGGAAATCCTGAGCAGCGTTTGAGGCCATCGAACCGCAGCCGATGCAACGGAAATTGAACGTGGCCTTCGGCAGGCCCGGCTGAGGATCCCGTTGATGCGCGTCGCGATCAGAGGCGGCGGAGAGCGGCATGGAGTGGCGGGTTATTTCGCGCCCCGCAAATATTGGTCACTCTTATTGATCCAGTCGGCGCGCGGAGGAGTAAAAACGTCAAGATCCACCGTGTCTTCCAGTGCCTCGGCTTTGTGCGGCATGTTCGCGGGAATGCAGAGTACCTCGCCCGCGTGCACAACGATTTCTTTGCCGTCAATCCAGAATTTCAGCGCGCCGTCCAGGATGTAGGTCAGTTGTTCGTTGTGGTGGCTGTGCTCGGGGACGATGCATCCCTTTTTCAGCAGCACCCGCGCCAACATAATTTCCTGGCCGACGACGAATTGCCGCTGCAACAGCGGATTCAGATCTTCCAGCGGGATGGTGCGCCAGGGGACGTATTGCAACGGCGTCTTGCTGGCCGCGTGTTTGGTGACGGCGCGTTGCGCGCGCGAGTGCGACTTCGTGTTCTTGCTTTTTCTGCCGGTTGCAGTTTTGGATTTCACTTTTGTCGCCATTCGATTCGCACTCATGGTTCCTCTGAAATACACAACTTAGATTAGTGAACCCTGCCCTCGTACAACTTCACGGCATTGTCATGCAAATAAGCGTGGGCAAGTTCAAGCGCTCGGGCTTCACTGATTTCGTTCTCCGAGATCATTTCGGCCAGCGCCGCGGCCAGCGCCGTGCGCGACGATTCCGCCCCCAGCCAATAGCTTTCTTCGGCGCCCAGGACATCATTGTACGGGAAACAATCGGTACCGAAGGTGATCTTATCGGGGAAAGTTTCCAGCCACATTTTGAGCGTGTCTTTGAACGCGGAGGGATATTGTGCAAGTTCGCCGAACGAGGAATCCAGATAAACGTTCTTCATAGCGGCGAGCCAGACCGCTTCTCGCTCCAAGGGATATCCACCGTGAATCATAACGAACGTTGTACTGCGGTAACGGGGATCGCGCAGCACGCTCTCCAGATTCATGATGTTGCTCTGGGACAAGTTGAAGTAGTCGCCGATGCCCACGGCCGTATGAATGTGTACCGGAAGATGCAAGCGGCCGCCCTCCAGGACAAGATAGCGGAAGATGTAATCCTGAAACGAACGATATTCCTTTTCGCTGGGAATACCTCCGGTCGCGTAGCGGGAATAAAGATCTGCTGCCTGGTCGCGGGTTGGATCGCCGAAGGTTGTCGGCCGGAAGTAGGCAACTTCAAACTTCATGGCGATGCCACCTCTGCTGCGATTGTCTTCCAGAACCTGGCTGATGAATTTCAAGTACAGGTCGAAATCAGAAGGCAGCTTGGTCACGTTTTCCTGCTGCATCCAGCGGTGAAGCATTTTTTCCTGCAGCGGAATATAGACTCCTTCGTCGGGATTGCGCGCGGTCTCGCGCTGGTTGTTGAAGGGCCACATGAAAGAGTCGGCGAAGAACACCCAGAGAAAGCGCTTGGGATCAAGGTAGTCGGCCATCATGGCGCGGTTGGCGACGGAACTCTCGGTATTGATTTTGTCGAGAATCATGTTGAAGTACGCCGTGCCGGGGTACTGTTTCTTTAGCTCTGCTTTTTTCGCAACCAGCCACTTGGCGTGATCCGGCGAGAGATCGGCATAGGGATATCCGAACAGAGCTTTGGCCGCGGCAATCAGCTCCGGATTATCATCGCGTGTCCGCAACGCTTCGCTGAAGTCGGGTGGAGCGGCCATGGCGTCGACGTCGGGATCATCAGAAAAACCCGGGTGGGCGTGATGGTCGAAGGCGGGAATCTTCTCGATCTGCGGCACAAGACGTTGGTAGATCTGCTGCACGTCTGGACCCGGAAGAGGACGGGCCTGGGCGTTCGCGAAAGTGCCCAAACCCAGAGCGCTGACTATCGACACGGCGGACAAAAGAAGTTTTCTCATGAGCACGGTTCCTCACTCGCTGGCGAAGGCATTTCCCGGCGACGCTACCGTCTATCTTCCGACCAGAGTTCCCTGCCAGGCCACGGAAACTTTCATAATGCGAGCAGCAGCCTCTTTCAGATTCGCCACTGATGAAGCAAAAGAGAATCGCACGAAGTCCTTGCCGGAGGGGCCAAATGCGGCGCCGGGGATGGCTGCAACGCCAGCTTCCTCCAGCAGAATGCGACACACTTCTTCGGCGCTGCTGCCGGTGCCGCGAATATCAACCCAGGCGTAGAAAGCCCCCTCGGGAGGTTCGCAACGAAATCCGGGGACCTTGTTCAGGTCATGAACAAATTGTTCCCGCCGGCGAGCGAATTCAGCGACCATGCGTGGCGTATTTTCTTCGCGATCGCGCAGTGCATCGATGGCCGCGTATTGCGTGAATTCGGCGACACAGGTGTAGCTATTGATCGCCATCATCGACAGCGCGGCCGCCACCTCCGGCGGCGCAACCGTATATCCAAGGCGCCATCCAGTCATCGCAAAACTCTTGGAAAAGCCGTCTATGATCAGCGTGCGTTCCGCCATGCCAGGGTAACGCAGCATGGAGAGATACTCGCCGCCATAAATGATGCGGGCGTAGATTTCATCGGAGAGAACCCAGAGGTCGTGCTTAACCGCGAGTTCCGCCAGTCCCCGCTGCACTGCGTTGGTATAGACAGTGCCGGTGGGATTGCCGGGCGAGTTCGTAATCAGGATGCGCGAGCGCCGCGTAATTTTATCGGCGATTTCGGAGAGGTCGGGCTGGAAATGGTTGCGTGACGCCAGCTCGAAGGGCACGGGCACCGCACCCAGACCGAGCGTGATCGAAGGATAGCCGGGAAAACCAGGGTCGGGATAGAGAACTTCATCACCCGGCTCAAGCAGCGCCATCATGGCGAAGAACAGCGCAGCCTTACAACCCGGGGCAATCACGATGTTAGCGGCCGATACGCTGATGTTTCGCGAGTGTTGCAGGTAGACAGCGATCTCCTCGCGGAGCGCGGGAAGTCCAGCCACGGCGCAGTAGCGATCTTTGCCATCCGCCAGCGCTTTGGCCGCAGACTCGATCACCGACGGGCCGGGATGGAAATCAGGCTCGCCGAGTTCGAGATGAATGATGGAACGCCCACGGCTTTCGAGTTCCTTGGCTCGGGCGAAGACGGACAACGCGCCTTCGCCGCTCATAACCGACATCCGGGATGCTATCGATCGCATGCCACTCTCCAGAAATCTATAAGCCTTTATACATGCCGCCATCTACAAGGATGGTTTGACCGGTGATGTAAGACGCGCGCTCGGACGCAAGCCAGACGATGGCTTCCGCTACCTCGCGAGGCTCGCCCAAGCGCTTCAGCGGAGCATCGGCGGACCAGCCATCGAAAATCTCCTGCTCGCTTTTTCCTGAGGCCGAGGAGCGCGCGGTGGCTAGTTCCCTGAGGCGGTCGGTCGCCGTGAAACCCGGGCCGACGTTATTCACCAGAATTCCGTCCTTGCCAAATTCATTCGCCAGACTCTTGACCAGACCGACGACTGCGGCGCGCACGGCATTCGAGAGCACCAAATCCGTCACCGGCTGCTTCGTCGTGATCGAGGTAAGCGTGATGATGCGTCCCCAGTGTTTTCGCTGCATGTGCGGGATAACTTCGCGCGCAAAGTAGACGGTGCTCAGAAAGTTTAGTTCGAGCGCACGTTGCCATTCTTCCAGGCTGGCGGCGAGAAATCCTTTGGCAGGCGGTCCACCAGCATTGGTAACGCAGATATCTACGCTGCCGAATTTCTGTGCAACAGAAGCTACAAAGCGGCCAACTGCCGCGGCGTCGGTAACATCGAAGGCCTCCGCCAGAACCTCGACGTTGTGCTGCTTCCTGATCTGTTCCGCGGCGGCTTGCAAGGTTTGTGGATTACGAGCGCACATGGCGACGCGGCAACCCTCAGCCGCAAAGGCTTCGGCGGTAGCGCGGCCAATGCCCTGACTGGAAGCCGCAACCAGAGCGACACGATCTTTCAGGCCCAGATTCATGAATCAGGAATTATAAATGGTATGCGGCACATTGCCCGCTTGCCGGAGTTCGGCCACGCAATTAATCTGGAGGCAGCGAGGACTCAATGAAACGGCACTATCAATCCGAGACAAAAGCCGTGCGCGGCGCGGCAGATCTGGACAAGAAAAACGGTCCACTGGCCACACCGATCTACCAGACTTCCACCTTCGAAGTCACCGACAATGAAGAGGAGCTGCGTGCCACTCACACCGATCATTTTTATACGCGGTACGGAAATCCCACGAATACGGTTGCGGAAAAGACGATTGCAGAACTGGAGGGCGTGGATGCTGCGCTGACGTTCGCCTCGGGCATGGGCGCGATCACAACCACGCTGATGGCCCTGCTCAAAAGTGGCGACCATGTGGTGGCACAGCGCGACATCTATGGCGGCGCGAATAAGTTTCTCTCGCAATGGCTGCCGAAGATGGGGATCGATACCACGTTCGTGGATACCGTCGACTATGAGCAACACGCGCGGGCGATACGTCCTAATACAAAACTGCTTTATCTGGAGTCGCCGACCAATCCCACGTTGCGCGTGGTCGACTTCAAGAAAGTGACGGCGATCGCTAAACAACACAAGGTGCTCAGCATGATTGACGCCACTTTTGGCACGCCCATCAATCAACATCCCGCGCAGTTCGGCATCGACCTGATCATGCATTCGGGCACAAAGTACCTGGCTGGGCATACCGATCTGATTTGCGGGGTCGTCGCAGGAAGCCACGAATTGATCGAACGAATCTGGGAGACTCGCACGACCCTGGGCAACTGCATGGACCCTCACGCCTCGTGGCTGCTCGTCCGCGGGCTGAAGACGTTGGCGGTGCGCGTGGCGCGGCAGAATGCAAACGCGCAGCGTGTCGCGGAATTCCTGGCGGAACATGCCAAAGTGCGGAGTGTGCACTATCCCTTTCTCAGGAACCATCCGCAGTATGCCCTGGCGCGCAAGCAGATGAGCGGGGGCGGAGGTATGGTGAGTTTTGAGGTGGAAGGCTCCGGCGAGGACGCGCGTCGCGTGAGCGAGGCGCTGCGGCTATTCTCGCTGGCGCCGAGCCTCGGCGGAGTCGAGTCGCTGGTATCGATCCCTGTGCTGACCTCGCATGCCATGATTCCTGCCGCAGAGCGCGCCAAGATGGGAGTGACCGAGCAGATGATCCGGCTCTCCGTGGGCATCGAGAATGCGGATGACCTGATCGCCGATCTGGAGCATGCGCTGGAAGCCGTAACCGCGCCGCAACCGGCACACGTCGGCTAGCCGTTTCATTCTAAAACAATCCCGGCCGTGTTCCGGCCGGGAGCGATAAATTCCTTCCGCTTGAATGCTAGAAGAAGAACTTCAGCGCGAATTGCAGAATGCGCGGAAGATGGGCGGAGGTCGCCTGTCCCAAAGCGACGCCGCTTCCCGGAAAGATGCAAGAAGGGTCACCCGCGCTGTTATTGGTTCCACCATAACAGCCTGCTGAACTGCTGGCGGTCCCGAGGCCGGCATTATTCGCCGCAGAGCCTGCATCGCCTCCCAGCCATGAGTATTCCGTGTGGTTAAACACATTGAAAGCTTCCGCGCGGAATTCAAAATACTTGTTCTCACTGATGGCGAAATGTTTTAGCAGAGCCATATCGAAGTTCGTGCGGAACGGATTGTTCAGAATGTTCCTTCCCGCATCCCCGAACGTCAGCCCCTGCGGGGCGACAAAGGTCGACGGATTGAAATAGAACGGGCCCAGCCCGTTGCCCGCAAGAGTGGAAGGAACGTCTTTCCTGGGATTGCCAACCAGGTCCGGCCAGGAGGATCCAGATGTTGCGACTCCGCTACCTGCCCCAGCGTTATCTCCCGGCACGCTGCCTCCAAGAGAGTTGCTGCCGCCTGCGTTGTAGACACTGAATGGTGTGCCAGACTGAACGATCGTGATGCCGGACCATTGCCAGCCTCCGAGAAGTTTGTGGGTCATACCGCTGCCCTTGAAGAGCGGCAGATCGTAGACGTAACCGATGTTGAAAACGTGACGCTGGTCGAAGTTGGAACTGGCGCGGAATAAATTCAGATTATAGGAGTCGAACGCCCCGACATCTCCGGCGTCGGAAGAATTGTCTATGGAATGGCTATAGGTGTAGGCCACGTTGAGCTGAAGCCCGCCTATGCTGTGACGGACGGCTATTTCCAGTGCATTGTAGTTCGAGTTGGCGGTTTCTTCCTTACGATTGATGCTGCCAATTCCGTTATACGGACGGAAAGGATCGGCAATGCCCCCGCACGCAACGAATAAATTGACGGCCGGGCCCGAGGGCGGTCCACCGTTCACTCCGGGCGTGTATGGGACCTTTGTTCCGTAGGAAGTTACGGCATTGGTCGGAACGCCGTATGCATCCAGGGTCACGCCAGCCTGGTCGTTTCCGGGCCCCCAGCTGCAATCCCACGAAGGCGAAAGTAAATTAGGCTGAGCGGCCAACGGGCCACCGTTGATCGTCTGGCCTGGTGCATAGGGATTCTGCGCAGGCGAGGTCGGCACGACTTCGTTCAGCTCAAACGAACGGGTGAGGTGGACGCCGGCGCTACCGACATAAGAAACGGTCGCGACGGTGTTCTTGGCGATGTCATGCTCGATATCCAGATGCCACTGCTGCATGTATGGCCAGATCGCTTTGGTCGGGATCGATACGAAGGTCAGAGGCGTGGTCGTTGTGCCGAGCGCTGCGGGACTGACATTAGCGTAACCAGATATGTTTTGAATCGTCGCCGTCTGGGTAAGCGGATTATATTGTTCCAGAGTGCCGGCGTTGGCTTCACCCTGGTTGGTGTGTTCGTAGAAGATGCCGTATCCGGCGCGGATGGCCCATTTCCCATCGCCTTTGGGGTCGAACGCGAAGCCCAGTCGTGGCGCGGGGTTGAACAAGTGCCCCTTCATACAGCCCACAGGAACTCCAGGCGTGACACCGCAGTCTACCCAGCCGTTGTATTGAGGATTGGGGATCGTCCCTTCCACAAAGTCGGACGCATTGGTGAAGCTGGCTCCCGGGATATAGTGCGCCGGATCGAAGTTCCACGCGTTATGGTGGATCTCGCGATAGGTGCCATAGAGGCTTACGCGCAGGCCGAGATTGAGGGTAAGCCGTGAAGTGGCGTGAAAATCATCCTGAAAATAGGGTTCGAAGATCTTGTATCGATTGTAGGTCTTGATCGCCGATTGCTCCTGCTGGTATTGCTGCACATTTCCCAGAAGCAGATCCGCAAACGCGTTACCGGTGGTGACAGTGGAGTTGGTGCTGTAGGACAGAATTCCATTCGTACTGACTCCGGGCTGTGGAATTTCATTCTTCTGCGCTGCCACGAAGTAGCCGCCGAACTGCAGGTTATGCTTACCGATGATCTTCGTAATGTTGTCTTTGTAGGTGTAGGTCGGGTTGGAATTCAGCGGGCCATTTGGTATGTACCCGGGGTCCTCATTGATGCCATTGAATATGCCGCCATTCAAACTGATCCCCGGCACTTTGCCGCCAAAGCCATTCTGAAACACACCGATCGTCATACCCTGTGGGCGCTGCCAATTTGGTCCCACAAGGTTCAGGGTGATGTGATCGGTGGTGTAACTGGCAACAAACTCGTTCAGCAACGTCGGAGACGCCGAGGCTGTCAGGCGGGCGACCATGCTGACGCCAGGTCCGACAAAGTTCGTCTGGACGGTAGGAAAGCTGGTGCCGCTGGTCCAAAGCGGAGTGGGATAAATTTGCGCCCAGGAATCGTGGATGTAGCGGAACGACGCGCGAACTTTGTCGTTCACGTTGTGATCTATCCGGAACAGTTCCTCACGCCAGTGAGTGGGGAGCGAGGGATCCTGAAGCCATTGATTGTTTCCAATGTTAGGAGTGGGGATGAGGTTCTCGAGCGCATTCACTGTAACCGCATCGCCGGGATTAATCGGAACCTGATTGTTAGGAAAGGCCTGCCCGGCCAGAGGATTGGCAACTCCATTAATCAGCTGAGGCTCGACCGGGCAATCACCAGGCGAACTGTTGCAAATGTCGTTGAAGTTCCCTGATCGATTGGCCAGCGACGGCACTGTCGTGACTGAGAATCCGCTCGGAACGATATCGCGACGCCATTCTTCAGACCAGAAAAAGAATGTCTTCTGCCTGTCCTTGTTGTAATGACCTGGAATGTAAATCGGGCCGCCGATGGTGCCTCCGAAGTCATTTTTCTTATACGACGGTACGTTTGGAAGGAAATACTGCGTGGCATTGAAGTCGTCGTTGCGAACGAACTCGTACAAATCGCCGTGGAAGTGGCTCGTGCCGGACTTCGTTTCAATCTCTACCGTGCCGGAACCGTTGCGGCCATACTGGGCTCCGTAGTTCGATGTTTCCACTTTGAATTCGGCGATGGCATCAATGCTGGGATAAACGTTCAGTGATGTGTTGCTGCCGTTGTCGAGGGCATCGCCCCCATCCATCTCCCAGTTGTTGTACTCGGTGCGGCCTCCATTCACGCTGAAAGCGACGTTTCCGTTGACTCCAACCTGCGCCTCATCCTGTCCCGATTGATTGGTGACTCCGGGAACCAATGTGATGAGCTGGGTAAAATTTCGGCCATTCAATTCCAGCTGAGTAATCTCTTTGCCCGTAACTGTGCCACCGAGATCGGAGGACTGGGTCTCGACCTGGGCTACTTCCGTGCCCTGCACAATGACCTCTGTGGTGATTGTGCCGACCTGCAGCGGCACGTTAACCCGGGCTTTGTCCGCGACGCGCAGGATGATCCCCCGGGCTTCGTACTTCTTGAATCCTTCGGCGGTGACCGTCAAATCGTAGGAGCCGATCGGCAACGAGGCAAACAGAAAGTCGCCACTGCCGTTACTCGTGCTACTGCGATTGATGCCATGCTCCGTGTTCTTGACCGCTACCTGCGCATTAGGGACCGCCGCGCCGCTGGAATCTGTGATCGTGCCGGTGATGGAGGCCGTATCCTGTGCCCACGCCGCTGCGCTCAAAAACGCGATGACGACCAGAAGTCCGGTTCGCTGCAGCATTGAATGACGTTTCATGGTCAATTCCTTCTCCTCATGGGCGATTACTTCACGGTTTTCGCCAGTACCCTGCTTGCGCCTAGGTTTCCGGCCGTTTCCGCCTGTCGAAAACAGTTTATTAAAACGTATGAATAGTGCTTTTATGCGGCATCTTCTGTCAAGAAAAAAACGCCGCAGGCGGCGGACAATTTGAATGGGCTCGATAGGATTTCCCGCTGCGTTGAGCTTACGGCAGGCTGCGGGTGGACTCCCGAACCACCAACTCCGGCGCGACCTTGCGATGGTGGGCGCCCACTTCCCGCTTTTCCAACACGCACTTGATGCCCTCCAGCACCACACCGACCGCGCCCGAACCCATAGCCTCCATGGGCTGGCGCACCGTGGTCAGCGACGGCGTGCAAAGTGCCGAGGGAGCAACATCGTCGAAACCGATGACCGAGCAATCGTCCGGCACGCGCAAACCGGCCTTGCCCAGGGCGCGGATTGCTCCAAAGGCGGTCATGTCGTCGAAAGCGAGAATCGCCGTGAAGGGACGCTTTTGCTTCAGCAGATCCTCGGTTAACTTCTGACCCGCCTCAAAGCTCGAAAGAGGATCACGCGATTCCGGCAAGTCCACGGTGAGCCGCGCGTCGAGCTCCACGCCCGAGGCCTTGGCGCAATTGCGGATGCCCCGCCACCGGGGAGCACTGTCAGCCAAGGTTTTTGGACCACGGATAAACGCAATTTTGCGATGACCCAGGGAAATCAGATGCTCGAGTGCGAGATATCCGCCGACTTCATTGTCGACGATGACCGAGCTCATGGAATCGCCCTTGAGTTCGCAGCCGATGATCGCGGTCGGGATGCTGCTCTTCTCCAAATCGGCGAGCAAATTGATATCGAGAAAAAGCCAGTTGGCCAGGACAACCAAGCCTTCGATACGGCGGTCAAGCAACATCTCGAGATAGCGCTCGAAGCGGCTGCGCTCGTTGTGCACATCGGTGAGAATCGGCAGGTAAGAAGCTTGATAGAGCGTATTCTCGATGCCCCGCAGCACCAGCGTGCAGTACGGATCGGTCATGTCAAAAACCATGACGCCCACGGTGTGGCTGCGTTTGCTGCGCAGGGCGCGGGCAAACTGGTTGGGTCGATATCCCAGCTTTTCGGCTGCTCGCTCAATCCGCTTCTTGGTGACCGGCGGGATATAGCGCGCCAACGGAGCGTCATTCAGCACAATCGAAACTGTGGTGGAAGAGAAACCGCTCTCTTTCGCGACATCACGAATCGTAACCATCGGGGCTTGCCTTGGAGTGCCGCACTGCAAAATCCTGCGCCACGTCCCTCTCGCTTGAATTCATCGCGGAGGATGGCGGACACTACAGCAGAGAGTAAATCCAGTGTCAAGCGCTCACGTGCGATCGGGACTATTGGCAGGGCTGCTGCTCACCAGCGCGGCGGTGTCACTGCAGGCGCAGATCGCATCCCCGGCGGATCCTGCCACAGCGCGAAGCAGAGCGCCAGGCGCCACTTCTCCGGCTGTCGACGTGAGACAACTTTTCCAGGCAGGCCAAGCCGCGCTGAACCAAAACCGGCTCGACGAAGCGGAACGCAACTTCCGTCAGGTTCTGGCGGCAGACCCGCAAGTGGGCGGAGCTTACGCCAATCTGGGCGTGGTATACATGCGTCGGAAGGAGTGGGGAAAGGCGCTGGAAGCGCTCCAGCAGGCTAACCATCTGATGCCGCAAGTCGCCGGAGTCCGGCTAAATATTGGTTTGGCTTATTACCGTCAAAGTGAATTTCGCAAAGCTATACCTCTTTTCGAGTCCGTGGTTCGCGATCAACCCGACGCTGTGCAACCCCGCCATCTGCTGGGCCTCTGTTACTTTTTCGGCGAGCGCTGGGCAGACGCAGCGAACACGCTCGAGCCGCTCTGGACGCAGGAATCCACGCAGTTGAGCTACCTCTACGTACTCTCGATCGCGGCTCATCGCGCGGGGATGAAAGATCTCGACGAGAAGGCGACGGCACAACTTGTTCGGGTTGGCGAAGGCTCACCGGAATTTCATTTATTCATGGGGAAGGCGCATCTGAATCTCGAGCAATATGACCTGGCTTTGGCTGATTTCCAAGCCGCGGCGCATGCCAATCCCGCGCTGACTTTCGTTCACTTCAATATGGGCCTGGCCTACTTGAAGAAGCAGGACTATGAACACGCGCGTGATGAGTTTCTGAAAGACGCTGCGGTCGAACCTGACCTGGCCTTTAACTATGACGAACTCGGAGATGTTTACTCCCTGCTGCAGCAAGACAACGACGCCGAGAAGAATTACCGCGAGGCGCTGCACCGCGATCCACGGCTGGTGAATTCTTATATCGGACTGGCGAAGATTTATCAGCGCGAGCAAAAATATCAGGAAGGCCTAAGCGCCATCGATTCAGCCGGCAAACTCGATCCCGCCCGCACCGACATTCATTACGTGAGAGGGCAGATCCTGCTCCGCATGGGACGCAAGGAAGAAGGCAAGAAGGAACTGGAGACTGCGGTCCGGATCGACAACGAACGCCGCGCCGCACGCCAGAAGCAGGTGGAAACAGGTATCGTGCCGTCGCCCGAACTTCTGCAAGACGAACCATAGACCGCTCTCTGGGAAAGCTCCCTGCGCGTTTTCGGCTGATCTGTTTGTTGAGTATTCCTTTGTACTTTGTAGTATTTGAGTAATTTCTAGGTAGCTGGTCTATACTTCAGAGCGCAGCGCGGTACAGGACCATTTAACATCGCTGTAACATTTGCCCGGTAGTATCTGAGTCGTTATCTTGGACTGCGTTAACAGCGCGAGCGTCCCCCAGACCATACTCGCGGCTGAGAGATCTAGGCACCATCAGGTTTCGATCTGGCCGGTTCGCAGTCCAGCACTTGTGCGTCTTTCTTGAATCGCACTCGCTCCGAGCGTTTTCGCGCTGAGCTGGTTTCACCGTCATCATCACAGGAGGATCCTCGTGTCGACTTCATCTCCGCTTAGAAGACGAATTTGTGCCTTTTGCATAACGGCTGGTATTGCAGCGGTTGCGGTCGCGTTGCTAGTGGCTTACTCGGGAAATCGCCGCGCTGCTGATCAGGCTTCGTCTCGATCTCTGACGTCCAAGTCGCGGAACATCTCGCCCTCCGCGCGAGATCGTATGCAGGCTATGTTCGCCACCCTTCCTCTTGCTTTCGAACAGAATGTGGGCCAGAGCGATCCGCAGGTTAAGTACATGGCCCGCGGCAACGGCTACAAACTCTTTCTGACTTCGTCGGAAGCGATTTTCAAGCTCCATAAGCGAGGTGGAGATTCGGAAGTCCGGAGCATGATGATGAACCGGCGCATCGGGCCGTCGGGTGTCAGGAGCATGTTGCGGCGCCGCGCCCAACACAAATCAAGAGAGCTGATGGCGACCGTGCGTATGACTATGCTGGGCGCCAACCCCGCAGCACAGCCCGAAGCCGACAAGCCTCAGTCTGGTCGGGTGAACTACTTTATCGGGAACGACCCCCGGAAATGGCATTCCGATGTTCCGTTGTTTGGACAGGTGAATTACCCGAATCTCTATCCTGGGATCGATCTCGCTTTTCATGGGAACGGTAAACAACTGGAGTTCGACTACCTGGTGAACCCCGGCGCGAAAACCGGATTGATCGCGTTAGGATTCGCGGGCGCCGAGCACATCACCACAGATACGGCTGGAAACCTCGTCCTTACAACTCCGGCCGGCCCGATCGAGATGCATCGGCCCGTCGCGTATCAGGAAAAGGATGGGGTGCGCCAGACCGTGGACGTCCGTTTCGTCGCGAGCGCCAATCGCGTGACGTTCGCAGTCGGCTCCTACGATCCCAGTCGCCAACTGGTTATCGATCCAACGGTAACGTACTCCACCTATTTTGGTGGAGACTTCGCCGACTACGGCCTTGCCATTACGGTGGATGCAAGCGGCAACGAACTTATCGCTGGAGCCACCGACTCGGACTCGATCCCGGGATTTGTCACGCCCACAGACAACGGAAGTTTCGATGTCTTCGTCACAAAACTTAATCCCGCGGGTGTGCTTCAATTCACGACCGAGTTCGGCGGAAGCAGCGACGAGTTCCCTGGCGGAATCGCCGTAGACACTACCGGCATCTATGTCAGCGGAACGACCGACTCGTCCGACTTCCCAGTCACGCTTGGCGCCGCGCAAACAACTTTCGTGGGTGGCGGCCCAAATGGCAGCAATGATGCTTTTGCCGCCAAGCTCACTTTAGCCGGTTCCATTACATGGGCCACCTTCATCAATGGTTCGGATAGCACCACGGGATTGGCCGTGGCAATCGACAGCAGCCAGAACGTCTATGTTGTCGGAGAAACGTTTGCCCCCGATCTCAGCGGCGTGACGGTCAAGACCTTGCCTAACGGAAGCGCAATCAACTTGGGATCTGGAAGCGGGGCGGATGACGGTTACATCGTCAAGGTCAACTCTACCGGCTCGGCGTTCGATCTCGGGAGCTACATCGGCGGCAGCAATGGCGATCTGGCAACCGGCGTGGCGCTCGATGGCAGCGGGAACATTTATGTTTCCGGCAAAACCATATCCACCGATCTACCGGTCACAGCGGGTGTGGTGCAAAGTCAGTGCGGCACAGACGGCACATGCAACACGGGCAGCAACGGACCGCTGGCCGACGCCTTCGTGGTTGCCATCGCCGCGAATCTCTCAGGCTACAACTATGTGACTTACTATGGTGGGAACAATATCGACTACGCACTCGCGATTGCGGCCGATTCCGTCGGCGATGCCTTCATTACCGGTCTCACCCAGTCCCCCACCGATTTCCCGACAGCGGGTACACCTTATCAAAGCTCCCTGGCTGGCACGCAGAACGCTTTCGCGGTGGAACTGAACCCGACGGGCAGTGCGGCAATCTACGGCACATACCTAGGCGGCAGCGGAACTGATCTTGGCCTCGGAATCGCTTTGGATAGTTCGACTCCCGCAAACATCTACGTTACCGGTCAAACCAGCTCCTCTAACTTCCCTACAGTGAACCCAACCCAGGCCGCATTGAGCGGCACCACGGACGCGTTCGTGAGCGTTTTGAGCCCTGGCCAGAAAACGGCGTTGTTTTCTACTTATCTTGGCGGCGGCGGTGACGAAGATCAACTGGCCGGAGCCGTCGCTCTGGATTCTTCGGAGAATATCTATGTGACCGGCGACACGGATTCGGGCAATGGCTCGACCGCGGCCTTTCCGACCAAGGCTGCTCTAGACGGCACCTATGGCGGCGGCACCTGCGTGAGCAGCACTAACACCGGTAATGTGCCTTGCACGGACGCCTTCATCGCGGCCTACGGTCCAGCCACGACCCCGGACTTCGTCATTACCGCAAGCGCACTCAGCCCGGCCAGCGTTAATCCGGGCAGCAATGCTACTTCGACTGTCACCATCACTGCGCTCAACGCTTACAACAGCACGATCAACCTGACATGCAGGGTGTCGGGCGGAGGAAGCCCGGCACCAACCTGCGCGCTCAATGGCACGTCAACCACGGGCAGCGGAACATCTGCTCTTACGGTTACTACGATAGGTGCGAGCGGTGCGCTGTTCTTGCCGCACAAGTTCTTCTACGCGTTGTGGCTACCCGTTGCAGGCATGTCGCTGATCGGTATGGGCTTCAGCTCCGCGCGTTCTCGCCGGAAGAAGTTGCTGGGCTTCCTGATGGTTGCGATCGTTATGACCGCTCTCTTTCTGCTGCCGGCTTGCGGCGGCAGCAGCAGCAGCGGCGGCGGAGGAGGTGGTTGCACGGGCTGTACGCCAGCCGGCAGCTACACGGTCACCGTTACCGGCACTGGGACTGATACGGCCACAACGACGCACTCCACCACGGTGACGCTGACGGTTAACTAATTTCGTCCATCGATTTGAGGCCGCCTCGGCCGGGGCGGCCTTGTTTTTTCCGGCACCTGCGATTGGCGTGAGGGGCCACTCTAGTCTAAGATTCTTGTCTGGCGCATTCTGCAGGAGTACTCAGATAAATTGCTTTGCCTTTACCCAGGGAACGGCGGGATTCTTTCCTGTCCGCCTCGGGCAGCGTTTGCGCCGTTGGAGGAATCGAAGGTAGTGAGTTCTCATCCACCCATGTTGAATTCCAGGCAAGTGAGCCGCACCATCCTATTCGGTCTATTGTTATGCATATTCGCCGCGGCTCATGTGCCGCTGGCTGCTGCGCAGACGCAGAACTTCACTCTTTCTGCCTCTACGTTCTCTCCCCCGGCAGGAGTGGACCCGGGCGGAACGGCGACTGCCAACATCACCCTTAGCACAGCGGACAATTACACCGGGTCGGTGGCGTTGAGCTGCGCGGTCACCTCAAGCGAAAGTACGACCACGCTTCCGGTTTGCCTGATTAGTCCTGCGGACGCTACTCCGAGCGCTACCCCGTCGCTCACCGTTACGACCGTGGGTGCGGCGCCAGGCACCTATACGATCACGGTGACAGGTACCAGTCCTGGTTCCGACACTGAGACAGTAGCGCTGTTTCTGAACATCGTATCGGTTCCGCAGGATTACACGCTCACCGTGTCGAAAGCGATCAGCCCGGGCACGGTGAGTGCGGGATTTGGCGCGCAGGCGACGGTGACGGTGACACCCATCTCCAGCTACACGGGAATGGTCACGCTCTCCTGCCTCTCGATTACGCCGCCAGTCACTGCCGCTCCTTTTTGCTCATTCAATCCTGCCACGGTAGACGTTAACGGCAGCGGAACTCCCACCTCCGTACTGACGGTCTCAACTTTCGGAGTCGTTCAGAATCAGACAAAACGGACGGGCCCGCGGACTTTTTATGCCCTCTGGCTCGCCATCCCAGGCTTGGCTCTCGCGGGAATCGGGGCTAGCGGCGGCCGCAGGAGAAAGCTGCCGGGATTGCTGTTGCTCATGGTGGTGGCGAGCGGGTTGCTGCTTCTGCCATCCTGTGGCTCCTCCACTACACCCACCACTTCCAATAATGCCAACAACTTGGTCACTCCCAAGAACACCTACACGGTTACGCTGACGGGCGTGGACCAGAATGGCGTGTCGCCGAGCAACATCACCAGTACGAGCGCCGCTGCAACCGTCAGCCTCACGGTGAACTGAGACGGGCTTTCAAGATGCTGAGGACGGCCTCGCAGCTCTGCATAGAGTCGTCTGGCACCAACGGAGTCACGCGCGGGCAGCAGCTGTTGTGGATCGTGCTCGCGTTGGCGCTCATCATTTGTCCGTTTTCCTCTGCGGCGGCCGGAGGCGGTAAGAGCAAGTCCGCTCCGCCCACCCTCCGCTGGAGCGAGACTCAGCCCGGCTGCACATTCTCCACAACGGAAGACGGCAAGTATCACTATGGCCTGTGGTCCGGCGATATCGGGATCGTGCTGACGGTCGACGCGCGCGAGGTGCAAATCATTCGCCATCGCATTGAACCCATCTTTGGAGTCTTCCTGACGGTTCGTTACCGAGGAAGCGGCGGTCTTGACGTGAAGCCGGACGAGATCACCCTGCAGTTCATGAAGCACTTCAAGATTATTCAGACCTCACTCGATCCTGAGGACTACAGCGAAAAGATTCAAGCCGACGCAGACGCCCTCGATGATGAGGCCAGACGCGCCATCGAGAAACATCCCGACCAGAAGCAGGCGCGGGAGGCCCGATTGCAGGACTATCAGAAATCCGTGAGTGAACTGATCGAGTTCATGACGAAGAACAGCCTCTCGACCGCGCATCTGGACCCCGGCAAACAAGAAGTGAGCGGGTGGGTCTTCTTCAACACGGCAAACAAATGGATCGGAGGATGGAAAACACAAGAGGAATTTGTTCTGCGCCTGCCGATGGACGGAAAAGTATTCGAGTTCCCTTTCAAACTTCCGCCCAAGAAGGGCGAACTGCTGCTCCGAAAACGGGAGTGACCAACCTTCGCAGCCCTGAGTTGCAAGCTCGCATGGTCTACGAAGCGGCGCGCCGGTTTTGCCGCTCCATCTCGGCAGCCTGATGCATGACGATGTCGCGCAGCGAGACCAATCCTCGCAGTTGCTTGCCTTCCACGATCGGTAAGTGCCGGAATCCGAACTCGTGCATGATGAACAGGCACTCTTCCACGCTCTCGTCCACGTTCACCGCGCGGGGATTGGCAGTCATCACCTCGGACACGGCGGTGTGGCCGGGCGTGCGGCCCGCGGCCACAACACGATTCATGATGTCGCGCTCGGAAAAGATGCCGGCTAGCTCGCCGTTGCGAAGCACCGGCAGTGCGCCGATATTGTGCTCCATCATGAAACGCGCTGCCTCCAGCACACTGCTGGCAGCATCAATGGAATACATTTTGCGGTCTTTTACAAGTTCGCGGAGTGTCAGCATAAACTCCTCCCTAGGAATCGTAATCGAGGACTAGACGAGGCGACTCGGGCCCCCACGGCCCGGCCAATTCGCAGGCGGGGATTACTTTACCACACAAGCATTCACGGTTCGTGCGGCTCCATCATAAAAAACTGGCGGCCTTGGAGGGCCGCCAGCCTGTACCGGAAGGCTGGGGTTAGAAACGGAATTGCGCCCACAACAATCAGAGGGTAAGCCTGGGAGCGCAATTCAGGAAGCAGATATCACGCCAACTTCGGCGCGCAGTCCGATGGGACCGGCAAAGGCTTCAAAACCTCGGCCGGGATAAACCGCGAACCGCGTCGTGCCAGTGCCAAGTCCGACGGAATTGGTGAATCCTGCATGCGAGATCACGCTTACCGAACTTGGTGATTTACTGTAGGTGATTCAGATGAAGCGGGCTCGCATCTGCGCTGTTGTCCCCGCGCGGCTTGATGGACATAATCAGGTACTCGCGTTCCTTGCCATCAGCACCTTCCACTCGCAGTAACATCCTGTTCTTCTCGAGACGGAACTGTGCATTCTGGCCGATCGGCAACAGCGTGGAATGCTTGTCGTCCTTGGGGCGAATGCGGTAGAGCACTTGGTCGGTCTGCACTACGTATTCCTGGCAGAGCAACTCGTGAGTCTTGCCTTTCTTGGCGTCTTTCGTGTCAGTGCCACACTGCACCGAATCCATCTGGAGCAACTTTCCATCCTGGTAGGCCTTCAGTTCCTTGGCGTAAGCGGTTGCCGCCAACAAAATCAATGCCAGGACTAATGATTTGCGATGCATGGAATCCCCCGTGAGTGTGCACACCGGCTCGAACGTCTCGGTGAACCGGCCAATTGCCATTCAAGTGCGACATCGGCCACATGAATTATTTCTAATTTTGGCGGCGGTGGTTAGATTACTTCGGTGCCGGGCGGGAGTAACCGAATAGAGCGTGAGCCAGGAGGTGTTTGACCGCACGTCCTCAGCGCTCGACCAAGCCTTCCAGCACCGAAAAGAATGCAGGGTAGGAAATTGCTGCGCACTCACTGCCGCGTATCAGGGTCTCGCCCTGTGCTCGCAGAGCCGCAATACTAAAGGCCATCGCGATGCGGTGATCGCCGAAAGAGTCCAGTTCAGCACCGTGAAGGGATTGTGCACCGGGAATTTTCAAGCCATGATCCCGCTCCTCCACCTCCGCGCCCATGGCTCGAAGATTAGTGGCGATAGATACGATGCGGTCCGATTCCTTTACGCGCAACTCCTTCGCATCTCGCACTTCGATTCCCTCTTCCGTGTACGGAGCGATCGCCGCCAGCACGGGAATCTCGTCGATCAGCGCCGCCGCGTCGGCTCCGGCGATGGTTGCACCTTTCAGCCGGCCTCCTTCCACCTGCAGAGAGCCCACCAACTCGCCGTGAATCTCTTCCAGTTGCGTCACAGAAATCCGCAGACCCATCTGAATCAATACATCGAGAAGCCGCGCGCGGGTCGGATTCATGAGCACGTTCGCGACCGTAAGTTGCGAGTCCGGAAAGAGAGCCGCTGCACAGAGAAAGAACGCCGCGCTGGAGAGATCACCGGGAACTCTAGCCTTGATGCCGCGCAGGCGCTGTCCCCCGCGAATGCTCACGTCGGTGCCCTTTCGCTCGAGGTGTGCACCAAATGCTTGCAGCGCCACCTCGCCGTGATCACGCGTACGCAGGGGTTCTTCAAGGCGCGTTTCTCCATCCGCCAGAAGGCCGGCAAACAGCAGGCAAGTCTTCACCTGCGCGCTAGCAACCGGCATTTTATAGGTGATCGCCTTAAGGTTGCATCCGCGGATGCGCAGCGGAGGGCGACCGTTTTGCGAGCTGATTTCCGCACCCATGGCCGTCAGCGGTGCAATCACGCGCTCCATTGGGCGTCGCGCGAGCGAATCGTCGCCGGCCATTTCGCTGACAAATTTCTGCCCCGCTACAATGCCGCTCAACATGCGGATGGTCGAACCGGAATTTCCACAGTCAAGCGGCCGGGTTGGGGCAGTCAACGACGGCCCGCTTCCCTGCACTTCGATCGCATTCTCTGCGCCGTCTTTGCGCTCCCACTTCACTCCCAGCGTGCGCAGGCATCCCAGGGTGCTGGCGCAATCCGCACCCGTGGAATAATTTGCCAGCCGCGACGGCCCTTCGGCGATCGCCGCCAGCATCGCGTAGCGGTGCGAAATGGATTTGTCGCCGGGGAGGCTGACACTTCCGCGCACGTTGCGCGCCGGGCGCACAATTATTTGTGATTCGCTTTTCATCGGAGAATGCGCCGAATTTCCTAGGTTAGAGCCTTGGCCTCGGCTGTAGCCTCGCGCAGAACTTCTGCTGGAATTTCCTTCAGCCTCACGCCGAACTCGAACATGGGAGTTTCCACGCCGCGGCCCCAGCGCGCCGGCTCCCAGTGCGCCCGCAGAAATTTCACGTCGGAATGCGGTGTCAGGTCGAGTAGCAGAGGAGACTGGCCGCAATAAAACTTCTGCGGATAAGAGACGAGCGGCTTCGCGCCCCACGTCGCTCCGTCGACGGAACCGAGGATGCAGAGATCGAGCGACTCCTGCTCAATGATCTTGGTTATTTCCAGGGTAAGCAAAAACACGCGACCGGCCACCCCGCCAATATCAACAGCTGGACCGTCACCTTTCGAACTCACTACCGTTTTGTCGTCGACTAAAACCGTATCTATCATGGCGAGAGGATTCTAACAAATCGTGGAGCTATCGTGTCCGATTCCAATAGCATCGCATCCTGACAGCAGCCAGCGTGATGCCAACGTTTCATGAATGACAGGAATTTTGCGTGAGCCTATATTTGTTTTCGACATGTCAGCCACACCAGCGCTCGGAACTACGACGCAGCAGATGGGCGACTCTGCTAAACCAACCTCAGAACGGCTGCTTTGCCTCGATGTTTTCCGCGGCCTCGCCGTCGCGGGGATGATTCTGGTCGACAACCCGGGCAGCGACGACCTCGCTTATTGGCCAATCAAGCACGCGGATTGGAACGGCTGGACACCAGCCGACTTCATCTTTCCGTCTTTCCTGTTTCTGGTTGGCGTCTCGATGGTGTTCTCTTTTGCCGCACGCCTTCAGCGCGGCGAGTCCCGCAAGCGTATCTTGTCTCACGCTTTCAAGCGCAGCCTAATCCTGATCGCCATCGGCCTTTTCGTCAATGCCTCTCCCATCATTGGTCTGGACCTGCACACATGGCGCTTCGAAGGCGTGACCCAGCGCATTGCGCTCTGCTATTTTGCCGCGGCAATTCTCGTCCTATGGTCAGGCCGCCGCGGAACGCTGATTACTATATGCGCTTGTTTAATCGGCTATTGGGCCTTGCTACGGTTCCTACCCGTGCCAGGCCTTGGACGACCGGGCAACGGCATCCCCTTCATGGATCCTGATCGCAACCTTGTCGCGTGGCTCGACCGCAAACTGTTCATGGGACATCTTTACAACGGAACCCGCGATCCGGAAGGAATACTCAGCACGATTCCGGCCATTGCGACCACGTTGATTGGAGTACTGACAGGCTACTGGCTGCGCTCAAAAAGGAGTTCAGCTACGAAAGCAGCCGGCATGGTGTGTGCTGGCATTCTAGGTCTGATCGCCGGTGAGGTGTGGAATCTCTGGTTCCCCATCAACAAGAATCTGTGGACCAGTTCGTTCGTGCTTTTCAGCGGCGGCTTCGCGCTAGTCTTCCTCGCACTTCTCTACTGGATACTGGAGATCAGGAGGTGGCGCGGCGTGTGGACCATGCCGATCCTTGTGTTTGGAATGAACGCAATTGCCGGCTTCGTTGCCGACTCATTCGTCTACGGCCCGGGCTACTCCTTCACCGTAAAGGGCGGCAATGGGCCGGTAATGTGGCACGACGCGGCACAGGCCAAGCTGGTATCTATGGGCGCGAGCGCAGCTAATGCCTCGCTGATTTATTCTCTCACCGCAGTTTTCTTCTGTTGGATCTTGCTGTGGTTCCTCTGGCGGAAACGGATTTTCCTGAAGGTGTGACGGCCAGTTCACTCGGACGGATGCGGCCCGGTGAAATTGGAGCAACATGGCTTTTCCACGGGCTTGAATTCCATCAGTTCGATTCGCGTGAAATCAGGATCGAACAAGTTCAGTTGCCACTTGCCGTCCTTACCCATCTGCGCTTTCTCCTCTCCGTGCGGCGTCCAGCCATGCGATTCCAACATGGCCTGCGCCTTCTTCATGTCGACTACGCCCAGCGAGATATGATTCATCACGCCCGTCACCTGCAAGTCGGGATGCTGAGGTTGGTTCAGCATATATTCCAGCCAATCGGTGCCGTCGGGAACCTGCATGGAGACCCAGTCGGTCTGGCCAGGCTGCATTCCGCCGTGCCAGTACAGACGAAAACCAAGCAGGTCGCGATAGAAATGATCTTCGGCGTCGCGGTTGTACACCAGAAATCCCGCATGAATCATGTGCCGCGAAACGGCAGTTCCCGGCGGGGGGACGGATTCTTTGGCTTTGCCCCGCTCGACAAACTCGATACGATGACCTTCCGGATCGATCACATAAAAACTCAAGCTATGGTCAGAGTGTCCCTCAATGGCCTGCGACTGCACGCCGTTCGCTATCAGATATTCTCGGAGCTTGCCGATATTGTTGGTGGCGAAAGCGATGTGATTCAGCCGGTCGGTAGCTTTGGGATCGGGCGCAGGACTGAATCCGACCCACTGCTTGCCAACGATATAGCGCTCGATCCCATCGGCTTCGACGGGCTTGGCGGAAGCCAGGCCCAGAAGCCCGCCGTAGAGCTGCATCACTCCATCCGGCGATGTGGTGTAAAAGCAAACGTGATCGATCCCGAGAATATGCGGCCGCTTCGCGGGATGAGTTTGCGAGTAAGCCGGTAAGACGAATGCCAGGAGCGCAATCGCGGCGAAAAGTTGTTTCATGGCGTCCTTGATTCTACGTGAGAGGAACTCGCACGTGATCCTAAATTCCGTCCAGAAACTGATGCAGTAACGTACCGGTCTCCGCCGGCTGTTCCCACGCTGAGTAGTGGCCGGCTTTCGCGATCACGCGCAACTGGGGGTTGGGGATGCACTGCCGCATCAGTTCGGCCTCGTTCACTCCGGTGAGGACATCTTCGTCTCCGGTCACAACCAACGTGGGTACATTGATCGTCTTCAATGTATCCATGGAGTCTGGACGCTCGGCCATGCCGCGTTGTACTTGCGCCACATCTTCGGGCGACATTTTCCGCATCATGCGGAGTACACCTTCGATCAGATCAGGACGCGCCTCTCGGGTGCTCTTACCTAACAGCCGAGGAATCATACTCTCGAAGAAGGGTTCTGTGCCGCGCTCAATGACGTCGTTGGCAGCGTGCAGGCGAGCGGCGCGGGCTTCCGGAGGATCGGCGGGCGCTTTCGTGTTGCACAGACCGAGCGCGGCGACGCGCCCGCGATATTTTCTCCAGAACTCGAACAGCGCATATCCGCCAATTGAAACACCAATCAGCGGAGCCCGCCCGACTTCGGCATCATCCATCAGGCGTGCGATGTCGGCCGCGTGTTTGTCCATGGTAGCTGGGCCTTCGCCGAGCTCTGAGTCTCCGTGGCCGCGCATATCAGGGAGGATGACGCGGTAGCGCGCGGCTAAAGTTTCCGCCACGGGCAGCCAAAATTCATGATTCACAGGAAACGGATGCAAGAGAATTACGGGAGGGCCTTCACCCAGCACACGGTAAACAATTTTTGCACCATCGCTTCTGATTTCCTGCAAAGCAGTGGAATGCATGCAGCCACTGTAACCGAATTTATTCACTAGCGGGCGTTGCGCTTCTCATAAAAATCGACAAGATTTCCGTCCGGGTCACGAAAGTAAATCGATCGAGTCCCCCAGGGCTGCGTGGTGGGCGGCTTGACCCACGTTTTCACCAGACTCTGCAATCGAGCGTATTCCGCATCGACATCTGCGACCTCGAATTCCAGGATTGCGCTCTTGTTCCTTCCTGCGTCAGTCGAGCCGGGAATATATCTTTCCTGGGCCGCCGCCGAAAAAAGCGCAAGTACTCCAGCGCCTGTGTGGAATTCGACGTAATCTTCACCGGACCTGTGTGCTTTGAGCCCGAGAATGGGCTCGTAGAACTGAACAAGCTGGTTTACATTGTCGGTGATCAGACAAGTGTGCATGAGTCTTGGGATGCGGCTTAGGTCTGAGGACGAATGGCCGTCCCCTGGCGGAGTCGCCCACAATCCTGCAATACCCAGTATCAGGCCAATTGCCAGGGACCAGGTGCGAGGAGTCATCATGATGGCCCTCCTGGAAAGACTATTCACCGATAGAGCCTACGAATGGGTCACATGCGGCTGCGCACTCGCGGGAGCCGTCAACAGCAGCGGCTCTTCCGGCATGACGATCCAGGCGATGGGATAAGAGATCAGGCCGATGCCGGTCATGAAGGAGGCAATCAGCCAGACTACGCGAACGACGGTCACATCGACGTCAAAGTATTCGGCAACGCCGAGGCAGACTCCGGCGATCTTTCGTCCCTGCCTTGGACGAACCAGGCGCTTGCGTGCCACCGATGCGCCGACACGTGTGCCGCAATAAGCGCAAACGGCCGCGTCGTCCTGAATCACCTTGCCGCAATAGTTGCAGTACATGCTCTACCTCTCTTCTCACAAGCCTCATTCGCGAGACCGTGGTACAACACAATACGCAGTTGTAAGCCGAAAGTTCCCGCCACCTCGCAGGCGCGTTTCCCCTTAACTTGCATCAGTCAAATCCGTGCGCAGGAACTGGGCTACAACGAACTTCACTCCCGATACGCTTCTTTAATGCATTCGCGGGCTTTCTCTGCGAAAGCAGTGCTGGCGTTCTCGGCGAGGACGGTCTCATACTTCTTCATCGCCAAGTCGCGCCTTAGCAGCAGGTCGTACATTTCTCCGGCGGCGAGGTTGGCCTTCTGCAGCGTCTCGGGATCGGGGTCCGAAGCTGTACCGACCAATTCGTATGCCGCGGCCGCCCCGGAATAGTCCTTCTGGCTGCGCAGTAGCTCGCCTAAACCCCACCCGGAAATCTCGTAATGCAGAGTGCCATACTTGCCTTCGTGGCCGCTCTGCCAGACCCTGCGATAGGCCGCAGCGGCCTCACTCGGATGGCCGGCGGCGCGCAGCAGATTGGCCTCTTCGAGCGGGAACAAATAATTCCTGGGATAACGACCAGCGAGATCGCGCATGAAGACGCGCGCCTCGTCGTATCGATGTTCTCGGCGCAGGAACAGGGCCAGAACAACTTTGGCGTCGACGCTATTTTCTCCGCTGCTATCGGCGACCTCATGCAGGTATTGCAGACCTTTTTCCTTGCTTCCGCTCAGACCTACCAGAGCCACAGCTGCTTTCACGCTCCACGGCAGACTACCCATTACGTAATTATGCGTACCCACCACCAGCTTGGCGTCAATGTAGTTCGGATCCAGTTCCAGCACGCGTTCGTGATCGTGACGCGCGCCGACTGCATTGCGCAGCGCGGAAAACCAGGCCCTCTCGACCAACGCGGTATAGAGGGAGAACTGAGCCCGAGTGACGCCGCGGGCGTATAGCGCGTCCACATTATTGGGAGCGGCTTTGAGTTCCTGCTCTTCGAGGTTCTCCGCGTGCTCGACTAACTGTTTAATTTGCTCCTTCACCTTGGGGTCGGCAGATCGGTGGGCCTGGCCGATGAAGCTGTCACTAGCGTACTCGCCAGTATTCATCGCTCCCATGCTATAGAGCTCGCGTATCAGGACCGCAGACAGAAGATGATTCACTGCGGCAGGGTCGTCGGGGTGACGATCCAGCACCTTTTGGAACTCCGGAATCGCGCGGTCATGGTCCATGTTGTAGAAGTGATCGAAGGCCGTGTCGAGCAGAGGATCATGAGTGGCTGGAACGACAGCGGCGATTGATGAGAGAGTTGACACGCTGGTTCCAGTTACAGCGTGTGTTTGGGCGCGGGCTTGATGGGACAGCGAGCAGAGGCTGGCGATCAAGAACAGTGTGCAGCAAAGCAGGCGTCGCGCGAATGTTCGACTCAACTGCATCCCCAGAGTTCTAGGCTTGACTCTCAGTTTAACTGAAGTTTTAGATGGCAGACCGTGCGAAACAAAGTTCCTCGCAGAAACGAAGACGAACCAACGGTGTTATGAAGGACCCGCAAGAATTCGATCATGGAATCCGCGACTGGATCCTATAATTTTGGGGATACGGACAGGAGTGAGATGACGTGGGTAACTGGGGCATCTTTACGCGAGCTTGCGAGTAATAATTGCGCGGAATTCTCGCCAATGACGCAGGGGTGAGTCTGCAAGTGCCTGAGTTGAAAACCGCTTAGTGGTATAGGCCTTTTGGCTGTTAATTTGCCTTGTTCAAGGCAACGTCCCGAAGAGCTTTCTCGTTATGACTGAAGTAGTTCACGATGCACCGCAGGAATTTTGGAGTCCACCGAGTGTCGTTGGTCCTCCGTCGCAGGCTGCACTCCCCCCTGTAGCCTGCGACGGGATGGCGGATGCTTGCTCCAATTGTGGTAGCGAGTTCATGATTGGCGCGAGATTTTGCCATACCTGCGGACTACGCCGCGCGGTATTGACCACCTCCCCCGTTTTGGTCAAAACCGATGCGGAAGTCATAGCTGGTCTCTGGGCCAGGAACGTCGCGTGGGTACAAACCGGGGTCAGTTGGACTGTCGATACCTGGCGCAAAATTCCCTTCCCCCATTGGCTGCAGTATTTGCACTTCCATGAGATCAAGCGCTGGGTAGGCCTGCCTACCGCAGCGCTGATCGCTTTCTTCATTGGCTTGGGCTGCGTTGTGGGAGCCATTGGGGTCAGCCTCTTCTACAAGGCATCCAATTTGGCAGAATTTCAGGCGATCCAGATGTGGCGGATTGAGTGGCTGCTGGCTGCGACCGCTTCCTTCGTCGCGGGAATCCTGCTGAAGAGACCTTCCGACAACTAAATCGCAGTTTACGATTCGCTTCCCGAACCTGCCGCTCGCCGCTGCTGGTTCATGCGGTAGAGATGGTGGACCGGTCCGGTTCCTCGACCCAAGGGATGTCCGGCTGCGATCGCGGCGGTCACATACGTCTTGGCAAGAAGAGCGGCTTCGGCCAGGCCGCGATCCAGAGCAAGGTGGCAGGCCATGGCGGTAGCGAAGGCGCAACCCGTTCCGTGGGTGGAATTCGAGCGCTGCCGCTCAGCTCGAAAGACCTCCTGCTCGATACCGCGTTTGGTGGTGAAACTCAGTAGGTCGATCGCTTTCTCCAAATGACCCCCGGTGACAACGACCGCCGGCGCACCCATCTCATGGAGTTTGGTAGCCGCCGCTCGCATTTCGTCCAGGTCGGTAACCTTTAGCCCAGTGAGAACGGCAGCCTCATCCACGTTCGGGGTGACAACGGTGGCCAGCGGGATCAATTTTTCGATGAGCAGCTTGGTTCCCGCACGATCCAACAGGTCGGCCCCGGAGGAGGATTTAAGTATGGGGTCGAGGACGATGTTGGCCAATTTCCCCTTCCCCCGACGCTCGCCAAGGAACTCAGCCACTGCCAGGACAACCTTGGCGGTTCCCAGCATCCCGATGTGGACGGCTGCGATGGAAATATCCGCAGCCAGTTCCTCCAGAGTTTGAGTGATCAGACCGGGGTCGACGGACTCTACCCGGCGAACGCCGCTGGTCGACTGGACAGTGATGGCCGTAATGCACGCCACGCCGTAGCACCCGTGCGCGGCAATGGTTTTGATGTCACCCGTCACCCCAGCCCCCGAGGAGGGGTCAAAGCCCGCGATGGTCAATACAACTGGAGGGGTTTCAGCCATTGCTTTTCCGTTACCAGTATCTCCAACGAACGAAAAAAAAATAATAACTGGCCCTAGCAACCTTGTACCTAAAATGCTGGCAATAAACAACTTATAAAGAAAATGACTCTAAGTAACTGAATCCATTGGGGATGATAATAGTTCCTCGGATGCGGGATCTCGCTGAGTTACTAATTGATAAACAGTTAACTATATTGTTTTGATAGACATCATGCGTATTCCTTATGATTAACAAGAAGTTACGTAAGATATCGATTACTACGATATAACTATAGGTCACGTACTTTCGGGTTGACAAGACCCAGACAGCCCACTACCATTTACAAACCGTTAACGAGAAAACCTAGCTAGGACGACTTTTTGAGTATGCGAGGAGAACTGAATGCGAAGACGTATAGCTCATGGACTGATGATCGGTCTAATGATCGTCGGCCTGCGAGCGGCTCAGGGCCCGAACAACTCGGAGGCCAGTTCCGCGCCAACTAGCCCACCGCAAACCAAGCCCGAAATCCGCAAGCAGGTCGGCAAGGGTCAACCGTATCAAGTTGGCACCGCTTCCTGGTATGGGGACTATTTCGAAGGCAAGCCCACCGCCAGCGGCGAAGATTATGACATGTACGACATGACCGCTGCCCACCCCACGCTTCCCCTTGGAAGTTACGTGCGGGTCACCAACCTGCACAACGGTAAGGCGGTAGTGGTGAAGGTCAACGACCGGGGTCCGATCGTGCCTGGCCGGATTATCGACCTATCCTACGGAGCTGCCCAAGCTCTACAGTTCGAACACAAAGGGCTGCAACGGGTTCGTTTGGATCTGGTAAAACCCCGTACTCAACACCGGCAGATCTACGAAACCGTGGCCTACAATCACCCCTTGGCGGAAATCCGCTGAACCCTTTACACTGCTAGGGATGCAGGCAACTCTGCCCCACCTCGTCCCTGGCAGCCATTCAAACCCTGACAATTCGCGAAGCATCGATCCGCGCCAGAGGCTGATCGTTGCCCTGGACGTATCCACGGCGGCGGCCGCACAAAAAATCGTGGCCGCGGTCGGGGATTCGGCGCTGACTTATAAAGTTGGCATGCAGCTGTATACCGCGGAAGGTCCGCAACTAGTGCGGGATTTGGTCTCCTCAGGACGCCGAGTCTTTCTCGACCTGAAGTATCACGACATTCCGAATACTGTGGCGACCGCAGTACACGAGGCGGCGCAGCTGGGTGTGAGCATGCTGACGGTGCACGCTTCCGGCAGCGCCAAGATGCTGCGCGCCGCGGTGGACGCCGCGCGAGCCGTAAATCCCTCTTTGAGTGTGCTCGCTGTTACCGTACTCACCAGCATGGACGAAAACGATCTGGAAAAGATCGGCGTTCCCGGAACCGTTACCGAGGAAGTGCTGCGGCTGGCAAGTCTCGCGCTGGCGAACGGATGCCAGGGAGTTGTCACTTCGGCTCGCGAGGCTTCGAGGCTGCGCACGGAATTGGGAGATGAGTTCGCCCTCGTGACTCCCGGCGTGCGGCCCGCGGGTTCGGGCCATGAAGACCAGGTTCGCGTGGTCACCCCGGCGGAAGCGATTGCTGCTGGAGCAAGCCACATCGTGGTGGGACGACCTATCACCGGAGCCGCCGATCCGGCAGCGGCAGCCCGTGCGATTCTCGCCGAGATCAATTCCTGAGCCGCATGAAGGTCCTGGTCACTGGTAGCAGCGGTCATTTGGGCGAAGCCTTGGTTCGCACCCTCAAGGGTAACAAGCACGAAGTCGTCGGCCTCGACATTATTCCTTCGGAGTTCACCGACGAAGTCGGGTCTATTGTCGACCGGAATATCGTTAAGCGATGTATGAAGGATGTCAACACAGTCCTCCACACGGCAACCCTGCACAAGCCCCACGTCATCACTCACAGCCGGCAGAGCTTCGTCGACACCAATATCACAGGCACACTGAATCTATTAGAAGAGGCCGTGCTGGCCGGGGTCCGCTCGTTCGTCTTCACCAGCACGACCAGCGCCTTCGGCAGCGCCCTTACTCCTCCTGATGGAAGCCCCGCAGCCTGGGTGACTGAGGACGTCCCACCCGTTCCCCGCAACATTTATGGCGTGACCAAAACTGCGGCCGAGGATCTTTGCGAACTGTTCCACCGCAAGCTTCGACTCAACTGCCTGATCCTGAGAACCTCGCGCTTTTTCCCCGAAGAGGATGACCGCAAAGAAACGCGGGAAGCGTACGACGATGCCAACGTCAAGGCAAATGAATTCCTCTACCGGCGCGTCGATCTTGAGGATGTGGTGAGCGCTCACCTGCTCGCGATCGAGAAAGCTCCTGTCATCGGCTTCGGCCGATACATTGTCAGCGCGACTACGCCGTTCACGCGGGACGATCTGCCCGAGTTGCGCACCAACGCTCCCGCGGTGCTCAAGCGCAGGATTCCAGATTACGAAGCCGAATATATCCACCGTGGCTGGAGGATGTTCCCCGGCATCGACCGCGTCTATGTGAACGAGCGCGCCCGGAACGATCTTGGCTGGAAACCTCGATACGACTTCAGGTACGTTCTCGGTAAACTGAAAGCTGGCGCGGACCCACGCAGTTCCCTCGCGCGCACTGTCGGTTCAAAGGGTTATCACCAAGAGGCATTTGCAGAGGGACCATACCCGGCGGAGTAGCGCGGGTGCGTAGCCCCGTATCCTGCCGACTATTGCGCAGCTGCCGCTGTGGTCTTGCGTAAGTCTTCCGCCGATCCCTGCAAAAGATTCCTCAGCACCACCACCTCCGCCGCAATCCCCGTGTGCAGCGCCGGATCCACATCCGGCGCGAACAAGGGAGAGTGATTCGAGGGCAGCATGGTTCCAGCCGCTTTAGCTTGCATCAGTTTTTCCGGGTCCGCTCCGCCAAGGCTAAAGTAGAAGCCCGGAATGCCCTGGGCGGTGAAGAAGGAGAAGTCCTCCGACGGCGTGATCGGTTCCTCGATCACAACGTTGCTCTTACCCAGCGTCGATTCGAGCACGCTCCGCATCCGCTGCGCCAGCGCGGGATCGTTGTACACGAAGTCGGTCCCTTCATTGTGATCGATCAGCGGTTGCCGCGGCGCATTTCCCGCTTCTGCCTCGGCATTCGTGATGCGCGAGATCGCCGCCAACACCTGCTTGCGCACCTCCGTGTTCCTGGTGCGCACGGTCAATCCCAGCTCCGCCTGATCCGGAATGATGTTGTTCTTCGTTCCAGCCTGTATGTAGCCCACAGTCACCACCGCCATTTCGCCGGGCTTCACTTCCCGCGACGTAATGGTTTGCAACGCCAGGATGGTTCGCGCGGCAATCACGATGGGATCAATCGCCGTTTGCGGCGCCGACCCATGGCCGCCTTTGCCGTAAATTGTGATCCGCAGCGAATCCGCATTCGTGTTGTAGACTCCAGGAGTAATTCCCACCGTTCCAGCAGGAAGCGTGTTGCCCACGTGCATCGCTACAGCCACGTCCGGCTTGGGAAAGCGCGTCAGCAAACCGTCGGCAAGCATCGCCTTGGCGCCTCCGATCGTCTCTTCCGCGGGTTGCCCAATCAGCATGAGAGTGCCATGCCAAGTGTCCTTGCTGTGGACCATGATCGCGGCCGTACCAACAATCGCCGCCACGTGCAGATCGTGTCCGCAGGCATGCATCACCGGGACATCGCGACCGGCATCATCTTTCGCACGAACCTTGCTTGCATAGGGAAGACCAGTCTTCTCTTCGACGGGCAGTGCATCGAGTTCGGTTCGCAGCATGACCGTCGGGCCCGCCCCGTTCTTAAGGATGGCAACAATCCCCGTGCCTCCGACGTGCTCCGTCACTTCGTAGCCGAGGTTGCGCAAACGGCTCGCCAGCTTAGCCGCGGTTTGGGTTTCGTGTGCTGAGAGCTCTGGGTTCTCGTGCAAATCCAGATAGAGGGCGTGGGCCTCGGGATAAACCTTCTCCACTTCCTTCGATGCCGAGTTTTGAGCCTGAGAGGAAGCCACTAAAGACAATAAAACGAAGAGATTCGCCAGTTTCATGGTGCACGGATGATAGCGCACGAATCCTATCAGGCGGTAGAGCGACCGCAGATAACCTTGTATCAGCGCTCAGCTTTACACTGGGTTCTAAATCCGACGAACGCGAAACTTTCATCCTTCGATTCGCATTTTTCCACTATGCGACCGGGTGTACAATCGCCGTAGAAAGCACTGGCAAGCGCCGCTTCGTTATAGGCCCGAGGTGCTAATGAACGTCCACATCAGTTACCGGCTTCATAAAACTCCCGCCGTAGAGAAAGATATCCAACATCAGATTGAAAAACTGCGGAAACGGCTTCAGGTGTTCCGTCCGGAACTGATCCATCTCAAAGGCGTGGTGGAGGAGGTCTCCGCTCGCGAAGGCACGAGTGTGTCGCTGAATCTGCGCCTGCCCTCGGGACAGATGGCCGCCCAGACCAAGGCATCGACTGCCGAGGCCGCCGTGAAGAGCGCGTTTGAAGATTTGCTGCAACAGGTGAACAAACATAAGCAACAACTCCGTTCCAGCCACAAATGGACGCGACGGGGAAAGGACGCTTCAGCGCGGCGGACTCTTTCTGTGCCCTTCGAGGAAACCCTGGCCGTGGTATTTCCCGCGACCGTCTCAGCCGAAGATGTGCGGTCTTATGTCAACGTGAATCTCCCTCGCCTGGAGCGTTTTGTGGAACGCGAGATTTACTTCCGCGAAACCGCCGATCAAGTGGCTCGGGATTCGATCAGCAAAGACGAGGTGATCGACGAAACTATTGCAGCGGCGCTGGGCGGTGACGGGGAAAGGCGTGGGCGCGAAAAACCCGAGCGGCTGGCCTTGGAGCCCTGGCTCTACCGACTGGCCTTGGATGCGCTCGACGAACTCTCCCGCCCGGAAGGCACGAACGGGGGCGCCATTCGCCTGGAAGAATCCGCCCGGCAGCCCAACGTCAAGGCCAGTGACGAACCCGAACTGCAATTCCATCAGCCGGACGAAGCGATTACTGAAGAGACCATCATCGCGGACGATCGTGTGGCGACGCCCGAACAGATCGTTGGCTCCGACGAGATGATGCGCCTGATCGCAATCACCCTGCGCGATGTGCCTTCGAATCATCGCAAGGCTTTCATCTTGCACGCCATAGAAGGCTTCGGGATCGACGAGATCTCCGCCATCACTGGCATCCCGCCGGACCGCGTATTGCACTCGATTTCTGCCGCGCGCGACCACCTGCGCAAATCACCCCAGTTTGTCAGCCAATTCAAGGGGCGGTTCGCGCCCACGGGGACCGCGTAGATCCAATTCATTTGGAAAGGAAGTGGGACAGCGAATGATCACCCGCGAACAAATTCAGGAACTGGCGCAATTTGAAGATCATGGAGCCTGCGCTCTAAGTTTCTACTTTCAGCCCACGGCGCCACGCAATAAAGCTCACAAGGAAGAAACAATTTTGACCAAGGATCTTGCCCGGGAGGCGTTGCGGCGGGTGCAAAGCAAGGGCAAAAACAAAGACGAGAAAGAGAGGTCCGAATCGGTCCGCGCCGATATCGACCGCATTTTGCGTTTGTCACAAGACTTGCGGGGCAATGGCGCGCATGCCAGGGCGGTCTTCGCCTGTGCGGCACAAGACTTTTGGCGCGAGTATGATCTTCCGCCACAACTCGACGGTACGCAACTTCTGGTGAATCGTCACTTCCACCTGAAACCTCTGGCCCACCTGCTCGGAGCATTCCCTAGCCTGGGGGTCGTGCTGCTCGATCGCCAGCGGGCACGCCTGTTCGACCTGCGTCTCGGCGAGTTGAACGAACAACTGGATTTCTTCCATCCGCTTCCCCGCCGCGGCCGCGGCGACGGCTTCGCTGGGTATGACGGAGGCCACGCCGAGCGCCGTGTCGCCGACGAAGCTCGCCATCATTTCAAAAATATCGCGGAGGTCCTGAAGGACGCTCTGGAAAAACATGTCTTCGAAAAGTGGATCCTGGGCTGCCAGGAAACTCACTGGTCACAATTCCAGCCACTCTTGCATTCCGACGTTGCACAGCGGTTGCTGGGCCGCTTTTCTGCCGAAGTCACACATGTAGGGCGGGATGAAATCCGATCGCAAGCCGAAAATATCTTCGCCACCTGGCAGAAGAAGCGCTGTAGCGAAGTGGTTCGCGAAACCATCAGCCAGGCTCGCAGTAATAGCCGCGGCGTCACCGGATTGCGGCGTGTGCTGCGCTCCCTGGAGTTGGGCGAGGTACAAACCCTGCTGATTGGGGATCACTATGTTGCTCAAGCCGTAGAGTGCACCGGCTGCGGCCATCTCGACGCTCACCTCGTGAACTTCTGCCCGGTCTGCGGCCGGGAAACTCGTGAGCTCGTTGACGTGGCCGAAGCGATCTTGCCTTGGGTGATCCGTCACGATGTCGAAATGTTCTACGTAAAGGACGATCCCGAGCTCGACGCTGTCGGAAACATTGCCGCTCTCCTGCGCTTTCGCTCTGCGCAAAGCAATAAGGTTCACTCGATCGCTGAAGCCGGAGACAAACTTTCCCTGGGACGCCAAGCTGGACGAGTGGGCCGTTATCGAGGGCTGGCCCGCGGTTGATGAAGTCCTCGCTGAAAGCGGGCGCCCCATCCTTGCGCGTTCTTTGCGCGAGAAGTGGGAGGCCTAGCACTACCCGAGCCCCGAAAAGGAGCGGCATATAATAGCCCCGGACGTAAGTCCGTAAGCCGCCAAAGACAGGAACAAAGTCCCGGAGATCACAAGTGGTGCGAGGGCGGCGGCGGCGAATTGCAGCGTGTTCGCGGAATCGTGAATTCCACTCTCGAAAAGCGGGAAATCGAGTGCATCGTGGCCTTTGCCCCGCCGCGGTGCGCGAGGAGTCTGAAACCAAATGGCAATCTCCGTTAGCCCGCCTCGCCGCGCAAAGCATCGAAGTTCGATTTTCCTTGACTCGGCCGGTCCATTCGGCTGATACTATTCCTTAAAGAGAATTACGATCGACAGCGAAATATCACATGGCTAACTCTTTTGTCCGCAATATTTTACGTATAAGTCATTTAGAATCCATATTTTACCCGGCTGGCCAGAGATCAAGACTGTGCAACTCAATCATTCGAGATAATTTACAGATTCGATCTATTTTTTTCGCGGTCCCACCAGAGACCCAGCCTGGATGAAACCCAGCGCAGCCGCGTGATATGCTTCCCGCTTTCATACAAGCAGGGGGACCATGCCATTCTCTCGCCGCGATTTTGTTAAGACCTCAGTGCTGGGAACAGTTGCCGCCGGAATAGGAACCCCCGCCAAACGCGCAAACGCCGAGCCAAATGCTGCCTCGCAGGAACACGACGCTCAAGCGGGATCGTACAAGCGGCCCATCATCGTTTGCGCGAATAACGGATATGCATACCTTGAGAATGCTTTCGCTTTCCTGAAAAGCGGTGGCGACACGCTCGACGCCGCTCTCAAAGTGGTGAAAGGTCCGGAAGACGATCCCAACGACGATACGGTTGGCCTCGGCGGAATTCCAAACGAGGAAGGCGTGGTTGAGTTGGACGCCTGTTGTATGCATGGACCCACGCGCCGCGCCGGATCGGTCGGCGGCGTGCGCAACATTAAGAACGTTTCGCTGGTATCGAAGGCCGTGATGGAGCACACCGGACACGTCATGCTGGTCGGGGAAGGTGCCGAACGATTTGCCGTGGCCGTGGGCTTTCCCCGCGAAAACCTGCTCACCGAACACTCCCGCAAGATCTGGTTGCTGTGGAAGGAATTTCATTCGACGGATGATTGGTGGGGACCTGGCCTCGCCGATCCGCACTGGCAACCGCCGGCAACTGATCCCTCGATCAAAGACAAGCCGCAGTCCGAACTGTGGCGAGAGAGAATCCAGAACTTGCAGGCACGCGCCGCCGATCTCGGCATCGAGCCGGAACAGCAATGGGCCGCTGTCCGCAAAGTTTTGTTTCCACCGACTGGCACCATCCACTGCTCGGCTCTTAACGAAAAAAGCGAGATCTCCGGATGTACGACGACCAGCGGCTTGGCCTTCAAACTTCCCGGACGCCTTGGCGATTCACCCATCATCGGTGCGGGCTGTTATACCGATCAAGATGTGGGATCGGCCGGCGCGACCGGCAGTGGCGAAGAGAACATCAGGGTCTCCGGCGCACACACGATCGTCGAGAACATGCGCCACGGCATGTCTCCTCACGAAGCGGGCATGGACGCGCTCAAGCGCATCGTCCGCAACTATAACGGCGACATGAACAGGCTGCGTTTCCTCGACATGACGTATTACATTCTGCGCAAGGATGGTGCTTATGCCGGCGTTTCCCTGTGGGAGGGATACTCGAAGGGCCATCCGCACAAGATTGCTATCCACGATGGCAATCTGCGGGCAGAAGCAACGGTGAGCCTGTTCAAGGGATATTCGCGGGAGTTCCCGCCGTTCCCCGAAATCCCCAAAGATTTGAAGAAAGGTTCGGAGTATCTAAAATAGCCAGTCGCTACGCAAACCTCACCTTTACATCCGGCCCCTTCTCCAGGTGAATGCTTTCGATGAAGCGCACCTTGCCGGTCTGATGGGTGAGGATCACCGAAGAAGTCCGCGTGCCTTCGCCGAAGAAGCGGACGCCTTTGAGCAATGCGCCGTCAGTAACGCCAGTGGCGGCGAAGATGAGTTGCTTGCCCGGAGCGAGATCCTCAGCCTCGTAAATGCGATTCTTATCTTTAATGCCCATGCGAGCCAGGCGCTCTTCCTGATCTGGCTTTACCACCAGGCGCCCTAGCATATATCCGTTGAGGCAGCGAATCGCGGCGGCGGTAATTACGCCTTCCGGCGCGCCGCCAGAGCCCATGACCGCATGCACGCCCGTGCCAATCACAGCCGCGGCAATACCCGCTGAAAGGTCGCCATCACCGATCAGACGGATGCGGGCGCCGGCAATGCGAATATCGGCGATCAACTTCTCGTGGCGTGGACGATCGAGCACAATCACCACCAAGTCTTCCACGTCGCGCTCTAATCTTTTGGCAATATTCTTGAGATTTTCGGCCACGGGCGCGTCGAGTTCGACTGCATCCTTGCAGGAAGGTCCAACCACAATCTTTTCCATATAACAATCGGGAGCGTTGAGCAGGCCTCCGCGTTCTGAAGCAGCGAGTACCGTGATCGATCCGGGCGCCCCGGTAGCGCACAGATTCGTACCTTCCAGCGGATCGACGGCGATGTCGACCTCAGGCACTTCGCGGCCATCGGGAAATTCGGCGCCAACTTTTTCCCCGATATAGAGCATGGGAGCTTCGTCGCGCTCACCCTCTCCGATAACGATAGTTCCACGCATCGGGATGCAATCCATGGTTTGCCGCATGGCCTCGGTCGCCACTTGGTCGGAGAGCTTGCGCTCGCCCTGTCCCATGGTGCGGGCCGAGGCGATGGCTGCCACTTCGACGACGCGCAAGAATCGCGACGCGAGGTCACTTTCAATGTTTTGCCCAAAGCTGCGGGCCTTATTTTCTGGTCGAGTTTGCGTAACCACAGGAGCCTCCCAAGAGCCATGACCGCCATGGCCACCCCACAACGGCACCGCGCATAATGCTCCATCGGAGAAGTCCCCGTCAAGAAGAACAATGCTGTAGGACGGGCAGGGTTGCACCGGGTTGCTTTCCAGATTCGGCGGATGTGGACCTAAGAAAACGACCCGACATATCGAGAGATTTGAGATTAAAGAGCAAAGAAAACGCTTGTTGTAATCCAAATGCGCGCTACGGATCGCAATCCGCCCGTGGTATTCTCTTACCCCTGAATCGGAACCAGCCCATGCCGGAACCTCGCCCGCTGACCTTGCTCTGCATCACGACCTACGAAAAAGGTCAGGAGTTTATGCGCGAGTGCAAGCGTGCGGGCTGTCGCGTCTTTCTGCTGACTGCGGAAAAGCTTCGCGATGCCGACTGGCCTCGCGAAAGCCTGGAAGAGATCTTCTATCTTCCTCCTGAACTTCCGCTCGCCGATATTGTTAAGGCAGTCACGCATCTGGCCCGGACACAGAAAATCGATCGCATCGTGGCACTCGATGAATACGACATGGAAACAGCTTCCACTCTGAGGGAACACTTGCGCGTGCCCGGTATGGGACTGACTACGATGCGCTATTTCCGCGACAAGCTGGCCATGCGCATGCGCGCGCTGGACCGCGGCCTGCGCGTCCCGGATTTCGTTCCCGTCTTCCATCACGAAGACATTCGTTACTACCTCGACCATGTCCCCGGGCCGTGGGTGCTGAAGCCGCGACAGGAGGCCTCGGCAATCGGAATCAAGAAGATTCATGTAGCGGACGAACTCTGGCCGATTCTCGAACAATTAGGAGAAAAGCAGTCAGGCTATCTGCTGGAGAAGTTCGTTCCCGGCGAGGTTTATCACGTAGATTCAGTCGTCTCCGAGAATGAGATTGTCTTCGCGAACGTCAGCAAGTACGGCAAGCCCCCCATGAATGTAGCGCAGGGAGGCGGAGTTTTCACCACGTTCACTGTGCCCCGCGGGAGCGATGCCGACGCCGGCTTGCGCCAGATCAACCGCGATTTAATTGCTGCGCTCGGACTGGTGCGCGGCGTGGCCCATGCCGAATTCATTCAGGCGCATGCGGACGGAAATTTTTACTTTCTCGAGTGCGCTGCGCGTGTCGGCGGAGCTTACATCAACGAGATGGTCGAGGCCGCCACAGGCATCAATCTCTGGCGGGAGTGGGCCCGTATCGAGATCGCCGGAGGGGACGGTACCTATAAGCTCCCGCCCACCCAAGAGGAGTATGCGGGCGTGATTCTCTCGCTGGCTCGGCAGGACGATCCGGATACTTCGGACTACAACGATCCCGAAGTGTTCTTGCGAATCAAGAGGCACCACCATGCGGGATTAATTCTGCGGTCAAGTGATCCGCAGCGTGTGCCAGCGCTCCTGGAAAGCTACGCTCAGAGATTCGTGCAAGAGTTCCTCGCCGTCGAACCGCCGCGGGAAAAGCCAACTGCCTGACGCTTTATTCACTAGATCAGAACGCGTCGATCCCCGTAATGCTTTGCCCGATGATCAGCGAATGCACGTCGTGCGTGCCCTCATACGTCTTTACTGATTCCAGGTTCATCATGTGGCGCATGATGGGGTAGTCGTCGGCGACGCCGTTGGCCCCGAGGATATCGCGCGCGAGCCGGGCGCACTCCAGAGCCATCCAGACGTTGTTCCGCTTCGCCATCGAAATGTGCTGGTGCTCGACCTTGCCTGCGTCTTTCAACCGTCCGACCTGCAGCACCAGCAGTTGAGCCTTCGTGATTTCGCTGATCATCCAGGTGAGCTTGTCCTGTACCAGCTGATGCGAGGCGATGGGCTGATCGCGCCACTGCTTTCGCAGAATCGCATACTGCAGCGCGCAGTCGTAGCACGACATGGCCGCGCCGATCGCGCCCCATGCGATCCCGTAGCGAGCCTGGTTCAGGCACATCAGTGGAGATTTCAGTCCGTCGCTTTTCGGAAGGAGATTGGACTCGGGGATATGCACATCCTGCAGAGACAATCCTGAAGTAACCGAGGCGCGCAGCGACCACTTGCCGTGAACGTCGTCGGCCGAGAAGCCGGGACGGTCGGTTTCAACCAGAAAGCCACGAATTCTGTTGTGTTCGTTTTCCACCTTGGCCCAGATGATGGCGACGTCAGCAATAGTGCCCGATGTGATCCACATCTTCTCGCCGTTGAGAATGTATTCGTTCCCCACCTTGCGCGCGCGCGTGAGCATGCCGCCGGGATTCGAACCGAAGCCGGGCTCGGTCAATCCGAAGCAACCGAGCTTCTCTCCTTTCTGCATGGGCGGAAGCCAGGTCTGCTTCTGCTCCTCGCTGCCAAATTCATAGATCGGATACATACAAAGTCCCGACTGCACGCTGACAAAACTGCGGACGCCGGAGTCGCCCCGTTCGAGCTCCTGCGTCATCAGTCCGTACTCGACATTCCCCATGCCCGCGCAGCCATAGCCTTGGAGCGAGGCGCCAAAGAAGCCGAGATCGGCCATAGGCTTGACCAGTTCACGTGGAAAGCGGCCGGCACGGTTACATTCTTCAATGATGGGGACGAGATTCTCCTCGATAAACTGGCGCGTAGTATCTCGAACCAGGCGTTCCTCTTCGGTAAGCAATGAATCAAACTGTATGAAATCGACACCGCGAAATTTAATGGCAGACATGATGATCTCCGTAACTGAAATGGATCTCTAGTCGGGACTACCGGCACAGCCAGAGGTTTGCCGCCCGCAGAATCGGCGTGCGCAGAAGGGCAAACATAAGACGGTAGCAGGCAGGGGGGAGAGAGGTCAACGCGCCGGCAAGACAACCACCACGTCCTTACTGTAAAATTGAGTGCGACGGAAGAGAACCGAGACGCAGTCGCAGAGTCTTCCTGAGTGGATTGCCGGGCTCAAGATTTCTGAAACATCCCATCCACAAACATTCGCGCGCAGTTAAGGCGGATCACGCTGCGTAATTGAGATTAGGAGAAACGTATCATGGCAGTTGGAGCGAAGATCGCAAAAACAGCAGACCGTAAGAAAGTGATGGACACCAGCAAGAGCACGGATTGCCCCAAGTGCGGCAAGTCGACGCGCATCGTCAAACGCATGAAGGATCGGGAACGCGGCGTGCCGGGCGGGATTTACATATCCTGTTCGGCATGCGAGTTTTTCGAGAAGCTATAAGCGTACTTTAAGTCTCAGCGGCCGGAGAAAAGGGATCGACTTCCCTTCTCCGGTCTTTCTGTTTTTGGCTAAGCTCCAAATCCAAGCAACTTCCCACAGGAACCGGCCATCCTAGTGCTGCTCGAGTTAGCCAGCCTAACGATGCAGGATCGTGGTCGGTTCTATTATGAAGTGCGGGGCCTTAGTTCTTGCCTTAGGCGTAATCGCGATCATTGTTCTGCAGTCTGCCTGCGGTGGCGGGAGCGCCGCGGCCAATCAGTCGGGGAGTAGCGGCAACGGCGGAGGAGGCAGTGGAGGAGGAGGAGGTGGTGGTGGTGGCGGAGGTGGGGGCACGGGACCAGCCAGCAGTGTTCCGCAGTTCGCGCATGTTTTCCTCGTTATCGAGGAAAATCACAGCTACAGCGATGTCATCGGCAACGCGAACATGCCTTATCTGAACGGCCTGGTCTCGGCGAACGGGCTGGCAACGCAGTATTACGCGAACGCCCACCCTTCGTTGCCAAATTATTTCGAGCTTACGGTCGGTGCGGGGACTGCGATCACTGGAAGTGAGGGAGATTCCTACAACGGCGTCGTCACTCAGGACAACGTCGTACGGGCGCTTACGGCCGCGGGCAAGACCTGGAAGTGTTACGCCGAGTCATTGCCATCTGTTGGGTACTTAGGCGGAGACGACGGAGCCTACCTTCAGCATCACAATCCTTTTGTTTATTTCTCCGACGTGCAGAGCATCTCAACCCAGGCAAGCAATATCGTTCCCTTTACACAGTTGGCGAGTGACCTTGCAAGCAACAGTTTGCCGGACTATGCATTCATCGTCCCCAACGTAAATGATGACGCGCACAATTGTCCTGTTGGCCTGAGCACATGTACGTCTGACCAAATGTTGGCGGCCGCCGACCAGTGGCTTTCCCTCAATATCAGCCCGCTCCTGGCAAGCCCGGCTTTCAAGAACTCTCTATTGATCGTCACTTTCGATGAGGCAGAGGACAGCGATACAGAAAACGGTGGCGGTCACGTCCCGACGGTAATCGTGAGTCCTTCGGCAAAAGCTGGGTACCAATCGACCACGCTCTATCAGCACCAGAGTACTTTGCGGCTGATGATGGAAGGGTTAGGAGTAACGGACTTACCGGGAGCGGCAGCTACTGCGCCGGATATGACGGAGTTCTTTCAGTAGCGTTCCCAACGAAACGGCAACATTGATTAGACCGCGACTGTAACCGACGTCTCGGTCCGGGTGACGGGCCGGTAGAGAGTATCCCGCTCGACGGGTTCGCGACCGGCAGCGCGAATCAGGCGTTCGAGTTCTTCGCGGCGCATGCCTTGCGGCGTAGTCGCACCTGCGTCGTGGTAGATCTTCTCTTCGATCACGGTTCCATCCATATCGTCGGCGCCGAAGCGCAACGAGATTTGCGCAATCTTTGCCGTCATCATCTGCCAATACGACTTGATATGAGGAAAGTTGTCGAGCACCAGGCGGCTCACCGCGATCTGCTTGATGTCGAGCATGCCAGTGGTTTTCGGCAGATGCTGGAGCGGAGTGTTATCGGGATGGAAAGCCAGCGGGATAAAGGTTTGAAAGCCGCCAGTCTCGTCCTGCAGGGCCCGTAGTTTCACCAGATGGTCCACGCGATCTTCGTCGTTTTCGACGTGGCCGTAGAGCATGGTGGCATTGGACTTCAGCCCGATCTGGTGTGCAAGTCTGGCCGTGTCGAGCCATTGGTCGCCATCGATCTTGTGATCGCAGATGATGTGGCGAATCCGGTCGGCAAATATTTCGGCGCCGCCGCCCGGAAGCGAGTCCACGCCGGAAGCTTTCAGCTGTTCCAGAGTTTCGCGAATGGAAAGCTTGGCGCGCCTCGACAGGTAGGCGACTTCGACCATCGTGAAAGCTTTCAGGTGAACTTGCGGGAAGCGCTGCTTCAATCCTGAGCAGAGGTCGAGAAAATACTGAAATGGCAGATCGGGATGCAACCCTCCGACGATATGAAATTCCGTAACTGCCTCGCTGTATCCGGAGGCTGCCGTTTCGAAGGCCTCTTCTAGCGCCATCGTGTACGCACCGGGAGCATCTTTCTTGCGGCCGAAAGCGCAGAGGCGGCATGCCGCGATGCACACGTTCGTAGGATTGATATGGCGATTGACATTGAAGTAGGTCTTGTCACCATGCATGCGCTCGCGGACGTGGTTAGCCATCCAGCCCACGGCGAGTACATCGCCGGTGCGGTAGAGCGTCAGGGCGTCGGCGGAATCGAGGCGCTCGCCGGCCATCACTTTGGCATGAATCGGCTCCAGCCTGGGATCGTCAGTTTGAAATGGATGATACTGGCGCGAGGAAGGCATCCATTTGATCATATCGCAGGAGTGCGCCAGAAGTCACAAAAACAGGGCGTTAATGGCCTGCAATGATCCGGTCACTTATCTTGTCGTACTCCGCTTCCGGAATAATGCGCCGCGCTACCAGCTCGTGCGCGTCCTTGAAAGGCCGCTCTGCGATGATGCGGTCCACTTCGTGGTCGGTAAGGCCCGGCAGGTTGAGCAGATCTTCGCGGGACGCGTTGTTGATATTGATGGCCTTATCGCTGCTCATGCCTTCCTTCACGCCCTCCGCCACGGCCTTGGCATCACGCCTCATGGTTTCCGTGGCCTGAGCCGTGCGCTCGCGGATTTCGTCAGGGTTGTCTTTGTTGGTGGTGCAGGACGACGCAGAAGCGAGCAGCAAGGCTAGTGGGGCGAAACACATGGAGCGGAGATAAGAAGCTTTCATGAAATTGAGATGCGATGCCGCCATTCGCGGTTGGTGGCAACCTTCCCTTCTGGGTGCAATTTTGGTTTGACGACTTTCAAACGTTACCCTCCCATTCCGGCGTGCATCGAATATTCCAGAGGGTATCGCCCGCCGGCGTCCTTATGCTGCAAATGTGATGGATGAAGGAGGTTGTTCATGAGAGCAGTTCTGATCAGCATTTCCTCGGCCGTTCTGATGGTGGGAGTTGCGCTTGCGCAGGACACTGCAACGCCGAGTCCCAGTTCTCCTGCGTCCGAACCGCAGGCGCCTGCGCAGGCAAGCCCAGTCTCGCGAATCGCTCCCGGTAGCGTCATTCCCGTATCGCTGACCAAGACGATCGACGCCAAGAAAGCGAAGACCGGCGACGAAGTGGTGGCGAAAGTAACGCAAGACATGAAGAACACCAACGGCGAAATCATCGTCGCCAAGGATACGAAGGTGATGGGACATGTCACCGAGTCGCAGGCGCGGAATAAGGAACAAAAAGAATCTCAGGTGGGCATCGCGTTCGACCGCGCGGTGTTGAGGAATGGCAGCGAGATGCAGATACCCATGTCCATCCAGGCCATCATCAGTCCGCAGAATAATGGCCCTAACCAAAACAATGCGGGTGGCGGAACCGCCGACACGACCGCATCCAGTTCCGGCGCAAGCCCGATGGGCCAGCGGCCCGGTATGGCGGGGTCCGCGCCCACTTCCGCGCCATCGTCTTCAGCGGGCGGCGACATGTCAAGCGATGCGCAGCCTGGAACAAAAGCACGCCCTCCGATTACAGCGCAGACGCAAGGCGTGGTGGGGATTTCCGATCTAACTCTTACCCCAGCGGCGCAGAACACCACTCAGGGATCGGTGGTCACTTCCGAGAAAAATAACGTGAAGCTGGAAAGCGGTACCTTGCTGCTGCTCCGCGTGAACTAGCGAACTTATCGAGTCACAGAGAGACGATGGTCGGAAAGCCGTCGTTTCTCTCGTCCCGACCACTACAGATGCACTGTTCCCGTTCTTCAAGTCCTGTACAATTTTCCTTCTCATGAAGTCGTTGACAAAAATGTGTTTCGCGCTAGCCGTGGCGATTACGCTGGCCTTTTCGGCGCAGGGCGAACCGATCGCTCAACTCAAAGCCACCGACTACGTCAACGACTTCGCACACGTTCTGGATCAGAACACAATCGCCCAGATGGATGAGATCTGTCGTCAGATCGACGAGAAGGCACACGCCCAGATCGCCGTGGTGACCATCAAGTCGCTCGACGGAAGTGATATCGAGAGTTATGCGGTAGATCTTTTTCATCAATGGGGAATCGGAAGTAAGTCCAAGGACAGCGGAGTGCTGATCCTGTATGCGATCGACGACCATCGCGCCCGTATCGAGGTCGGCTATGGGCTGGAGCCAATCCTAACCGACGGGAAGGTCACTTCGTTTCAGCGGGAGGCGATCCCGCTGATGCAGGCAGGCGCCTATAGCCAGGCGCTGCTGCTGGTCACAGAACGCGTTGCCGGCGTGATCGCACAAGACGCAGGAATCCAACTCACAACCTCGCAACCCACGCCAGCCCCACGCGTGCGACCGCCGAGCAAGGGCATGTCCGCGGGCGGCGTTGTACTGCTGGTTGTCATTGTCCTGATCATTCTGTTCACTCCACTCCGGGGCATTCTATTTTGGATGTTATTTTCTGGAATGTTTGGCGGTGGCGGCGGCTATCGAGGCGGTGGAGGTTGGGGTGGCGGAGGATTCGGCGGTGGGGGCGGTTTTGGCGGATTCGGGGGCGGTAGTTCGGGTGGTGGCGGGGGTAGCAGTAGTTGGTAATCAGCGAGGACGCGAATGGTTCCTGAAAAAAAGATTAGCGAATTCGTCAGCCGGTTGCGAGAGGCTGGCGGAGCCAACCTGGAAAGTGTCATCCTGTTCGGATCGGCGGTGGCAGGAGAATTTCACCCCGAGTTCTCGAATGTAAATCTGTTCTGCGTGCTTTGCGACTGCTCATTTTCTGCCTTGCAAGCCCTCGCGCCCGCCACGAAATGGTGGGACGCGCAGAAGCAACCGCCTCCCCTGTTCATGACCCGGGACGAGATCGTGCACTCCGTTGATGTATTTACGATCGAGCTGATCGACATGCAGCAGCACCACCGCGTTCTTTTTGGGGATGACTTTCTGCAGGCACTCTCAATCTCGCCAAATCTGCATCGCGTGCAGGTGGAATATGAACTGAGGGAAAAACTCGCCTTGCTGCGACAGCATTTGCTTCTCGCGTCCGGCAACGACTCACGCATGTGGGACTTACTGACCCGATCGGTCTCCTCCTTCGCCACTCTGTTCCGCCACGCATTGATGGTGCTTGGCCACGATGCGCCAGTCAGGAAACGCGAAGCGGTTGAAGCACTAGCTCAGCACATCGGTTTTGATGCCTCCGGCTTTTTGCATGTACTCGACGTCAGAGAGCGAAAAGCAGAGCGCAAGAAGCTCGATGTCGCCGACGTCTTCTCCCGATATCTGACAGCCCTGGAGCAGGTGACGGCAGCTGTTGATAAAATGCTGGATTCCGGAGCCGGAAAATCTTCGTAAAGTCGATTCGTGCGTTTCAGGAGAGCATCATGAGCAAGGGACTCATCGCAGTCGTGGTTGTGATCGCAGTTATTCTGTTGATTGTTCTGTTCACTTTTGGCCAGTACGTCAGCGTGAAGAATACGCTGGTCAGCAAGAATGAGGTAGTGAAAGCCGCGTGGTCGCAAGTCGATATTGTGCTGCAACGTCGCGCCGACCTGATTCCAAATCTGGTCGAGACTGTGAAAGGCTACGCGCAGCAGGAGCAGACGGTTTTCGGCGACATCGCAAAAGCGCGTTCCGCTCTGCTCTCGGCAGGCTCGCCACAGGAAAAGATTTCTGCAAACGGACAACTCGACGGAGCGCTCGGACGCCTGCTGCTGATTGTCGAGAACTATCCTCAGTTAAAGTCCAACGAGAATTTTCTGCGTTTGCAGGATGAACTCGCCGGCACGGAGAATCGCATCGCGGTCGAGCGCAAGCGCTATAACGACGCGCTGCGCGATTACAACACCTACGTGCAACAGTTCCCCAACAGCTTCTTTGCCGGCATCGCAGGATTCAAGCCCAATGAAGCTTACTTCGAAGCTTCGGAAGGATCGCGCGTAGCTCCGAAGGTGAACTTCTCAAGTCCTGCGACAACGGCGCCGCAGTCGACTCCTCAGCCTGCGCCCGTACATTAGACGCTCTTAGAGACAAACAAGGGCTGGGTTTCAGGCGGGCAGATCCCAGCCTTCGTCTTTCATCCTTTTGTTCGTCCACTGCTGGAGTTGTTCGAACAACGCGGGATCGATGACCGCGAAGCGAAGGCCTACACGCCCTTCGTCGCCCATCCATACGATGCGCGCCTTGGCCCGAAAGACGTGCTCGGTATCGGGCAAGGGAAAACTAACTTCGAGGAGTCCGGCGAAGCGCATCGGTTCCTTCAGGCCGTCGAGTCCCATGCCGCCCGTGCTCAGATTCACGCCTTGAATACACGCCTCGTCTCCCTGCTGGTTTTTCAGCGTAACGTTAAGCTGAATCCGGGCGCGGAAAAACTTCTGTTGATCGAGGCTGATGAACCCCAGAGGATTCGTGCCATCTCCCGGCGCGACGCTGATGTTGTACTCCTTGAGTTTGCGGCTGAGTGTACGACGCGAAATACCCAGTTGATCTGCAGCCTGTCCGCGATGGCCGCCGCTTCTTTCGAGGGCGCGGATGATCATCTGCTCTTCCATGCTGTCGAGGTTCCCAATCGGCATGGATGCAGTCTGGCGGAGCGCCGCCGGGTTGCCAGACATCGCATCTGCGATCTGCGAAGTTTGGATCTCCGGATGGTTGGCTTGCACAGCAACTCTTGCCACCAGGTTCCGTAATTCCCGAACGTTGCCCGGCCAGGAGTGCGAGAGTAATGCAGTGACAGCATCGGGCGCGAACGAACTACCTGGCGTTTTGAGTTTAAGAAAGTGCTCTGCCAGAGCCACGACATCCTCGGGGCGCTCACGCAGCGGCGGCACGCGGAGTTGAAACTGTCCCAGGCGATGAAAAAGGTCTTGGCGAAAACGGCCGGCAGCGACCGCCGCTTCCAAATCCTGATTCGTGGCGGCGACGATGCGAACGTCGACTTTAATCTTGTGATGCCCGCCTAGCCGGTAAAAGGGATATCCGTCCAAGACTCGCAGCAACTTAACCTGCGTGTGAAGCTGTAGCTCTCCAATTTCGTCGAGAAACAACGTGCCCCGGTTCGCGAGCTCAAACAACCCAGGCTTGGAAACATCGGCGCCGGTAAACGCGCCCTTTTCGTAGCCGAACAATTCGCTCTCCACCAGATTCTCGGGAAGCGCGGCACAGTTAATGTCAACCCACGGGCTGCTCCGGCGATGCGAAGCTTTATGAATCGTACGAGCGATCAGTTCCTTGCCGACCCCAGTTTCTCCCGTGATCAGAACCGTCTCAGTGTGGCCGGCCACGCGATCCACCATACGCATGAATCTATGCATCAGGGGACTGGCCAGAACGAAAGAGGAGCCGTCAATCTCGCGAGACTCGGTGTGCGGCGCTTCCTCCTCTTCTTGTCCATCTGCCGGCGCGTGCTGTTTGCGCGTATCCGATGGCTGGGCGTTCTGTGAAGCTGGCAAGAACAGAGCGATCATGCCAGTCGCAGCGGATCTCCCGTCTCGCAGCAACGTAACCGACAGATCTCCGGTCAACTCGTTTCCGGATTTGTCCTGATGCTGACACGGGCAGCGGTAAGAGCTTCCGCCCAGAACCGCCGCCAGGATAGTCTCAAAACTGCTCCCGGTTGACGCTAGAGCCCCCAGTGTTTTTCCGAGAATATCCTGGGGAGTGCGGCCGAGGAGCGCCAGCGCAGCCGCGTTATACCCGGTAATCGTGCCCTTGAGATCGGTGGACAACACGGGTATTGCCGCGGAAAACTGGGAATCGGAGGCGTTTACCGGAGCCACCCCGAAGGCCTGACCATCCCCGGAGCCAGCCGCTTCCGGCGGTTGCTGCGAATTGAGACTCAACAGTGACATCTCTGTGCGTTTGGAGTTGATCTTGACACAGAGAACAACTGTTGCAGGAAGTATGCAGCCTGCGCGCGTAACGAAGGTAATTGGTTACTGGGCCACGCAGACCATCCAGATCAAAAACACCGTCACGCGATTAGCCAAAAAGCGCAATCAATCTCTGTAGCGTTACCACGGTAAGCTTCTTATCCCCCTTTGATGACAATAGGATCGTGATGATCAGCCTCAGCCCGAGGTTGCGTGGAACAGCTCGTTCCAGGCAACGCGGGAGGTGTGTTTGCGGGGCGCCGCAACGAACGATCTTATGTCCGGGAAGACAAAATTGTTTGTCGGAATCACCGCCTCGCTCGGTTTGGCGGTGCTGTGCTCCGCGGTCTGGCATTGGCAGTCCGCTGATCTCACTCGCTTTCTCTGCTATCTGGCGGTCGCCGTCTTAGCATCTGGCCTGAAAGTGCAATTGCCCGGCATCGACGGCACCATGTCGGTTAACTTCCTCTTCATCCTGCTCGGCGTAGTGGAGTTGACTCTGCCGGAAACACTGGTCATCGGCTGCACCGCCAGCCTTGTGCAGAGCGTATGGCAAGCTCGAAAGAAGCTGGATCCAATCAAAGTAATCTTCAACGTTTTCGGGATGATGGCGAATGCCAGCGCGTTGTGCTACATCACCTACCACCGGCTCGATGCCAGAATGGCCGCCAATAAGCCCGTGCTCCTGATGGTGGCGGCGCTGGTTTTCTTCCTGGCGAACACTCTGCCAATCTCGGTAATCATCGCCCTCACGGAAAATAAATCAGCTCGCAAGATTTGGTCCGAATGTTATTTCTGGTCGTTCCCGTACTACATGGTTGGCGCAGCCGCCGTCGGACTGGTGGGAGTCATCAACCGGCGCGCTGGATGGCAAACATCCCTGCTGGTTCTGCCGCTGATTTATTGGGTATACCGCTCCTATCGTCTCTATCTGGCTCGACTGGAGGCCGAGAAGGACCGCGTCGAAATCGAGAAGCGGCACGTCGAGGAAATCGCATCGCTGAATATGCGCACCATCGAGGCGCTCGCACTCGCCATCGAAGCCAAGGATCACACCACGCACACGCATCTGCAGCGCGTACGGACCTATGCCGTAGAAATTGCGAAAGAAATCGGCCTGTCGCCGGATGAAATCGAAGCCCTGCGCGCAGCCGCTCTTCTGCATGACATTGGCAAGCTGGCGGTTCCAGAACACATCATCAACAAGCCTGGCAGGCTTACTCCAGAAGAGTTCGAGAAGATGAAAGTTCATCCCTTGGTGGGAGCCGAAATTCTCGATCGCGTGGCCTTCCCTTACCCGGTGGCGCCCATAGTGCGCTCGCACCACGAACGGTGGGATGGCTCGGGATATCCCGCAGGCCTTGCCGGAGCAGAGATACCAATCGGGGCTCGAATTCTCGCGGTAGTCGATTGCCTCGATGCTCTCGCCTCCGACCGCCAGTATCGCCCAGCGATGCCGCTCGATCAGGCGATGAGCAAAGTCAAAGAGCGGGCTGGCACGTGGTTCGATCCCACGATCGTGGCCCTTCTCGATAATCGTTACGTCGACCTGGAACGGATCGCGCAAACCCATGAGGCCGGTTTCATTCCATCCGGATTCTCCAAAGGTCTCCGCGTAGAGCGCGGCATGGCTCCGGCCACCGGATTCGAGAAACAGGCCGAAAACACTCAATCCGAATCCGATTTTCTTACTTCGATCGCATCTGCGCGGCAAGAGGCGCAAGCCATGTTCGAGCTGAGCCAGGACCTGGGAAACTCACTCAGCCTCAGCGAAACGCTCTCCGTGTTGTCGATGCGCTTACGCAAGCTGATTCATTACGACTCCATCGCCGTGTTTGTAAACCGCAATGGCTGGCTGTTACCAGAGCTGGTAAGTGGCGAGAATTTTCGCGTGCTGTCGTCGTTGAAAATACGCATGGGCGAGGGCTTGTGCGGATGGGTCGCGGAAAACTGCAAACCCATCATTAATGGAAACCCGCAGGTGGAAGCCGGATACAGCGCTGATCCCGAAAAATTTGCAGCCTTGTCGTCTGCGCTTGCGGTTCCCTTGGAGGGGCTGAACGGCGTAGTGGGCGTGCTCGCTATGTATCACGCGAATCAGGATGCCTTTACTCCCGACGACTTGCGAATTCTGCTCGCCGTCGCTTCCAAAGTGGCGCTCTCCGTAGAGAATGCGCTGAAGTACCAACAGGCTGAGAGTTCAGCGACCACCGACTTCCTGACGGGCCTGCCCAATGCTCGCTCCTTGTTCGTCCATCTGGCGCAGGAAGTGGCCCGTTGCCGTCGAATGAAGACATCGCTCGCCGTCATGGTCTGCGACATTGATGGGCTCAAGAAAATCAACGACTCCTTCGGACATCTGGAGGGCGACAAGTTACTGCGCGAGTTCAGCATTCGATTGAAGGAAGCCTGCCGCGGATACGACTACGTGGCCCGCATGGGCGGCGACGAGTTTGTGGTCACCGCACCCGGACTCACTCCGGAAGCCGCCGCCGAGAAGGCAAGCCGCTTGAACGATGCCGCCATCGAAGCGGGACGCCACACCTGCGGGCGAGAGGTGACTACGTTGAGCGTGGGTACGGCGTTCTGTCCGGAAGACGGTTATGACGTCGAGGCCCTCCTCGCGGAAGCCGACCGTCGAATGTACTCAGTAAAACAAAACCACTACGCTCAAGCCGCGGCCGCATCCTCCCTGACGCAGGGCGCTTCGGGAAAATAAATGCTGAAATCAAGAATTACCGGGCACGCCCTCGCTCTGGTGGCCACCATCCTGCTCGGAGGCTTTCTTTCGGCGACCTTGGTAAGGCTTGCGCCCGGATTCGACGCGGAAGAGCAAGAACTCGATCCCCATCTAAGCGCAGAGAGCGTGCAGGCGTTGCGGGCAACTCGGCAACAGGATCACAACGTGTGGCGCTTCTATTTCTCCTACATGAATCGTGCGGCGCATGGCGACTTCGGCACTTCTCTCGCCTTGGCGCAACCCGTGCGAACTCTCTTGCGAGACCGCGCGCCGCTCACCCTGCGATTGCTGGCCTTAGGACTTGGTCTGGCATGGGTGGCGGCCTTGAGTTTCGCGCTGACCGCCGCCTGGTTGCGGATCTCCGCGTATGACGCGCTGACTACCATGGTGAGCGGAACATTCCTGTGCATTCCGGCCGCCGTTCTGGCATTGTTTTCCGTCCTTTGGAATGTCCCGGGCTCATTGGCGATTGCTCTGATCGTGTTCCCGCACATTTATCGCTATGCGCGAAACCTTCTGGCGAAATCCTACTCATTGCCCCACATCATCACGGCGAGAGCGAAAGGCTTGGGAGAAGCTCGCATTCTTTTCTGGCACGTCGTTCCCGCAGTAGCGCCGCAACTGCTGGCGGTCGCCGGCGTCTCGGTCAGCATGGCGGTTGGGGCAGCGATTCCGGTGGAAGCCCTGTGCGGTCTTCCGGGCGTGGGACAGCTCGCATGGCAAGCGGCGATGGCGCGCGATCTGCCGCTTCTGGTGAACATCACGATCTTGGTGACGCTGGTAACCTTGCTGGCCAATTCTGGAGCAGATGTAATCGGTCTTATGGTCCGGGGCCAGAAATCATGAATCTCTGGCGGAAGCTGGCGTGTGTCGCCTTGGCGGTAGTCGTGTGCGCCTCTCTCGGAGCGAACTGGCTGGCTCCAGCGGGGTATGAAAAGCAGTACCGCGAAGCTACGGACGCTCCGCCTTCCCACGCGCATTGGCTGGGAACGGACGAACTTGGCCGGGACCGCTTGGCCCGCGTGCTCTACGGAACTCGCATCTCGCTATTGTTGGCGCCTGCGGCAGCACTGCTCTCCACACTGATGGCTGCATTCGTTGGCGGTCTCGCAGGATATCTCGGCGGGATCTGGGCGCGCTTGGCAATGGCGGTTACGGATCTCTGCTTGTCGCTGCCATGGTTGTTTTTGTTGATTACTGCGCGAGCATTCCTGCCGCTGAACGTTTCTCCGTTGATCTCCGTGTTGGTGACTTTTCTGTTACTCGGGCTGTTGGGTTGGAGCACCGCCGCGCGGGTGTTGTGCGCGAGTGCAGCATCGTTGCGCTCGGCAGATTTTGTTCGCCAGGCGCGCGCCGCGGGGGTCTCGGGACTGAGGCTGTTCTGGATCCATGTGATGCCGAATTTGAAGCCGGTCCTGTATGCGCAGTTCTGGATTTCGATCCCGGTCTTCATCTTGAGTGAAGCGAACCTCGGCATTCTCGGACTTGGCGTGGCCGAGCCTATGCCTTCGTGGGGAAGTCTGCTGAGGGAGTTGGAAGGCTTGGTCTCGGTGAGAGAAGAGCCTTGGAAGTTTGTGCCCCTGGTTCTGCTGGTGGTGGTCGTGATGTCGTTTCAGCTTCTGCTTTCCAGGCAACAGGAAGTGCCGGCGTGAAGCACGACGAGAAAATGCGGGGAGAAATGAAAAAGAAACGCACAATTGCGCTCGTGCTCACCATCCTCTGCTTGGGATCTCTGCTGGGGCGCGCGCTGGCCCAAGGTGGCGGCGAACTCAGGTTTTGTGTACGCATGGAGCCCAAGACATTTGACCCGCTGAAGGTAGAGGACGAAGCCTCGGCTTCAATCCGCTATTTGACGGGCGGAGTGCTGGTCCGCGTAAATCGCCAGACACAAGATCTCGAGCCGGCGTTGGCACAATCGTGGAAAGTTTCAAAGGATGGGCGCCAGATCACGTTCCGCTTGCGTAGCGGCATTTCGTTTTCCGATGGCACTCCATTTTCCGCGGGAGACGTTGCCTACACGATTCAGCAATTAATGGACCCGGCTCTGCACTCGCCAACGGGCGACGCATTCCGTTCGGGGACCGGCAATGTCGAAAGCAAAGTGATTTCTCCGACGCAGATTTCCATTACCTTCCCCGCTCCGGTGGCGGGATTGGATCGCCTCTTCGATCAAGTCGCAATTCTTTCTGAACGCTCGCCGCGAAAAGAAGCGGCTGTGCTTGGACCCTTCATGCTGGCGGATTACAAACCCGGCGCCACGGTGCTGCTGAAGCGAAATCCCAACTACTGGAAGTCGGACGAGCAAGGACGCAAGCTGCCTTACCTGGATTCGATTCGCGTGGACATCCAGCCCAATCGTGACGTTGAGATGCTGCGCTTCAAGCGCGGAGAGTTGGACCTGATCAACTCGCTCGATAGCGAGTACTTCGATAAGCTGGAAGCAACCTCGCCTCAACTGGTGCACGATGCCGGCCCCTCGCTCGATAGCGAGCAGCTTTGGTTCAACCAGGTCGCGAAGGCACCCATTCCGGTCTACAAGAAGAATTGGTTCCGTTCGGCAAATTTCCGGAAGGCAATTTCGGAAGCAATCAACCGCGAAGACTTGAGCCGCATTGTCTTTCATGGTCACGCTCAGCCCGCCGCCGGACCGTTCTCCCCCGCGAATAGGTTCTGGTTCAATAGCAAACTCAAACCCCAGGCTTATAGCCCTGATACGGCGCTCAAGGCGCTGCAGAGCGATGGCTTCCGATTGGAAAACGGAGCCCTCAAAGACAAAGACGGCAACGCAGTGGTCTTTTCGATTATCACCAATGCCGGCAGTAAAACCCGCGAACGCATGGCGGTGCTGATCCAGGACGACCTGCAAAAGATCGGCATTCATGTGAATGTGGTCACTCTGGACTTCCCCTCCCTGATCGAACGGATGACGCAAAGCTTCGACTACGAGGCGATTATTTTGGGCCTGACCAATGTCGATCTCGATCCCAACGGCGAGATGAACGTCTGGCTAAGCTCTGCGGAAAATCATCAGTGGAATCCGCAGCAGAAAACTCCGGAGACTTCCTGGGAGGCCGAGATCGACCGTCTGATGCGCGCCCAGGCATCTTCCACCGATCTCAAGCGGCGCAAGGAAGCATTCGATCGCGTACAGGAAATCGTCGTTGAAGAACAACCATTCATCTTCCTGATCAACAAGAATGCGCTCTCCGCGGCTTCCACCGCGGTACACGGCGCCGCTTCAGTAATTCTGTCGCCCCAAACTTTCTGGAATGCGGAGCGGCTCACGGTATCGACGAAGTAACTCAGCCTCTGGGCTCGATTGACACGAAGCTAGGAACTCGAGAGCAAGCAACGCAAAATGATGTCATCTTCAAATTCGGAAGACCAGCCTCTGCTCTCTGCCCACCTGTCGGTGCGGTATGCGGGCAAGGAACCGGTTCTGCGCGACCTGCAAATCGAAATCTTGCGCGGCGAAGTCCTCGGCCTGGTCGGACAAAGCGGCTCGGGCAAGAGCACCCTGGCCATGGCGATTCTCGGGTTACTCGATAAGAAGAACACCCAGCCCGAGGGTACAATCCGGTTTCAGGGTTCCGACCTCTTGCTACTCTCGGAGCGAGAATTGCGAACGCTGCGTGGGCGCGCCGTTTCGCTGGTATTGCAAAGCCCGCTCTCTTCTCTGAATCCAGCCCTGAAAATCCGAACCCAGCTTAAGGAAGCATGGCGGGCCCATGCGTCGGGCACACGCGCCGATTGTGCGAAAGCAATCAGTGCGTCTCTGCAAAGTGTCTCGCTTCCAGCGGACGAAGAATTTCAGTGCAAATATCCTTCGCAGATGAGCGTGGGACAGGCGCAACGCGTGCTGATCGCCATGGCAATCATGCATCGTCCTGCGCTACTGATTGCCGATGAGGCGACCAGCGCACTCGATGTGATTACGCAATCCGAGATTCTCGCGCTCTTTCGCGAACTGAACCGCTCCACTGGAACGGCCATTCTCTACATCTCACATGACCTCGCTTCCGTCGCCGGGATCTGCGACCGCATCGCTATCCTCCATCAGGGTGCGATTGTAGAGAGCGGGGCCACCGAGCAGATCTTTTCCCAGCCACAGCACGAATACACAAAGCGTCTAATGGCAGCCTTGCCGCGGGTGCAACCCGTCAATCCCGAACCACACCGCAGAACGAAAGCTGCTGCCCGCTGAATTCGCCTCCACTCCTGCTGAAAATTTCGAAACTAAGGTAACCAGAAAGCCAGCAAGAGACATGTGACAAACTGGCCCACGCCCACCGGAAGGGACAGACTGGCCCAACATCTCCTCGCAAGAGCCTATTCATCCTTAACATTTGCAACAACTTACAAGGGCCCGAGTGGCCCAGCCCGTGCATCAGACAACCCGAGTTGAAGCAGAATTTTGTCCCACGGAAGGGTGAGACTTATGTTGCAGACACGGAAACCTAAAAGTTCTGGGCGCGGAGAGCGTCACAGCGCTGCCTGGGGAAAACGTTTGGGCACGCTGTTGCTCGTCCTGCTGGCGCAGACCACATTCGGCCAAGGCTTCGGAGGCGGCAGGACGGTCGGGAAGTTTGCCCCAGACCTCGCGCCCCAAGTTGAACGAGCTCATCAAGGCACGGCCGGAAATGAGACTGTACAGGTGATCGTGCAGTACAAACAGGTTCCGCAGTCGGCGCAGGAAGGTCGAGTCCAGCATCTTGGCGCCCGCCTGAACCACCGCCTCGGCATGGTCAAAGGTATCGCCCTCACGATTCCGGTGAGCGCCCTGCCAGCTTTGGAAGCCGATCCCGAAATTCTCTCCGTAAGCGTCGACCATCCTATGAAGGGCTTGGACGATACCACCGATGTGGTCACAGGTGCACCCTCGGCCTGGACCGCTGGCTTCAACGGAACGGGAATCACTGTCGCCGTAATCGATAGCGGCATCAACGACAGCCATCCCGATCTCCTGGATTCCACTGAGTCTCATTCGCGCGTGCTCTATCATCAGGATTTCACTGGCACTCCGAATACGAACTCGAATGGCGGGAAGTACGACCTCTACGGTCACGGCACTCACGTTGCCGGAATCATCGGCGGCAATGGGTACCTGTCCAGCGGGAATTACAGCGGCATGGCGCCGAATGTCAGCTTCGTAGATCTTCGCGCTTTGGACCTTTACGGCATGGGTACCGACAGCACCGTTATCGCAGCCATTCAGGAAGCCATCGCTCTGAAGAACACCTATAACATCCGTGTGATCAACCTGTCGCTCGGACGCGGAATATTCGTCAGCTACACGCAGGATCCTCTCTGCCAGGCCGTCGAGTCGGCTTGGAAGGCTGGGATCGTAGTCGTGGTAGCCGCCGGAAATTACGGACGCGTCAGCGTCAACGGCAGTAACGGATTCGGAACCATAACAGCTCCCGGCAACGATCCTTACGTTCTCACCGTTGGCGCAATGAAGAGCAACGGATCGACTTCGCAATCGGCTGAGACCCTGGCCAGCTACAGCTCCAAGGGCCCCACCACTTATGATCACGTGGTGAAACCCGACATCGTTGCTCCCGGCAACGACGTAGTTTCGTTGGCCGCCCCCGGCGCCACGTTGGAGAGTGTATATCCCGCGGAACTGGTCACCGGCAACGACGGTAAGAACGATTACTTCACACTGAGCGGCACAAGTATGGCGACGCCGGCGGTCAGTGGCGCGATTGCGTTGCTCTTGCAGCAGAACAGCGCACTGACCCCGGACCAGGTAAAGGCGAGGTTGATGAAGACTACCTACAAGCTCTTGCCAACCTCGACCGTTGCATGGGTCCCGCATCTCTCGCAGAACTTCACCAGTACCTATGATCTCTTTTCGGTCGGTTCGGGTCTGCTTAATTTACAAACTGCAGTAACCAACACCGATCTTGCACCGGCCACGGTGGGCGCGGCATTGTCTCCGTCAGTGGTCTATAACCCGAATACCGGTGCTGTCTCGCTAGTAAGCGGAAACAGCAGCGTTTCGGTGAACTCAGTGGTTTGGGGCTCATCGGTGGTGTGGGGTTCCTCAGTGGTTTGGGGTGCAAACGTAAGTGGCAGTTCGGTAGTCTGGGGCAGCTCGTTGCCCTGGAACAGCAACCTGCTTAGCGCCTTTAGCGTAGTTTGGGGCTCGAGCACCGGCACAGGTACGCAAGCCACTAGCGTGGTTTGGGGTGCGGCCGTCTCGACCACCGATGGTGCGTTCTCCGATGCTGGAGACGATGAACAGTAGCCGTGAGCAACAAAACCAGAGAAAGGAGAAGATTATGGATCGCAAGACACGGCTAACAAGAACATTCATCGGACTGATGGTCCTTGCGGCGATTACCGGCACCGTATACGCCGGAATCGGAAGCCACGCCCTGCACTCGTATTACGCGCTGGCTATACTCGCACTCGCGGCAGCAACCTCGCGCATGAGAGTGAAACTGCCAGGGATTGAAGGCAACATGTCGGTCAACCTTCCGTTCCTGCTCATGGCAGTGTTGAGTCTGAGCGCGGTAGAAGCGGTCTTGATTGCATCTGTCTCTACCGTCGTGCAGTGCTGGCCACAATCAAGCACCAAATTGCGGCCGGAGCAGATACTGTTCAACGTCAGCATGATGGCGTTCGCCACCAGCATGGCGAACCTCATCTGGAATGCTGGTTGGCTGGCCAAATCAAGTTGGGCATCCTTGCCTCTTGTTCTGGCTGCAACCACCGCTGCTTTCTTTCTGGGACAAACGGTTCCGGTGGCGGGCATCATCAAACTGACTCAGGGCGCGGGGATGCGGAGTGTCTGGATGAGCATTGCGAAACTGTCATTCCCCTATTACGTGCTCAGCACGGGAGTGACTTCCATGCTCAACCTGGCTAGCCATCGATTCGGATGGCAAGCGGCCCTGGTTGTTTTCCCGGTAATGTATGGAATCCACCATTCCTACCGGTTGTACTTTGGCCGGGAAGGGGAGGTAGTTCGGCCTTCACCCCTGGCGCGAGCGGCAAGAGCAGGAGCATGAGGCCAATTGATAGCGCTAAGTGGCGTTCCGGTGAGACCAAACCGGAACGCCATTTTTCTTGGTGAGAGGACAACCTCGTCTTTACCCGCAAGTATTCAGCAATTCTCGCTCATAATTTACCATCTACAGCGTCAATCCCGGTGACTACGCATTATTTGCGTCGGAGGAGTTCAAGCCCACGTTGCCTAGCCAAGGTTTCGGGTGTATAAGGGAGTCGCTTTTGCGCCCCATTCGGGAACCCCACATTCTGGGCGGGATGTGGGTGACACCGGAGCCGGGCGGATTCTCGATTCGTATTTCCGCGTGTCTCCCCGACTTGACGCCCCGTTAGTCGGGTTAGCTCAATCTGTCAATCTGTGGGCCCCTGTTTTAGAAAACTCAATTCAATTTCGCAGGAGGACACCATGAAGAGCGTGTGCATTTTGTGGGCTTTGCTGATGTTGTATGCAGTGAGCCAGGCATGGGCGGGAACGACCTATACCGTGGGATATCCACCGGCCGGTGGCGTAACACTGAGTCAGAGCGGCAACCCGGTCTCCACTGGCGGCGGGACCTTCGCGTTTAGCGGCTTCAATACTGTGGATTACGTTAGCCTCTATTGGGGCGTCAACACTGTCGCCAACATCGCGCAATCCAACGTCGCTTCCCCCGGCAATATGACATTTTCCTCCTACAATCCGAGCACCGGGATCATCGCCTTTGTCTCTACCGCACCTTGGGTCTTTACCAACACTCTTACCAGCGGGACTGTCAGCGTGCAAACTCAATTAGTCGTGCAGCTGCAGCCCTTTGGTTCCCCGGCGGGCTTCCTAGGCTCGGGCTTTCTGGTAGGTGATACCACCACCAAAGGCGCCCTCGGCGTCAGCGGCGAAGCTACCGATCCTCTGTATCAGATCACCAGCGGTGGTGCGTACCAAGCCACTTTCGAATTCGAGACGTGGGATGGCACGAGCGGGGGGATTGCCAACGGAACTGATGTCCTGGATTTCTATAACAACAACAACGGAGGGAACCCTACCACCCTGTTTAACACCTCCGTCGATTTTGAATTCTGGTGGAGTACTCAGAAGACGACCGCCAAGAATGTGCAGGTCGGAGCCTGCAAGACCAATTTACAGAACTACAGTTCGATTCAGAGCGCAGTGAATGCGGTTCCGTCCGGAGCCATTATTCAAATCTGCCCTGGCACGTATCCGGAGCAGGTCACCATCAACGCGCCAGTCACCTTGGAAGGAGTTTCGACCCAACCGGACCAGGTTGTTCTTGTCACTCTGCCGCTGTCCGGCCTTACTCAGAATGGCACCGGCCCCGTAAGCGGCTACCCGATTTACGCCCAGTTGCTGGTCCAGGACGCAGGGCCAGTAAACATCTCGGGCCTAACAGTCGATGGCAGCGGTAGTAGTTGTCCCAGCGGCCCGAGCGCTGGCATCGTGTATCTCAGTACCGCTGCCGCTTCCTCCGGTAAGGTCAGCACTTCGGTGATCCGTAACATCGCGAGCGGATGTAGCTCACCAGCCATCGGGTTTTACGGTGAGAATGGATCAGGGTCGGCCTCAACCCTTACCGTTGAGAGCAACAGTATTCACTCCTTCAGTGGCCAGGGCATCGGCTTTGGTCCTAACCAGGGCGGCACCATTAGCAGCAACACCATCTCCCAGGTCAACGAAGGACTTTCTTTCCAAAGCGCTGGCCCTAGCGTGAAGGCCACCTCCAATAACATCAACTCGACGCAGACCGCGGTCAGTCTCAGCTCTGCGAACGGCGTGCTTGTGCAAACTAACTCGCTGGTGAATACCACCAACACCGCCATTTCCTTGAACGACATCTCGGGCGGTGGCAACACCATCACCAGGAACACCATCAACGAGGCGAACTGCGGAGTTTCCAAGAGCAACGCGGGCAGTGACGTCTTTTTGCCCAACACCATTGTGAACGTCGCCGCCACCACCTGTCCTTAGATGGATCGCGAGCGGGCGGGCTTCGGCCCGCCCGCTCTCAACTTCCGCAAGAGTGTAAGAGATCGAAAAACTGAAACTGGCAGTCCCGGCATCACGGCTAATCAGTTCGTCTTCGTTGGGATGGGGGCCCCGGGCGGAGTCGAACCGCCGACCAACGGTTTAGGAAACTCAGTGACAAACTAGGAATCGCTGCTATTTAAGCGGTTACAACGGTGATCTTGTGCACACGTTGTGCATAAGACATTGTGGGAGCGGAGATTCCTATGCAAAAGGGTCAGATCAAACAAGTCGGAAACTGCTGGCTGCTGCGCTACTACGAGCCTGTCATTGAAAATGGTCAAGTTCTCAAGCGGCAGAAAACTACAAAGCTGAAGCTGGATCCAGCCGCCATATCTCATAAAGAGCAAGAGTCAGCCGCCCGCGCTGCTGCTGACATGATACTCGCGCCGATCAATGCACGGACGGCAGATCCAGAATCACGACAGGGATTGGCTGCTTTTCTTGAGCACGTTTACTTACCGCACGTGAAAGAAGCCAAGCGCCCTAGTACACATAATGCATATTGCGCAGTGTGGCGGATGCTGAAGGATCACGTCAACGGTCTGGAAGTGCGTGAAGTGCGGACGGCAGATGTCGAAGCCCTGATGCGCTCAGCCACTAGTGATAAGCAGCGTGCTCACACGACGCATCGCAACTTGCGGAACTTCTTGAGGGGCGCTTTCCGATATGCCAAAAAGAAAGAGATGGTCAGCAGCAATCCTGTCATAGAGGCTGAGATTCCGCGAGGTCTGCCGTCACGCCCGAAGGCTGCTTACACGCTTGAAGAGATTAAGGCGACGGTTGCCGTTCTGCCGGAGCCAGCTCGTACTCTTGTCATCGTTGCAGCATTCACGGGGCTGCGGCTCTCCGAGATCAAGGGTTTGCGATGGGAAGACTTCAAGGGCAATGAATTGGATGTAGAACGGTCGGTTTGGAGCGGACACATATCTGACACCAAAACTCTCATGAGCAAGGCGCCAGTTCCTATTCTGCCGCTCGTGCATAAGGCTCTTGAAGCGCACCGAAAGCGAACTTCAGGTGACGGCTTCATCTTCTCTGGCGTGCGCACCAGCCAGCCGCTTCGCATCGAGAATCTTTACCGCCGTGTCATGAAGCCGCTGCTTGAGAGCAATGGAATTGTGTGGAAGGGATGGCATGCATTTCGGCGCGGTCTGGCTACAAACCTAGGGGTACTGAAAGTTGATGGCAAGACGATACAGGCTATTCTGCGCCACTCAGAACTCTCAACGACGATGGACATCTACCGACAGCCAGTGTCGAAGGAGGGTCATGCTGCGATGCGCAAACTGGAACGGGCTTTCAACCGGGCGAAGAAGCGCAGGTTAAAGTAACGCTTGAAGTTGGTGCCTGTTTGAGATATATTGTCTTCAGTCAAGCTGTACGGCAGCTTGCAACAGGCGCCTAATAAGCCATCCGCGGTCCTTTAAGCTGCGAGTTCTATGTTCTGCTCAGCCCTGAGCAGCCTGGACAGATGAGGTTCCCGCATCGGAAAAGGGGAACTCCGAATCTCTACCTCGGAGTCTCGTCTGTGCCCACTAAGATTACAGTCAACAGCAATGCCCTAGCCTTTGCTCCGTCCGATCTTCTCACGCCTTCTGAACTCGCTGAGCGCCTGAAAGTGCCGCAGAGTTGGGTCTATGAAATGATGCGCCCATCTCGAAAGACTTCCCTGCCTGTGTTACGCGCTGGCAGGCATCTGCGCTTTTCATGGACGGCTGTCTGCGCGTGGATGGCAATCCAGCCCCCTGTGCGGCGTCATCGCGGATGTCGAAAATCACGCTCATGACCGCAGTAACTAGCTGCTATTCGCTGAAGTCTGCAAAATGAACGATGGGAGAAGCCGATGACAATAATCAAGGTCAAGAATACGAAAGTCGCTGAGCATTTGAAGTCGTGCAAGGAGTGCGGAGCGCATACGACGACCGTTGTCAGTTTTCTGACTGTGAATGAAGGTGCTCCAAGCACGCTGACTGGCGAACCATTCTGCGATGCCTGCTTTGCGAAGTCAGAGTATTCGGTAGGCGCCTGAAATTAGGAGAAGAGCAGATGACCAAGGATGCACTGCTGAAAAAACTCGACAATATGATTAGCCAAGCCGAACGAGAAAAGGCTTGGGGGCAGATTGAAATCGAGTTACGTGATGGACAGCCAACGCTGCTCCGTAAAACCTCAACAGAAAGACTTGATGCCGATAGGGAGAGAACCCACCATGACCAAAACTATCGGCGGTAAGCACCCAGTTTTTCTCCGAGAGAAAGCTACAGGCAACCACGCCATCGACTCATACGGTTATGGTCGAATGCCTCATCTCTTCTTCGTTCTCTTCAATGACTATTACCCTGACGTTCCAATTACGCTCCTACTGACGCTGTTCTTTTTGTGGGACAAAACGGTAGGGACTGATGCCACAATCGAAATGGGCGATTGTGCTCTCAGCCAGATCCCGGTTAGGCGCCAAGAAAAAGTGAAGTGGCTTACAGCGCTCGTATCTGCCGGTTTTTTCACCGCCAAGAAACCGCAATCGTTGGGTGGAGCGAATCAGGACTCTACGCTTTATGAATATAAGAATCCAACGTCCGATGAGTGGGACGAATTTTTCCGCCGCGCCGAAATTCTGGGACGCTTTCCAAACTGGGATGCTGTGAGCAAAGAGGAATTCGGAAAGCACTTCGCTGATATTCGCAGCCCTGCACGGCGGTCGTTTTCCTTTTCAGACATGATCGGACGCGGCATGAAGAAGCCGTCGCCGAAGAAGAAAGCGAAGCCATAGCTTCGGGTTCCGTCCGTGGAGTCTGGGAGACTCTACGCTAGAGTCTGGGAGACTCTACGCCGTGGAGTCTGGGAGACTCTACGCTCCCCGCTTCCGTGGAGTCTGGGAGACTCCCCCCGTAGAGTCTGGGAGACCCACACTTAAGAAGCTAAAAAGCTACTACCAAGAAGAGATTAAGAAGCTACTACCTAATAAGTAGGAACTCTCGCTGGGCTTTTTTCTTTTCAATCAAGATCAAAAGCGTCACAGGCATCTTGACATATTGTGATGCAGTCGAACCATTCACAAAACGGACAGGCGCCGCTCACGAACTTCGTAGAGGTTTGCCGTCGTCGTTTTCCGTCTGCAATAGTGAACGGAGTTGGGCGCTGGGCAGTCTGCTCGTTTTGCGCTGGCAAACCACAAGCGGTTACTGCACTCGTAAATCTCATCACTTTGGTAGCTGACAAGGACATGGCAGAGCAACTCTATCGTGGTCCATGTGGCAGACCCCATTGCTGTCGTGTTCATGAACTGAACGACTTGGCGCCGACTCCATCAGTCTGCCGAACTGTACCGGACGCTTACGACCCTGAAGAAGCACGCCGAGAGCGCCGCGCCAATCGTGCCGCCCTGCAACAGGGAACGTCGGTGGCGTAGGGAAAAGGGCGCAGAGCACTGCAACCACACCCAGACAAACCATCACACCACAGGGAAAGGGAAACACTACACCATGATGCGGATAAACGTTGGTAGCTTCAGGTACTCGCTATCCCTCTCTGCTTGGCTGATCCCGACAGACGATTTTAAGGTTCGCGTGACCGCTGAGATGCTCAACCACCTCGATGGGTCGCAAATCATCTCCCCGAATATTCTGTTGCTGGCAGCCGCCGACAAGCGCCCCAGCGCGATAGCTGCAACGCTTCGATAAGTGCTCAGACTCCGCATGCTGGCTGCCGTCACGAATCCTGTACGGATTTTTGGGGGTGGGGGGTGTCATTTTTGAATTTCGGATACCGACCTGTCTGCGACCGCTGTCAATCTGTTTTTACGCGGGACACCCTGTAGGTTGCTAGTAAGTCATGCCTTTCGGCTCATCCGAAGCAGGCAAGTCACCTAGGGCGTGCTGTTTAGCCGACTTACTACACGGAAAAGCATGTAGTAAATGCCCGTCACAGGCTTGCCGCCAGCATGCCAGGACAACGAATCCACTCACAAAATGAAGATCCTCTCCGAAGCCGGGAAGAACAAGCACGGGCAGAAACTCGTACGCGCAGAGTGCGCCTGCGGCAACACGTTTATTGCTCGCGAAGACAATGTGAAATCTGGACGCACCAAGCACTGTGAGAACTGCCGCAAGAAGCCAGCCAAGAAATCTGCTCAGAAAGCCACTCAGAAAGTTGCGCCCGAGTCCGCATCGTCTTTCGAGCGTGGTTCCGTCGCGTGGCTCGATGACCAAATTAAGAGCAAAGAACGCGCAGCGCTTGCCGCCGAGGTTCGAGTCAAGGACCTGCAAGCGGCTTTGGCGGCGTCTGAGTCAACAGATTTGGACTTGCTGAAGAAGTGGACTGCTGAGAGCGCAGCCTTCGAGAAATTGAATCACCAAATATCTCGCCTCCAGATTCAGAAAGCCAAAGCAGAAACCGCAGTCCCAAAAGAGCAGAAAAGCGCTCAAGAATTGACGCGTGAAAAAATACGCGCCCTGAAAGCAGCCCAGTGACCGACTTTGAAAAAATAGCAGCCGAGTGGGAAGAGCAGATACTCAGCGGCTCGCGTCCCGTTTGTCAATGGACGCGGAAAGCGGTGGAGCGCCAGCGTGCTGACTTGCTGCGGCAAGGCGATCCAGACTTTCCGTATGTGTGGCGTCCTGATGACGGCGGAGATGTCATCGACTTCATTGGATGCTTGCGACACGTCAAAGGAGAATGCGCTGGGCGCCCGTTTGTTCTCTCACCTTGGCAGGTGTGGCTCGTGCTGGTCTGCTTCTCATGGAAGCGCATCGACGATACGCACTTGCGCCGTTACCGTCGCCTGTTTCTCGAATGCGGCAAGTCATCCGGCAAGACTGCTCTATCGTCTGCGCTGCTGCTGTACCTGCTCTGTGCTGACAATGAAGGGGGCGCTGAGGTCGTCTGCGCAGCCCGCGCTACTTCTCAGGCACGGCAGTGCTTCGATTCATGCCGCGACATGCTCCGTGCGTGCCCGCGCCTTGTTGAATCATTCGGCTTGAAAGTTCTCCAGCACTCGATTGTCCAACCGTCATCCGCAAGCACTCTGCTGCCAGTCTCAGCGCAAGGGAAGTCACTTGCTGGAAAAATTCTGCATGGCGCATCTGTCGATGAACTCTGGGCACACTACGACCGATCCGTTTACGAAGAAATGTCCCTCGGCTGCGACAAGCGGAATAACTCCCTGCTGTCGAGCATCGGTCACGCTGGTGAGAATCTCCTCAGCGTCGGCTACGAGCTGCACGCAACAGCCATCAAGATGCTCAAGGGTGAACTCAAGGACGAAAAAACTTTGGCGCTCATCTTCTCCGCCGAGGGCTACGACTGGAAGACCGATGAGGCAATCTTGGCAGCCAATCCGAACGCTGGTGTCTCGTCCTACTTCGACACGATGAGAGAAGCGCAGCAACGTGCTGTCGCTATTCCATCTCTTCAGCCCGCCTTCAAGAGCCACATTCTTTGCTTGTGGGAAGAGGGAGAGACAGAAAAGAATTGGCTTGAAGTGCCGCAGATCGCTCCGTGCCGTGAGCCGGACCTCAAGATGCCCGACTTCAGGCTGTGGCACGTTGGAGAACACCCCGGAGTCGTACAGCCAGACATGCTGCGCCCGTTTGTGGTCGGCATGCAGCGGACTTCACTGCAAGAGCATGCTGCGGTCGTCTACTGCTGCAAGTCGTATCTCGGTGGTGTTGAACATTTCTATCTCTTCCCAGCTTATTTCGAGCCCAGTGCCAACGACGACGAACAACTCGCCGATGCAGTGTTTGCGAACTTCCGAAATCACTTGGGCTACGGAGTCACGATCAACGATGAGACCGGACTCAAGATCAAAGCGTTGGCGCATGACTCATGGCTGACGCCGAGTCCGCGCCTTGAGAAGAACGGAATCAATACGCTGCCGTTTGTGCGCGGCGCCAAGACCTTCAGTCCAGTGATGGACTTCTTCACGAGTCTCTTAGCAGATGAGAAGTTGGGACGCACATGCCGCGTGCACTTCCCAGCCGATGATGATTTTCTGCTCTCGAACTTTCTCGGCATTCATGCGCACCGTGACCTGAATGCGAACCTGTTCCCGAGGCGCTCCGATCCTGAGAAGACTATCGACGTTGCGCTTGCTTGTCTCTACGCTCTGCGCCTCGCAATGGCGCCGGGGATGCTTGATGCACCTGAGCAGAGTGATGTGAAGATGACCTTCATCGACGATGACGGCACAGTGCGACAGAACGGACCGGACGGAAAACTCGTGACTGTGCACGGTCCGTTGCCAGAGAAAGACGGGAATATTCACCCGGGAGACGTACAAGGGCTGCTGAGGTAATTTATGCAATTTTGTCGTGAGCCAAATTGTCCTGGGATCGCAAAGACTGGGCTGTTTTGTGAGCAGCATCAGACTTCGACATCGCTGTCACTGCGCGGCAGACACCCGAACGAGCGCTGGTATTACCGCAAGGAATGGCGCGGGCGCTGGGGCGTCAGACGGTTCAAGATCCGCCGAGATCCCATCTGCGAGTACGTCGAAGAGAACGGCACGAAGTGCACTGCTCACGCTACTGATGTTCATCACATCGATGGGTCATGGAAAGAAAAAGGCGACTGGATCTTATTCATCGGGGGAGTCGGAACGCTAGAGAACCCGACACCGAACCTGATGTCGCTCTGCCGATTTCACCATAGCGCCATCACCATGCAGCAGATAAAAGAGGGGGAAGCATGCAACGCAGCGTCATAGTTCAGCACATAGAGGGTGGAGATTACGCTCTCATCTTAGTCGCAACGCGGAATGACTATGGTCGCCGCGATATTTGTCCAATGATTTTCTGCAACAAGGGCTGCGGCATCTTTGCCGTTGCTCCCATGCTCCACCAGTGGATTCGTGCAGGACTTGTCTTTCAATATGACCCACCGCCCGACCAACGTGCGGAAATCCTCAAGAATGCGACGACTGAATTCGTGCGCCAAGTTGCGCTCCGGTCTTTCATCTGCGAACGGTCATCCGTCGGCATTGTTGGTCGCGCAAAAGCACGTGGTGAACAATTCGACAATCCGCCAGAGGGCTTTGAGTTGAGCCAGCAAACAGAACCCGCGTTCGCGTGGTTGTTCTCGAAAACGGATGCAGCCGTTCAGGCAATGCGCGTGCTGCGCTATCTCATCGTGAAAAATGGGATCGGAGAACTCACGCAATCAGAGCGAGAAGCAATTGGTATGAAACACCTAACGAAAGGGGAAACCCTGAAGAACGTTTTCACAAGGAGATAGTATGCCGTTTCTTGATGTCGTGAAGTCCATCCTGAACTTAGAGCCGCCAAAACCAACGATGGCGCTCATCACAGTGAACAGCTTCAGCCCCGAGGAACTCCCACTTGGATTCTTCAATGTCATTACGCGGTCCGGCAAGAAATCGCTGGGCTATCGCGGTGGCTTCGTGACGTATGACTGTGGGAAGACTGTGGTCGATGGAAAAAGAGTCACCCTTGATAAGCCGCTAGAGGAATTACCGACCGTAAAACTCGACTACGGGCGTACGGATGGCGCTGGCGGGTTCAGAGTCATCGAGACACCTGATGACAGCAGCGGAGAAGTGAACTGGGTAGGGGCGCCACCGTCCCCAGGTGTCTTGCTGCGCTGAGCCGTACCCGTCACACGGTAAGGACATTATGGGTTCCCGTGAACGATGGTGGCTGCACGAACACACTCTGTAGGAATAGGAGCAAGTCATGAAAGTAAAATTCACATCCGGTCCGAAGCAGGGCACTATCGAGCACCTGCAACCTTCAATCGCAAACACACTCATAGCCGCTGGTCTCGCTGAACTCATTCCTTTTAAGAACTACGTCGAGCGCCTTCAAGAAGAAGAAGCCGTTCGTCAAAGCTCGCTCCCACAAGCTGCTCCAACAGTAAAGTGGGTAGTCAAAAAGGGCATGCTCACGGAGCGGTGGGCGATCACTGCGAGTTGTTCTCGCCCAAACTGCTCTGCGTTTTATTTCGACGGTGACCCCGGCAAGATAATTGACAAAAAGGGCGTCGAAGAAGGCTTCTTCAGCATAAAGTCTACGCGCACGAACGGCTCTATCGAGAATCAGTCTTTCATCCACTCGTGCAGCGGCACAGCATCTGAGAAAATTCCCGCCAGCATCTGCGCTGAGTATCGAGCGAAGAAGAAGTCGGAGAACATCACAACGGTGGGCGCTGACGAAGCGCACTTTTACAAGAATTGCCAGCCGTCGAAGGGTGATGGTGAGCGGGTTGATTTATACGCGCCGCAAACCATCAACGGTGTCGTTGTCGGTCCGCCAGTACTCTTCGACCATCCGGTTAACACAAAGCATAACAATTACGGGTGGGAAAACGCGCGCCCCAGCCCCGGCGACGGGCAGCCAGCCGACTTGTCAGCAGTCAATCCGGTGTTCAAGAAGAAATAGGGCGCGTCACAGAAACCGAGTAACAGTGGAGGCAGTATGAGCAACAAAACTGAGGTCCGTACTTTCCGAGGGACGGCGCTCCGCGCATCACAGAGCGGCGATATGTCCATTGCCGGTCGTGCGCTTTCCTACAACACGCCCTCTGGTAATTTGGGCGGGTTCAAAGAAATTCTAGCCCCCGGATGTTTTTCGCGCTCAATCGCAAGTGGTCGCGTAGTTAAGTGCTTGCGCGAGCATCAGGATGGGTTTCTTCTCGGAAGCACGAGGGACGGGTCACTCACTTTGCAAGACTCTCCCGCAGGTCTCGATTTTTCGTGCAAGATTGACCCGAATGACCCCATCGCGGTTTCGACGAGAGCGGCGATACAGGCAGGAAAAATAGATTCAATGTCGTTTGCTTTCGCAGTTGATGGTGACGACGGGCAAGATTTTTCTGGACCTGATAGTACAGGGCTGCTAACGCGGACCGTCAAGCGGGCATTCCTTCTCGATGTTTCCCCAGTTTTTGCACCTGCGTATCCGGTCGGAACTAGCGTAGCGGCTCGCGCTGCTGACTATGTGGCAGCCCGCCCTGTCATCAGTGACCAGACCGCCATTCACGCAGCTATCAAAGCCTTCGACAACCGCCGCAAGCGGAGCATCACTGATGCTCGGAGCATCGCGAAAGAGAATTCTCCTCTGTCGTTAGAGGAAATCGTGCGCTGCAAAAAGCTGGGTTACAGCGACGACCTCATGCTCGAACTGCGCGCTGCTGCTTATGCGCGTCAGATTGGCGGTCCGACTTTTGAAGCGGGACCGATGAGACAAGAGCCGGGGCAGTCGCAAGACCCCACGGCAAGCCTCAGAGATGACGATGATGATTTTGGCTGGGGCGACGACGATTGGGATGCGGACAAGCACGAGCGCGCGGCAGCGTATCACCGCGCACTCGCTCGAAAATCTTCCACGATGGATCAGGGCATCGAGCATTTCAAAGCAGCAGACCTCCACGCGGCAGCCGCGCGGCTCTATCCAGACCTCAACTCCAGCTTCGTCGCACGCGAGGCAAGCAAAAATCTCCGCCGTGAGAAAGAGAACTGCCTGTAAATGCTGCCAGCACTCGAAATCGTTTTGGAGAAGCATCGTGAAGCTGCAACAGAGCTGGCAGAGTACATCTGCGAGCAGCGCAACTCAGATGAGGGATTCCGACGCCTAGATTCCTTGCTCGAATATCAGGTGATGGCGTTTCGGTATCTCAACGACGCTTGGAGAGATTTGAAGGTGAAGAAATGAGCAAGACCAACGTTTATACAGTCAACCAGCGCATACAGGATCTTCAGGCGCGTGTGCTGAGTCTTGAGACTGCCAACAAGAATCTGCTCGCCTTTGTAGAAAGTGAACTCCAGACGCGAATCAATGATGCTCGCAACATTCTGCGCGGGCAGATTCGTGATGGCATTGACGGTGCTCCCGGCAAAGATGGGCGTGATGGTGTGGACGGGCAGAGCATTGTCGGACCACAGGGTCCACGCGGTGACGTTTTGATCCCCAACGAATCCGAGGCGCAAGCAGCGTTGAAGGAAGCGCGTCTGAACAATGCGCGTCGGCACGCGGCACAGATCGCGCGGATCGTAGATCGTATTGAATTCGAGCGCACACATAACTTAAAGAGTTTCGACGCTCACTCGTTTGGACACTTCCGGCGGCTGCTTGCTGACATTCAGGAGCAAATCGAGAAGCTGACATGATCGGAGAATTTCTCACGCTTCGGGGACAGATCACGACGGCTTGGTATCCAGCGCCAGGGGATACGAACGTCCAAGGGACTGTCTGTGCAGCTTGGAAGAACGGGGGCGGTCTGGTGAGAGCAGATGCCAGACAAGGAAGTCCCAACTCTGGTTGGGCGCTCGCGCCGTGCAGCGGTCCGCAGTGCTCGAACCCGATTCCGTATGGCTCACCGCTTGTGCTGCCATTCGGTGCGATTTACCTGCGCCCGGTGCCGGATAACCCCGGCGACTTTGACGTGATCGCGCAAAACTTTTGTGTTGGTACGCGAGTGAGTTTTGATGTGGTCGCTGGCAACTATGCCGCTGGCGCCCAAAATTTGCAAGTGATCTAAGGGAGAAAACAACATGACGACCGTATTTAATGAAGCCGAAATACTCGAACGGATGCGTGCTGAAGCTGAATCGAGGCGCCAAGCGGAACAGGCGGTAATTGACGCCGATACCGCCCGCCAAGCTGCTGTGCGCTCCGCGAATAGCGCAGCACAAGCGTCGAAGATCACAACGACGTTGACCAACGACCAACTTGCAGCGCTCAGGACTGAAGCACAGCGGTTGGGACGTGGACTCACGGATGCCGAGCGCGACAAGGTTCTCGGGCTGTGAGACTGAGCCGGAACGAAATCGAAGCAGCACTTTTGGAGGACGATATGACTATCTATCCGCTAGTAGTTCCGGGGCACCCGTCGCGCGAAGAGCGGCTTGCCAACACTGATCCTGTTTACCCGCCGCGAGAAGCGCCACTCACACCTGCGCAACTTGACGAACTGCGGGCAAAGGCGCCTGCACAGAATCCTGAGTCACACAACGCTACGGCTGCGGTAATCATCGCAGAACGGCAAGCTCGGCAGAAAGCGCATGACGACAAACTCCGCAAAGCAATCGCTGATGCGGAAGCCGCAAAGGGTTCGCCTCTCACATTTCAAGAGCGACAGCGCATCGTCACAGTTTAAGGATATTTCAGATGGTATCGCTCACTACTTAGCGATGCGCTGGTGAGCACTACGCGCCTGAAGAACGCGGAGTCGTGTAAACGGCGCTGACAACTCCCGCAATGTCCCGTAGAGGCGTAGGAGCCTGACGGGACGCGGGACCCTTCTCTTGCTCTGCCGTAGAACCTGACGGCGGAGCGGAGAAAAGTTTCCGCATTTCGTCACTCACGGTCGAACTCCCATGACAGCGGCTTACCAATCATATGTTGCCTTCTGCAAGAGCGTGAGCGTGATCCCAGAAAGTGAAGAACTCTGGAAGCAGCAGCGCGACGACCTTACGCGTAACGAGCGCACGTCTGATGACCGCATTTCTTTCAGCACCATCATGCAGAAAGATGCTCATGCTTACGAGAGCTATGGACACGCGGCGACTGGCGCTGAGCGCACACGAAGATGGAGAGAGAAGAAGCGGAGAGCAGCGTAACACTTTCAGGACATTATGGGGTCTCCCCCAAGACCCTTGCAGCGCCTCACCACTTGGTCGGGTGGCATACGTTCTGGAAACGGGATGAGATGTCAGGCTCTACACCTTATCCGCTGGTGAGCGCTGCTCCCCCTAAGGAACCTATGATGACTCAGGATCAGTGGATTCAAAAACTGCGCGATTGCGCAAAGACACACACAGGCGGAAATTGGGCGCTCGGTGACTTGCTCGTTGCTGGCACCAACGAATTCGGTAGAAAGAGCTATGCGATTGCTTGCCAAGCCACTGGATATGGGCGCGTGAGCCTCTACAGGATCGCGAGGACGGCAGCACATTTTCCGACTCACTTGAGGCTTGAGTATATTGCGTGGTCCACATTCGTTCTGCTCCGACCCTTTCCGTTGTCATTTCTCGAAAAGTTTTTACCGACGATTGGCGGCTCTGACCTCAGCGCGAAACTCATTCGTGAAAAGGCTGTTGCTGAGTACGGCAGTGATCCAGAGCCGTATCGCAAGCAGAAGATATTTCGAAACGTGCGCCTCTCGACAGAACTGTGCGACAGGATCGTAGAGCGGTCTGGCAAGGGGCGTGTTTCAGGTGCAGTCACTCAAATCCTTAAAGACTATCTGGCTGCTGCCAAAAGTGATGGGAAAGCATCGGAGGCGGTCGCTCCTAGCGATGGGAACGAACCCGCAGCTACATCCAGACACTCTGAAACGAGCGCTGCCCCCAGACTCTCCAAGCCAGTCCAAGTCGATCTTTCAGAGCCAGAGCCTCAAACACGGCGCTCACCGCAAGAGTATCTCGATGCCGAGGACGGTATCCACCGTTTGACGGACAGACCGACATACGATCAGAGACGCGCTGCGCAGATCGCTGCCGGAGCGCAGCCCATCAAGAAGAAACTCAGAAAGCCGAAGCCTCATGCCCTTCGTTTGCAATGGGTACCTTGTGGGCGGCAAGTTGATGCGGGAAACGGACCTGCAATGGCGCGTGTGAGGACACAAAAGCCTGATTGCTTTCGGACGCTCGAAGATGCACGAGCCGCCGAAGAGAAGAATTTCCAAGAGAAAGGTCACCGCGAAGAAGTTGTCTACTGCGTTGTGCCGTGTGATGCATATCACGTAAAACACATCTACAGCAGCGAAGTGCTGCAACGAAAAAGCGCTCAAGCCGAAGCCTGAGCGCTGAGTGCGACGGGGAAAGTCTTAGAGCCTGTCGAAGAATTCTTCCATAGTTGTAGATGCTCCCGCAAGGTCAGAGCACCGCAAGAGGAACTCTTTGAAGTCCGTAGCATCTCGCAGCATGTAGACCCGCTCTGACAGCAGCTTGAGAAATAGCTGGATGTCTCTCATAGCCGCACCGTGATGTCCGTATGCGCATGCTGGCTGCGGAAGAGTTCAGCAGTGCGCCCGCTCTTCGCCAGCGCCAGTTTGTGCTCAGCATCCGAGACGGCTCGTGTCACCGCTTTCTGAACTCCGAGCAGATAGTGAAGATCGGCGGCTGCATCTTTGGCGAGAAGCAGGCGCAGACTGTTCTTCTGGCTGGCGGTTAGCGTGGCGACAAACTGCCCCGCATGTGAGTGATGGTGTTGTCCTTTAGAATGGTGCGTAGACATTGCGATTTCCTCCAGTGGAATCGTTGTGTTTAGTGAGCCGTCGGAGTCTGAACACTCCAGCGGCTCACGTTATTTGGTTGCGAGGGACTTCTTTGATGCTGACTTCGCTTTGACTCCCTTCCGTATACGGTCGCATGCGACACAATGCAGCAGACCGTTCTTCAGACTGGCGCCACCGAATACATTTTCTGGTGTCAGCGGATGCCCAGCTTTCTCGCACTTCTTCAACTCTGGGTGCTTCAGCCGCGCCGCTTTGTAGAGCGCCATGAATCGCTTGCTGTCCTTCTTCATTTGTCCTCCTTTCTGAGGGAAACGTATTCGATGAGTGCATCAGCGAGGAAGCGCTCTGCTTTCCTTCTGGCTTTGTGCCGTACCTGCCGTGCTCTGTTTTCTTCCCCAGAAGGATACTCAGCAGCATGCTGTCTTGGCTCAGCGTGAAATGGAGAAGAAGCGTTCTCCGTTAGTGTAGATTCCGCCCCTGCGGGGCGGGGATTTTTCGAGGCATGGGGGTCTATCGTCCGATGGCTTTTTCCGCGCAATGCA